>Ga0315274_10006914_pt1 | contig 16492 bp, 12 predicted proteins | sample YL17G02_20_MG_FD_203700 | JGI IMG/M metagenome (GOLD analysis project Ga0315274, IMG submission 203700) | Sediment microbial communities from Yellowstone Lake, YNP, Wyoming, USA - YL17G02_20 | ecosystem: Environmental > Aquatic > Freshwater > Lake > Sediment | place: USA: Wyoming | collected...
AAGTCGAGTGCCCGGGCAGGAGAGGTTTGCAGTTCTCTGGTTATGATTCAATGAGCTCGGGTTCTTCGATCCGAGGCTTTTTTTTGGGCGGGTCTGCATGGGATTCAGTTGCAATCGGATGAAAACATTTTTTCGGAGGATGCCGTGGAACACCGTATAAAATTCCGATGCTTGCCCCTGATTTTCATCATTGCGATGCTGGGCTTTATTTCTTGTCAAAAAAATCCGATCCCTCAGGGCAGGGACGATTCCGGCCAGAACGGGGGTCGTAAAGACCAGTACCCGTGGGTATCGTTCGACGTGGTCAAGGGCCTGGAGCGGGGCACCGGCATGACCCTGTCCATCAACAGGCAGGGAACGGATGTTCAAAAAGTGAGCGTTGTTTTTGAGTCCATTTACGAATACAAATATCAGCGTCTGATTCTCTGCCGCACACCCGAGGATGTTCCGATCGGAGCGGGAGACAGCGGTTCGCCGTTATCCCTCGGCGACGGCCGGATCGCGGGTCTTCTCTGCTACGGATTTGACGGAAACAGCCATCAATTCGCGGCCCGCGCAATTGAAGATGTTATGAGCGTTACGGATGCCGAAGGGGGGCAGGTTCTCGCGAAAGGCGAGTCGTCTTTATTAGAACCGATTTTACCGGTCGCTTTTTCGTCACGGATCGATCCGGCATACCTCCGGCGAATGATGGGGGCGGATCGATACGGTTTTTTCGGGAGGCTTGGTGGCGCACAGTCAATTGAAAAACACACCCATCTAGCAAAACCATCAGCCGCACATGCGGTATCAATCATTCCCGGGGTGTCCATCGCGGTATTTGAAATGTCCGGCGACCTGGTGGATCTGGGCGCCATCGGCACCCTGGGCACCATCGAATCGGACAAAATGTACGCATTCGGGCATTCTTATTCCGACACTCCCACGCCTTTGGCCGCTCCCGCGGTACTCGCCCAGACGGCGACCTTCATCGAATCCGGCTTCACCGGATTCAAGTACGCCGCACCGACACAGGATACGATCGGAGCCTTCACTTCGCAGAGCGGGTATGGAATTCTGATACGGGAGGGTATGCGGTCGCGGACTTACCCCGCTGTCGTGTCCGTCCAATTCAACGGATCCGCTCCGTCCATCTATTCGCACCGCATCGTCAACACCCGGTCCGTCGCGTATGAAAAATTCCTGGGCGCGTTCGCGGCAAGTTATTCGGTTTACGCGCAGCTGCCGTCGTTTTTGGATTCGGACTCACTGTTCGCCCGGGGCAATGTCCGCATCGTCCTTGAAAACGCGGTTTTGGACACGACTTTTTTTCTCGCGGGAACGGCATCCATCGACTGGGATATTTGGGATTTGATCGATCAAAAACTCCGGGTCGAAGATTCGGGGCCGCACATCGTCGATTTTCAAGCCGAAATCAGGCTTTTCAAGACACGGGATGACTCAAACCTCAACCAGTAATAAAAATTCTCTTGACATTATTTTTAATTCTTAATCGGAGCTGTACCAATTATTTTATTCTTTTATTTTCAATGAATTACCTGAGGATCTGACTCTTTGTTCAATAGCGCTTCAATAGGCATAAAAAATACTTGACTTTTAAAAATCCTGTATTATCTTATACGCAGCGAAACCGGTTTCGTAATTTATCGAACCGAGTGTGCTTGCTTCATTGAATTGGCGGATCTTATTCCGCCTGCTACAATACTGAAATGTTTTCCATGATCACCATCAATGATATCGCCAGACTGGCCGGCGTCTCGAAATCCACGGTCTCCAAGGCTTTAAATAATCGCCCGGATGTCGGTGAAGGGACCAAGAGAAAAGTTCTCGAGATCGCAAAAAATGTCAATTTTACACCGCATGCCTTTGGAAAGGCGCTCAAGAAAAAAACTTCGGAAAATATCGGCGTTCTTTTTTGCCGGGACCTTCATTCGCTTTCCGGCAATCCATTTTATTCCCGCGTCCTTGAAGGCGTCGAAGCCGAACTGGCCCTGAACAATTATAACCTTCTCCTGCAAATCATCAACGAGTCCACTCCGGATAAATTACCGAAAATGATCCGGGAAAGGCTGGTCGATGGACTTATTCTGGTGGGTACATTCCGCGACAATCACCTCCAACGCATATTGGATTCCCAACTCAAAGTCGTATTGATCGATCCCAACGTACAACGGTCCGAGTATTCTCAAGTGTTGATTGACAATGAACACGGCGCTTTTCAGGCGACGAAGTATCTGATCGACCGTGGACACAAACGCATCGGATTCATCTCCGGCGATCTTTCCAGGGTCAGTTTTCAGCACCGGTACAACGGGTATATCAAGGCGTTGAAATCACAGAATATCGAAGTGGATGAGAACATGATCTGCACCGGAGGCCTGGAAAACGGATACGATCTCGTCAATTGTTTATTCAGAAAAAATAATTTTACCGCGATCTTCTTCGCCAATGACATCAACGCTCTTTTCGGGTACAAAGCCATTCATGAAATGAATCTGAGAATCCCCGATGATATCAGCATCATCGGTTTTGATGACATCGATCTTTCCAAGCTGGCTTCGCCTCCGCTCACCACCGTGCGGGTTTATAAGGAAGAGCTGGGTTCAATCGCGGTTCGGACTCTTTTGAGAGTCATTCAGAATCATGAAGAAAAACCGATGACGACCGTGGTGCCGATAGAACTGATGGAGCGGGAATCGGTGCGATCTATAAATTAAAAATAATATTTTAGGGGTCATGGCTGAAACGAGAAAAGGAGACTATTCAATCCATATGAATGCATAAACGGGAAGGAGGTGAGAGCGGCAAGAACGACGGTATGCGATAACCAAATGCGACGACATCTATTACAAAGAAAAGGAGGTGCTTCGGAGCCAATGAACTCGGGTTTTTCAGGTCGTTTTTTAACGAATAATAATAAATAACCAAGGAGAGGAAGATGAAGAAAAAGCTAATTTCTTCTCTGGTCGTCATGATGAGCCTGACCGCTGCCTCGGTTGGATTGGCGGCCGATGGGCTCGTGGGGCACTGGACTTTCGACGAGATGAGCGGGACTATGGCCGCAGACGCCAGCGGCAACGGGAATGACGGTTTCCTGAGGGGAGCCACAGCCTGGGTCGCCGGGAAAGTCGGCAGTGGCGCGTTGAATTTCGACGGTAAGAAGAGTTACGTCGCGGTTCCCCATAACGCGAACCTGGAGTTCACCAACAAGATGACCTGCGCCGCATGGGTCAAAGTGGCAAGTTCAGCGGGAGGTCAAAATGTCTTGCAGAAAAACAATTATGCGATGGGCGAGATCAGGGCCGGGAAAGGGATGTCCAATGTACTGCATATAGGCAGCACGTGGAATATTTATCCCTATACAGAATCCGCCGCCGGATGGGTCGGCACGTGGCATCATATCGCGTTCACCTATGACGGGGCCCAGGTTGTCAATTATCTGGACGGGAAAGTCGATTCCACGTTCGCTCAGACGGGGAACATCGGGCAGTCGACGGATTCATTGGGCATCGGCGTGAATTCTCCCTGGAAGGATTCCTATTATAACGGAGACGCGGACGATGTCAGGCTTTACAACGTGGCATTGAGCGCATCCGAGATACAGGCTCTGGCAGGCGGAGGAGCGGATCCGGAATTTCCGCCCACATTGGCGCACAACAAGGGACCCTTCCCGACGGGAAAAGAAGCGGTTCGAAACGATGCCCCGGTCGATGCGATAGATCCGAGCCCCAGCGGCGTCATTCATGAATATACCGCCTATCAGGGCACGCCTGTCGTGGATGGAAACTTGACCGACGCAATCTGGGAAAGTATTCCCTGGACGCCCATGGAATGGCATATCTCATTCGTCAACACAGCCAATACAGGGGACCTGTACGATTCCGGTTATACGCCTGAAAACTGGGACGGATGGAACGATATCACGGCCTGGTTCAAAGTTCTCTGGGACCAGAATTATATTTATGTGGCCACCCGAAAGGTCGACGATAGCTACAGTTTTCTTGAGGGAACCGACACCGCTACTGAAAACATCTGGCAAAATGATGCCTATCAAATCAAGCTGGATGCCCGGCCGGCGGGAGATTTTGAGACGGTGGCTCCGGGTTCGGAAATCGGTTTCTGCCTGGTGGACGGCCAGGAGGTTTATAATTATTGGGCCAACTCCTTCAATTCAAACCAGGAATTGGCGCTGGCCGACGGCGACAACACAACCGGCAGCGCTTCGTGCCTCGGCAAGGCCATCATCGGCAAGCAGGAAGACACCAGCGAGGGATTTACCGAAACCATTGAAATGGCCTTCATGCTGTGGCCCGAGGTGGTCGCGGATGAATCAGAGATGTTTTCGATCATTTGTCTGGACAGGGATTGGGACGGTTTGCGTGATTGCGGGCTGCAATGGGCGCAGGGCGTCTATGTAAAAACCCAGGACGAATATGGAAGCATTCTCTGGAGTTCAAAAGCTCCTCCCACAACCGCGGTGAATGACAGAGCGGGCAAACGACCGGATGCTTTCATGCTGAATCAGAATTACCCGAATCCGTTTAATCCGACCACGATGATTTCGTACAGGCTTCTCCAATCCGATCAGGTGAAAATGGAAGTATTCGACATATCGGGTCGGTTGGTGGCCGTACTCGCGGACGAAAAACAGGGTGCCGGTTACCATTCCGTCAGCTTTGACGCGAAAGGATTGAATACCGGCACGTATCTCTGCAGGCTCAAGGCGGGATCATCGGTGGCAATCAAAAAAATGTTGTTCGTGAAATAGCCCATCGGGTATTCCCGGTTACACAATCAAAAAGGCGAAGGGTTTATATCCCTTCGCCTTTTTGATTTCCCCATGGATTGGATTTTTTCAAAGCATTTCTATTTTCCCCATGAACAGCATCGCATCCGACGTCTTTTCGCGGATGAGAAACAGGAATGGCCGGTCCACTCTTACGGTGATCCCGTCGCCGACGGACGTGTAGCCGACTTCCACCACGGTCACGGCCGCGGCTTCTGTTCCCTTCTCATCCACCTCCACGAAGGCCTTGTGATTCACGCTGCTGATGTGGAGGTCGAAATCCGCATGGATCCCGCCGAAGTCCGCCTGACCCGGCGTAAACGCGGCGCCCATGCCGAGCGCGGACAGCGCGTCGTTCAGCTTGATCTCGTATTCGACTTTAAACTTCGGGAATTGGAGCGTGAGTTCCCGGTTTGAAAATTGTGCCTTCCACAAATCCCAGTTCTCTGCCGTGAAGGACGCGGCCAGCGATTCGAGCGACCGGCCGGATTTCGGAAGGAAAACCGTCATTGAAAATTGCCCGTTTCCATACGGCAGGTCCACGGCTTGGAACGTTTCGGTTTCGAGATACGGGAGTGTCGCTTTTTGTCCCATCATTTTACAGGGCACCGGGGTTCCATCGGACGGGATGAACGAATCGTCCATTGTCTTCCTGGGGTTGAATTCGTACAGCCAGGTGCCCTTGAAGTACACGGCGTTGATCAGGAACATCACGGTGAGCGGATCGATTTGATCGATCATTTTCACGATCTTGCCGCGGGTTTTGTCTTCAATCCATCCGTTGATTACGCCGGGTGCATCCGGCGAATCGAAATCGAGACTCCGAACCGCGGCGTCGAAAAAACGCAGGTTGACGTCCACGAAAAGCGGAATCACGGGGAAACCGGATCGGATCCAGATGGAATTGGCGATTTCCATGCGGGTTTTCGGATCCAGGTTCGGAAGCAGATCCAGGATGCCCCGGTAGGAGGCGTTGATGTCACTCTGTGACATGTCTCCGAATCCCAGAGTCCGGCGCATGCCCGTCTCGGTTTCTCCCTTGGCGCCGTTCAGAGTCATGCCGAGCGCCATGGATACGCTGAGGGGTGAGAGGAAGATGTTTTTCGTCCCCTCGGCCCGGCCGACTTCATGAAACAGCCGGAATCCGAACGCGTTCCCGGATTCGAAGAGCCGTTTTTCCAACGACGTGAAGGGCCGGATCCGAACGGAATTCGGGGGCGTGGAGAAATCGCGCGTGCAATTCAATCCTCCCGCCAGGACCAGCGCGGAGACGATGAACATTTTGAAAACCGCTCGCATGACGCACCTCCAGTTCGTTTTATAAAGCCGGCGACATCATCTTGCCCATGAATAAAAGCGCATCCGAAGACGTTTCGCGGATCACGATAAGGAATGGACGGTCGACCCGCATGAGAATTTCGTTTCCAGGTCCGGCTGAGGTCTCACGGATTTCGACCACGGTGACAGCCGCGGCCTCGGTGCCCTTTTCATCCACCTCCACAAACGATTTGTGCTTCACCTGGTCGATGTAGAGGCCACGACCTTCGGCGGCGATGCGGCTGAAGTCCGAGAGCCCTCCCTGGAACGCCACAGCCATTCCCATTGCCGAGAGCGCGTCATTCAGCTTGATCTCGTATTCGAGCTTGAATTTCGGGAAATGCAGGGTGATTTCACGATCCAAAAATCCGTTTTTCAGGGAGGGCCAATTCTCGGCCGTGAGCGACGCGATGAATGCGTCCATGGATTGCCCTGCCTTTGGCAGGAAGACGGACATGGAGTAGCGGCCGTTTCCATAGGGGATGTCCACGGCCTGGAACGTTTCGGTTTCGTAATACCCCAGCGTCGTCTTCTGCCGCATCATTTTGCACGGGAGCGCGCTTCCATCCGACCGGGTGAAGACATCGTCCGACGTGGATTTGGGGTCGAATTCAAACTTCCAGGTGCCCTTGAAATACACGGCATTGACGAGGAACATCACGGTGGCAGGATCGATTTCTTCAATCATCCGGTCAATTTTTCCACGGGTCTTATCGGAGATCCAGGCATTGATGATGCCCGGCGCCTGAGGCGACGCAAAATCGAGCCCCTGGACCAGGGCGTCAAAGAAAACGCGGTTGACATCGATAAATGTGGGGAGGACCGGATATCCCTGCCGATACCATATGGAATTGGCGATTTCCATTGCTGTTTTCGGATCGACAGAGGGCAACAGGTTCAACAGGTTCCTGTATGAGGCGTTGATATCCTCCTGCTGTAGATCCCCGAACCCGAGCGTCCGGCGCATGTCCGTTTCCGTTCCTCCCGCGGCACCGTTCAAGGTCATGCCGAGCGCCATGGACACGCTGAACGGGGATAGGAACAGGTTCTTCCCGCCTTCCTCACGGTTCACTTCCTGAAACAGGCGGAATCCGAACGCGTTGCTTGATTGAACCAGCGCCTTTTCAACGGGCGAGAATTCACGGCCCGGAGCCGTGGTGGTAATGGGCGAAAAATCGCGCGAGCATGACAGCATTCCCATCCAGAGCAACGGTAATAATAAAAACGATTTCCATATCTTCATGATTCGCCTCCATCCCAATGAGATTTGCCCGCTCATGAAATCCAGATCATCAGGTTCTGACGTACGGTCCAATGTCCACCCTCCTTTTCCAGAAGGATGACGGATCCACTTGCCGCCAGAGGCGCCCAGTATACGGACCAGTATACGAGCGCCTGCGTGCCCGCCCGGTTAAATCCGACACGCGATACCGTGATCGCACCCCCCGCGTCCGGATACATCCGCCTCCAATCCGCCATTTTTTCGAATGATATCAAAACGCACGTTTTACCGGGGCAGGGGATGGCTTTCAACGGAACACGGGTCCGATTGACCGAAAGGTACCGTTGAAGGGTTTCTTCGGACAATTGCGGCATCCGGCCCATCCACGGCGCCTCACCGTTCGAGAAATCCCAGGCCTGGGTCGAATCGCACAGCACGACGGTCTCAGCCCTGTAGAAATTGGAGTCCGCGACCAGCGTCCGATAGATTTCATATTCTTCGCCCGTTCCGACCTGAATCAAGGGCTCGAAGGGGGAACGTTCGGCGGTACAGCCGCAGAGGAGGATTGATGACAGAAGGAACGTTTTAAAACTCATAGGTGCACCCCAGAGACGCGATGTCCTTGCGGAAGTACAGGTTACGAAACGGCGATTCGTTCTGATACCGGGCGATGCGCAATCGGGCCGTCACTTTTTCACCCAGGACTTTCGACACGTCCAGAAGGGTCCGGCTGCTGGTCTCGTCCTCCGCGTCGGGCCGGACCTGCAGGAACGGCATCAACGGATCGGAATACGTTTTCTGCCGTTTGGTCCAGAACAGCTTGAAATTCAGGCCCCACGGCAGCATCTTGGCGAAAATGAGTTCGACCTCGGGATCCCGGTACGAATACCCGTATCCATTCGACCGGTTCAATTCATTTGAAAACCGCAGAAGCCAATAAGCCCAGCAATAGACTTCGACAGAGGCGGAGTAAGCCGTGATTCGGTCTTTTTGATCGAATCCGAGCGGAATCCAGGGCGAAATCAGATATTCCGGAAAAATGAATTTCACCGCCCGCCGCTTGAACCGCAGTTCATGCGACGCGAAACCGAGAGTCCATTTGACACGCGGGAACGGCGACGATTCGAGGGTCACCTCCGCTCCCCGCGAGCTGTAGTCGAAGGCGTTTCCGGGGGAGAAATCGAACAGGGAGGCAGCCCACGATGCTTTCAAAAGCGCCCGATCGAACAGATTCAAACGGAGAAAGGGAGCGGCACGACCCGTGCCGTAATCCCTGTCCGCAAGAAGAAACGATTTACCCTTACCCTGAACTTCTAAACCGACCGCGGCTTTTCTCCACAGGGGCATTTCCGCGTATCCCATGAATGTGTGCACAGTGCGGTTTTCAACCGAGCGTGAGGCGTAGACGTCGAGGCCCCCCGAATAATTGACGGACAACAGCATGGACCTGAGCGGACGGACACGAGCGGCCGCGTCAAGCCAGATGCGGCCCAGACCGTCCGCAACCGGGCGGTCGAACGATTCGAACACGTTGGTGTCGTGAAGCAGGCCGACGGAGCATTTGGCGGACCAGGATTTGGAAATCGAAAACTGGGGGAGTATGAAAAGTCCGATCAGCCATGCGGTTTTTGGAATCATGGGCATGCGCCGCATTCGCTCATCGGGTCGGGGATTGGGCCTTTTGATAAAACCAGGAGGCCTTTTGTTCGAGGCTGTCCGCACGGGCCCCGAGCAGTCTTTTGAATTCTTCAAGGATGGAAATTTGCTCGTTCAGACCGGACGCATTCGGCGAGAACGAAGAGACCTGGTTCTGCCGCTGATTCGGAAGGAACAATTCTTCGACTGCCGGTCCCGCGGCCTCCCCCGTATTCCGGAATTCCGTGTCGGTGTATGCGTTTCCTCCGGTCTTGATTTCTTCCGGGGCGGCCGCCGCCAGATGCCGGCCGAGCAGTTCATCATTTTCGTTGAACAGGGCGAGTTCCTTTGACATTTCCGCGACGTTCTTCCTCACTTCCTTTTCCTCCCGGAGCGACCCGAGACGCTTTTCCACGTTCGCGATTTCGCTCCGGATCGACCTGGCCTCGTCCTGCAGGATGTCGCCCTTCAACCGGATTTCCGTCCGGCTGTTCCAGGGCTGAAGCTCCAAAGCGGGGCTTTGCGCCAGGGCCGAATTCGGCGCGGACAACCTGGCTTCCCAGGCGGTTTTCTTATCGAGCAGGGTTCGCATGCGCGCCACCAGGGAGGGTTTCCGCGCGGCATCCGCGGTTTCAAGTTCGGCGCCGAGTTCCAACAGTTTGGATCTGCAGGCCTCCACGGTTTTCTCGATGGAGGAATCAACCCGACGTTTCGAGTCGGCGATCGCCCGGTTGGTTTTCTCCATCAGAACCCCGAGCGACTGAGACTGCTGAAGAAGTCGTTCCGCCTGGCGGTGCTCCCCGGGGCTTAACAATTCCCTGGCGCGCAGAACGTTCAGCTGGGCGGCCACGGAAGCCCCTTCCTTTTGAAGCCGGCTTCTTCCCGTCTGGAGGGAATCCAACGATTTTTCAAGGGAAAAGCTCAGTTTTTCGAGGTCTTCGATCTGATCCGCACCGAGTCCGGCTGTCCAACCCGAAAGTGCCAGACAGATCAGGATGGCGGCGAATGGATTTGCACCGATCGTTTTCATGGAGACTCGCTCTTCTGAATAAGTCCATATTTTTCAAGTTTGTAGTACAGGGCGCTTTCCTTGATTCCCAGTATTTTGGCCGCCCTGGCCTTCACGCCCTTCGATTCGGACAGGGCACGTTCGAGCATCTGTTTTTCGACGGAAGCCAGGGCGCCATCAAGGTCCATCCCTTCATTAGCAACTTCCATACCTTTCGGCCGGACGGCGAGGAAGGAAAGGCTTTCGGAATCGATTCGGCTGTGCTCGGACAGCACGAGCGAGCGTTCCAGCACGTTTTCCAGTTCGCGGACGTTGCCCGGCCAGTCGTAGGATTTCAGTGTTCGGATCCCGTCCTCCGTCAGTTCGGCGCGCGGCTTCCGGATGTCCGACGAGATCCTTTTCAGGAAGTGTTCGGCGAGGAGGGGAATGTCCTCCCTGCGCTCCCGCAGCGGAGGCAGGCGGATCGGCAGGATGTGCAGTCTGTAGTACAAGTCTTCCCGGAAACGGCCTCGGCGGACTTCATCCAACAGGTCGCGGTGCGTGGCCGCGATGATGCGCACGTCCACGCGAAGGATTTCCTCCCCGCCGACGCGTTCGAATTCCTTCTCCTGCAGCACGCGGAGCAGTTTGACCTGGGTGGCGGGCGAGATGTCGCCGATTTCGTCTAAAAACAGCGTCCCTTTGTCGGCGAGCTCGAACCGGCCCGGCTTCTGCCGGATCGCGCCGGTGAACGCGCCCTTTTCATGCCCGAACAGTTCGCTCTCGAGCACGCCCTCGGCGAGCGCCCCGCAGGCCACGCGGATGAAAGGTCCCGTCCGTCTCGCGCTCTGCACGTGGATGGCGCGCGCGACGAGTTCCTTGCCCGTGCCGCTCTCGCCGAAAATGAGCACCGAGCTTTCACTCGCGGCGATTTTCCGGATGTCCTGGAACACCGCGGTCATCCCGGGAGTTCGGCCGACGATCGCGCCGTCGCCGAAACGGCTGCCGACTTCCTCGCGGAGGTACTGGTTTTCATTCCGAAGGCGGGACGCACTGCGGCGTTCGGAGACGACGGTGAATACGCGGTCCGCCTTCAATTTCAGGGCGTCGCTTGAAAACGGCTTGGTGATGAAATCCCAGGCGCCGGCCTTCATGGCGTTCACGGCAAGCTCGATCGTGCCGAAGGCCGTGATCAGCACCACTTCGGTTCCGGGCCACCGGGTTCTGATCCGGTTCAAAAGGTCAAGCCCGTCCATGCCGGCCATGCGATGGTCCGTGATCACGAGATCCGCGGCATTTTTTTCGAGATGCGCTAGCGCCGCCGTTCCATCCGACGCCTCGTCGACGGCATAACCTTCCTTCTGCAGGACGGCGACCATGCCATCGCGCATGGTGTCGTTGTCTTCGACCACGAGGATGCGGAATTGACCGCGGTTGGGATCCGTCATTTGAATCCTCCACATAAAGAAAAAAAATTACCACGGAAGATCACGGAATTTCACTGTCCATAAAATTCATGTGTATGCACATTCATGGGAGCGGTCGTGATCTGGAATTGTCATCAGCCCTTGAGGAGTTCCAGCTCGAAGAGGGTCCCGTTTTCATCCGAACGCAAAAGGGACACGCGGCCGCCGTTCGACTCGGCAAGCTGACGGACGATGGACAGGCCGAGTCCCGTGCCCTTTTCGCGCGTGGTGAAGAACGGGGAAAAAATCCTTTCGCGATTTTCGGCGGGAACGCCTCCGCCCGTGTCCTCGAACTGGAGGCGCACGAAGGATCCCTCCATCCCCGCCCGGATCTCGGTCCTGCGGATTGCAATCCTGCGGATTTCAGCCCTGCGGACCTCGGTCCGTGGCACCGTCCCTTCGCGCTGGGGCATTGCCTGGACCGCGTTCTGGATGAGGTTCAGGGACATCCGTTTGAAATGATTCGGATCCACACGGGCGGTCCAGTTTTCGTCGGGTATCGAAAGGGAGATGGACAGACGTTTCAATTCGGGTTCCATCAACGCCGCAATTTCCTGCAGAATCGGTATGAGGCCGCACGCCTCGAGGTGGGGTTCATTTGGCCGCGCGTATTCCAGAAAGTGATCCACGATCTCCTTCAAATAGCGGACTTCCTTGCCGATTTTCTCCACGTGTTTCCGCGCCTGCGGAAGTTCGGCGGTTTCGTCCGCGAGCAGTCCGGCGAACAGTTCGATGCCGCCCAGCGGATTCCGGATCTCATGGGCCACGCCGGCCACCATGGCCTTGAGTTCACGCTCCCGTTCGACCACGCTCCTGCGCATGGCCTCCAGGGTTTGGGAAAGAACGCCGATCTCGCCCTTGCCGAGCGGGGGAATGGGATCGTCGTACCGGCCGCGTCCGATCTGTTCGGATGACCGGACGAGCCTGGCGATCGGCCGCGTGATGGTTCGCGAAAGGATCAGGGCGAGCAGAATCGTCGCGAAGGATCCGAGAAGCGCCATCTGGACGAGACGGCGCTTCAGCGCACCGAGCGCCCCGAGAAAAGCCGCGCTGCCGTCCACGCCCGAGCCGCCGACCACCTTTCCGTTCAGAACGAGCGGCGAGAAACCGGTCATGGTCGGATCGCCGTCTATGCCCTGGAACAGTATGGTATGGGAGGACCTTCCCTGGATCAACGCCTCCATCTCCCTGCTGTAGAATTGGAGGGAAAAAATCTCCTCGCCGGACCGGGATTCCTCCTGCGTGTCGATCAGGCTTTTATTCGAAAGGTCGAAAAAGTAGATGCGTTTGACGCCGGTTTTGCCGCTGAGAAGAATCAGTTTTTTTCTCAGATACTCCCCCAGCCGGGGACCGGGAGAGGCGAGTAGATAGCCGATTTCCTCCTCATCCAACATTACCGATGCGGCGCTGGCCACGGCCTCGAGCTTTTTACCGAGTTCGTCCTCCATGCTCCGGCGGACCGTCCATTGAATCGAAAGCCCGCCGGCCGCGAGCACGACGATCATGAGGGCGACGAAAAACAGGATCAGGCGGATGTGGATTCGGTGGAAGAACATGGGTTCACCGCGAGCCGGATGGCCGTGCTTTTCATTTCTCCCCGCATTTTTTCAGAAGGGATTTGACCGCGTCCCTGTGCACGGTGAAGGTCAGCATTTTCAGCTTGACAAAATCGTCCCGGTAGAACATGTACCCCTTGTACGGCCCGGCGTGGCCGCTCGAACCCGAATCCTTGACCAGAAACCAGTCGTGTCCGCCGGCCCTCGAGAATCCGATCAGGTGGATGCCGTGGTCGTCCTTGGTGGTTTGATTGTGGATCCGGAATTCACGGGCGCTCTGGTCGATGGACGACTGGGGAACGTCGAAGCCGGGAATCACGCAGAGGCCCGAGTCCCTGTCCTTGCCGGGTTCGCTCACGTCCCCGCCGATCGCTACCGAAAACCCCGCGAGGATGGCATCTCTCAACGCGGCGTACCACTCGTTCAGCGGGACGTTGTAGTACTCCGGACTGTGCCACCAGTTGTCCGACACCTTGAATTCGCGCTTCAGGTAGAACGTGTCCGACAGGCAGGACATGAAATTCACGTAATCGTCCAACGGCAGGCGGAGTTTCCGCTCGAGGAATTCGATCGGAGTCATTTTTCGGCCGTCCGCTTCGATGACATCGGGAGGCCTTCCCAGGTGTTTGTCCAATATCGCGCGGATGGAAGCGACCGCCACATCCTCGTCCCAGAATCCGTTCTCCTTAATGAAGTTCAGGGTTTTCGACATTTCGGCGAAAAGCTTCCCGTGATTGTGTTTGACGGCCCCATTCAAAAGTCCCGTGTAATCCGGTGAGCGTACGGCGCCGTACCGCTTCATCCGGAGCATGACGGCTTCCTGCTCCGAGCCTTCGCCGAACTCTGAATTCCCCTTTTCGCGGATAAAGCGCCTCGCCTTGTCGACGTATTCCCAGTACACGGTGTACATTTCGGAGAGCTTGAGTTTTAGTCCATGAAGACGATAGAGCTCGGATTCCAGCAGAGAGGTACCGGAGAAACACCAGCAGGTGCTTGTGGTGTCCTGCTTGACCGGCGGATTGTGGAACACGGGACTGAATTCCGCCACGGCCGCAGGATGCACGATCCCGGAAAGATCGAATGTCAGGACGGTTTCCTTCTTGCCCCGTACGACCTTTTCCGCGTAATACGCAGAATCATGGATCGCAATCTGGGCCGCGATCCAAGATGTCATAAACAGAATTGAACAAACCGTTGACGTTTTTAACTTTTTCGCCAGCATAACCAACCTTTCTCAATTCAACGCGCCGCAGGAAAGCTGATAAAACTGAATTGCTACCTTCAAAGGCTGTTTTGAATACAAGAACACGATTCAATTATTTATCTGTGCAAATCCGCCGAAGGTCCGTTTGATCCGTGTTCCATTTTTTATTAATCCCCCAGGCAAACTCCCACACGCCGGGCCACGTTCACCAGCGGATGGTCCACACTCACGAGACGCATTTTGTCGCCCACGTCGGCCAAGGGCACGGCGATGATTTCGGCGCCCTTGAGCGCGACCATGACTCCCGAGGCGCCGGCGCTGCACAACTCGGCTGCCTTGACGCCGAACCGGGTCGCCAGGACACGGTCGAAAGAGGTCGGCGTTCCCCCGCGCTGGAGGTGTCCGAGAACCGTGACGCGGCTCTCGAGACCGGTGCGTTCCTCGATCCGGTTCGCGACCAGGTTCCCGATCCCGCCCAGCCGGATGGGATCGGTGCTGTCCTTGACCGTCTGCTTCACGACCATCTCGCCGCCCGCGGGCTTCGCGCCCTCGGAAACGACCACGATGCTGAAGCGGCGCCCCTTTTTGCCTCGTTCCATCACCACCCGGCAAACCTTTTCAAGGTCGTACGGAATTTCGGGAATCAGGATCACGTCCCCTCCGCCGGCGAGGCCCGCGTGCAGCGCGAGCCAGCCCGCGTACCGGCCCATGACCTCGATCACCATGATGCGGTGATGCGACATGGCGGTTGTGTGGATCCGGTCCACAGCGTCGGTGGCGATGGCCACGGCGGTGTCGAACCCGAACGTGACGTCGGTGCCCCAGATGTCGTTATCAATCGTTTTCGGCACCCCCACGATATGCATGCCCTTCGCGGCGAGGCCCTTGGCGATGGACATGGTCCCGTCGCCTCCGATGGCCACGATGCTGTCCAATCCAAGCTCCTCCGCGTAACGGACCACGCCGTCGGACACGTCGCCGAATTCAACCGCATCCCCGACTTTTCGAACCGGCCACTTGAATGGATTGGCCCGGTTGGAGGTGCCGAGTATGGTTCCGCCGATGGTCAGAATTCCCGACACGTTTTCCCATCCAAGGGGAACCACACGCCGCTCGATCAATCCCTCGTATCCGTCCTCGATGCCGATGACGTCCATGCTGTAACTGCCGATGCAGGACTTCGCCACGCCGCGGATCACCGCGTTGAGCCCCGGGCAGTCTCCGCCCCCCGTTAACACCCCGATTTTCTTTTTTATCACAGCGGCCATTTCACTCCTCCCTTATTTCATGAAAGTATAGGAAATTTTTAACATGAAATCAAATCAAATATTCAGTGACGGGATCGGCCTTTCATGAAACTTTTACGGCACTCCAGCCGTTTATGATTGATATTATTGAAGGAGTGCATATGAAGCTCAGGCTTATTTGCCTGTTTTTGATGGTTTTTGTAACGATTCCATTCCATTTAAGAGGACAGGATAAAATGCAAACCCATAAACTGACACCCGAGGAAGAACGCGTGATCCTCCATAAGGGGACCGAAGCTCCGTTCACAGGGAAATACTTGAATTTCCACGAAAAGGGGACCTATGTCTGCAAACGCTGCGGAGCCCTGCTATACCGATCCGAGGACAAGTTCGATTCCGAATGCGGCTGGCCGAGTTTCGACGATGAAATTCCCGGCGCGGTGAAGCGGATTCCGGACGCGGACGGCAGTCGCACGGAAATCGTCTGCGCCCGCTGCGGCGCTCACCTGGGGCACGTGTTCAAAGGCGAGGGCCTCACGCCGAAAAACACGCGGCATTGCGTGAATTCGATTTCGATGAATTTTGTGCCGGCGAAGAACGGCGCGAAGACCGATACGGCGATTTTCGCGGGCGGTTGTTTCTGGGGTGTGGAATATTATTTTACCAAGGCCGAGGGAGTGCTGTCCGCGACGGTCGGTTACATCGGAGGGAGGAAAGACAATCCGACGTATGAGGACGTGTGCTCGCATACCACGGGCCATGCCGAGGCCGTCGAGGTCGCGTACGATCCTTCCAAAACTACTTTTGAGAATCTTGCCCGGCTGTTTTTCGAAATCCACGATTTCACCCAGGTCGACCGGCAGGGCCCGGACATCGGCGACCAGTACCGGTCCGTAGTATTCTACCGGGACGAGGGACAGAAGAAGTCTGCGGAAAAGTTAATCGGGATACTCAGCGGAAAAGGTTACAAGGTTGCGACCCGGATCGTCCCGGCCGGGAAATTCTGGAAGGCGGAGGAGTATCACCAGGAATACTATGAGAAGACGGGGAAGAAGCCGTATTGTCATGTTT
>Ga0315274_10006917_pt1 | contig 16489 bp, 12 predicted proteins | sample YL17G02_20_MG_FD_203700 | JGI IMG/M metagenome (GOLD analysis project Ga0315274, IMG submission 203700) | Sediment microbial communities from Yellowstone Lake, YNP, Wyoming, USA - YL17G02_20 | ecosystem: Environmental > Aquatic > Freshwater > Lake > Sediment | place: USA: Wyoming | collected...
CTCAGCACCTCCCCCGTGGCCGGCACGATCGGCCCCTGGCCAGACACGAAGACGAGGCCGCCGGCGCGCACGGCCGGTGAGTAAGGCCCCTTGGGAGCGGGCAGGTGGCTGGAAGTGATGACTTGCTTGTCAGGCATGAGCGCCTCCTGGGAGGCAGCGGAGCTGCGCTCCGCTGTTATGGGATGTGCGGCGGGCGTGGGTCCCTAGGTCGGCTCTGCCGACCGGGATGGCGGTCCTTCGGACCTAGCCACACGCCCGCCCTACAGAGTCCATCGCAAAAGCCTCATCGAACCTGTAGGGGCGACCCGCTGGTTCGCCCAGGGCGCATTGCCATGCGCCCCTACGAGTGCCCGCGAACTTCTGCGATACACTCTACAGGCCGCACCACGGGCGACCCGCCCACCAGAGGCGGGCAGGCCGGGTTGCCCCTACGTCAGCTTGCCCCGGCCGGCCACCCGCCAGTTTTCAACCACTTCGCCTTTGCGGACAGCGATCATCTCATCGAACAGGTTGGCCACCAGGCAGCAGTGATTGGGGATGACCTCCACCTTGTCCCCGATGCGGAAGCGCACCTGGGCCTGGGAGAGGTCGAGGAAGCCGTGCTCCTCGTTGAGCTTGACCAGCACCGCGCCCTGGTCCTCCTTGAGCATGCCGTAGCCTTTCGCCTCCCGAGCCAGCTCGGGACTCAAGGCCTTGCTCCCCGCGTCGAGGACGGCGCGCCCCGGCTCAGGGGTGCTCACCACAGTGGCGAGCACGGTGAGCGCGCAGTCCTCAGGTCGCGCCGACCATCGCTCGAGCTGCATACGGTCGTTGAACACGTAGGTGCCTGGGCGGATCTCTGTGATCCCGCACTCGGCGCTGTAGTGGGCGGCCGTGGGTGTCGAGCCGCCGCTTATTCTCTTGGCGAGAGGGGCGATGTTTGCCAGTCGCCCCGCCACCTGAGCCATGGTGCGGCATTCGAAGGCCGCGATGCCGGCCACCTCGTTCTCGTTGCGGGCCGCGTACACTTGGCCCGGGTAGGCGAAGATGCCCACCAAGTTGATCCCTGGCAATCCGTTGAGCTCTCGCGCCAGCGCGGGCGCCTCCTCGGGCGCCACCCCACAGCGGTGAAGCCCCACGTCCACCTCCAGCAGCACCGGCAGGCGGATCCCCTGGTGGGCGAACGCCATAGAGAGGGGAGCGGCGACCTCCGTGCTGTCCACTCCCACCGCCACCTTCCCTGAGCGGTCAGCCGCCCGCTTGGCAAGTGCGACCAGACGCTCGATCTTCGCCGCGCCGACGATGGGGTAGGCGATGAAGATGTCCTCGATCCCGGCCTCCGCCATCACCTCCGCCTCGCCGATCTTCGCCACCGTGATCCCGGCGGCGCCGCGGGCGACCTGCATCCGGGCGATCTCGATGGTCTTGTGCGTCTTGGTGTGCGGGCGCAATTGCAGGTCGGCGGCCCGGGCCAGCCGCGCCATCCGGTCCAAGTTGGCCTCCAGCCGGTCCAGGTCCACTAGCAGGGAAGGGGTGTCAAGCTGAGACGCCCGCATGCGCGCCGCTCCGTAGCCCCGTAGGGGCGCTTGGGCCTGTGCTCTTAGGCCCAGGCGCTGTTTCCGAGCCGGGTACGGGATTCCTTCTTTTGCGAGAATGCGCTATACTGTAGGGGCTTGCGGGTCGGTGCTGTTCGGCCCGGTCAATGGTGGTGTGGGCAGCATGGAAGTGGGGGCGCGACCTGGGCCTGCGAATCGGCGGGGAGGCGGCGATATGGCCGGCGCCGCGATCGCCGAATGCGGCCCCGGCTGTACGCGCGCCTATGGTCAGGGAGAAGTGATATGAGGAGCTGGCGAACCTCGCTGTGGGCTCTGGCTATTCTGGTCGCTCTGGCGGCGAGCCCGGAGGCTTTCGGCGCCGCGCCGGCGTACGTTCATCCGCGCGTTCACCAGGATCTGGCCGAGAAGGGGACCGCGGGTGTGATCGTCTCGCTGTGGGATGAAGCGCTCCCGCAAGCGAGGGCAAAGCAATGGCCCGACCGGATTCCCGCCGTGCAGGAACTGGCGCGGCGAGCGATCGCGGCGGCGCCCAAGTTCCAGGTCTATCGTCAGTACCAGATCTTCCCCTTCCTGGCGGGCTCTGTAGATGAGAATGGATTGGCGGAGCTGGCCGCCTGTCCGATCGTGGAGGGCATCTACCCCGACTTCGAGGTGAAGGCGACTCTCAATCAAAGCGGCCCACTGATTGGCCAGCCGCAGGCAGAGACCGCCGGCTTCACCGGCACTGGCATCGGCATCGCCATCGTAGATACGGGCATTGACTACACCCACCCGGACTTCGGCGCGCCAGCCCCATATCCCAACACCAAAGTCCGGGGAGGCTATGACTTCGCGAACAACGACACCAACCCCTTCGACGATGAAGGGCACGGAACTCATGTCGCCAGCATCGCCGCGGGAATGGGAACCACCTACCGGGGCATCGCGCCCGGGGCGCACCTGCTGGCGGTGAAGGTGATGGACGCCTCCGGGACCGGGATGATGTCGACGGTGATGGCCGGGGTGGAGTGGTGCATCCTGCACAAGGCCGAGTTCAATATCCGCGTCATCAACATGAGCCTGGGGATCAGCGCCGAGTTCACCGATCCCGCCGAGTGCGATGACTACCCGGAGGCGCAGGCGATTGAGGACGCGGTGTCGGCGGGCATCCTGGTGGCGATCTCCTCTGGGAACGACGGCTACCTCTACGGCATTTCATTCCCCGGCTGCATCAGCGCGGCCACCTCCGTGGGGGCGACTTACGATGAGACCAGGAGCGGCGGGACAGTAGACACGACCACATACTACTCCAACCGCGGGGAACTGGTTGACCTGCTTGCCCCGGGGTCGTTTATCATGGCCGCCAAGCTAGGGGGCGGCTACATCGAGCATGAGGGCACCTCCATGGCCGCGCCGCATGTGGCGGGGGCGGCGGCGGTGCTGGCGCAGAAAGGCCTGGGGACGCCGGCCGCGATTGAGCAACGTCTGAAGCTGACCGGCACGCAGATCGTGGACCCCTCGACGAATCTCCAGACTCCGCGCATAGACCTGGAGCAGGCCCTCCAGGGAGCGCCCACCACCGGCCCCGATCTGGTGGTCACCGCCGTGTCCATCAGTTCCGCCACAGTCCAGTATGGCGACCAGGTCACCGTGAGCGTCACGATCAATAACCAGGGCACCTCCAGCGCCGAGTTCCTCGAGGCGATCGTGGCGCTGTCCACCAACTCGATCCCGTCGCCCCAGGATACTATCCTCACCACCTTCAACATCCCGTTGCTAAACGCTGGCCAGCAGAGCGTGAGGTCCAGGACGATCACCTTCCCGGAGATGCCTGGCGGGACCTATCAGCTGGTTGGGTTCGCGGACAGCTCCTACACGGTCGCCGAGAAGGACGAGACGAACAACGGGTTAACGGGGACCACGGTACGCGTGGGCTATACCGCCATGGTGGTGGACAACAGCATTCCGGAGTTCATGCTGCCCGGCGGGACCTATCCGGTCAGCGTCACCATGGAAAACGACGGTGACTCCCCCTGGACTGCGGCAGACGGGTTCGTGCTCGCGCCCACCTCGCCGCACAACACGACCCGCTGGGGCGTCTCCAGTGCGGCGCTGCCGGACGGGGCATCGGTGTCGTCTGGCGAACAGGTGACCTTTGAGTTCAACGTCACCGCTCCCACCGAAATAGGCTGGTACCCCTGCCATTGGCAGATGAGGAGAGGGGCCACTGGTTTCTTCGGCGAGGTGGCGACCGGGGGAACCCGCGTGCTCGTCGCCGACGACCACATCTACGGGCAGAACTACCCCGCGGTGAGCGGCGACCGCATCGCCTACGAGGACTACGGCCGCATGTCAACTGAGTACGCGATCACGGTCAAGGACCTGAACACCGGCGGCACCTTCACCATACCCGATAACGTGAGACTTCCCTATGACCCGCAGACTGGCTGGCCGGTTCCCCCATATGAGTACTTCGACATCGCCTGGCACTGGCTGCCTCAGATCTCCGGGCCTTGGCTCACCTGGATGGTAGACGATGTGGAAGGCTACGTGGGAATCTACGACTCCTACTTCACCTTCTTCCAGGTGGCCGCGTTCAACCTGGAAAGGCCCTTTGACTATCCCATACGCGTCACCTACCAGCAGTCGGACGCGATGTTCCCGGCGGTTGACGGCGGTCGAATCGTCTGGGAGGACTATACCAACGACCCGGACGGGCTTGCCTTCTTCCCATGGTCTCCCTACGAGGAGAACCCGGACATCGGCATCTGGGATCCTGACACGGGAGGCAGCTACCTCCTCTGCTCGGAACCGGACTGGCAGATGTCCCCCCGCATCTCGGGCAACCTGGTGGTGTGGGAGGACTGGCGGGACGGCCAGGGCGACATCTACCTGTACGACCTTTCCGTGGACAGCGATGCGGACGGGACGCCGAACTGGAAGGATCCGGATCGGCCCTATCCCGACCCGGCAGAGATTCGGCTCACCACTACCGATTGGGATGAGATCACCCCCGACATCTCCGGGCGCACCGTCGTCTTTGGGGACATGGAGCGCGATACAGGGCTGGGAGATATCGTGGATATCTACGCCCTCAACATAGACACCATGGTGAAGACCGCGGTGGTGACCGATCCGCCTTGCTTCCGCGAGCAGCCCCGCATAGATGGCGGCCAGGTGGTGTGGACCGACTACCGGCTGGGGGTTCCAGATGTGTACTGGACCGACTTGGCGCTTGGCGACCCCATGCCCCAGCCGCTCGGCGGCAGCGCGGCCTGGGAGGTAGTCCCGGACATTGATGGCCGCCGTTTGGCCTACGGCAAGTACCGCGAAGACTACGGTGTCTGGAACGTGGTCCTGCAGCGCCTGTTCACCCACGGCTCAGTGGGCGTGCATACGTTCGTTGACGTGACCAGTGATTACTGGGCGTGGGCCTACGTGGAGGCGGTGGCCGATCACGGGGTAGCCGGGGGCTACGGGGCTGGCATCTATGGGCCTGAGAATGTGGTCACCCGTGACCAGATGGCCGTCTATCTAGCGCGGGCGATAGCGGGTGGAGACGGCAGCGTCCCGGCAGGCCCGGTCACTCCCACCTTTTCGGACGTCGGCACCGGCCACTGGGCTTACAAGTACATCGAGTACTGCGCCGACCCGGCCCAGGACATCGTAGGCGGGGTTGACGGCGCCTACCTGCCGGACCTGGCCGTGAACCGCGGGGCGATGGCGGTGTTCGTGGGCCGCGGCATGGCGGGCGGCGACTCTTTCTTCGACACCTACACGCCTCCCGCGACCCCGACCTTTGCCGATGTCACCTCCACCAACGCGTGGGACTGGTGCTACAAGTACGTGGAGTACATCAAGTCCCAGGGCGTCGTTGGGGGCTACGAGGACGGCCTCTACCATCCAGAGATCGAATGCACCCGCGGTCAGATGGCAGTGTACGTGTCCAGAGCGTTCGGCTACCTGCCGTAAGTCTCGCCCACGGTGGTGTGAAGTGCGGGCTGCCCTCGTTGCCGCGCGGCTGCTGCCCTGACTGGAACCCCTTCATCTCAGCGCGTGGCGTCTCCACCCCGGGCTCCCCGGCCGTCCAGAGCTTCGCTCCGCGCGCGCAAGAACTGCTCCACGGCCGCCCGTGCAAACGCCCCTTCCATGGGTCCCTTGCGGGTGGCGCCGAGGGCGCCGCAGGCGTTGGCGAGCCGCCCCGCCTTCGCCAGGGCTTCGGCGGGCAGGCCCACCTGCTCCAGGGGGAGTTCCTCCAGCAGGCCGACGACGAACCCGGCGTCGAAGCAGTCGCCAGCGCCCGTAGGGTCCACAGCCTCGACGCGATAGGCTGGCACATCGAACTCCTGCTCTGGTGTGAGAATGGAGCACCCGTGCGCTCCTCGCTTCAGCGCCACCACCTTGGTGCCTCGGGCGAGGAGAGCGCGGGACGCCTCCTCCGGCCCCTTGACTCCGGTGAGCAGCTCCGCCTCCACCCCGCTGGGCAACACCACGTAGGCCTTCTCAAGCACCGGGGCGCAGATTCGTCGGAGCGCGTCTTCGCCACCCAGCAACTCCGGGCGCAGGTTTGGGTCGAAGCTGATGCGGCCGCCGGCCGCGGCTACGATCTCGGCAGCGCGGTAGCAGGAGTTGCGCATGCGCTCGCCCACAGAGAGGGAGGAGCCACAGATGTGAAGGAACTGGGCCTGCTGGAGGTAGGTGGGGTCCGGATCCGGCATCTGGCCGGCGGCGGCGTGAGCGATGTGGTAGAGGAAACGCCGGCTGCCATCGGAGAAGTAGGTGACAAAGGCGACGCCGGTCGCGCGGTCCGGTATGCGAGGGCAGTAGGCGGTGTTGAGGCCATCGGCGGCGAGTCGGTTGAGCAGACACGACCCGAAGTCATCATCTCCCACCGCGCCCACAAACCCGACGCGGTGGCCCAGGCGCGCCGCCGCGTCGGCGAAGATCGCCGGCGCCCCGCTCGGGAACGGGCCAAGGAAGGTGGAAGGGCGATCTAGCGGGTCGTCAACCTGGACCCGCATCACCTCGACAAGCGCCTCGCCAAGCGCGATGATCTCGAGGCCCATCGCGGATGTACCTCCTTGGGAGGCCGCCCCGGTGACTCCGCTCGGGGCAGGCCCTTCGACTGCGCTCAGGGCAGGCCTGGGCGGGGAGGCGGGGCTGCGCTCCGCCGCATTGATGCGTGAGAGGCAGCTTAGTTCCCCGGACCGGAGGCATGCCCTGCTTGGGAGGCCGCCCCTTCAACTGCGCTCAGGGTGAGCCTGGGCGGAGAGCCGGAGTCCGGGCTCTGCCGGAGGTGGGCGTGTCGAGCGAGGGTGCGAGGGAATATGATGACTTGTGAGTCGTCTAGTGGATAAGGGGCCCAGAGAGGTGCAGGAGCTGGTGGCAGAAGCGCGCGCTGGCAATGCGGCTGCCTTCGAGGCCCTCTACCGGAGCCATCAGGCGGGCATCTTCACCTTCGTCCGCAGCCTGGTGGGGGAGTGGGAGCTGGCCGCCGATCTGACCCAGCAGACCTTCGTGCGGGCCTGGGAATCACTTCCGAGGCTGCGGCAGGTGGGCGCGTTCGGCGGCTGGCTGCACCGCATCGCCACCAACCTGGTGAGGGATGAGGCGAAGGCCGGCCGCGCCAAGTTCGAGATGGCGGCGAGCGGACTGGGAGACGCCGACACGCCTTGGCGCGAGGTCGAGGATAGCTCCGCGGAGCGTCCGGAGACGATGGTGGTGTCGGCCGAGCTGCGCCAGCGGGTGCGCTCGGCGCTGGCGGATCTGCCGCCTGAACAGAGAGCCGTGGTGGTGATGCACCATCTGGAGGGGCTCTCGGTGACGGAGATTGCACGCGCGCTGGAGGTGAGGCCGGGCACGGTGATGTCTCGTCTGGCGCGTGCGAGAGAGGCGATGCGAGTGCGACTGAAGCCCTATGTGGAGGGCGATAATGGGTGACTGCGAGCAGATCAGAAGGCAACTGGCGGACTACTGCGTCGGCGGGATGAGCCGGCGACGGAGAGCGCGGGTGGCCGCCCACTTGCGCGCGTGCGCCTCCTGCGGCGCCGAACTGGAGGCGCTGGAGCGGACCGGCGCGGTGCTGGAGGCAGTGGGTGTGGAAGCCGCTCCTGATGACTGGGAGCGGGTGCGACAGCAGCTCTGCGCGCGGCCTCGCCAACGGCGCCGACCGGCCTTCCGCGTCGCCTGGGGCGTGGGCATGGCGGCGGTTGGTGTCGTCTTGCTGATTTTGGGAGGCCTGGTGTTGAGACCCGGAGACCAGACAGCACTCCAGCCTCCCGCCGTGAGTGTGGATACGGAGCTCCGCGGCACGATGGAGGATCATCTCTCCGCCGTATGGGCCGCGCCTCTGGCCGACGAAGCGGCCGTGGGGCTGCGCTTGGCGGAGTTGGACGAAGACGGCTGATCGGCGGCGGAGAGAGGAGGATGCTGATGAGGGTCATCGGCGTTGCGCTGGCCTGGGTGATCTGCCTCTGTGGCAGCGCGTTCGCCTCTGCGCCGCGCGACGCCTGGGAGCAGGTGTGGAGGAGCGACGCGGCAACGCGGGGCCTCTCGCTCTCTGGAGTGGCGCGCACGACCGTTACGGCAGAACGCAGCTCCGCGGCCTCCCGGGTGGGCGAGGAGCGGGAGCGTTCAGCCCTGGCGCGCGTGAGTGTGCGAGACGGCAAGATGCGGCTGGACTACGAGGCGGGGAGCAGGCGCTGGTCGCTAATAGACGACGGGCGGAGTCTGGTTCGTCTCAACCCCGATCGGAAGCAGGCGCTGGTACTGCCCAGGCCGTCTCTGGCAGTTGACCGTCAGCTCGCCGAGCGCAACTACGAGGCGGTGGCAATCGGGCAGGCAACCATCGCCGGCCGTGCCGCGCAGATCATCGAGGTGCGCGCACGGCGACCCGCGCCGCGACCGACCGACACGCCTGCCCGGCCAGGGACCGCCCGTCCAGGCGTGATCTGGCGGCTGTGGCTGGACCAGGAGACCTCCTTTGCACTCAAGCGTGAGCGCTACAACGCCGAGGGCAAGCTCACCTCCGGAACGGAGTATGCGGAGGTCGAGTTCGGAGCCCGGGTGGACAGCAGCATTTTCGCCATCCCGGATGGGTGGAAAGTGGTGGACAGCGATGGCGGCGGCGAGCCCTTGAGTACGGCGGAGATGGACCGCAGGCTGGGCTTCCCCGTGCTGCCGCCGGGGTATGTGCCGCCCGGATATGAGCTCACCGGTGGCTACCTCCGGGAGCGCGGCAGGTGGGAGTTCCGAGCTGCAGAGCTTCGCTACACAGACGGGCTTCGTGTTCTCAGTGTCTTCCAGCGAGAGCGCGAGCGGGCGGAACGGGAAGGCAGGGGTGGTGAACACGTCCGGGGACGCGGGCACCGCGGGGAACGTGGCCGAGGAGAAGGCAACGACAGAGGGGGCGGGGATGAGGACCGCGGCCGGCGGCGCGGGCACGACGGCGAAGGGGATCAGGGAGCATCCGCAGGCAGACGGGAAAGGGGTGGCTCCGGCCCGCGCGGCGCGGAGGAGATGACCCTGGTTGACCGCGGCAGCGAGAAGGCGCTCCACTACCTGGGAGCCGAGCGCGTGGTGGTGGTGATCGGGGACCTCCCCGCGGAAGAGCTGAGGCGCGTGGCGCGTAGTGTCGGACGCTGAAGACGAACCGGGACTGCGGCGAGTGCCCCGCCGTCTTCTGGTCCTGTCCCGGTCACCCTACAGACCTCGCGCTTCCGCCAAGGGATGAGCCATCGCGAGCAGAACCCCCTCCCACGGTTCTCCACAGATGGGCGAGACAGCAGGACCATTGATTCTCGGCATCCTTGGCAGCCCCCGCGCGAGGAGCAACACGGGCGTGCTGCTGGAGCGCGTCCTCGCTGGCGCCGCCGCGGCGGGAGCCCAGACTGAGCTGATGGTGCTCCGCAAGCTGGGGTACGAGTCCTGCCGCCACTGCGGTGGCTGCGACAGGGCCGGACAGTGTGTGGTGCAGGACGACATGCAGCAGGTGTACTCGAAGGTTCGCGCGGCCCAGCATCTCGTGCTCGCCTCGCCAATCCACTTCGCCGGCGTTTCCGCGGAGACGAAGGCAATGATAGATCGGACCCAGGCGCTGTGGGTGGCCAAGTACCGGCTGAGGGCGCCCGTCTCTGACGTGAAGGGAGAGCGACGCGGGGTGTTCGTGGCGACGTGCGGGGGTGACGACACCCGTGTCTTCGAGTGGGCGGGGCCCACGGTGAGGGCGTTCTTCAACTCCACCGGGTTTCGCTACTGGGGCGAGCTATTCGAGGCGAACACAGACCAGTCGCCACCAGTGTCAAATCGTCCCGATGTCCTTGCGAGAGCCGAGGAGTTGGGGGGCAAGTTGGCCAAGGAGTGATAGGGGCTGTGTCCACGGGACGTGAGAGAGGGCCGAACCAGCAAAGGAGGAGAGGACATGCGCATACTCGCTCTGCAAGCATCACCGAATGAAGATGGACTGACTGCCGGCATGGCCAAGGAGGCGATGGCCGGCGCGAAAGCGGCGGGGGCGGAGGTGGAACTGCTTCACCTGCGCAACCTCAAGCTGGAAGCGTGCCGGGCTTGCGAGAACGGCTGGGGCCGCTGCCGGCGGGAGGGCCTCTGCATCATCGAGGATGACCTGGAGGTGGTGCGCGAGAAGATGGCCGCCGCGGATGGGGTGATTCTGAGCACGCCGGTGTACTTCGGGGATGTCGCGGAGGTGGTCAAGAACTACCTCGACCGGCTGCGGCGCTGCGAGCGCGCCGGGCCGGGCGATCCTCGGGTAGAGGGAAAGTGGATGCTGGGCATCGCCGCCGCGGGAGGCGGGGGAGGCGGCGGGCCGACCTGCCTGGTGGCGATGGAGCGGTACTACGCGCACCTCGGGCTGCCGGTGTTCGACCAGATGATCGTCACCCGCCGCAGCCGGGAGTACATGCTGCCGGCCGCCCGCAGCGCAGGCGAGCGATTCGTCAGGTACATCGAGGAGCAGCGCAAAGGGTAGCTTCGGCCCGGGCCGCCTAGACGTGCTTGCCCAGGAAGGCAAGCACTCGCTGGAAGACACGGTCAACCGCGGGGCCGCCGCCGGCGTCGAATCCATGCTCGCCACCAGGGATGGTGATGAACTCGTGCGGGACGCCGGCCTCGGCCAACGCCTGCGCCATCTTCACTGACTGCTGGTGGGGCACATCGGTGTCCTGGTCGCCGTGCAGAAGCATGGTCGGCGGATACTCCACCGTCACGTTCCAAACCGGGCAGAACCGTGTGAACGCCTCGGGCTCGGTGTCCGGGTCGTACCCCACCACCTCGTTGGGCCAGCGCCCCTGCTGGCGGCAGTAGAGGTAGAAGCGTTCTCGCCTCCTGTCCTCGTGTGCGCCGGAGAGAGTCGTGGTGCCCACAGACGCCCAGGCTTCTTCGGCCGTCACTGGCGGCTGCCGGCAGTAGAAGGGATCGGGGCGGCTGTACCAGGGGCCGACGATGTCGCCGTAGCCGTAGAAGGAAACCAGCGCCCTCGGCCTCGGGCTGGCCATCAGCCCGGCCGTCAGGGCGAGGTAGCCGCCGGCCGAGTGCCCAACCAGCGCGATCCGCTCTGGGTCGGCCCGGAACAACTCGGGGCCGGCGGCTCGCACCCAGCGGAAGGCGTCCTCCACGTCCTCGAGGATGGCTGGCAGCTTGGTCTCGGGCGCGAGGCGATAGTCAATGGACACCACCGTGTACCCGGCGCCGAGGTAGAGGTCGCGCGGCTCCGGTGTGAGGTTGTCCCTGCGGCCCATGATCAGCGCACCGCCGTGAATCCACATGATCACCGGGCGGGGCGGGCCGACGGGATCTCCGTAGACATCGGCATGGATCTCGCAGTCGCCGATTGCCTTATACGCAAAGGTCAGCTTCGACATCGGCACTCGCTAACCGTGGCGCGCGGCGCCGACATGCCCTTCAACCTGCCTCCGCCGCCAGCCTCTCGAAGTAGGGGATGGTATTGACGAGGCCCTCTCGGAAAGAGACCTTGGGCTCCCATCCCAGCAGCTGACGGGCGCGGGTGATGTCCGGTTGCCGCCGTCTGGGGTCGTCGGCAGCGATGGGACGGTGCGCGATCTCGCTGGCGGAGCCCGTGATCTCGATCACCAGCTTGGCCGCCTCCAGCACGGTCAGTTCGTCGGGATTGCCGAGGTTCACGGGTCCGGTTTCGCTGCTTTCCGCCAGCGCCAGCAGTCCGCGCACCATATCGTCAACGTAGCAGAAGCTGCGCGTCTGCTTGCCATCGCCGTAGACGGTGAGGGGCTCACCCGCCAGCGCCTGGCGGATGAAGTTGGGGATCACCCGCCCGTCATCGGCTCTCATGCGCGGCCCGTAGGTGTTGAAGATACGGGCGATGCCCACGTTGGCGCCGCGGAAGTTGCGGCAAGCCACGGTAAGCGCCTCGGAGAAGCGCTTGCCTTCATCGTAGACGGCGCGCGGCCCGATGGGGTTTACGTTGCCCCGGTACTCCTCCCGCTGAGGGTGTTCGAGCGGATCACCGTATACCTCTGAGGTGGAGGCGAGGAGGAACCTGGCGCCCTTGGCGGAGGCCAGGTCGAGCATGTTCCAGGTGCCCGCAGAGTTCACACGCAGGATCTCCAGGCCCAGACGAGAGAAGTCAACGGGGCTGGCCGGGCTGGCAAGGTGGAGGATCATACCAACGGCGCCGTCGAAGGTCAAAGGCTCGCATACATCGTGCTCGAGGAGCGCGAACTCCGGCCTGGCGAGGAGATGGGCGACGTTCGCCTCGCGGCCGGTGACGAAGTTGTCAACCGCCACCACATGGCGACCGCGGCGCAGCAACTCCTCGCACACGTGTGAGCCGAGGAACCCAGCGCCTCCTGTCACCACCGTCGGGTCAGATGCCAATAACACGATCTCCTCCTAGCCGTCGGCGCCCTTTGGCGCCGAGCGGCGACCGCCGGACAGCCACGCCTCTGCTACTGCCCTGGTGCACGGGGGCGGCTTGGGGCGGGGGCCCCTCCCTGGCGGCCACCAGCCGTCCGCTTGCTTGCTCTCTCCAACATCGCCCGCGCCTCCCGGCCCTCCCTGGTGTCTGGGTAGTTTACGGACAGATACACCAGGTGCCGGCCTGCGGCTTCGCCCTGCTTGAGGCGGATGAGAACGGTGGCGAGGAAGAGGCGGGCCTGCCGCTCGTTTGGGTCGAGGCTGAGCACCTTCTCCAGGCTGTCGCGCGCGCCCTTGAGCTCGCCGAGGTGGTACTGGGCGAAGGCGAGTACGGCGTAGGCGGCCGGCGACCGGGGGGCCAGGGAGATCCACCTCTGGCACACAGGAAGGGCTTCCCGATACTGCTCGACCTTGACCAGCGACTTCGCGATCTGCTGCTGGAGCGCCGGATCGTTGCTCTTCATTGAGGCGGTCTTCATGTCCTCGACCATGCCGTGGAGGTCGCCCTTTGCCTGATGGATCCCCGCGAACAGGCGGTACGCGGTGGGGGCGTCGGGGGCCATTTCGGCCACCTTCCGGGCATAGGATTCGGCTTCCTCCAGCTTGCCCTGGGCCAACAGCACGTCCGCCAGGCCCACCTGGTACGCGACGGCAGTGGGGGTCAGCCGGGCCGCTTCCCGAAAGGCGGCCTCCGCCTCGGCCAGATTGCCGAGCCGCCTACAGACAACGCCGAGATTGAAGTACATAGGTCCGCTGCCAGGCATGAGAGAGAGGGCGCGTCGGCTGGCCGCGCCGGCCTTCTCGAACCATGCTCGCTTCGCCTCCGGCGCTTGCTCAAGCTCTCCGATCTGCCCTTCCGCGAAGGCCAGGTCGTAGTAGCCCATGGCCGAGTACGGGCACATCTCGACTGCCTTCTGGGCAATCGCCGCCGCGGTCTTGAACCATCGCGCGGCAGTCTGTTGCTGCCCCGCGGCGGCGGCCTGCTCCCCGTTCCGGGCGGCATCTCGGGAGTCCTTCACGAGTGTGGAAGCCCTTACCGGGGTGATCACCACCCAGGCCAGGACGACGAACGCTGCCGCCGCCGCGAGCACCGCGACGGCGACGCCAGGGAACGATAGGCGGCGAAACCGGAGCTCCCGCAGGCTGGCCGCGTCGCCCTCGCTTCCGCCCCTGGCCAGCCCCGCGCCGGCCAGGGCGAGCACGCTCAGCCAGAGCCAGAAGAAAGTGACCGCGCCAGTCTGGCGGAATGTCACTCCGAAGGAGTTCTGGAAGTAGAAAGCGATGAGAGCCACTACCATCGCCAGCCCCAGGTGACGCCACGTGGGATCTTCCGCGCGCCAGAAGACCTTGACGGCAAGCGCCAGGCCGGCCAGCAGCATCGCCACGAACAGCGCCCCACCCACCACTCCAGTGTCGGCGAGAGCTTGCAGGTACTCGTTATGCGCATAGTTGGGCGCCAGCATCCCCCCCTGTCTGCGCTCAGGCTGCTGCAGATACCACTCAGCGGCCATCGGCTCCAGGCCGACCGCCCGGAAGTTGCCGTACCCCTTGCCGAGGGCAGGCGCCTCGCGGAAGAGCACCAAGGCGGTTCTCCAGTACAACTGCCGCTCTTGCGCGTAGGGGTCCTGGAAGTGCACCACCTTCTGCACGCGCGCCCGCTGCTTCTCCGGCATGTGGCGGTAGGCCAGCAGGCCAAGCGCTCCGAAGACGATCGCTCCCGCGGCGAGCGCCGGGATCATGACTCGCAGTGCCTTCCGCCCACCACGCAACACCGCCAGCACCACCGCGGCCCCAACGCCCAGGCCCAGACCAATCACGCCCGACATGGTGTAGGAGAGGTAGAGCGAAACCAGCATGAGGAGGATGGCAACGCCGGTGAGGACGTGCAGCGCCAACCTCCCTCTCCGCGACCCTGAGGAGCCCTGTCGGTCTGCCCGGCCAGGGTGGCCTGAAGGGCCGGCCTCGGTCTCCTCCTGGTTCGCATGCCTGGTCGGCCAGACGAGGGCGATGGCGACCGGGATGAGCAACATCAAGTAGCCGCCCAAGTACGTCGCGTTGCCGAGGAAGGAGAAGACGCGTCCTACGTCGCCTTGTATCTGGTAGCGAAGAAAGTCCTTGCCGGCCGCCTGCGCGAAGGCGTAGAGGCTCACCGGGATGGAGCCAAGGCAAGCGCCGATGATGACACGAGTCATCTGCTTCCTGGTGCGCAGGAAGGCGATCGCCAGCAGGTAAAGCCCCACATTCGCGGCCAGCCGGCCGAACTCCGATACCGCCACGTAGCGGAACTGCGCGTAGGTGATCGTCACCGCGGCCCAGGCGACGAAGGCGAAGATGAACAGGTTGAGCCGGGAACGCACCCAGCCCAGTCGTCCTTGCGCCAGCCCTGCCACCAGCCAGAGCCCCAGGCCCGCAGCCGCTCCCAGGCCGAGCGTCACGTCCTTGAGGTCAAGCAGATTGTTGCTGCGGAGGTTGATGACGATGGGGACGGCGATCACGAGGCTGATCAACAGCGCCTCGCCGAGGGCCTCCGGCCAGCGCCTTGCCGGGCTGGTCTGGCGCTCCGCAGGAGCGGAGGAGACTGTCCTGCCTTTGCCCTTCTTCTTGTTGGCAGTGCGACTCGGTTTCCTCATCTGTGGTCACGGCCCGCCGCGGGCGGGCGCACGGTCAGCCACGACAACATAGCACTACGACGCTCGCCGCTCGTGTCCTTGCCCGCCTGCGGTGGGCTTTGCGGCCGGTGTCCCCGGGAGGCGTGCAACGCGCTGGAGAGAAGCAGCAGGACCGGCTCCAAGAGCCGGTCCCGTGTTCCAAAGCGTGAGCATGTGCCAGATGTGGAGCCCTACTCCTGCGGCTTCTCTGGCGCGGCCGGCTCGTCTGGCGGGGCCGGCGCGGAGGGATGTTCGGCACGAGTGGCGATGATGGCGGGGAGCACCCCGCCACCGGCGCGGACGATCTGACCGATGAGCTGGCCGATGGGCTGGCTGGTGGTGACCATGCCAACCACCAGTTCTTCCTTCTGCTGGACCATCAGGAAGAGGCCCTTGGCCTCCGGGGCCAGCATCACCGTGATCCGCTGGGCGTTCTCTGCCTTCACAGTCATCAGCGGGGACCAGCCCTGGCCGGTCATCAACTGGTTGTAGTAGCTGGACACCGCTTCCCCGCTGGTCTTCTCGCTGGGTTTCATCACCACCAGCGCGGCGCGGGTGAGGGACTTGATCGCTTCTTTCGCGGGGTCAATCAAGGGCAGGGCCGCGGAGATCATCGCCGCCTTCCCACCTCCTGGGCCTTCTGTGCCTGCCTGTGCCAGCGCCGCGGCTTGCTCCTTGGCGGCGGAGGCCACCGCGTCGAGCGAGTCGCCGATCAACTGCACCGCCGCCGCGCCGTTGACATCCACCTGCACCGCCACCGCGGCGCCCTGGTAGATGAGCTGCTCCGTAGTCACTCCCCCCTGCGTCGGCGCGGCGAACGCGCCCACCGCGCTCGCCAGCAAGCCCAGCGCCACCCCTACGCCCACCAGCCGTGCCATTATGCCGATCCTCATCGCCGTATCGCTCCTTCCACGCCTAGTTTGGCCTTCTTCTTGGAGTATACGGGAGCCGAGGGCGTTTGGTTTCACGCCCCTGGGCGATTTCTGCGCGGTGGCGGAGCCGGATGCTGGCTGTGCAGGGCAGCGGAGCCACCTGCCGAAGCTAAGCGCCATGCCCTCGACCTCCGGTTCTCGCTTGCTTCTGGTCCTCATCGCAGTCCTCTGGAGCACCGGCGGCGCCTTCCTGAAGAGCATCCCCCATGTGAACTGGATGATGATCGCGGGGGTGCGCTCCTTGATTGCAGGCATTCTCTTCCTCCCCGGCCTGAGGCAGCCGCGGCCGCCGGCCGGCAAGCTTGCCGCGGCGGTAGTGCTGTACGCGGCGGTGGTGACCACGCTGATGGGCTCGATGCAACTCGGCACCGCCGCCCAGGGGATCTGGCTCCAGTACACCGCGCCGGCGGTGGTGGCGCTGTGGGTGTGGCGGTTCCAGGGGCAGCGCCCCCGGCCCATGGAGACGATTGCGCTGCTGCTGACCGGG
>Ga0315274_10006918_pt1 | contig 16488 bp, 17 predicted proteins | sample YL17G02_20_MG_FD_203700 | JGI IMG/M metagenome (GOLD analysis project Ga0315274, IMG submission 203700) | Sediment microbial communities from Yellowstone Lake, YNP, Wyoming, USA - YL17G02_20 | ecosystem: Environmental > Aquatic > Freshwater > Lake > Sediment | place: USA: Wyoming | collected...
AGCGCCAGGCGCTACGTCGGCAAATACGGCTACCCGGTGGATGTTAACAGGGACGCCAAAGACGTTGACCCAACGACGCTTGATGGGCTGATAATCCCCGGCGGCTGGGCGCCCGACCGGATGCGGCAGTCGCTTGATATGTTGGAGCTGGTGATGGCGATGGCTCGGTCGGGCAAGGTTATCGGCTGCATCTGCCACGGCGGCTGGGTGCTGTCGTCGGCAAACGTGGTGCAGGGGCGTCGGCTCACATCCTACATTGCCATCCGGGACGACCTCGTGCACGCCGGCGCGGACTGGGTGGACGAGGAGGTGGTCGTGGACGGCAACCTCATAACGTCGCGCAAACCGGACGACCTGCCGGCGTTTATGAGAGCGATCATCAAGGCGCTCGGCGGGAAGTGAGCATTTTTCCCGCCATTCTGCTCGCGTTAACAGGCATCGCGCTGATTCTGCTGTGGCTGCGGGTGCATCTGCAAGCGGATTTTTCCGATGGCTGCTTCCAGTTTCATATTTACAGCTTGTGGTTCGCTATTAAAAGAACACATGACCAGCGAAGGACTACGGTCAGGTTGTTTGGCGTCCCGTTTCCCCGTCGCAGCACTGCCCGAAGGACGCGGGGAGGTGTGAAAGCGGTAAAAAAGGATACTAAACACGGGGCTGAAATTGGCGACCGGAGGCTTGCAGCAGATTGGGAATTGCTGCGACGGCTGCTGCGCGCGGCTGTGAAGCTGGTTATTCGTATCTATCGCGCTTTGCGGGTTGACTACTTCCGCGCAAATATCACCGTCGCCACAGGCGATCCGATGCTGACCGGCATCGTGTTCGGAGCGCTCACCCCGCTGTTGATGTTAAACCGGCTCCCCCGAACCGAAATAACCCTTAACTCTGATTTCCTTGAAACGACGCCTGCCACCGACCTATCCGCGTCGGTCTCGGCGCGTCCCTTAAGACTATTGTGGCTATTATTGATGACAGCGCCAACACTGCCGTGGCTGAAGCTCATTCGGGTTTTCAGAAGCTCAGGGCATCGTGAGTCGGCGCTTGCGGGAGGTGCACGCCACGGATAGGTCGCCACTCGCCGTCGCCGAAATCTGCTTCTCGCGTTCGTGGAGCAGCTTGGAACATTACTTCGTAGAAACGACCCTGCTGCTGAGCCGGCGCGGGCACAAGGTTGTGCCGTTGGTTTATCCACGTTCCCCCATCGCCAACGCGTTGACTGAAGCCCGACTGCCGCCCATCCCAATCAAATCCCGCCGCTATTTCTCCCCCGTCGCCTCGCGCCGAATGGTGCAGGTTTTCCACGAACATTCCATCACGTCCGTCCACTTGCATCGCACTCAGGACTTGGGTCCGGCGCTTTACGCCGCTGACCACGCCGCCGTGCCGACGCGGGTGCTGATGCTGCAGATGGAATCCGACCGAAAGAAGCGCGACCCATATCACCGTTGGGTGTTCAAGCGGCTGACCACCGTCTTGACCGTCACCGACCGAATGCGGTGGCTGGTTCAGCGCAACGTGGCGGTTGACCCGGACAAGGTGCGGACACTCTACTACGGATTTGACCTGGAAAAGATCTGGGGGGAAGCCGACCCGCCGGATCATATCCGCTGGCGATGGAACTTGCCCGACGAGTCTTTTGTAGTTGGTCTGGCGGGGAGACTGGAGCCGCCCATGGGACAGGAGACCTTACTGCGCGCAGCAGCTTTATTGATAGGCCGGATTCCCGGATTAACAGTGATGCTGGTGGGCGCGGAAACGGCGGGACAAAAGTGTGAAGAAGAGCGTTTGAAGCGGTTGGTGCGCAAACTTGCGCCGTCACTGCCGGTCATCTTCACTGGCTACCAAAGCCCGCCGGGGTGCATTATACCGGGATTTGATGTTGCGGTTTTGGCATCGCGTAAGGAGGCATTCGGGCGGGTGGTTGTGGAAGCGATGGCGCTGGGAGTGCCGGTCATCGGAACCGACGCCGGCGGGGTGCCGGAAATCATCAGCGACCGTATCAATGGTCTATTGGCGCCATCTGACGACCCGCCGGCGCTGGCGGCGGCGATTGAAAAACTTTACCGCAGCCGTGAACTCCGCGCGGAAATGATAAGAGAGGGGCTGAAGACCGTCGCTGATAAATTCTCAATACGAACCCATCTGGACGGCTTGGAGACGGCGCTAAGAGGAGAGTGAACAGAAACTTGGAGGGCGGACTTTCAGTCCGCCCTTTGCTTCGTGGAAGGTGGCTTTTCAGTCCGCCCTTTGCCTCGTGGAGAGCGGACCTCAGTTTGCACTGGGGCATGCTTTCAGTCCGTCCTCACTCGCTTGACCCGACGCTTAAACCCCATCAGCGTTGCAACAATACCCGCGCAATAGCCGCATCTCCTCCTCCGCTCACTCTTACTAGATATGCTCCCGAAGCCACCGACCCGCCGCGGCTGTCCATACCGCTCCAGACCACGCGGTGTTCGCCGGCAGTCTGAAATCCCCGCTGAAGCAAAGTAACCCGTCGCCCGGCGACGGTAATAATCTCCACCGATACTGTCGTGAGTTCGGGAACACTGTAGCCAATGGTTACGTAACTGTTTAAGGGATTGGGATAAAGGCTGGTAATGGCGAATCCCGTTACTTCGGTCGCCCGCCTGTCATCAGGAACTCTGATAGGCATAGTCCCAAAACCCAACAGACGCACCGCTGATGTGAAGTGGTCGGCGTCATTACAGATGAATAGGAACCGGGAGTCATAATCGCCCATTTCCGTGGGATTGAAGTAAATGGGGACGGTCATTGTGTCAGATGGTTCTACCGTCAGGCTGTCGGGAAACTCATCCGGGAGCCCGAAGTCTTCGGGGTGGTTAAAACCGAAGTCGGACAGAACCAAATCCCTGTCCCCCTCGTTGGCAACTCGCAGCGTATCCCAGACGATCTCCTCTCCAGTGCCATACCGCGGCGAAGAATCAACCTGAGCAGCACCGAAGTCTATCTCCCAGCGGTCAAGCGCCAGTTTTGCCGGCAGGTAACCACTACCTAAAAGCGGAACGGAAATGGCGGCGGTATCGGCATTGGTGGAGATGAGAAGAGTCCCTTCATACCCGCCACGCTCTTGAGGGGCGAAAGTGACAGTCAGCAAATCGTTTTCGTTCGGAAGAAGGAGCATACCGTCTTCGGGAAAGACGACCGAGAAGGGCTCTCCAGTCACCTCCGCGGATGTTATCTCCAGCGGAGCTTCGCCGTCGTTGGCGATATTGAACGCAAGCTCTCGGAACTGCCCTACTGGAACTTCGCCATAATCAAGGCTGTCTTGCGCGTGAGTGAAGTTTGGAGCGCCGTTGTAATTCAAATCAACAAATGAGAGACCGTTGACAACCCATTCACCGCCACCGCGATTATACTGCGCCTCAGCAACGACCTCCCAATCATTATCCGAGTCCCACATACGGAACTGCATTTCATCGCCGGACACAAATCCCTCATCCATATCAGTAAACACATCGTCGCCCCATGCCCCGAAACCCACTGCCGCTCCTGCCTCCTCAATTACGACCCCACCGGCGCATACGCCATCCGGGTCAAAGACCCCGATTTCGTCGCCTGCTTGAAGCGACTCATCAAGCAGCAACGCCGCCTCCACCAGAATGGAGTGATCCCTATCCGTGCGATGATACTCAAAGTGCTGTGCTTCCGCTGCCGAAGCGGCGATGAGTCCGGCAGCAGCTGTAAAAGCAAGAAGTTTTGCCAGTGTCATATTCTCCTCCCTTTGATTACGACCTCATCTTTCCTTACAATTGGAATATAATTAAGTGGTAGTTGAATAGCAATATGGTGCGAATTCTTTGATTAATTCAAGGATAGTCCAACACTCATCATTCCAGCGAACGCTGGAATCCAGGGAAGTTATTGCTATTACGGGCATTGCTGGATTCCAACTTTCGTTGGAATGATGATGAAAATAGCTCATTCCTGAATAAATCAAAGAACTCTGCGCCTTACTCCGGCGCCGAATCACCCGACCAGTTTTCGGGCATCCGCAGCAAACGCAGCACTATTTCGTCCAACAACAACCAGTGCGATTCGGCGATGTGGAAGCGTCCGTTCTCGCGCCGGATAAAGCCACCCTCAAGAAGCGATGCCATATTCACCGTGTTGAACAAGTTACTCGCCGTTTCTTCTGCGATTCCCGCGCGAGTTCGCAGCGAGAGATAAATACCTTCCTCCTCTTCCTGTTTCTCATCCAAGTCCTCCCAGCCTTCAATCGGATATTCACCTCGCGTGAGCGTTTCACAATACACATTGGAATCGCGACTGTTCCAGAACCGCCTTCGCCCGTCAAAACTATGCGCTCCCAATCCCAATCCCAAATATGGTGTGCGCTGCCAGTAGGCGAAGTTATGCCGCGACCACTTGTCCGGCTTGGCGTAGTTGGTCAGTTCATAATGTTCAAATCCCGCGTCGCGCATCATATCAATCAGAATCGCATATTGGTCGGCGGCAAAGTCGGGGTTCGGCGCCGGCATCTTCCCCTCTTTCACATCTGAGGCGAAGGGAGTGCCCTCTTCAATTGACAGCGTGTAGGTTGACAGGTGGTCAATCCCCAGGTCCAACGCACGCAAAACGCTATTCCGAAACGAATCCACCGTCTGCCCGGGAACGCCGTAAATCAAATCCAGCGATACATTGTTAAAGCCCGCTTCCCGCGCCATCCGGACGGTTTCGCCGATGTCGTCAACTGAATGCGCCCGCTTTAGGAAACGCAATTCAGAGGGATGGAAGCTCTGCGCGCCGATGGAGAGCCGGTTGACTCCCGCCTGCCGAAAAGCGCTGAAATTCGCGGCGTCACGGGTGCCGGGGTTGGCTTCAAGGGTAATTTCGGATTGCGGATTGCGGATTGCGGAATTTTGGTTAGTCGGTGGGTCGGTGAGTCGGTGAGTCGGTTCGGGAATTGACGAATTGACGAATTGAAGAATTGACGAACAGAACTCCGGCGGCATCAGCGACGGCGTCCCCCCGCCGAAGTAGATGCTGGAGACCCTGCCGCCTTGCCACGGTGGTTCTTCAGCCCGGCGCCGAAGTTCCTCCAACAGCCGGCTGCGGTATCTTTCCGAATCATTCTTCCGTTCCACGGCTGTCGCGAAACCGCAATATGGACACCGGTGGATGCAGAAGGGGTAATGCACGTAGAGTGAGAAAGTAAGCAAGTTGGCAAGTGAGCAAGTTAGAGAGTGAGCGAGTGTCAAATACTTGGGATCCGGGATACAATGTAGTGTTTTCAGTCTTTCCAGTCAAGTCGCCAAATTCCCGCGAAGGTAATACGCACCGACGCTTATCCTTGCCGGATTGTGAAACTTTCTCTATATTCTATACGGGGCAAATCCAATATCGTTGCTTGGAATGCCTCTGCACCTGGCACTCAGGGACTCAGGGACTCAGGCACTCAGGGACTCTATGATAGAACTTCGTTTCCACAGCCGGGGGGGACAGGGGGGCGTCGTCGCTGGCAAGCTGCTGGCGGTGGCGATATTCAAGGAGGGGCGCTTCGTCCAGTCCTTCCCGACCTTCGGGGTGGAGCGCCGCGCCGCGCCGGTGAAAGCGTTCGTCCGCATAGACGACCAGCCCATCCGTCTCCGAACCCAGATTTACCAGCCCGACCACGTTATCGTCCTGGACGAGAGCCTCATCCTGATGGAAGATGTTACGCTCGGTCTCAAGTCCGGCGGCACAATTCTCATCAACAGCGCAAAGCGTCCCGACGAGTTCCATTTCGCTTCCCCATCATCTCCCCCGGTCTCCGGGGGGGAATCACAGGGGGGGCAAAATTCCGCATTCCGCATTCCGCAATCCGCATTTAGGGTGGTGACCGTTGACGCCTCCGCCATCGCGGTGAAGCACGGTCTCGGCTCGGTGACACAGCCGATTGTCAATACGGCAATATTGGGCGCGGTGGCGAAGGTGCTCGGCGTGGCGAAGATAGAATCCGTCGTCGCAGCGATAATGGAGGAGGTCCCCGGCAAGGCGGAAGCGAATGCGGCGGCGGCACGGGAGGCGTATGAGGCAGCGGAGGGCGGTTAATTGAATTTGCAGTATGACGAATCACGGGTAGACTCGTGCTATCAAGAATGTCTAAATGATGCAAGATCAGCTCTTCAGAAGTTGAAGGTCGCCAGGGATAGTGATCCTTCTTTCGCGGGTCTGAATGGATGGGTCTTCGAGCAAACGATTAAATACTGCTTGACACAGGAATTACTTAACCAGGGTGTGAAGCCAATCATAACGGACCAGCCTCGTATTCAGGGCAAAAAAAGATGCGACCTGGCGATAGGTTTAATACGACTCGAGATTAAAGTGTCTGGTCTCTACAATACGCCGGACAAGAATGGCGAGAAACTTGCAGAGTATAGGAGGATCTGCGAGGAGAAAGGTTGGATATATATGCTCTTTTCATGCCGAGAGACTTATGAAAAGAACCGTAAGAAATATACCGAGGTATTGGGAGAAGAAAATGTATTCATTTTATCTTGCAAGCTCGGGTCATATAGCAAGGGCGAATGGAGCCGTTTTATCGAGAGAACCCGCGCGCTATTGGATTCGGGACAGAACAGCTCGGCACGGTAGATGCAGGTTGTGAAATAATAATGGCGCCGAATGCAGGGAGTGCTGACCAAGGGGAGAGCCGACTTCAGTCGGCTTCCTTATGAGAGGAGCGATCAGTGCTAATCAAATACCGTCACCATCTTCCGCATTGGAACTTGGAGGGAGCGTATTACTTCATCACTTTCAAGGCTATCTCGGAGAGGTTTACGGAGGATGAAGCCGAAGTAATCCTGACGGTTATCAAAGAGGGTCACCGCAAGAAGTACACGTTGGTTGCCACCCAAGTGATGACTGACCATATTCACCTCATCTTTTCCCCAGTAGGCAATGAGCCCTTGGCAAAGATTATGCAGTGGATTAAGGGAGTCACTTCACGTCGGCTTAACCAACATCGCGGGAGAGAAGGAGCCATTTGGATGATTGATTATTACGACAGGATCATCAGGAATCAACGCGATATGAATGAGAAACTGAAGTATATGTTTGAGAACCCACTCAGAGCGGGTCTTGTTGAACGAAGCGAAGATTGGTATGGCTGGTATCTGAATGAGGAAGCCGACTGAAGTCGGCTCTCCCCGTCCATAAAGTCTATAGGGAAGCCGACTAAAGTCGGCTCTCCCAACTCCGTCACTCAGTCACTCTAAATAAATGCCCCAAAAACCTATAATCTTCACCTCCTGGCGCGATATGCCGCTGATGACGGCGTCGCTGGGGGATATGACCGGCAACAAGACCGGCGCGTGGCGCAACGTTGAACCGCACTATGTGGAGCAGGTCCCCCCCTGCACCCTGCGCTGCCCCGCCGGCAACGACGTGGTGATGTTCGTGACCCTCGCCGCCGAACGGCGCTTTGAAGACGCCTGGCGGGTGCTCGCCGCCACCACCCCGTTCCCCGGCACCTGCGGGCGGGTCTGCCCCCATCCCTGCGAAACCGAATGTAATCGCGAAGAGTTGGGCGGCGCCATCAACGTCCACATCATTGAACGGTTCATCGGCGATATGTTCCGCGCCAACCCACCGGCGATGCACCAGGAACCACCCACCGGCAAACGAGTCGTGGTGGTCGGCTCCGGTCCGGCGGGGCTGTCGTGCGCCTACCAGTTGGCGCTCGCCGGGCATAGCGTCACCGTCTATGAGTCACACCCCAAGCCGGGCGGGATGTTGCGCGTCGGAATCCCCGACTACCGCCTACCGCCGGATGTCTTGGACGGCGAAATCAGGCGCATCACCGGGCTGGGTGTGGAGATTATCACCGACACCCGCATCGGCGACGACATCCCGTTCAACCAGTTGGTGGAGAAGTTTGACGCCGTATTCGTCGCCACCGGCTTCACCCGTAGCCGACCGCTCGGAGCCAAAGGCGACGACGGCGACGGGGTGCTGCCCGGAGTTGAGGTGTTGCGGCGGATAAACCTCGGGCTGCCTGATGGAACCGGAGACAAGCCACTCGTCGTCGGCGGCGGGAATACCGCGATGGACGCGGCACGAGCGCTGCTCCGCAAAGGCAAGAAAGTGTCGGTGATGTATCGCCGCACCCGCACCGAAATGCCCGCCATAGCTGAGGAAATTGAAGAGCTGCTGCAGGAAGGAATAGAAATCACCTTCCTCGCCACACCCACCGAAGTCCTGCGGCAGGACGGGCGGATGACCGGCGTCAAGTGCATCCGGATGAAGCTCGGCAAGCCGGACGCATCGGGGCGGCGGTCGCCGGCGCCGATTGAAGGCAGCGAATTCATCGTGGAAGCCGATTGCGTCATTACCGCCATTGGGGAGTCCACCGATTTGTCATTCCTGCCCGATGAGATTAAAGCGAAAATTTCGTGGAACATTCCGGCGGACGAACTGGGGCGGACATTTGTTCAAAAGCTTTTCGCCGGCGGCGATGTGGCAGACGGGGCAGGGACTGCGACAGCTGCGATAGGTTACGGGCGGAAGGCGGCGTCCGCTATTGACGCCTATCTAATGGGGAAAGCGCTGCCGGACAATGCCGCAACATCGCCCAGCTTGCGCGATCGGACGCCGCATACGGTCCGATTTGAGGAGTTGAACACCGCCTATTTCCAGAAGGAACCGCGGTTGGATCCGATGTCCCAGGCAATAGCCGAGCGCATCACCGACTTCCGGGAAGTGCGCGGCGGATTCAGCGAGGAGCAGTTGGTGGAGGAGGCGCGGCGCTGCTTCTCGTGCGGCACATGCCCGTCGTGCGACAACTGCTACATCTTCTGTCCCGACGCCGCCATCAGACACATCAAGGACGATCCGTTCAAGCTGTATGTGGCGGATTACGACTACTGCAAGGGGTGCGGCATCTGTGCGGCGGAATGCCCAAGGGCGTGCATAGTTATGAAGGCAGTAAGATAAACAGAAACGAACCACGAAGGCACGAAGATAGCATATTTCATCTTTAAGTCTTCGTGTCTTCGTGGTAAAAATTCAGGAGAAATAAATGGAACTCAAAGGTTCCAAAACCGAAAAGAACCTGCTGACGGCGTTTGCCGGGGAATCCCAGGCGCGCAACCGATACACTTATTTCGCTTCCAAAGCGCGCGATGATGGCTTTCAGCAGATTGCCGCCGTCTTTGAAGAGACCGCCAATCAGGAGAAGGAGCACGCCAAGCGGCTGTTCAAGTTTCTGAAGGGTGGCGAGGTGAAGATATCTGCAGCGTTCCCGGCGGGAGTCATCGGGACGACGCTGGAGAATCTCCGCGCTGCGGCGGCGGGCGAACGCTACGAGCACACCGAGATGTATCCCGGCTTCGCCAGGGTCGCCCGCAAGGAGGGGTTCAACGCCATCGCGACCGTGTTTGGGATGATCGCTGTCGCCGAGAAGGGTCACGACGACCGCTACACCGGGCTGGCGGACGATGTGGAAGCGGGGACGGTGTTCAAGAAGCGAGGCAAAGTGAAGTGGCGCTGCCGGAACTGCGGTTACATCCACGAGGGAACTGAAGCGCCGAAAGCCTGTCCCGCCTGCGCCCACCCGCAGGGCTATTTTGAAACGATTTGAGAATTCGTCAATTCGCAGATTCGTCAATTGCCCCCCCTACTATGTGTAGGGGGGGACTAAGGGGGGGTAGGCGGTGGGACAGGCATTCTTGCCTGTCTTTAGTGGGGCGGGATCCCGTGCCTGCCCATCATATTGAGTTCAATTCAAACTAATTGGAGTGAACCATGAAGAGAATTATGCTATCAGCGCTTCTTCTGACAGTTGCCTTGTTGTCCAACGCCCACGCCCAGACTGACACGATTTACGCCGAGTATAAATACACTATGGGCGACAACGACACCAAGGCGGACGCGCGGCAACTGGCTTTCCTCTACGCTAAAAAGCTCTGCCTTGAGAAAGCGAGAACCTATGTTACATCCGAACTGAAGACCCTGAAGTCCGAATCGCAGGGTTCCATGTCCGGTTATTCCGAGTTGACCAAGCAGGACATCACCACTTTCACGGCAGCGTTTGTGAAGGTGGACGTTCTTTCGGAGAACTATGAGTATGTCGGCCAATCCATCGTCATCACCACCCAAGTGAGAGCGGTGGTGAATGTGTCATCCCTACTCGACCAGATTATCGCCGTTCGGAGCGACAAGTCTCAGGAGGAACAGATTAAAAAGCAACAGGCACAACTCGCTGAGATGGACACAAAGATAAGAGATCTGCAGAAGAAGCTCACATCAGGAAACGTTGACCTCGTTGAAGATACCAGGGTGCAAAGACAGCAGGCGTTTGGAAAGATAAGCGAGTTGGAAAGGATAAAGCAGGATATTGCGCAGAAGACAAAGTTGGCGGTGGAGAATGTGGAATTGGGAATGACGCCGGGAGAAGTTGAGCGTCTTATTGGTCCACCAAGGTCAACCTCGGATTATGCTTCCCTCGGATACTATAACTATAACTATGGTAAAGTATGGGTGGTCTTTGAATCTGGCGTGGTATCGTGTCTTGTGAAGTCTGAATTCTTCAATATGGGATACGACCGTAGTGATTACTCTCCTGAAGCAATAATTAAGTGAGCAAAATGAGGAGCCACTGATATGCACAAACTTGGAAAATATCGGCTATGCTTACAGGAAAAGCCATTAGCGGATTCGCATATAATCCCTGAATTCCTATACAAGCCACTCTACGATGAGATGCACAGGTTACACGTACTTTCCTCTAAAAGTGGCATTACACCAAACGACATCCAGAAGGGCTATAGAGAGAGGCTGCTTTGCACCGGACAAGAGAGTTGCGAGGAGCAATTTAGCAGATGGGAACGCTACGCATCTCAGGTATTGTTTCACACGCCGATAAAAGGTGAAGGATATGATGATGCATTGGTGATAAGAGGAATCAATTATGAACAGTTTAAGCTGTTTCAGATGTCACTACTATTTAGGGCGGGAGTGGCCAAACATCCTGCCTTTGCTGATGCAAAGCTGGGGCCACATGAAGAACATCTGCGAAGAATGTTAATAGATAAGGATCCTGGACAGCCTTATAAGTATGGTTGCATGATTCTCGTTCCAGCCCGAATGGAAGAGTGGCACGAACAGCTAATAGTTTCACCCGCGAGTCGCCGTTTTCAGGGTTACCGCACCATTGCGTTTATCCTCAACGGTCTCTTGTGGTTGTACTTCGTGTCAAGTCACAATGAGAAAATCCCGATTCAGAATTCCTTCCTGATGAAGGATGGTATTCTACCACTTCTTCTCATTAAGCCTGAGGTCTACAAAACCATGCTTGGCAGAATTCTCCGAAGCTTTGCGGGCGGAAATAATTTGAAGCGTTGAAATACCATTTCACCGGTGAGAATATATCCTCCCTGCTTACTAATCCGCCACATGGGGAGCGATGTTTGCCCGGGCGCAATCCAAACTCAAAGAACCTGAATGAGTCCCATAGATAAAGCCAAAATCCGCGCCATCGCCGAGCATTACGGAGCACGCAACATCCGCGTCTTCGGTTCCGTCGCGCGCGGCGATGACCGGCCCGACAGCGATCTGGACATCCTCATTGACTTGGAGGAAGGCAGGTCTCTGCTTGATTTAATCGCCATTCAACAAGATTTGGAAGATCTGCTGGGGCGTAAGGTGGACGTGGTGACCGAACCAGAATTAAGTCCCTATTTCAGAGATAACGTCCTCAAAGAAGCGATCCCATTATGAAGGATGACTCCGCCTATCTGAAGCACATTCGCGACGCAATTCAGCGGATTGAGAAATACATCGCGGTCGGTGAAAAGGTCTTCTTTGAACAGACTCACTGGCAAGACGCTGTCATCCGTCAATTGGAAATCATCGGCGAGGCTTCCAAAGGCGTATCCGCAGGTTTTAAAAATCAACATAATGAAGTGCCTTGGCGTCAAATTTCAGGTCTGCGCGATCGCCTCATACACGATTATATCAATGTCAATCTGAATCTGGTTTGGAAAATTACCCAAACGGAAATACCCGAACTGAAATCAAGAATTGAGGAATACCTCTCCTGGTTCTGATTCACGAATTCTTCCCAATGCAAAAAATCTTAACCGGCAATCAAGCCGCAGCGTGGGGAGCGATGTGCGCTCAAGCCCAAGTGGTGTCCGCATACCCCATCACGCCGCAAACAACCATCATTGAAGAGCTTGCCGAACTGGTCGCCAAGGGGATGCTCGCGGCGCAGTTCATCAAGGTGGAGTCCGAGCACTCCGCAATGGCAGGCTGTATCGGCGCTCAAGCCGCCGGTGCGCGAACATTCACCGCCACCTCTTCGCAGGGACTGGCGCTGATGCATGAACTGCTCCATTGGGCGGCGCTGGGGCGGCTGCCCATCGTTATGGCGGACGTCAACCGCGCGATGGCGCCCGGCTGGTCAATCTGGACCGACCAGAATGACTCGCTTTCCCAGCGCGACACCGGCTGGATGCAATACTACTGCGAATCCAACCAGGAGGTGCTGGACACGGTCATCCAGGCATACAAGGTCGCCGAGGCTGTGGATCTGCCAGCGATGTTGGTGCTGGATGCGTTCTTTCTGTCGCACACCTCCGAAGCGGTGGACATCCCCGGGCAGGAGCGCACCGCCGAATATCTTCCCCCATACCGCCCGTCCATCTATCTGAACGTGGACGAGCCTCACGCGTTCGGGGGGATTGTGCCGCAGGAATACTATATGGAGTTCCGCTACAAGATGCAGCTCGCGATGGACGAGGCGCTGACGGCTGCGGTCAGGGAGGATGAGAACTACCGCAGGATGTTCGGTCGGGGGTATGGGCTTATAGAACGATATCCTGATGCCGATGCTGAATTGGTGTTGGTGACGTCGGGCACGGTGACATCCACCGCGCGGATGGCGATTGACGACCTGCGCGCCAAGGGGCAATCGGTGGGGTTGCTAAAGGTGCGACTGTTCCGTCCCTTCCCCACCCAGCAGATTCGGGAAGCGCTCGCCGGGTGCAAAAAGGTGGCGGTGGTTGACCGTAACATCTGCGTCGGAGTGGGGGGCATCTTCGCGCAGGAAATCCGCGCTGCGCTCTACAATCGGCCGCTGCGGAAACGACCGGCGATTTTAGGTTACATCGTCGGGCTGGGCGGGCGGGACATCACACCGAAGGTGATAACCGACATCGCCACCGACGCGCAGAAGCGTGATGGGAAGGATGGGTATGCGGTATGGATGGGACTGAAAGAGTGACAAAGTGATAAGGTGATAACGTCTTAACGTATTAACGTATTAACGGTGGATGGGCGAAATTACGTTATCATGTTAACACATTAATACGTTACTACTTTCTCACTTTTTCACTTTCTTACTATGAACTTGAACAAAATAGATAAAGTCATTCACGACCTAATTTCCCGAATGACCAGCGCCAACCCCATGAAGGGATTGCCGAAGTTTCGCGAGCCAATGCTGCCGATGGGACCTGATGGTGGGCGGCTGGTGGAAACCATCGTCCATGCGATCAAACCACAGCGGGGGCTGGAGATCGGCACATCGTCGGGCTTCTCGGCGCTGTGCGCGATGCGGGGAGCGCTGTCGGCGGGAGCGGATTTTCACCTGGTCACGGTGGATCACGACGCCGCCAAAGCCGAATGGGCTCAAGTCAACTTTGAACGCGCTGGCGTCGCTAACCGCATCACCATCGTTATTGAAGACGGCTTGGATGCAGCGCGGAAGCTGGACGGACCGTGGGATTACATCCTGCTGGATGCCGCCAAGAAGCAGAATCTGCCCATCCTGAAAGCCCTGTTGCCCAAACTGAACCCCGGCGCGGTGGTGCTGACCGACAATGCGGTCACGCACGAGGCAGAGCTTGAGGAGTTCACAAAGTTCGTCCGCAGTCACCCTGACCTGGCGTCGGGATTGATGTCGGTGGGAAATGGGATTGAATTGACGGTCAAATTGGTTGAGAGCAAGCAGAGTCGAGATGATTAAAGACCACCAGGACGCCTTCGGGCATCTGATTATGGACTATCATCTGGGAAAGAGACCCCGGGAGGTTATTGAACGCGATGATGGCTACATTGATACGTCCTATGGTCCGGATGGCTACTTCCAGGAATATGATAATTGGTCTGAAGGTTCCAAAGAGGCGCTGAAACTCGCCAAGGGGAGAATTCTGGATGTCGGATGCGGCGCCGGACGAGTCGCCCTTCACTTTCAGAATGCGGGGTATGACATAGTAGGCATAGACAATTCGCCGCTTGCCGTAGAGGTCTGCAAGCAAAGGGGTGTCAAAGATGTGAGATTGATGTCCGTTACGCAAGTATCGCGGAGACTTGGACCCTTTGACACTATAGTTATGTGCGGCAACAACCTCGCCTTGTTGGGGAGCAGGCAACGAGCCAAATGGCTCCTACGTAGGTTTTACAGTATTACCTCCAAGGACGGGATCATTATTGGCCAAATACTTGACCCGCACCAAACCACCAGCATCCACCACTTAAGATACCACGATTTCAACACTAAGCGAGGCAGGATGCCCGGGCAGGTCAGGATTCGGGTGCGTCATCAGAATTATAAGTCACCATGGTTTGATTATCTATTCCTTTCAAAAGACGAACTGCGTGGAGTCATTGCAGGAACCGGATGGACGGCCAGACAATTCATTGATCAAGAAGTCGCCGGAGATTCTGGCATCTCCGGCGTCTATTGGGCTATACTATGCAAGGGAAATGGTCACTGAACTCTGTCTTCCAATTTGGCGGGCACGGAGTCCCGCCCCACTGGTCTGGATTCCAGCTTCCGCTGGAATGATGAGCAGAACTCAAACGCTCAGGAACTTTGGAACTTAGGAACTTTCTTTGGAACCTTTAGCGCACTTTAAGAACTTCACCGGCATCGCCGCCGACGAAATAATGTCCTGCGGCAACGTCGCCTGCCCCGGCTGCGGCGCGTCGCTGGCGATGCGGCTGGCGCTGAAAACCCTCGGGCGCGACACCATTCTGGTCATACCGGCGTGCTGCTGGGCGGTGATAGACGGGCCATTTCCTTACTCCGCCGCGGGAGTGCCGGTCTTCCAAGTCGCCTTTGAGACTGCCGCCATATCCGCCGGCGCCATCCGGCATGGGCTGGACGTGACCGGCAAGAAGGGCAGGACACACGTCGTCGCCTGGGCGGGGGACGGAGGAACGTTTGACATCGGTTTCGGTCAGCTCTCCGCCGCCGCCGAGCGCAACGACAACATCATCTACGTCTGCTACGACAACGAAGCCTATATGAACACCGGCATCCAGCGGTCGTCGGCAACCCCGTGGGGCGCGTGGACGACCACTACTCCGGGCGCGGACTTCAAGCGGGAGCACAAGAAGAACCTGCTTGAGATTATGGCGGCGCACCGCATCCCCTATGGCGCATCTACGACCATCGCCTATCCCGACGACCTGGTGCGGAAGTTCCAGCGGGCGATGAGCATACCGGGCTTCCGGCTCATCCACATCTTCTCCCCCTGCCCGCCGGGACACAAGGCTCTGGAGAAGGATTCCATCTTGGAGTCGCGTTACGCGGTGGAGTCCCGGGTCTTCCCGCTATTTGAGGTGTTTGACGGGACGCGCTACGAGTTGTCAATGAATCCGCCGCAGCGTCCGATGGCGGACTATCTGAACCTGCAGGGGCGGTTCAAGCACCTGACCCCCGACCAGCGCGAATTCATCCAGAAGTCAGTGAATGAGGAGTGGGCGCGGCTGATGCATAGGATGCGGGTGGGGGAGGCGATACAAAAGGGATAAGGGATGAGGGATGAAGGATGAAAATAAGGGTGTCATTCTAAACGAAGTGAAGAATCTGCCTTACGAGGACTTGCGTGAAGCCACAAGCGGATTTATCTTAAAGTAGGGTAGGGAATCCGGACCAAGCCAATCAATCATAGTAACGGCAACTCAATTTCTTGAGTGAAGAGAGGAACACCATAGGAGGATAAAAATGAACCCAGCACCAACCAACTCCGGCAGCCAAACGGTCGAAGCGGAGCCATCGGCCGCTGCGAGACCCAAGGGCAAGGGCTTCCCCGACCTTCCGGTGGAAAAATCCAAAGAAGACAAACTAGAGGTGAGCCCATACGTTGAGAGCTTAACCGAATTCATCGCGGCTTGCGACACTCCGATGACCATCGCCATCCAAGGCGATTGGGGCGTTGGTAAAACAAGCATAATGAACATGATAAAGGAGAAGCTGTTGGCGCGCGATGTTCTTCATGTCTGGGTGAATACCTGGCAGTTCTCTCAATTTGACCTGCAATCCTCTCTTCCCTTGTCATTCCTCGCATACTTTCTGGACCAGCTCAAAGACAAGACCGTTATTGAAGGACTCTTGAAAAGCTTTAGGTCAATAGCCAAGGCAGTGTCTTGGGTTCCCAAAATGGCTGCTACTGCTGTTGTGGAGAAGGTTGCTGGCGAAGTCGTTACTGAACAGCTGTTTACAGGCGCAACCGACATCGTGGACCTCGCCAAATACAT
>Ga0315274_10006920_pt1 | contig 16487 bp, 13 predicted proteins | sample YL17G02_20_MG_FD_203700 | JGI IMG/M metagenome (GOLD analysis project Ga0315274, IMG submission 203700) | Sediment microbial communities from Yellowstone Lake, YNP, Wyoming, USA - YL17G02_20 | ecosystem: Environmental > Aquatic > Freshwater > Lake > Sediment | place: USA: Wyoming | collected...
GCACAGCACGTCTTTGCCCTTGGCTCCAGAGAGCACGTTGGGGGGATACATTTCGCTCAACGGCTCTGGCACGGTTATCAACTTGCCGCTTGCATATTGGCGGAGGAGAACAGGGTCCAGATCCAGCCAGGGTACTGTGCACCCGGCTCCCTTCTTCACTGACCATTCCCAGTGCCGCCTGTTGATAGCCGCGATCCTGTCTTGTTCGCACATCATTCGTAGAACCACCTCACTGGTCAACGCCAACCAGCGGAACAAACCGCCGATGCGGCTCAGCGCCTATCAGCGCTGTTGGCTCCAATGAGCGGCTGGGTGACGCTGAGTTGCTGATCGAGGATCTGAGCCCTCTGATCGAGCAGCCACCACAGAATGATACCCGTTGCTATACCGTAGACCAGTACAACGACCGTGTAGGAGATGAATTCGGACCGGTTGATCAGACCCGTCACCAAAACGAGGCAGAAACCAAGGCCCATCCCCAGAGAGCTGCCCGGTATCCACAGTGCGGCTCTCGGAAGCTTGCGTCGCAGGATCAGCCACTGTGGCAATCCCATGATGGCGCCCATGATGACATACAGGACGGTGAGCGTGATCACGGATTCAGGGTCAGCAATCTGCCACAAGGACCCTGGAATTGTGGCAGGGATGAGAGAGGAGAGGAACCAGCCAACCGGAAAGGCGAGCACCCACAGCGGCGACAGGGTGATGAGACGACGCAGAACGAGCCATTGTGCGAGGCCCAAGGGAACGCCGATGAGGATCGGTGCCGCGAACAAGCCGTGGATGGTTTTCAGGAATGGCAGGGCGGTCAGCAGCGCGGACAGGACGAGCCAACCCAGGAGGTTGCCGGCGATCCAGAGAAGGAAAGCTCCGATCTGTGCGCGCTTCTCGGACATGGCTCACCTCCGATCGATGCGATCCGGCCCCGCGGCGCTGTTGGGCGCACGGAGGTTTGTCCATCAGTATACGGCGGATGTGCCCCACAGTCAAGGGCTTTGCGACAGCAGGCGCGTATTCCGATCCAGGGGTCCGTCGCTCGATCTACGGCACGTCGGCTAGGTCTCTTCATCCACGATGCGCTGCAATTGCTCGATCAGCGGCGGAAGGTCCGTCTCAACCGTGTCCCAAAGCAGGTCGAGGTCTACTATGTCATATCCATGAACAAGCCGATTGCGCATCCCCACGATATCCGGCCAAGGGATCTGGCGGTAGGTTTCTCTGGTGGATATGGACACTCGCGACGCGGCCTCGCCTACAATCTCCACGAGGTGGGTCAGAGCCAATTGCAGCATACGGTCGGATTCCAGGTCGGTGCGCTTTCGTCCGCGCACCATCCCGCGCGCTTCGCGGGCATGGTCTAGCATATGCCGCATGCTGACTTGGTCGTCATGCTTGCTCATAGGCGACCTCCGCTTCATGCAGCACTTGATCACGGAAATAGGGGCTAAGACATCCGGCCGTGTTCAGGTCAGCTTTTCGCCCGATCAGCCGGCTCAGCTCATTCTCTATTCCCGCCAGACCGATCAACCCGATACGCGTCCCCGGCTCGAACTCGACCAGCACGTCCACGTCGCTCTCAGGCGTGAAATCGTCGCGCAACACCGATCCGAAGAAAGCCAGCTTGCGAATGTGATTGCGGTGGCAGAACGCCGCGATTTCTCCGCTGGAAATCTCGATTTTCACGCTCATGCCTGTACCTCCGCACACATCCGCGCCTTGGCGCTGCATAGCCAAGCCTGACTATCAGTATACGGCAGATACAGTCCACAGTCAAGGGCATGGAAACCGCGGGTGCGTTTCCCTTTCAGGGGAGAGTCATGACGAGACTCTTCGCACCCTTGTGGGTACACCAAAGGGTCGTAGGACCAGCGACGGGTGCTCAGAGTGACATGGCACGAACGGGCCTTGGAACTGAAACACACCCGAAACCGCGCCTACGGTTTGCGCCCTTTTTCCTACAAGTCGCAAGGGGCCAAGCTACACCTTCCGGCGACACTTGCTGCGGCTTTCGACATGCTCTTGACAGCAGAGCCAATACCTAATATAATCAGGCATGAGCAATTCAGCCAGCAGCGAGGCTCTCGGGACAGGAAGTATACCCAGGCCCGTCCCTACCTCAGCAAGGAGAGAGAACATGGATCACAAGGACCGGACCCTCGTTCTTGCCCTCATCGGAGTTTTGCTACTGCTGGTCGGCATCCCGGTTGCGTTCCTGGGGCCGGTCGAGATGTACTGCTTTTACCTGTTCTCCGAAGGTGGCCGCTTTTACTATCCGGGTTTCGGCTTTGGCTCCTTTATGTTTGGCAACATCGCTTGCCAGATCATCGGCTACTATCTGATCGCGATCCTGCTGATTCCTCTTGGCTACGGGCACCTGAAAACACGCCGCTGGGCCAGGACGCTCTCGCTGACCCTGCTGTGGGTCTGGCTTGTCGTCGGTGCACCTCTGGCGGTCCTGTTTTTCTTTGTCCTGGCTGCGAGCAAGGACATCTCTTTGGCTGCTGGCATCGCCGCCATCGTCGTATTGGCTCTGTCTTACCTGGTGCTCCCAGCCGTGATGATCCGTTTCTACCACAGCCGGAATGTCCGGCTGACTTTCGAGGCCAAAGACCCAAACACCTACCGGATCGAGGCGCTGCCTATGCCCATACTCGTGCTGGGTGCCCTGGGGCTATTCTACATCCTCATGCTACACATCCCCATCCTTTTCAACGGCCTGTTTCCGCTCATGGGCCGCTTTGCCTCCGGCTTGCAAGGGATCATCCTTCTGGATCTCTCGATAGCGGTGCTGGTTTGTCTGACCTGGGCGACATTCAGCCGGCGAATCTGGGCATGGTGGGGCTCCCTGATCTACTCGGCGCTGATGACGTCCTCTCTCCTTCTGACACTGGTCCAGTCTACCTATGCCGACATCCTCCGTGTGATACGGCTCCCGCCGAAGGAAATGGAGATCCTCCGAGGTTTGCCGATCCAGGGCTATCACCTGGCCATTCTGGTCGGTGTACCGCTGATCATCACCCTGGGCGTGATCGTCTGGGCCAGGCCGTATTTCAGGTCCGACGGTCGAATCCCGGGCCGCTAGCACCACGTTCAGGACTCACTAACCGCAAGAGCAGTACAGCTTGGCGGGTAGGACAAGATGCGGAGGAGAGTACTCCTCTCCCCTTGTCCTACGTGCGCTAGTTGGGGCTGAGCTCGTACCAGAAATCCGTTGCAAAGCCGCGTCCGTCCACCTGGAGCACCTGGCGGACGATCTCGGGTTTGCCTTGGGTGCATCGCCACTCGTACACTGTCTCGTGCCCGGTCACGTACGCTGGAATGCCGTCTACGTTCGGTTGCGCCTTGCAGAAATCCGTCTCTGCTGCCGTAGGAGTGCGATCGGTGTTGGCCTTGTCCCAGCACGGGATATTCGCGCCGACGAAACAACCGTACACCTTGCCCCCCATGCAGCGCCAATACGAGTTCTGCGTGAACAGCTCCAGCGGCGCGTCGGGCGCTGCCCCGGAAGCTTTGCGCAAGGCGACCGCGACCGCCTCGGGCACCGGCTGCCCCGTATAGCGCGCATCTGGCTTGTCCAGGTCACCCACTATTCCACAGTAGGCAAAGGGATCGGCATACGTTGCGGCGGTCGCGGTGGCGGTCGGCGCAGCGGTTGGCGTCGCTGTGGGGATCGGTGTGTGAGTGGGTACGGCCGTTGGCGTTGCTGTCGGGATGGGGGTATGGGTTGGCGTGGCCACGGCCTGGGTCGGCGTGGCGATGGGAACCGAAGTCGGTGTGGCCGCAGGGCCACAAGCAGCGATGGCGATAGCCAGCACGGCCATTAGGCCGGCGAGTATCCACGTCTTCTGAGCAGTCATACTATACCCTCCGATGGCACCTGGCCGCAGGCGTGGCTCAGGAGCCGAGCACTGTGGCCTTGGATCGAGTCTTTTGCAGCTCCAGCGAGGTGGGCCTGCGCGCCAGGATATCGAGCGAGAGCTGGACGAGCTCAGCCGCCTCTTCCGGGGCCATGGTGCCCACCGTCACCATGTCACAGTCGCGGATGACGTTCCAGACAAAGGTCAAGGCCTGGAACGGCCGCAACTGCCCGGCGGCCATGGTCTTGATGGTGATCACCGGCTTTTTCGCCGCCTGGATGATCCGGGCCACCCAATCCACCTCCAACTGCATCAGAAAGCCCATGGTGTTGAAGGGCTGGATGTAGGTCTCGACGTCCAGCTCGGTTTCGTCGGCATAGACAACGGTCTCCGGGATGTGCGTGCTCAGGCCGGGGACCATCCCCCTCTCGCGGATCAGGCGGCAGATAGTGTCCATCTGCCGCACCTGGCGCGTGCACTTGTCCACCATGACGTCGGTGGTGCTGGTGTGGGGCATGCAGATCGACACCCCTTTGGCCACCTCTCCGTCGAGGATTCGTGCACACTCGCCCAGGTCAAACCCGTCAAACGGGGTGCGCACGTTGGTCGGAAAGCTCGGGGTAGAGACGATGACGAGCTTGTGGCCCGTGCGCTGCTCCGCCTCGGCGATCGCCTCGAACATGCAGGTCTGGGTGTGGGGACACATGATCGTGTCCACCCCGGCATGGACAAATACCTCGATGATGTCGGCGATCGATCGGGGATTGGTGACGATGCGGCTCATCGCCTGGCTCTGCCCATGGGTCGAGTGCGTATACCCGAGAAACCAGTTCGTCCCGATGATCATCCGGGACACAGAAACGCCGCCGATGGTGGTCCTGGGAAATCCTGACACGTTGTTACCCTCCTCGCGCTCTGCTTGCCTTCCATTGTAAGGGTGAAGGTACAAGGCTTTTTTCTGGCATTTGACTCCAACCCCCCAATCTTGAACTCGTGGCATTGCCACCTTTAGATCGGCTTTATCTCGTTCGCCCCACCAGGAGACCGAGTATAGGGAAGATGAGTATAACGATGAAAGCCAGCCCCATAACCCAGTTGAGCCACTTTTTCTGCGGATGCTTCACCCAGTAAGAGACTGCCAGGGAAAGCAGTAGGGACTGCAAAAGGACTTCCGGTAGCCCCACCAGGTGGAGCCGCAGTGGAAACACGGTAAAGACCACTCCCTCCAGAGAACCAGGCGTTGGCCCAAAAGTGCCGATGATGCCCAGCACCACCAGCGTCGCCCACATCACCAGCCAGCCGTTCTTCTTGCCGAAGAAGGGCTCTCGCAGCAGGTAGAAGACCAAGCCGAACAGAATCCCCCGGATTGGCTGAAACAATGGGCCTGCTATCACGATGGGTTCGGTCACCTGCCGCATCATGAGGTTAAAGCTAGATTCGGCGTAGAGGCGCGCATAGTCCATGACCGCTAGTGCCAGCATTCCCATGATGGAATACGTTATGGTATGGGTCACCATGCTCTTGACAACCACCTCTAGAAGCGTTGGTCTAGTCTTGTCCATGTCATCTCCTCCTTTGGCTGCACCAGCCGCACCTTGAATCGGAAGAGCGCGTCGTCGTCGTACCACATGCGGAAGTTGGTGCCCCACACGTTATTATGCAGGTTAAAGTGCATTCCCTGCTCGAGCTGTGGCTGGGCCTGGTTGAACTGCAGCAACTTGGGCGTTCCCGGCGCCACCAGCGGCGCATCCAGGCTCTCGATACTGAGAAAGGACACCTCATCCTGGTACACCACGCCGTGGTCGATGGCATGCAGGTTCCGGTTGCCGTTTTGCACCACGTCCAGCGGCGAAACCAGGGCCCCCATCTTGTCCATCATCCAGCGCTGGGGGTCGTTCACCGCTGGAGCAAACGAGAACCAGGATGCCTCGGGCAGGCGACAGGCTTGCTTCTGAAACCACTGCAGGCGGATGTCCACTGCATGCTCCTGGAACCGATAGGCGATGGTCAGCTTGCGCGGCGCCCCCAGCATCTCGGCGCAGCTTGCCGGCATGCGCAGCTCCAGGATCGCCTCCATCTCGTCTCCGGCGTGCCGGACCCAGGCATCGATCAACGCAGAAAGATAGGCCCGATGCTCGGGCCTGGGGATGGCCGCGTCCATGCCCGGCTTGGAGAAATCGGGGATGGCCCAAACGCTGGTCTGCTCCAGGTTGACGCAATACTCGCGCATCCAGCGATCATAGTCTGCCTGGGAAAAGCTCTCGTAGCGGAACAGGCCCATGGTGTGGCCTGCAGAGCACCAGGTCCTGTTCCTCACCTTGTCTACCAGCAGGTTCAGGCAGCCAGTCGCCGGGTCGAACGCTGCCGTATACCATGGGGAATCCAGTGTCCGGGACGGATCGAGCGGAGCAAAGCCATCCCGTGATGGTTCATGCGGCTCGAGCTCCTGTAACCTCTGCTGCGCTTCTTGCCTCAGCCCGTCTGCGGCCAGGCCGGCCACGGCCTGCCTCACATAGTTCCGCTGCTCTTGCCACGAGGCCTCCAGGCGGCGATAGCTTCTCTCCTTTCCTCGCGACCACAGCGCAAACCACTGCAGCTCATCGGGCACCGCCGATGCGTCCACTGTGTCCCTGAATCGCGCCTGGGCGAAATCCTGCGCCGAGTAGTGGGCAAAATCCCCCAGGTGCGTTTTCACATCCAGGCCCCAGGTGTGCTCGGGAACGAGCAGCACAGTGCGCGAGAACGGCTCCAGGGTGGCCTCGGCGATGCCCTGCTTGACCCACACGGCGCGCGCCCTCAGGAGCTCTCTGAATTGTCCTACCTTCTTGGGGTCCGAGCCTGCTCCGTGGATCCACGTATCCCCGATCTCGGAGGTGACCACCGGGAGCGTGTGCCGGATGGCCAGCAGTTTTGCCGCAAAGCGGTCCAACGTCGAGGCCACCACCGCAGCGTGTGGGAACCGCTGCCGGGCCTCCTGGAAAATGCTCACCACTTCTTCCACCGATGGGGGCCCGAGGTTGTCGCCGCTGTGCGCGAACAACAGCACATCGTCCATCCCGTCCAGGACGTGCTCCATTCCATAGCCGCCCGCGGCATACAGGACGACGATCTCGGACCTGTCCGGCGCTCGCCACACAAAGGCCGGTGGGACGTCGGGCGCCCTGGAAGCCCCGTTGACGCCAATGTGCAGAAAGCGGATCCCTGCCTCCGCCAGGTACGGGATCATGGATCGTGTATGCCCCGGGACGTCGGTCATCTTGGCAGCGATGGTCTGGCGACCAAATCGCTCGTCCAGTTTCTGGCTCAACGACAAGCCATAGCGGAACAGGCCGGCGTCCATCAGCTCGGTGTGGGTGGTAAACGGCAGCCCATGCCAGGCCATGTCGCCGTCCCGGATCGCCCGTTCCATCCGTTGTCGCTCGGCAAGGGACGCCCGCTGGAGGTACTCATGGATCAACCATGAGCCGGTTGTCCAGACAAACCGCTCGCTCCCGCCCCTTTGGCGCAGGGTCTGTGCCAGGTCCAGCGCTGCCGGGATGTACTGGCTAGAGTACAGAGACACCACCTTCTCTGCGAAATCGGTGAACCCCACATCCAGGTGTGTCTTGAATACCACGTGCACCGTCTGGACTGCCATATGCCCTCCTGTCCAGGCCTCCGGCATGACCGCTTACCCTCCCGCAGGTCTGACAGTCTCTGCCTCGGCAACGCCCATACGCAGTTGCCCCACACTCTGCCCGTTGTGCCACACGCAACCTGCGGGAGGGTAGCCCGAGCGCCTGACATGGCTGCTCACCCTTCCGCTACTCCTCGCTGACGCCCGCCCCGCGATGTGTGCCATCGCACAGGGGCTTTTCTTTTGAGCACCCACAGCGGCAGAGCGTGACCCGATGGCGCGTCTCAAAAGGCTGCCCATCCGCTCGCTCGACGGGAATGCTGCCACTCGCCCACAGAGGGCCAGCTATGGGACCGGCCCACGTGATCTCGGTTGTCGCAGCAACCTGCTGGGGAAGATCCGGCTCGACATCGGCCTCGCCTTCTGAGGTGGAATAGGTGAGTGAGCCGGATGGACAATGCTCGATCATGGCAATGGCCTGCGTGCGCACCTGCGTATCATCGGTCTTGGGGATCATCTTTTGGATGGTGGTGACCCGATTCGCGCAAAAGCCCGAGTTTGTGCACAGATAGACATCCTGTTTGACGACGATGCCCGTGCCACCGGGCAGATTCACCTGGCGCTCTGATGTCACCCGGGTATCTGCCGATTCCGTGCCGTCAAAGCCGGCCTCGACATGCGCGCCATCGCAAAGCGGTTTATGGCGTGACTGCCCACAGCGGCACAGGAGGTACGGCTCTCTCGTTTCGATCGTCTCCCCCGTCCGCCATGCCAGTGGCTCGCCATGCTCAGACACGACCTGAACCTTGCGCACCAACGGCAGTTCGCCATAAACGACGTATGGGCCGTCCTTGCGCACCACGATCTTTTTGCCATGGCCGGCATCGCGCCGCCCCTTTGTCCCCATGGACCGCCTCCATCCGTTTCGTCCCGCAGCGGCGGCATCCCCATGCCGCCGTGCCACCAGTATACGGCAAACGGCCCCCGCGGTCAAAAGAGGTGCCCGTCACCTCCCAGGTGACGGGCACCTAACTGCGCTTTTCTGCGACTGCTCCAGCAGCCCCGGCAACGCTCCCTCGATGAGCGAGAACATGTCGTGGGCCTCTTGCAGCCGCTCCCGGAGTGCCGGGTCCTTGCCCTTGAGCAGCTCCAGCCCTCGCTCGGCGGCTTGGTGCAGGGCCATCATCAGCTTGAGCCGCTGGCGCATGAACACCTGCCACCCTCCGGGCACGAAACGGAAATAGATGCGCCGGGGCATTGGCGAAGGCACGCGCTCGATCAGACCCATCTGTTGCAGAAGACGGGTGGTGGTGCTGACCGCGCTCTTGCTGGACTGCAGCACCTCGCACAGATCGTCCATCGACTGTGCCGGCGGGTCAGAGATGAGCAGCACGCCCAGCACCCGCCCTGCCATGCGCGGCAGGCCCATCTGCTCAAAGAACAGGCTGATGTCTTCTACAAAGTGCTTGACCTCAAAGTATTGGTCGGGCATGGCACCCTCCTCAGTCCTGCAGCGGGCGGGCAACCAGGGCCTTGCCGCTCCGCCGATTGCGAATCCACTTGCCGACCTCGACAACCAGCAGTAGCGACAGCGCCACCCCCGCGACCTGTGCCCACTGAACCATGGTCAACGGGACGATGACCAGCAGCTCGCGCAGCGACGGCACCAGGAACGCCACCACCGCCACGGCCAAGCCGCCCAGCACCGATATCACCAGCGGCTTGTTCTGGCTCAGGCGATTGCTGCGGAAAATGGAGCGCCGCATGCTGCGGTAGGCAAAGATATAGATCATGGAGTTGATGGCAAAGCTGGCAAAGGCAAAGCTGCGGCCTTCGACCGGGTTGCCATGGACGTTATAGTAGTGGCCGAACAGGAGCAGGGCCACCAGCGTGCTGGCCACGCTGATCACGCCGATCAACGACAGGCCCAACGGGTTCAAGATCGGCTCGTTCAGCGCCTTGGGCTTTTCCTCCATGATCCCATCCTCTTTTGGCTCAAAGCCCAGGATGATGTCCGATGGCCCGTCGCAGATCAGGTGAATCCACAGGATCTGCGCCACCGTCAGCGGGACCGGCCAACCGAGCACCATGGCCCCAAAGATGGTCAGCACCTCGGCGAACGAGTTGGACAGCGTGTACGCCACCACCTTGCGGATGTTCTCAAAGACCACCCGCCCTTCCTCGATGGCCGCTACCACGGTGCGAAAGTTGTTGTCGAGCAAGATCAGGTCAGCCGTTTCCTTGGCCACATCGGTGGCGCTGCCTACCACCACGCCGATGTTGGCGCGCTTGAGCGCCGGGGCGTCGTTCACCCCGTCGCCGATCATGGCCGTGATCTCGCCCTGCGCCTGCAAAGCGCGGACAATGCGCAGCTTGTCCTGGGGACGGATGCGCGAAAAGATGACGGTCTTGTCCACTCGCGCTGCCAGTTGCTGATCGCTCATTCGGGCCAGCTCTTCCTCGTCCAGGGTCTGGCCCTCCTTGACCGACAGCCCGACCAGCATGCCGATGCGCTCTGCCGTGCGTCGATAGTCGCCGGTGATCATCTTGACCTTGATCCCGGCGCGCTGGGCCACGGCGATCGCCTCGCGCACGCCCTCGCGGATCGGGTCTTCCATCGCTACCAGGCCGATCGAGGTGTAGCCACTGCAGTCTTCCAGCGACCCCCCTTCGCGATAGGCCAGGCCGATCGTACGCAGCCCTTCCCCGGCCCAGCGCTCGATCTGGGCCAGGACGCCGGCTCGCTCCTGCGCTTCCAGCGAACACATGCCCAGCACGATCTCGGGAGCCCCCTTCAGGTAATGGAGGGTCTGCCCATTCTCGCGGTTGGCGGTGATCATGAACTTGGTCTCGCTGCTGAACAGCTCGACGCCCACCCGCCTGCGCTGATCGAACAGCTCTTGCGGGTCGGCAGACAACTGGGCCCGCGCATATTCCCACAGCGCGGCATCCACCGGCCCTTCCAGGTCGTTGCACAGGACCATCGTTTCCAGGGCCCGCTGCTTATCTGATACCTCGCTGCGCGTGACCTGCATGCGCCCTTCGGTCAAGGTGCCGGTCTTGTCGGTGCAGATGGTGGTCACCGACCCCAGCGTCTCGACGGCCAGCAAGCGTTTGACCAACCCGTTGCGCTTCAGGATCTTGCGCATGCCCAGCACCAAGATCACGGTCACGGCGATCAGCAGGCCTTCCGGCACGGCGGCGATCGCCAGGACGATCGAAACCCGCAGCATCTGCAGGAAAGGCCGGCCGGTGACCAGGCCGGTGGTCAGGATGGCAGCGGTGATCAACAGCACCAGGCGGGTCAGGGTGCGGCTGAATGCCTTGAGCCGCACCTGCAGCGGCGTCTCTTCCTGCGTCTCTTCGCGCAGGCTGGTCGCGATCTTGCCCAGCTCGGTGCGCGCTCCGGTGTCGGTGACGCGCAGCAAGCCGCGCCCGGTGATCACTGTCGTGCCCATGAAAGCGAGGTTCTGCTCCGCCGCGGTGCCCTTGGCGGTCGGCTCGCTCTCCCCGGTGAGGATCGCCTCATCCACGCTCAGCTTGATGCCCTCGATCACCTGGCCGTCGCCCGGGACCCGTTCGCCGGCGTTCAACACCACCAGGTCGCCCGGGACCAGCTCGCGCACCTCGATCTCTTGCCGCTCGTCGTCGCGGATCACCGTCGTCGTCGGCTTGAGCAGCCCCTTGAGGGCGGTGTAGGTGCGCTGCGCCTGGTACTCCTGGACAAAGCCCAGGATGGCGTCGAGCACCACCACGACCATGATGATGGCACAGTCGCCGTACTCGCCCACGGCCAGCGAGATCCCGGCCGCCACCAGGATAATGTAAACCAGGGGGTTCCTGAACTGCGAGAGCAAGATCGCCCAAGCCGAAGTCTTTTTTCCGGACGGCAACACGTTCTCGCCGTGCTGACGCCGCTGCTCCAGCACCTGGGCGGCGGTCAGGCCGCGCGGGGACTCCTCAATAGGCGATTCATCATCTTCTTGACTAGAGGTTTCCATGGTCACTCCTGTACAAAAAAGTACCGCCTCACGGGGCGGCTTGGTCTATCCTTATCAGATGATGAGATTATACCATGTTCTCAACGTTCTGTCAATACTGAATCTTGGGTGATTACCCGCATCCTACCGCAAAGATCGAGGACGCAGTAGCGTCCTCCGACGCAAAGCACAGTCAAGAAAGGCCTTCTTTGCGCTCTTGGCGTCCTTTGCGGTAAGAGAAAAGAACGCCAAGGCGGCCACAAGGGCCGTCCCTACTTCCAGGCCAGCGGCAGGTAGTGGACATAGTAGGGTACGACGAACAGCGCCGACGTCCGGTTGCCCCTGTCATCGACATGCGTGACCTGACCGGGCCAGCCAGAGCGCGGAGACAGATCCCCCCAATCCATGGCGTACCGACCGTCCGGGCCGGCCTGTGCGTGGCGGAAGCGGTCGTTCAACTGGACCTCGAGCCATGCGCCCGGCGGTGCGGCGCCCCTCAGAATGCTCGTCGGCCGGTCAAAGGAGGCGGTGACCACGGGCACGGTCCAGGTCATCACACTGCCCACCGTCTCGACCACCAGCAGATCGCCGCTGTCCACTGCCACCCGCCTTCGCCCGGCGTCCAGCAAATCAACGCCGAACCAGAGGGAGGTCAGGTTGTAGGTGCCACCTCCCTTCCGGATCCCTGTCGCGCTGTACAAGGTCAAGGTGACGGTCCCCGGCCTCGGGATCAAGCCACTGACGTGAGCTTGCCCCAACGTCACCTCCAGGTGCGGCACGGCATACTTTAATGTGACGCGGTGGCCCCCTGGATGCAGATACTCGACCTGACCCACGCTATACACGCCAAAGTATGTCTGCCCGCTGAGATCCGCGCAGTAGGTGCCGGTCACCGTTGCTGTGACCGGCAGGTAGGGGTACCACTTGGGGTCATACCCCACCAGGACCATCAGCCGTGCGCCCGGCGGGGCCTCGCCCGACACCTGGTGCGTCTGTGGGTCGGCGCGGGCGGTCAGGTAGGGCAGCATCAAGGTCATGGCTTCGCCCGGTAGCTCGGCAACGATGGTCTGCCCGGCGCGCAAATACTCACTTGCGTGCGACTCGAACACATCGATCCACTGTTCTTCATACTTGGACATGACGCCAGACCACGCGTAGAGCAGTCGACCATCACCATCTCTCACCGTCACCGTCAGCGGGCTGTAAGCAGGGCCCAACACCGAGACACTGTGCTCTCCCAACGTCGCTTGCAGGCGCGGGATGCGCCCGGCGACCCAGACCTCGTTCCCGTTCTCGTCGCTCCAGGTGACCGCAATGTGGTCTCCCCGTTCCAGGTTCACCTGACCATGGAGATCGATGACATAGCTACCCGCGGCCGTGGAGGTCACCACCCAGCTCTGGGGCGGCTCTGCCCACCGATCGTCATTTGACCGGGCTATCTGCAGCGGTGCGACCGGTGGCGCCTGGCCCCAGATCGTGCCGGCAACGCGGTCGATCTGCACCGTCAGCACAGGCACGGTGACGGTGACGGACGCACCTGTTACATCGACCTGCACGGTGTCTCCGGCCCGGATGATCGCTGGCTGACCGTCCTGATAGAGGGAGACCTCGAACTGCCAGTCGGTCCAGGCGTATTCCGACGCCTTGACCCGTCCCGACGCATCCAGCAGCGTGACCATGACCAGGTTTCCTTGGTGAGGGGCCACCAGGCCAGAGACCTCGTTGCCGCCGCTGTGCACACGGACAAACGCCGCAGCCGGCACGGTGAATTCCACATGGACCTCGTAGCCGTCCGGATTGACGGCAAAGACAGACCCTACGTACCCCGGGGTTAGCCGGGTCAGGGCACTCAGGTCAGCAGTATAGACGCCGCTGCTGGTGCTGGTCACCCAGACTGTGTACTCAAAGCGTGGGTAATAGGGGGAACAGCCCCCGTGCGGATACAACCATGCTCTGGACAGGCCAACTCGCAGACGGCTGTTCGCCGGCGCCTGGCCGTGGATCGTCGAATGCACGGGATCGGCTTCCGCTGTGAGCAGCGGCACCTGCAGCCCCGTCTCCTGGCCATCCGCAGCCGTCACGGTGACCCAGTCCCCGGCGAGCAGCCTCATCCCGTCCTCGTCGCAGAACAAGCCCGTGTCCGATGTCCCCGTCCGGCGCACGTTCCGGGGAACGCCGCTGCTCCCCATACCGTGACCGTCAGCGGTGTGCTGCCATTGACCTGCCCCACCAGCCGGTACTCACCCAGGCGCGCCTGCAGAAAGGGGACGGCGAAAAGGCGGTAGGCACCGTATCCGTAGGCTGTGGTCATGTACACCAGGCCATAGTCCCCGGCAACAATGTCGGCCAGGCCGCTGAAATCGGCAGCAAACGTGCCGCCCTGCGTGGCGGTGAGGGTCAGGCGATGATCCGGCTCACCAGAGGGACTGCCGGGGGATGGGTAGGTGCCGTATTCCATTGGCCCGGCGTAGACGTCCACCTGCAGCGGCGCGCCGGCTGGAGCCTGGCCGCTGATCGTGTCGCTCGGCGCGTTGGGCACAACGGTGAGCGAGGGAATGACCATGCTCACCACCTGCCCGGCCGCGGTGACGACCAAGGTGCTACCGGCCCGGTGTATGGTATTGGCCCAGAGAGTGAAGGTGCCGTCCTCAGAGGAATACCCAGAGGTGACATAGCCAACGCTGCCTCCTTCCGCCAGGAGTGTGGCCGTATACCCGGTGCATGGCGCCACAAGGCCCTCGGCATTGAGGCCTTCGACCTCAACCTGCAAGAAAGGCACATTGTAGCGCCGGTAGACCGAGTCGCCGGTCGGGTACAGGACTATCACGTGCCCATAGTCGTGGGGCACGATGGGCGCCCAGGCACTGAGATCGGCCTGATAGTCGCCGGCCGCAGTGGTGGTGATGGTCTGCTGGTAGGTTGTGCTGCCGTCGCTGTAGCGCGTATAGTAGACCTGCAGCGGCGTCGAGGGCAGAGCCTGGCCGTAGGCCATCTGTGTGTCCCGAGCGGCCAGCGCGGTGAGCGTGGGCACGGTCAAGGAGACGACGTGCCCGGCCTGGACCGCCTGCAGGACGTCGCCCGCCTCGACGATCAGCGGGCAATGGCTACAGCCAGGCGAGGAAATGCCGGGCGTCTGAGAGGAGAGAGTCGCCACATAGAGGAAAGCGCCATGCCCATCGGGAAAGGGAGTAGCCGTGGCGCTGGCGACCGTCTCGGTGATCCGAACCAGGCTGAGGGCGATGGCGCCGGGCCAGGGCGTGGCACCGCTGACCAACAAGCTGTGCAACCCCAGGTTCAGGGTGAGCGTGCTGGCCTGCAGCGCGCCCAGCGAGGCGGGACGAAGCGTGTCCAACCCACGCTGCCACCAGTCGGCCAGGGCCTCGGGGGTGGCAGCGTCGGGTCTGCTGCAGCGAACCACCTCGGGCCAGGAATGAACCTCAGCCGGCAGGCCCAGCGGTGCGGTGACGAGGATGCTGCTGCCCACCGGCAGGGACTCAAAGCCAGAGATCTGTCCTCGGGCTTGCAGCGCCGCCAGCCGCCGCCCGACAAGAGCCTCCTGCCGCTGCCAGCCGGCCTGGCGCGCCTCGGCGACCAAGGCCCAAGGGCCCGAGGTAGATGACGCGCTGGGAGGCGCCAGCCACAGGACCCAGGTAGCGGTCAACTGCTCCGGCCCAGAGACCCGGAGAGCCGGCCATGGTGCCCGGGTATCGGCGGGCTGGCCGGGCGCAGCACTGGCTGCGGCCAGCACATAGGCTCCCAGGAGCAGCCCGGCCACGGCCGCCAGGCCGACGGTCCACGCGGGACACAGACGCATCAGAGTAGCACGAGTGGGTTGCGTCATGGCACACCTCCTCGAGCAGGGGCGCGGTATTGTGGACTCAAGGAAAAGGTGGAAGACTGGAAGGATAGACAGCGCGTCCCGCGATTGTTCAACCTTCCATCTTCCAATCTTCCATGGTTCAGAACTGCAAAGAGGGTGCGATGTGGTTGACCCTATTATACCACAGTGGTGCCAGGACACAAGGCCCGATGCTACGGACAGACCCTTGAGGTCTCACAGACCTCAAGGGTCTTGTGATTCCCTGCCCGGCGAAGCCCTTCCTAGACCTTGTAGATCGCTTTCGCGTTGGCGTAGAACAGCCGGTCGATGACCTCGATGGCCAGGTCGAGATCATACCAGCCTCTCTCCACTCGCTCGACCAGTATGTCTTCCAGCACTAGCTTCACCATCTTGAGCTTGGGGTAACACCACTCGCAGTGATAGGCGTCCGAGAAGTAGCCGATGATCTTGTTCATCGGCACGATGTCCAGCCGCGTCTCCAGCGATTTGCGGATATAGTGCGGATAGAGCGTGTGCCACCAATAGCCGGCCACGCTCACGTTGGGGATGTGCTTGGCCAGGATGGCCAGGTCCTGGGTGTAGAGATCGGACGCCGTGATCATGTTAAAGGAAAAGTCGGGATAGGCCCCGGCGATGCGGCCCGCCGCGCTTGTGAAACCGCTGCTCCAGTGCGGGATGGAGCGATGCGGCGGCAGCACCTCTGCCCCCGCCATCCACTGGATGGTGCGCAAATCGGTCGTGCGCAGCTCGTCCAGCAGGCAGCAGACGCCAAAGGTGCTAAACGCGCCCGCCTCATCGGGGCTGAGCGGCTGCCCGGCCTTCGCCTTGCGGATGACAACCGTGACCTCCTCCTCACGCGCCGGGGGAACCGCCAAGGAGGGCAGGGTCCACAGGGCGACGAACCGAAGCTGGGCGATGGGCAGGTGGCGCACAAATGCCGCCAGCAGATCCCGATAGTCGGCCGCACAGCGGATCTCTCGCCCTAGGGAGGCTTCCATCTCGGACAGCACCTGCTGCGCAGAACGCTTGCCGTCTACGATGTTGGTCGGCACGCTCTCGCGCCCCTGGAGCAAGGCCGGGGAATAGGGGGTCCCGCCATCCTCGACGGTGATGCTGCTTTCGATCCGGCAGCGCTGCCGCAGCACTTCTTCCTGCCAGCCGGGATCGGCCGCGCGCTCCTGCACGACGCGGAA
>Ga0315274_10006923_pt1 | contig 16484 bp, 22 predicted proteins | sample YL17G02_20_MG_FD_203700 | JGI IMG/M metagenome (GOLD analysis project Ga0315274, IMG submission 203700) | Sediment microbial communities from Yellowstone Lake, YNP, Wyoming, USA - YL17G02_20 | ecosystem: Environmental > Aquatic > Freshwater > Lake > Sediment | place: USA: Wyoming | collected...
CTTTTTCAGCCCCAATAGAGTCTGGAATTAGGTCTGAAAATAAATTTGGATATCGAGCTATGACAATTTCAGCCACCTTGTTAAATACAACCCTAATCTCCTCCTCAGCATGAGGAGAAGTCCTACGCTGGATAACATTGTAAAGAGTGCGTCCATTTGCGGTCCACCCCACTGTAGTAGCTACCCCCTCGGGGGCGAGTCGGCGCATCGCCGAAGTTATTCGCTTCTTTCTTCCAAAGTCTTTCTCTTCATCCAGCTTAAAGTATTGCCCGAGAAACTTTTGCATGGTTTCAAGATCTTCTATGGTTTTTTCAAAGAGGGCACTAGCCCCATCATCTCCTTCAAACACCATAGGAAAGTATGCGCTTAACTTGTCCAGGCGTACATACCGCAGGGATTCCTGGGACTTGGCAGTCCCGACTCGGTGGGTAATCAGCTCATGGGTAAACACCCGACTGACATCGGCAAAGATGAAGCTAAAGTTTACATGCTCTAAGACGCTTCCGTGCTTTTGAGCCTTGATGTTGCTAAGGTACTGCTCATTGCCTTGACGAACCTTCGTCACATTAGGGTTCATCCCGGCCTCCCAAGAGCGATAGCAAATTCGGCCCATCACTTCAGGAATAATTTCCGCAGCAGAGTTAGCATCATCAGGATATACCCATTTTGTACCTACATGTTTAAGGTAAGCTTCAAGCCCTCCGGGAACTAATGAAGTTTCTCCAATTAGAAAAACCTTAGGTTCTACGAATTTCATGACCCTTCCTTCGCGCGGGCTGCGGCGAGGGCACCGCGAATCAGTTTCACCACGTCGCTCTCCAGGTCGCGCCACTCGTCGGGCGGGTGCGCGGCAAGTTCGGTGATCGCTCGCGCTAGCGCGGCGAGTTCGGTGTCACTCAGCATTCGTCCCCTCCCAGCTCCTCGGTGGCGGTCACGGCTGCATCTCCGTGAACACGGCTGCGAGAGCAGAACGGCGCTCTGCTTTCGCAAGCTGCCACTTATCGTAAGCGCGCTGATTGGTAGATTCGCAGTCACCGCTTCCGCACATGAACTCGTTTTCCGCGATCTCATCGGCGCGAGCTGCTAGCGCAAGATTGGCGAGGGCTTCGGTGAAATCCGGAGTCATCTCATCAATCAGCGAAAACTCAAGTCCGTGAGTGCGCTGCCGGTCTAGTAGGAGCTGCATCCGTTCCGGGGTCACGGCGTCTCCTTCGCGCGGGCGGCGTCGATCTGCTCCCGCGTCGTCACGGGGTGCCAGATGTGGTCGTCACCTTTGAGGACAATGTCCACCTCGTCGCAGCCGTGCTCGCCCCCGAGGAGCCAGTCCAGCCGATCGCGGTCTGCCTCCAGCTCCGCGATGCGAGCGAGTGCTGCGTGATACTGCTGTTCGTAGGTCAAGTCGTCTCCTTCGCGCGGGCTGCGATAGCGCGTCCTGACTGTGATACGTCGTTATTTGCCTGCTCTGCGCTGCGGATGTATCGAATCGCTGTCTCGTGTCGTGTTTCGTCTTGGTACTTGTTGCCAACTTGGAAGATCAACTCGTTGTACCTCGCACTCGTCACTTCCAGCCGCTCCCGGTCGGCCTCCAGCTCCTCTACCCGCGCGCGGAGGGCGTCGCGCTCGCTCATGAGTCTATTTGTCGTGGTGCGCAGCGTGTCGTACCCGGTTTCAAGCTGCTTGATACGAGATTGGAGCGTGTTCGGCATCATTTCCCCCTCTTGCAGATTATCACCTTTCCCGAGGAAAATTACAAGTAGCTTAGTCGGCGTCGTGGATGTTCTTGATACTTTTAAAGAGATGCTTTAACTTCATAATTTCCGGGCGATTATAAAGGCGATTTAGGTGCTTACAATGAGGACAAATATACTGCCCTTCACCTTCTTTCCAATAGTCGCCTTCTGTGCAACCAGAAGGGCGGACATACCAGTGGGTTTGAAGAAACTCAATTTCATTAATCGGAATTGATTTTCCGCATCCGAGTCCGTGTACATTTTTAACACAGGAAACACGAGTTAGCTTTAACTGTGCTTGTAAAGCTTGTTCAGCATTTTTAAGTGCGATTTCGGCTTTAATAACATCTTGCTGTGCCCTCTTAAGCTTTGTATTGTTTTCTTTAGCTAACATTCTCCCCCCGATTACTTCTCTCTAGGGCTGCCCTGTTTTTCGAAAATCACGAGCCTTTTCTGGAGTCAGATTCTTATCTATCTTTTCTAGTAGTTCAACAATTCTTTTTACTGACTTCTCCATAACGTCTAGTCGCTTGTTCATGTTGCTAATAAAGTCTTCTAGGCCAAACATGTGCTATCTCCTTTAGAAAAGGGAATCTCTTTTTGCTATTGCTTCTTCTAATGTTTCATATGTTTTTATGTATCCAATGCCCTTCCCTTTAACAGCAAAACCTTTAGTTAAAGTTATATTAGGCATGAGTCATTATCGCAAAATTTCTCGATAACAGTGTCTTCAACCTTGTCTAGAACATACTTCTTCAACTTCTTGGTACTTTCCTCATACTGCTCTTTGGTGATAGACTCGTAAGGGGCCTGCTTGTAAACCTTGTCCCCCCGCAGCGGCAGGAAGCTGACTGCCTTCAGGCGTTTTTCATACATGGAGAGCGCACGAGGAAGATCCCGAGCTTCAGCAGGGGGCACAGTGATCGTAATCGATACTTGGTTGTCCGACCACTTAGCTTGCATTGCAGCGGCCAATTCAAACTGTTCCCAAATAGACACTTCGTCTTTGCTACGGTCAAAGTGAGGCTCATGTACAGGGAATTCTACAACCATCGTGTTGTCCTTGTATACACTTTTCTCAATGTTGTAGCCTGCCTTCTGCATGATCTTCCAAAGATCTGAGGATTCGTTTACTTCCACACGCCGAGTATAATACTCACTATGGGGGAAGTGGATGCCCGGCGTACAACCCGGCAGTAGACTGACTGTACCTGAAGGCTTAACAGTTGTGCGCTTGATAGACTTAGGAACACAAAGCCAATCAGAGTAAATTTGATCCCACGCACTAATCTTTTGATATCCCTCTTCACACCATTGTACATGTGATCTGAACCCCACTCTGTTGATATTTTCAATGATCCCGGTCTGACTTAGACCGATTCGTCTATTTCGAAACATGACTGCATTGGTTCTCGGATCGTGAGTCGCAATAAGAGTTACCGTCTTGGCGTATAGGTATGCGTACTTTAACGTGTTGATGTAGTCAGCGCAAGTCAAGTGCTTTGAAGGAAACGTCTCCACAAGGTTGCAAAGTTCAAAAGGCTCTAGAGACTGCTCACCACAAGGGTTGCAACCTCGGACTCTATGATCTTTGAACGTCTTGCCATCGTGCATGCGACCATATGCCTGTGCGTTCTCTAGCCAAAAGAACCCGGGCTCTCCATTAGTAGCTGACCCCTTCGCTAACTCCGAGTAGTCCATCCCCGTCTTGGCTAGGATAGAGTTGTTCGAAGCCCACCTAGCTAGATCAGGATTCTCAATGTTCTCTTGTGACTTCAGCGTGCGAAACGATTCATCATCCAGTCTACCAAACGCGATCTCTGCCGTTCGTCGAACTCCTCCAGCGACTACGGCTTCTCCAGCAAAGTTCATCAAATCTACGATAAGCTCTGAGTCTACTGGGGCATTCTCCCCCGCGTAGACATCTAGTGTGTGAATAGTTTTTTCCAATAGCTTCTTAAGAGGACCAGGGCCAGGGGCAATCCCTCCAAACGTCAGAATGGGGGAACCAGCAGGTCTGATTTTTTCAAAGTTGAATTCCTTGGGCATACTGTCTCTGCCGACGTAGGAGTCAAGGACACGACGGAAAGCTTCAACCCACCCTTCTCGGGTATCAGCAATTTCGAAAATCTCTTTCGAATTTGAGCGGGGCTTCTTCACATAGAGTGCTTTACCAAACGCCCCTTCGGTATCGAAACCAATTCCAACCCCGTGCATGGACATATCCATGAGCCAACAAAAAGGATTGCTGAAGTCTTCATGAATGTCTGTAGTGCTAACGAACCCACAGTTGTTAAGACAAGCCCCGCCGCGCTCCCACATGGCAAGGGTTCCCATATTTGCAAGCCCCCTGCCCGGCGGCAGAAACTTAAAGTCCCACATGAGACGGAACATCTCTTGTGCTGATCGCTGTGATCTGTGTTCACTCCACGGAAGCTTCCACCAAGCACAGTGCCTCTTTTGCACTAGAAAGGTTGCCTCTACTACTCTCTGTAATGTCTGCCAGTATTCCTCGGTCTTACCCTTATCTAAGAGGCGAGCATATGTGCGTTTATAGGTGAAGTACCCAAGAGGTCCAAATTTAGGTTGTTTGCCTTTAAATTTTGAGAGAAAGTTCTCGGTGAGGTTAAAGCTTACTTCTTCACGTTCCATATCTTGTCTTCTCTCCTTTGACGTTCATCTGCAACCCAATTCTCTAGATCTATTAAACATTCTTTGGTCATGTGCCACCCAAAATAGAGCGTCTTAAGGACGTGAGTTTCTAATTTATCGATTACCTTCCAACAAGCACAGCAATAAACTATTACTGGCTTTATTTCGTGTAGTTTTGGATCGTACCTCATTTCATCATGTAAATCAGGAAATGTGAAAGGATTCATCGTATCATATTCTAAATCCCACCAATCAGAGTCCGGCATTAGTTTATCTTTTCGGGGGCTACAACGGAAATCTCTACCGTCATAAACTTTGGGACATAGAAGATAGAGCCATAGGGTAGATCCGCACACGACTGTAAAGGTGTTCCTTCAAATAGAACAACATGCCTTCGCGGTATTTCTAGACCAAAAGTTAGCTCGTCATACATGTCAGGATGAACTAAAATCTTAGAAAAAAGGTCACTCAAACTACTGTTGTGGTCAATGTTGATCCGAACTGCTTTACGATATTTTCGAAGAAAGGAGATGGCTTCTGATCTTGTTAAGGACATTATGCTCTTACCTCCCTGCCATCCGGCAGCACACAAGATCCTTTCTTGTTGATCGGGATAATATACTGCGTCCAGCTCGTAGCGCCCACATAGATCAAAGCGAAGCCATGTGACCATTCGCTCGGGTTTCCTCCAGTTTGGTATAGAGGTTGAAGTTTCGAGAGGGTGCCAGGATTGAAGGCTATGATAGTCTTTCCTGTCCAGGGATCTCTACTTGCTTCCATTTGCGCCCGATGCGTGTGCCCGTATACAATGGATTGGCTTCTGCTCTTCTCAAGGTGAACACGGGCAGCGTTCTTAGCCCATGACCAACCGTGAACTGCTACCAAACCTCCCGTATCCATTTTAGGGTGATCTTGAACGATCTGTACGAAACCCATTCGATTTCCAGTCGCAACGTCGTATGGAACCATGTTAAACTTTTTGCGATAAACACCATTTCTTTTCCCCACTGTTTCTTTAGGGGCGATAAGCTTGTAAATCTCTTGCCCCACTCTCCCGGCGTCTACGGCCCACCTCTCAATTCGCTGTTCATGGTTCCCTTCCAAGAAGTGAGTCATCCCAGTTGTATGGTCTTGGATGAAGTCTAGGAATTGATTACAAGGATCAACCTCTAGCTTTTGATAGTCATAGTCTGCTAGCTCTCTAACTGCCTTCATATCGTGCTTGGAGAAGATTCCACAATCTAGTACATCCCCTAGTAGTAGAGTGTTCGTAGGCTTAAGAGTGCTAGCTACCTTCTTTACAATCTCTAGAGCTTGCTGCTCATGGTCGGGGAAGTGAATGTCGGGAAGAATGAGCCATAAGGCTGCCTTGCCAGTAGGTGCTTGTACTGTTACTTTCTTAGCCATTGTTATGCCCGTTCTTCTTCCACCATTCGGCAAAGTCTTTGAGCCTCATTACTACTAGGGTATCATCATAGAGTACACGCGGAGGCTTCCATGCAACGAGAGGTAGAGTGTCCTTAAAGGCATTGTAGCTCGCCTGTCTAATCTCGTCCATCGCAGGAACCTTCTTGGTATTTTTGCATTCCACAGTAGCGGGAAACTTCTTTCGAGCTGCGGGACTCGCCATAAGATCGGCACCCCCTGAGCCCATCGGTCTGCTAACAAGATCTCCTTCTTCTAGATCAAAGATTTCGGTGAGCATGGCAGCAATTCGCTGTTGCAGGATGCGACCCTTACTCTTAGCGGACTGGGGTTTGATAGGCACTAACTAATCCGTTTTTCAGAAAACTCAAACTGTTCGATAGCTTGCTCAACAGTTTCAGATACTTGTAGGATGTGATCTACAATCCCATGCTCTTTCATTTCCTCGGCATCATACCAAATCTCGCCTTTGTTAACTGCTTGCTTTGCCCATACAGCCGCGGTGATCTTAGTATGCTTGCTCATGATCTCCCAAAACTTATTTCTAAACTTTTTTCCAATAGCCACTTGTGCCTCAATTTCATTATCGGCACCAACAATAAGGTTTTGCATTTGGTGCGCCATGAAGAATGAGTTGGGAGTAGCGATGCGAAGATCCCCAGAGACAAGGATTAGCCCTGCGGCTGAGTAGATACCCCCGGTGCCAACAGTAACTACCGGGCATCGACACGATTTCATCGCATCGTAGACGAAAAACATCTGGTCAACGCTGCCTCCAGGGCTATTGACGAAGATCGTAACAGGCTTCTTCGAATCCTTAGATTCAAGATAGTGAAGATCCTTGACGAACTCACTACAAGCATACCCCTCAATTTCATCAGTCAGATAGATCCTTCTCGTGTTCACATCGACTGAATAGTCGTGGAGAGCACATAATCTTTGTTCATCCTCTGTAAGTCCAGTCTTTCTAGGCGACAACTTGCGAGATGCCATTTGTTTTCTCCACGTAGACTCTATTTGGAATAAGTCCTTTTAAGGTTTCTTCATTGCTCACTAAAAAAATCGTACTCTTAATCTTTGCTAGTTCTTCTTTCAAGTATGAGATAACTGATTCACTATTTCTATCATCAAGCCCCACGAAGGGTTCGTCCAAGATTAGCAAGTTGCTTCGAGACTTTACTTGGGTAGCAGCTAGATCCGCTAGGGCGAGCCCTACAGAAAAGTCTACCATCTGCTGCTCTCCTCCCGAGAGTAGAGAATAAGATCCTCCACCCGTAGAAGATAAGGCTGTCGCAGAAAACTCTTCTTTGGTCGAGGAGTCTTTTAGCTGCGCCGTAGTTGAAAAGTTTACCGTAATCTGTGCATTGTTCAAGGCTTGTAGGTGATGGTTAGCCCTTTCAGCCAGGAAAGGACACACCCTATCGTAAAGGAGCAGTCTTAGGTCTTTGGAGTATGCTTTCTCCCACAGAAGAACGGATTCCTCCTCCTCTATAATTATCGCCACTTTTGCTTGAAACGCTAAGACTGCGAACTTGTGTGCTGCAATCGTACTATCAATATCTACAAGGGTTTGAACATAGGGATTTGTTGAGGCTACAACTCCACATAATTGTTCTTCAATTTGTTTAATCTTGCTTGTACTCTCTTCCTCCCCCAATTCTACAAGTCGTGAAACCATTTTATCATAGGTGGCTTTGACTGTTTTCCATTCATTGATGTTTGCAGTGTTGATGCCCATTATGGTGATGCAAACGTCAATGCTATTTGTCAATGACTCTTTCTCAAAAAGCAACCTCGCCATTCTAGCTTGGTTGTGTGACTTCTCTGCTTCTGGAATAATGACTGCCTGCTTGCAAGTAGGGCAGGTTGAATCATCAACCATAGTCCGAAGAGTATAAAGCTCCGTATTAGCAATATGAGATTCTGCCTTGTAAGATGCAATCTTTGTAGTTAACTTAGCGTTCTCTTGGATCGTATTCATAATCCGCATGTCAAAAGAACTTATGTCCCATCCAGCAGTTACCCTAGTAAGCTGCTTTTTGATGGTTTCAATCTCGGCTTTTTCCGGAGCTAGCCTTAAAATGTTCACTTCGTTAGTTAGCTTCTTTGTCGTGTTGGCCTTCTGAAACTCCCATGCAGTGTGCTGCCTTTCGATGCTAGAACGCTGCGCCTGAAGCGCGTCCTGAGCCGCCAGGGCCTTATTTACTTCTATCTCCGCAGCCAACTTCACCGTGGCGACTTCTCGCTTCGCGAGCTTAGTATTCGCTAACCATTCGTTCAAATGTTCAAAAGGAAGAATTCGTTCCAACACCTCCTTTTGCCCTGACGGTGACAGCTTCATAAAAGGAAAACTGTTCCCTTGTCCAAAGAAATCTGTCTGGATAAATGAATTGATATCTCTACCGATGGTGCGGTTAATCATCTCTTGGGTCGAGCGCACGTCACGGGTGGATATGCTTTTCCCATTTTGAAAAAAGTCTAGTTTAGTTACTCCTTTTCTAGTACGAGTTCTTTCAATCCTATATGTGGCTTTGCCAATCCTAAATACCAGGGTAGCCCTGCCATCTGTATCCCCTAGGTGGCGGTTAAGAACTTCATCTGACTTCAGCCCCTCCGCAGTTTGGCCGAATAGCGCCCAGAGTAAACTTTTGTTAATGAGACTACTCTTACCTGAACCATTACTAGACCCTTCATCGAGGGATCGTCCTGTAACTAGGACAAGGCCCTTATTGTTTAGATCGACAGCGAATGAGGCAAACGAGAATAGCCCAATTCCGCTAAGACTTAGGAACTTCATATGACCCCTTCCTCAACTCTTCTCCAATTTGTCGCTGCCGATCTGTTAAACCTTTTTCGAATTCTCCTAGTAGCTCTTCCATACTAAGAAATTTGGAGCTTTCTTTGTCAAGGGGATTACTGTTCTTCTCCATGAACTTCAGTTCAACAGAATGAGCGCCGAGATCGAGCAGACTCCCTTTAAGGGCTTCGGCTTTTTCCACTGACATATCGAACACGTTATTGACTCGAATGAAGTTTTCATACACGATATCGCGAAGATCATCGGATTCTGCTAGATTAGAAAGAGCCCTTAGGAACCCCGCCTCTACGTTTACAAACTTAGGATTGTCATGGATTTGTTGCCGAGTAAATTCGCCTGTCTCCGTATCTACAACCAAGATGCCACCTTCTTCTTTGGTATCCGCCCAAGTATGCTGCATGGGGGGGCCAACGATCACAAGCTTTCCCAGGTCTTGGTGGGTGTGATAATGCCCGGTGAACGCCCTAGTTACGTTATCAGGAATCATTGCAGGCGTTAGGATTTCGTCAATCAAGTACCCCGACCCCATAGGGGCCTTTGCTACGCCTTGATGAAGGAACAAATAATGAGGATGTTTATCAGACACCCTTCTAACCCTCTCCAAGTTAGTTGCGAGCAATGAAGCACTTTCGGTAAAAGGGATCATCGAAACAAGGATATTAGGGTGGGTTAAGTGTTTGCCGATGACAGGAGAAGATACAACCTTACTAAAGACAGAAAACTGCTCTAGTGAATTAGGCTCTAATGGAAACGTGTCCTTAAAGTTTTTCGAAATATCATGATTCCCTACTATAAGCCACTGACTTACTCCTTGGGCGGCGATATAACGAAGACCTTGTGTGCCTAGAAACAGTGCGTTTGTAGCAACTCTCCCGTGGGTATGAAAAAAATCTCCACAAAAGAAAAGCTCCATGATGTTGTTTTCTTTGCAGTATTTACCTAATTGGTACAGAAAGAAATACTGTTCTCGTAGTCTGGTATTGCTCCCATAGGTATCTTCTGTCGCACCGTATTCCCAAGGGTGAATATGCAGATCACTATAGACAGCAAACTTACCCACTAACTTCTCCATAAGGTCGCATTAAGCCATTTTGAAAGCACCACCTGTAGAATTGACTGTACACTTCGTCAACCCCCCCAGACTCTTCGACAAATTGGCCCCAATCAGCTTTACTGACTACACGGCCCGGATCTATGAACTTAAGCGTTCCTGTCTTTGCCTTAGCGGGCCATTCCACCATACCGGATTCCTTGGCCGCTTCTAGGAGGTTGCCAACCGTATCGAAGCCATAGGTATTCATTAGCTCTACCTTGACGTTTTCGATTGATACTCCTCCTACCTTGCTCTTCTCGATGAAGATATTCGTCTCCGCACCAAGAAGATTTTTATCGGAGTCCTTGATCTTAGTAGACTTTTTGAGTTCGCAACGGGTGCTGGCAAACAGTTTGATAGCGTGACCGCCTGCCGCTTGCGAAGCTTTAGCGTAAGTTCCCGCGATTGTAGCGACTGCATGGTTAATGAAGATCAGGACAATCTTGGTAGCCGAAATGTCTGCGGATATGGTGCGCATGCCAGTTCGAATTGACTTAGCCTCCTGCCCAATGCGTTCGGCTGCCCCAAATGCGTAGCCGCTCTTCTTATCAGCAAGTCGGGTAATGTTGTACTCTAGGTTAGACCCCGTAACTGAATCGTAAAGGACAACCATAGGCCGAGTTTCACCTGACTCCTTGATTGCATTCGTAATTCCTTGGATTGCTCTAAACCCTGCCTCCACGCTGCGCGCTTCAATACGTGCAAAGTCTTCACCGTATTTTTGTGAGACACCAATTTGGTTGGCTCTGTAAGGATCGAAGGTTAGCTCGGAGTCAATGAATATGCCCATGCCTCCCATGCGCTGTACTTGGGCGATAGCATGTAGCCCCAACGTAGTCTTGCCACAACCCTCAAACCCATATAGCTCTACTACTCTGCCTGCGGCCCAGCCAGGACGGCCCAAGGCTAGATCTAGCATAGGCACCCCTGTTCTTACTCCGTAAGGGATTGTGGAGCCTGCGAATGTCTGAGAGGAGTCGATAAAGGTCAGCATGCCGTCGTCTTTGATCTTCGTACCTAATTCATTGAAAAATCCCATGATACTCCTAAGGTAAAGGCTCCCGTTAACTGTCTCTGCCCTCAAGCACGGGAGAACACTTGAGCGTGACTTCTAGAGACGCGGGTAATTATAGGGAGTCGAGTCTTCCTCTGTATTAAAAGTCACAACTTCTTCCTCACTAACCTTCGGGAAGCACTCCGTCCGATGTGCTTCAGGCTCGTGTGACTCTAGAGGGTTAACTAGAACTTCCGTTTTAGAGATACTTCGTGTACCTCGGGGACGCAAAGTTCCTCCCTGCACCTTGAGGAAACGTGATACTGTAGAAGGGCTAATATCATACTTCTTACCAATTTCTACGATACCCTTCCTATCCGAGACATATAGTCTCAACATTTCAGCCTTGTCCTGATCGGTAAGTGCAAGCGTTCTTCGTGCCATTGTTAGTTCTCCTTTTTAATTCGAATAATGTTGTTAATGAAACTAATCCACTTAAAAAACTCGATGGACTAGGGCAAGGGTCCGCCGACCCGGGTATTTGTGCAGGGAAGAAAGGTCGTCTTCACCGGCAGACCCCACTGTCCCACTCCGGCTTCGTTAACTCCCGCAACTGATAGCATTCCCGAACACGAGTTGAGTCCGATTACGCGCACGGGTGTACCAGAGGGTACAGCAAGTGCGATCCGGGGAAGTGCCGTCGTCCCCACTTTGAGGTCTATTCCCGTAAGAGGCTCTTCCGAGCAGACGGAAATTTCGTTGTTGGTGGCTACGATTTCGGCTGGCTGCGGAGGGCACGCCGCGTGTGCCCCATTAGTTAGCAATGCAAACAATATAATGATTGTATATTTCATTATTTACTCCTCGATAAACGGCGGAGGTACAACCTCTCCGGCATTCTTTAGATGGTCAAAAAGCCCTTTCGGCATGTCCGGCAACGTGCCTACTACATGCGGGTGAGAGAGGCGGGGACCACCGGGGAATCCAGGGGCAACCTGCTTATTCTCAAACCTAGTCTTCAGGTCATCATACTCTAGAGCCAGCATTTGAGCGTAGTCTGAAAGATTTAGTAGCTCCAGCGTATTCAGGTCTACTCCGTGTGCAGCAAGTTGAACTTCAAGGCTCTTATTCTGGCGATTCGGAACAGGAGTAACTGAATACTCCGTATTCTCGCGGGCATTACCAGCACGGGCGATGGATACGTTAAATCCCGTATCCGTGTTGGTCATGTCGCCCCAACCCCCTGCCTCGTCATTGTCCAAGTTTCGTAGGTTCTTGAAGATCTTAACTCCAGTGCGCATGATGCGCACCCCATCCTTGGGAGATACCTTGCCGTCTGCGCTAGTGAATACAATGACGTTGTAGTAATACTGTTCACGAGGACGTAGGCTGATTGCCATCTTAACATTCTCTTCGATCTGGCTACTATAGAGAGCCTCCCCTTCTTCACAGATAGGGCACGGACGCCCAAACCCACGGCCACAAGGGACATACCCATGTCCGTCTACCCAATGCTCGTTGCTCTTGTGGAACCACACATTGGAAGTAGGGTGCGGGGGTAGGATACGAACCTGTGACGTACCCACCTTAGGCCGGAACTCTACCGAACCTTCAGTCGGATTCTCTGCTGCTACTCTGTCTCGATTTACCTTACCATGTTCGAATGCCATTATTTCTTGCTCCTTTTCTTGGGTGTCGTTTTGCTATTTCGTAATAGAACTTTGAGGCTATCCTTAGCCATCCTTGTAGCTTCATGTAAAGGATTGATTTCCTTCAATGAAGCCTTTTTCTTGGGTGTCTTCTTCTTCGGAATTGCCTTCTTCTTTTTCGGAGCCACCTTTTTCTTGGGGGCTTTCATATTATCACCTTTTGAGGGCTTTTTAGCAAGTCGTTGGGTTACTTTAGCCTTTATAGCTTGTAGTTCTTCCAACTCGTCCCGAATGTTGAAAAGCTCGTCTTCCATATTAAAAACATCGGATACTAGATCATTAGCTTCGTCAATGATCCGATGAAGGGTGTCAATCTCTCGGTCTATATTGTTCTCTAGAGTGGCAACTTCCTCGTCAAGTTGTTCAAGTGTCTTAGGTTTAGTTGTCATTTGATCTCCTTTCGTTAGATCGTATTTCCATAACTCTTCATTTCCTGTCGGTGCTGATACAATAGTGTCGTAATGATGTCCACCTTCTTGTGAAGGGCACGAAGCGTATTGTCTACTGCGTGCATGTTTCGCAAGGATGCAATAAAAAGTAGCTTTGCATCCTTGACGCGGTTATCAAGAGTAACCAGTTCCTTCAGCCTGTCAACTGTCAGTTTCTCTGTAGACGTGCTTCGGATACCATCCGCCACATAGGAAGAAATTTCTTCCATAGCAAACTTAGCTCTTTCATTATTCGCCTTTAGCTCGGCAAGCATCTCTCCGTAGGTGGCGAGTAGGCCAGGGGTTCTACAAGCCTCTCTTTGAAGAGATACAGCGTCGTCCGGAATTGCTACATCCTCTTGGATCTTTAGTTCAATTTCTTTACCGTTGATTTCGATAAACATTTAGCACCTCCTCTATATTGGGCTCAGTATAATTATCGCCTTTTTGGACCTTTCCACTTTCATCTTTTTCGTTAGATTTTGTCATGTTTGAAATGTGAACCGCATTAAACACGTCGTCAATCGGAATGCCGTATGCATCCGCAGTTCCGTACACCACATACAAAAGGTCAGCTAGTTCTTTGGCTAAGTTGACCATGTTCTTAGTTGCCATTGCCTTCACCGTTTCAGCCAGCTCTTCATTCATTAAGCGTACCCTATTCAGGGCTTGACCCTCGGGAAGAAAAGTTGGATACTGCCACACCTTACCAACATTGTACTTATCATGAAACTCTTTCACCTTTTCGAAATTAGTCATCATACCTCCGTTACTTTGTTAGTTTTTGATTCGGCTTCGGCCCATGTTTTCCCAATACCCAGATCAACGGTAAAGATCCTGCCTCCAAGTTCGGGTATGGGTCGCTCTGCCGTTGTCTTCATAAGGGATAGAGTCCAAGCTTGAAGCTTCGCGTGAAACTCTGTCATCAACGAGTCATGCACTGTATTGACAATGCGCACATGGGATTTCTTGAGTTGGCCCTGTTCCCGAAACTTCTTTATCTGTCGATGTATAATGCTCATTGTATCAATCGTAATTTGCGCAGCAGGCGACTGGACGGTGAAGTTGACTAGCTCCCGTTCTGCCTTGCCTCGCTTCTTAGGATCTCTACTGTTCAGAGCATCCCCCATATGTCTTTCTCGTCCCATCACACTAATGAAGGTGTTGTCTTGCTTCCTAGTCAGGTCTGGGATCAAAGCCATATACTCTCTAACTGAAGGATACATGTTGTGGAAACGATTGATCCCCATGTTGACGGTATCCCAGGTCATGGAATACTTCTGCCCCTTCAGTCCTTCATACTCTTTACCAACTAGGTCATACCCAGATGACCCGAAGATAGCACCGAAGTTGAATGTTTTCCCTACATCTCTATTTAGAGGGCTAACCAAGTCCTCGGGGATCTCAAGCAAGATTGCAGCCATAGTTCTATGAGCATCAGACTTGGGATCGAAGAAGATGTCTACGAGCCGATGATCTCCGGTCAGTAGATAAATGAGAACCGCATAGACCTTTAGTTCAATTTGTTTATAGTCCATGTATCCAAAGAGGCAGTCTTTTCCAGCCACAAACAAATCTCTAAGGTTGTGAATGCCACTCTTAGTAGCCTTGGGGACTTGGTGCAAGAACGAGCAAGAGAGACGCCCAGACTCAGTTCCGTGAAGCATGAAACTTTTACGAATTCGACCGTCAGGATCTAACTCTGTTAGGGCGCTTTCGAGATAGGTTGAAATCATCTTCCTGTTGGTGCGGTATTGTAAGATGTTCGCAGCTATCGGCCACTTTTGAGAAAGATCAAGCAGCACTTCCTTGCCTGTAGACCATCCAGACGACTTACTAAGGTCTGATATGGCGTCCGAATGACCGTCTTTAATGGCAGCATTCCGTACATCTACTGTGCTTAGGGGGTTGAATTCGGGGTTGCATGTTTTGGCCTTAAGAGAAGATAGGAGTCGGGCCTGTTCTTTTTCATAGTCAGCCTTGTATTGAATCGTCAAGTCTTTATCCATCTGGATACCATCATCTTCAACATCTACAAGAGCTTCAAGGGCCGGTTGAACCCTATCAATATAGAGGGAGTAAAGTTGAGGGTTCTTATCCATTACCCTTTCAAGGATCTTGAAGTTGTAGACGCAGGCTAGCCTAAACACGTTCTCTGCATCGATAGCTGCATACGGACAGAAGATATGGTGGGGTATGCAGTCGTACCCCTTAGCATGACCTATATCTTCTACTTTCGAGTTATATGAACCAATGGCAAACTCAAGGTCCGCTAAGTACTTGAGATCATGAGGTTTTTGCTCCCTAATTAAGTGATGAAGAAGCATAGTGTCGTATAATGTGCCTTTAAGATCCGACCCTACCCACTTGCGGATGACATGCCAGTCATACTTCAGATTGTGAGCAGCCTTGACTATCTTCTCATTTTCAAAGATGTGCGTCTTTAGCTCACTGAAGAGGTAATCCAAAGGAGCCCGATGTTTGCTAGTTCCCCAGAAAGGCTCCACATGCCATCCTAGGGCATTAGGAGTAGGAGAATGGTGGTAGATGGGAAGGACAGCGGTTTGCTCTCCAGGCCGATCATATCCCCAACAAAAGCTCATCATAAGCATAGGCTCTCGGTGAGCAGGAAGGGACCGTGACTCTGTATCAAAGGCAACTAACGGTGCCTCTTTCATTTCCGCGATCATCTCGTTAAACTGCTTCGTAGTCTTGATAAGACGGAACTTGTTCTTAGGCTTTGCAACCTTCACAGCATCTCCACGAACCATGTCTGCGGCCAGGATATAATCATCAAACATCCGTTGTTCTGCTACGGGGTCGTTCTTATAGAAGAACATGCTAGGATGGAACGTAGGAATCACTTTGAATGTCGGGCCGTCTTCCCAATCAGGGAGCTTCACATTGAACACCTTGCCACGATTCTTGAAGATACCCCCCTCATTGTGCAAGTTGAAAGCTCGCATCGTAGTAGAGCCGACAAGCATGACCACTTTGGGTTGTGCATTCTCTAGTTCATGCCTAAAGTGAACTAAGCAAGCTTTGCTCTCAGTTAAGGATGCTTTGCGCCCCTTAGGAGGGGCACACTTAACCATACTGGTTATGTACACTTGGGAAGATGCAAACCCTGCCTGTGCAATACAGTTCATTAAGCGATCTGCAAGGGAACCGGCAATGGGAAGGTTCCTCTTGTCTTCTTCTTCTGTGATACCTTCTAGTAGAATAACCACATCATATGTTCTACCAACAGCACTTCCTCTATTTGCGGGAGCCCATCCACGTTTGGTAGTCTGGTAGTTGTAGAAGATATCAAAAGGAATGCCTTTGAGTTCGACTTGCTTATTCTCGGTTAAGCACCCTAGAGCGCATTTCGGTTTGCACCCCACCCCCTTGCAGGAGGAGTAGGGTTCTACAATTTTTTCTTTAGTCTTCGCCAAAGTAGGTATCCTTTTGTATCGATATAGATGAAAGGAATTGCCCAAATCCAAATAGAAGTAAGACCCATGTACAGACCTAGTGCAGCCCATCCAGTCTCACCTGCGAGACGTAGCAACCAGCCTACTTCGCGTTTTTTGCTAATCATCACCATTCCTAGAAAGATAAGCAAGTAAAACAGATGACCTAACCCATCTAGG
>Ga0315274_10006924_pt1 | contig 16484 bp, 11 predicted proteins | sample YL17G02_20_MG_FD_203700 | JGI IMG/M metagenome (GOLD analysis project Ga0315274, IMG submission 203700) | Sediment microbial communities from Yellowstone Lake, YNP, Wyoming, USA - YL17G02_20 | ecosystem: Environmental > Aquatic > Freshwater > Lake > Sediment | place: USA: Wyoming | collected...
TCGTCAGACCCCTAACCGCCTCGGTCACGGCCCCGGAGGTGCTCTTCAAGACCAGCTTCTCCTTCTCCACCAAGAGGATGCCCACCCGGTAATAATGAAAGGTCTCCTGGATGGTCCGCACGACCTCGCCGATGAGCTCATCCATCCTCAGCACGGCCGTGATCGTCGTCCCGATGCTTTGAATCCCGGCCAGCTCCCGGACGCGGGCCCGCTCTTCGTCGTAGGCCCGGGAGTTCTCCAGGGCCGCCGCGGCCGCGTTGGCGAACATCTCCAGACTCAGGATCTTTCTCCGGCTGGGGATCTTGCCGTCCCCGGGGTCGTCCACGGACATGATGCCGATGAGCTTTCCATCCCGGGCGTGAAGCGGGGTGATGAGCAGGTCCTCGGGGTGCCAGGCGTCTTCCGAAAGTAGGTTCGTGGGCCGGGACCGGTCCACGTAAGAGTACTCCGCATCCACCACGCCCTGGGCCTCGTGGTGTCCGATGAAATAGGAGCGGCTGATGCGGAAGCGGTCGTGGAAGTACCGGCGGATGTACTCCACGGGCGGCCTCTGCGTGACCATCCGGGCCGCGACCTCCTCCGGGATCCCGGCCCAGGCCTTGCGCTCGAGGAACTTCCCGGACGGATCCAGAAGGCTGATGAGCACCTTGTTGAACCCCAGGCTGGCCCTCGCCCCCTCCACCACCATCGTCAGGATCTCCTTTAAATCCAGCGAGGACACCAGGGCCGCGGAAAGCTGCTGCAGGGTGAGGAGCTCGGTGTTCAGATGGGTCTGGAAGGACAGGGCGCTCTCGATTTCTTTTTGCCGGGCGCGCATCGCATCCACCAGCTCCAGCCGCTCCAGGGCCAGGGACAGGAGGTTCCCGATGGTGCGCAGGGGCTCGAGCTGCTCCGGCCGGAACTGGTTCGGCTCGCAATGGCTGACCACGATCAACCCTAAGAGCCTTCCTTCCCGGGCCACGGGGACCGAGGCAAAGGAGCGGAGGTCCTTCCGGCCGATGAACGGCAGGAGCACGGGGTACTCCTGGGGCAGGTCCCCGCATTGGAACGGTTCTTCAAAACCTTTGACCGCCGTCCGGGCCTCGTCCGTGATATCCTCGAGCATAACCCGGAAGGGCTCCACGGGCTTCTTCCCCCCCTCCTCCAAGCCGTACTTGATCTCGATACAGCCCTTCTCTTCGTCCACCAGGAGGGCCGAGGCCCGCCAGCAGGGAGTGAGCCGGAACGCCGCCTGGATCGCCACCCGGAAAACCTCCTCCTGGCTGGCGGCCTGGAAGATCCTCTGGCTGGTCTCGGAGAGCACGCTTAGGGAGCCGATCTTCTCAAGCTGGCCCTTGAGCCGCCGGGCGGTCTGGATGGCCACTCCGGCCATGCGACAGAAGAGCTCCGCCCGCTTGAGCTCCTCCCCGCTGTAGCGGTGGAGCTGGAAGTGGTAGAGGTTCAGGGTCCCCACCGCCTCCAAGCCCACGAAGATGGGCACCGCCACCCGGGTCATGATCCCCTCCCGCTCGATCATCTTCAGGGTGAAGGCGTCCCCGATCTTACGGAAGTAGGCCGGGGAGTCCTCCATGATCTGAGGCTTCTTGTCAAGGATAGCCTGGCCAGTGGGGTCCACACCCACCTTGATGCGCACCGCCCGGACGTAGGAGGCCGAGAGGTTGTGGCTGGCCTTGATGACCAGCTCCCCGCCTGCCCCGGATTTATCGGGGGTTTCCTCCTCGGGCAGGAGGATCGCCGAGGCGTCCGCGCCTAAGACCCGGGCCGCCCCTTCCGCAATCTTCGTCAGGGTAGCCTCGAAATCCGCAGGGGAAAATATTTCCTCTGCCAGAGACAGGAAGGCCTCGGGCGTAAGCTGTGCCGGGGAGGCCTGGGGGGCTGGCACCTTCTTCGGAATCTTGTTTTTTGGCATAAGAGTATCTATTATAAAGACTTACGCATTGCCGCCACGGACTTCCGCCTTCCCGTCACGGACCTCCGTCCTCCCGTCCCGGACCTCCGTCCTCCCGTCACGGACCTCCGCCTTCCCGTCACGGACCTCCGTCCTCACGCCACGGACCTCCGTCTTCCCGTCACGGAGCTCCGCCTTCCCGTCACGGACCTCAGTGGAGCCGCCGCTGACCTCCGTGAGCCGTCCACCGCCCTCGTCCCTCACCCTACCCTCTCCCATCCCGAATCAACTTCGGGACAGGCTAAGGGGAGAGGGGGCCGGGGGGTTTTAACCCTAACCCCTGATCCCTGATCCCTGATCCCTGTTCTCCCGGAGTACCGCCTGGGCCGCGGCCAGCCGGGCGATGGGAACGCGGTAGGGCGAGCAGGACACATAGTCCATGCCCACCCGGTGGCAGAACTCGACCGAGGAAGGCTCCCCCCCATGCTCCCCGCAGATGCCCACCTTGAGCTTGGGCCGGGCAGAGCGGCCACGCTCGACCGCCATGCGGACGAGCTGGCCCACCCCTTCCTGGTCAAGGACCTGGAAGGGGTCGCAGGGCAGAAGCTTCTTTTCGAGGTATTCGGGGACAAAGGTCCCGGTGTCGTCCCGGGAGAAGCCGAAGGTCATCTGAGTCAAATCGTTGGTGCCGAAGGAGAAGAACTCCGCCGCCCCCGCGATAAGATCCGCGGTGAGCGCGGCCCGGGGAACCTCGATCATCGTCCCGTAGAGGTGTTCGATTCGCCGAATCCCGTGCTTGGCGCAGACTTCCCCGTGCACCTTCTCGACCAGGGCCTTCTGGTTGACCAGCTCGCCGGCCATCCCCACCACCGGGACCATGATCTCAGGCGACACCTTCTTCCCTTCGAGGGTGAGCTCCGCGGCGGACTCGAAGACGGCCCGCACCTGCATCTCGGTGATCTCCGGAAACGTGACGCCCAGGCGCACCCCCCGGTGCCCCATCATCGGGTTGGATTCGTGCAGGTCGTCGGCACGCAGGGCGAGCTGCTCGACCGTGATCCCCAGTGCCTTCGCCAGCTTCTCGCGCTCCTCCTGGCCGCTCGGCACGAACTCGTGCAGCGGGGGGTCCAAGAGCCGAATGGTCACGGGCAACCCGTCCATCACGGAGAGGGTGTCCTTGATGTCCTTCTTCACGAAGGGATAGAGTTCCAAAAGGGCCGCCCGCCGCTCAGGCTCGTCTTTGGACACGATCATCTTGCGCAGCAGGAAGAGGGGCGCTTCCGAGCCCTTGCCGTAGAACATGTGCTCGGTGCGGAAGAGCCCGATGCCCTCGGCCCCGAACGCCCGGGCCTTGGCGGCGTCCTCCGGAGTGTCGGCGTTCGCGCGAACCCTTAACCGGCGGATGGAATCCGCGAGGGCCATGAACTCTGCGAAGCGGGGATTCTGGGTGGCATCCATCATGGGGAGACTTCCCGAGTAGACATGCCCCCGGGTGCCGTTCAGGGTGATCGCGTCGCCCTCGCGCAGGACATTCCCTTCCGCAGCAACCGTCTTGCGGTGCAGATCGACCTCCAAACCTCCCGCGCCCACGATGCAGCACTTCCCCCATCCGCGGGCGACCAGGGCGGCATGGCTGGTCATGCCCCCGCGGGCAGTGAGGATGCCCGCCGCCGCGCGCATCCCCTCCACGTCCTCAGGGTTTGTCTCCTCGCGCACCAAGATGACCTTCTTGCCCGCTTTGGTCCATTCCACGGCATCGCCGGCCGTGAACACGATCTGCCCGCAGGCGCCCCCCGGCCCGGCCGGAAGCCCCCGGGCGATGGGCTGGGCGCTCTTTTCGGCATCGGGATCCACGATGGGATGCAACAGCTCATCGAGCTGGGCCGGGGAAACTCGGAGCACGGCCTCCTCTTTCGGAATCAGCCCCTCGGCCAGCATGTCCATGGCCATGTTGAGGGCCGCGGTGCCCGTGCGCTTGCCAACCCGACACTGCAGCATCCACAAGCGACCGTCCTGGACGGTGAACTCGATGTCCATCATGTCCTTGTAATGACGCCCCAGGGCCGTGCGGATGCCGTCTAACTGGATATAAACCTCAGGCATCGCCTTCTGGAGGGAGGGCAAATGCTTATTCTGCTCGTTCTTAGTGTCCTCGTTCAGGGGATTCGGCGTGCGGATGCCGGCCACCACGTCCTCGCCCTGGGCATTGGGCAGCCACTCGCCGTAGAATTTGTTCTCGCCGGTGGCCGGATTGCGCGTGAACGCCACGCCCGTGGCCGAGTTGTCCCCCTTGTTTCCGAAGACCATCGCCTGGACAGTAACCGCCGTGCCCCATTCATCGGGAATCCCTTCGATCCGGCGATAGGACACGGCCCGCTTCCCGTTCCAGGAGGCGAACACGGCCCCGATCCCTCCCCAAAGCTGCTCGCGAGGGTTGTCCGGGAAATCCTTGCCCAGCACCTCCTTAACCTTGGCCTTGAACGCCGCCACTAACTCCTGAAGGTCATCGGCCGTCAGGTCCGCATCCGAGGCCCGTCCCCGCGCCTTCTTCATTTCTCCAAGCATGCGGTCGAGCTGCTGCCGGATCCCCTTCCCCTCGGCTGCCTCGATCCCCGCAGCTTTTTCCATCACCACGTCCGAATACATCATGATCAGCCGCCGGTAGGAGTCGAAAACGAAGCGGGGATTTCCGGTCTGGGCGATGAGCCCGGGGATCGTGGAGGAGCACAAACCGACGTTGAGCACGGTCTCCATCATCCCGGGCATCGAGCTCCGGGATCCAGACCGCACGGAGACCAGGAGGGGGTTTTGGGGGTCTCCGAACTTGGCTCCCATAACCGACTCCATCCCCTCCAGGGCAGTCTGGACATCCTTTTCCAGGGTTGAGGGAAAGGTACGACCCTTCTCATAATAGTAAGTACAGACCCCATTGGTGAGTGTAAAACCCGCGGGAACCGGGATGTCGAGGTTGGCCATCTCCGCCAAATTGGCCCCCTTGCCTCCCAAAAGCTCTTTCATCTTGCCGGTTCCCTCGGCTTTTCCTCCCCCGAAGAAGTAGACCAACTTTTCAGCCATCCGATTTATTCTTCCCTTCCTTAAACCAGGCCAACGTCTTGTCCAGTCCTGAGGCCAGATCGGTCCCCGCCCTCCATCCAAGCTCCCGTTCCGCTTTGGAGCAGTCCAAACAACTCCGCCAGAGCTCACCCGGCCTTCGTTCCTCTAACTTGGGAGATGGCCCATACCCTGAAAGCCGTTTCATCACGGCGAACAAGCCGTTTACAGGGGTAGCTTTTCCCGTCCCAATGTTAAAGGTCCTTCCTCCCCCCCCTCCCAAGGTTAGGAGATTGGCCTCGACCACATCCCCGACATAGACATAATCGCGCTCCATTTTTCCCTGTCCATAGAGCACGATGGGCTGCTCCTTGAGCATTGCTTGAGAGAAGATGGCCACCACCCCGGCCTCGCCCAGAGGGTCCTGCCGTGGGCCATAAACATTCCCATAGCGGAGGATGGTGTATTTTAACCCGTGGTTTTCGCCGAAGAACCGGATGTAGTGCTCAGCTGCCAACTTGGAGATACCATAAGGAGAGCCGGGCAAGGGCAGACTCTCCTCATGAGCTGAGCCCTTTTCCACTTCGCCATAGATGGCCCCTCCCGTAGAAGAGAAGACGAGCTTCTTCACCCCGGCATCCGCCGCGGCTTTTAACAGGTTCAGGGTCCCCAAGACATTTACTCCCGCATCGAACTCCGGGTCCAGTGCTGCCTTCCTTACGTCGATCTGCGCCGCCAGATGAAAGACGTATTCGGGCTTCTCCTGCCCGAAAACTTTTTCCACTTCCGGGGAGCGGATATCCATTTCATAGAGCCGGGCCCTGGGATTAACGTTAGTACGCTTGCCCGTGGAGAGGTTATCCAGGATGAAGACCTCCCATCCCTTTTCTATCAGGCCATCTACGATGTGGGACCCGATGAATCCTGCTCCCCCGGTGACGCAGGTCTTGATTCCCGCGACGCTGCTCAACGGAGCAACCAATCCACCTGATACCTCCCCACCAGTCTTGCCGTGGCCGAGGTCCGGTCGCTTCCTTTTACATTGCCTTCGTTCCTTATCCCTTCAACGCCAGCTCCCAGTTCCAGCCAGGAATCCGCGTTTGGCTGCCAACGAAGAGAAACTTCCCCATTTTGTTTTTTCTCTACTATACCTGAAGGAAACGGCTCCGACCGGAATCCTCGTTTGACCAAGGTGTCTTTATCTTGGACTACAAACGGCCAGGCCGCGTCCAGCCTTCCCTCTCCATGCCTTCTTTGGGATAACGTCAGCTCCACGTCCCAGGTTCTGTTCAGATGTTTGATTCCTGAAAGTTCCAAGGCATCTCCGTCATTGCTCCCGCTCCAGCCCAAGGATTTTCCTTTGAAGAGGTAGCGCTCGTAAGGCTGATACACGTTATAGACCCAGTTGTTCACCCGGGTATAGTTGACCCAGGCATAGCTTCCCTTAAATCCCAAGGGGTCCGCCGTCCGAAGCCCAACCTGCGTGCCCCAGTGTGACGGCTCCTCGTCCTGCGGCGTCTTGTGCTCGATCTGCCAGTCGTCTATTAGGACTTCTCCGTAGACCTCCCACTTGGGCCGCACTAACCATCGTCCGTCGAATCCCAACAATGTATTCCCGGGACTGTCATCGTTCATCTGGACGGCGTGGTAAAGCAACAACGGGTTTAGATAATGCGGTTCGAACTCTCGGCCCGGTCCCCCATAAACGAACGTCTCCGTTGCTCCCAATTCCAGCGACCGACTGATCTTTACATCCAGACGATGTCCCGTTACAAAACGCTTTGCCCGCTCTTCGATAAGGTTCGTATCCGGCCGTTGGTAGTATTTCAAAGGGTCGAACTCTGCCGTGAACCAGGAAAACCCCCACTCCCCCACGCGGACATCCAAACCCACCCGATCAAGGGCAGGTGCATTGCCGGAAAGAATGAGGGATTCATTTCTTCCTGGCCCCCACAATAGCTTTCCCCTTCCAGCAAACATCCTTGCCGGCCCGAGAGCTACCTGAGCATAGGCGGCGTCGAAATCTCCATACATCCCCCGCCAAAGGTATCCCGTATAGGAAGGGTCCTTTGCCATCTCCTGGTCGATGAAAAATCCATCGTAAAAAGTGGCTCTTTGGTCGAAATGCAGCCCGATATTCGCCCCGGCGGCTACCCGGGAAACCTTTTCTTTGGAGGTTGCGCTCAGTCGCTCCTGCCCAAACGCACGAAATCTCCAGGTGAATTTCTTCTCCACATCAAGAAGGGTGGAGTCCTTATCAAACTCCTGATCTAACCGTTGAACGAGGACTTGATCCGCTTTGGTCAATACGATTTCTCCCGCGTCAACTCCTCGCCCGACTTCTTCCAGAGCCCGGATGACCTCCGCCCTGGTATAGGGCTTTACAGCTCCAAAAAGACCTGTCGAATGGCCCCTGATCCGCAACTCCTCCAAAACAGGATAAACCCAGGAATCCAGCGGAATATATTCCTGAGTTTGCGCTTTGACCGGTCCGACAAGGAGACATAGCCCGAGGAAAACAAAGACCCAGGCCTTTCCTCTAATGTGCGCCATGTCCCGTAAGGACCACCGGGATAGTCCTGAGCATTATTTTTAAATCAAGGCCTAACGACCAGTTGTCAATGTATTCCAAGTCCAGCTTCATCCACTGGTCGAAATCTACCTCGTTGCGGCCATTGACCTGCCACAGGCAGGTCAACCCCGGCCGCATGGAGAGCCTCCGTCTTTGCCAGCGCTCGTATTTCTGCACTTCCTCCGGAATCGGAGGTCGGGGCCCGACCAAACTCATCTCACCCTTCAATACGTTGTAGAGCTGGGGCAGCTCGTCGATGGAGAGCTTGCGTATGATCCTCCCCACCGGCGTAATCCGGAAGTCGTCCCTGATCTTGAACACCGGACCGCTCATCTCGTTCAAGGACTCGAGACCCTTTTTCCTCTCTTCTGCGTCAACTATCATCGAACGGAACTTGTAGAAAGCAAACTTCCTTCCCCCCAGACCGCAGCGCACCTGCTTGAAGAATATCGGGCCTGAGGAGGTCAGTTTAATCAGGGCGGCAATGGTCAAAAAAAGCGGAGATAGAAGGACAAGCAACGTGAAGGACCCGGTGACATCGGCAATCCTCTTGAGGAGCAGTTTGGCCTCGGATAAGGGAGTGGTGGTCAGGGAAAGCATGGGGATCCCATGAAACTCCCCAAGGTTGGTCTTGGCGATCTTCATGCTGTACCAGTCGAGGATCACATGCGCTCTAACCCCGATCTCCTCGCAGACACGCAAGCTATCTTCAATGTGCCCCAGGAAGCGTCGTGGCAGGGCGAAAATCACCTCATCCACGACCCGCTCATGGAGCAGGTCTGAAAGTCTCTCCAGCCCGCCCAGGACGGGAACTCCCTGAAGCTCATGACCGACCCGGGTGGGCTCTACGTCCATGAAACCGATCAACCGGAAGCCCCAATCTTTATTGGAGCGCATCAGGCGGGCGATGTTTTGGGCGACCTTTCCCGTCCCCACCAGGAGCACGGTCCGGTAATTGAACCCCTTACGCCTGGCGACCTTGAGGATTCCGAATATCGTAACCCTCTCGAACAATAACAGAGTTGCCGAAATAGTAAAAAATAGGATTACAAAGGTTCGGCTGAAATATGGGATCTTGAGCAGGAAGAGGACGGTTCCCAGAACCACCGTGGTCACGATCCCGGACCAGAGGATCGCCACGGCGATCTCCCCCCAAGTTTTGGCCCTGAGGGAGGAATAAATTCCCGAGCGCCAGAGCATTCCGATCCAGATTGGAACAGCTAATACGAGGGCCCAAAGGTAATCCTTTAGCGGAAAAAGAGTGACGTCATCGAACGATCCGCGAAGCGGCCCCTGTCTGAGCCAATAGGAAACCAAGAATCCAGCCGCCACGATAAGGGCATCTCCTACCATGGCAACCCGGCTGAATAACAGGGCTCTTTGCCTTAGCATAATTCAGCTACTACGAGGTGAAATCGCATAAGATGGGCCATCTTAGGGAACTTACAAGGAACATGCCCGAGTAAACATTGATTCAGGGGTGCCCCAACCCTGGGTCACCCAAAAATAATTCTGGTGGCCCACTGCACACCCACTCCACACCCACCTCACACCCACCTCACACCTACAGACCATTTTCCCTTCGGGAGAATACGCATAAAAGGGACCCGCCTCAAAGCTTTTCCTTCCAGGTTCTTGGCATGTCCGGCGAATCCAACTCCAAGGAATCACGATACTTCCAGGCTTGGGGTCCCAAGCTCTTGGCCCACTCCGCCATTTTGTGAATCCCTTCCTCCAAACTCGTGCTGGTCATGTAGCCCAAAAGCTTTACAGCCTTATCGTAGGTGCAATAGGCATATTTGACCTCAAGGGGACGGTCCGACAAATAGACGAGCTCACTCTGAACCCCAAACTCCTTCTGAACGAGACCAGCCAGGGTATTGATCGTCTTCTCTTCGATGGGGCCTAAATTGAGGACCTCCCCGTTGGCTTTGGTATTGAACATCGTCTCGGCGAAATAGGGGATGTTGTCGTCAATATAAGTGAAAGACCTCTTCTGCTCCCCGTCCCCATAGATATAAAGCGGCTCCTTCCTCATGATACGGTTCATGAAGATACCCACCACATTGCGGTATGGGTCTGCAATGTTTTGCCTTGGCCCGTACACATTATGGGGCCTTACGATGGTATAGTCAAAACCGTATACTTTACTCAGAACCTCGGTCGCCATTTCCATCGCGGCCTTGCTGATCCCGTAGATATCCACCGGACTGGCTGGCATCCCTTCATGGAAAGGAGGCTCCTGGTTTCCGTAGACGCTCATCGAGCTGGTGACCACAATTTTGTTGAGGCCATGCTTGATGGCAGGCACGATCAGATTCAAAAAGGAAAAGTAATTTCTCTCGGTACATTCCCGCGGCAAGAATTGGCTTCGGCCCTCAGTGGCATCCGCAGCCAGGTGATAGATATATCCAGGTTTAAGCTCAGTAATGACTTTCTCGACCTTGGCCGTGTCTCGCAGGTCCAACTCTATAAACGTGCTCACGGGGTTGACGTTCCGCCAGTAGCCTCCGGACATGTCATCTACTCCAAAGACCTGATGACCTTTGCCGACGAGGTAATCCACCAGATGGCTGCCCATGAATCCTGCCGCACCGGTAACGAGTATCTTCATTGCGAGATCTCCAAATAGTTAAGCAACTCCAAGCAATTGATACTGAGTATCAACCTCATATTTTCCTGATAAGGCGTGCTGGAACGCCCGCAACGACGGCATTCGCAAGCACGTCTTTGGTCACAACGCTTCCCGCCCCAACGACGGCCTTCTCGCCGATGGTAACCCCGCATAAGAGGGTTGAGCTCGTCCCAATGGAAGCTCCCTTTTTCACAATTGTCGGAACGACTTGCCAATCTTTTTCAGTCTGAAGCTCACCCCCGGAATTAATCGAGCGGGGATACTTATCGTTGATGAATGATACGTTGTGGCCAACGAAAACGTCATCCTCTATAGTCACCCCTTCACAGATAAAGGTATGCGAGGACACTTTGACGTTCCGCCCGATCTTGACGTTTTTTTGAATTTCAACAAAGGCCCCTATTTTCGAATTGTCCCCAATTTCGCAACCGTAGAGATTGACGAAAGCAAAGATTTGTACATTCTGGCCAATCTTGACATCCGAAGCAATGCGCTGATAGAGTTTCATGAGTGTTTCTTGCCGTTTATAGCTCTACGATCGAGCCCCGCGATCGAAGTGATTTCTCAGCCGCCCCCAGGATGCGGACGACATTGAGGCCAGCATGACCATCCGTGATGGGACGTTTACCCGCCTTGATACATTCAATAAATTCTTGAATAAGTAGGCTCAGCGCTTCGGTCTGGGGAATCTGAGGGGCGTACATATCCCCCGTCCGATATTGAACCAGGGTTGCATAGACAGTATCCTCGTCCTTGATATTGACTCCTTTGTTGTATATTTTGACTTTCTCGCTCGATTCCATGTCATCATATACGATCATCTGTTTACTTCCCGCAAGAAGGATCCTCCTGATCTTCACGGGAGAAAGCCAATTGACATGGAAATGGGCCAGGAGTTTCTTCCCAAAATGCACGGTGAGGTACGCCGTGTCCTCGCCGGAATTATAATGATCTACCCCCACAGCAGACACCGCCGTCGGCCTCTGCTTGATGAGGTAATCCATGATGGATAAATCATGGGGGGCCAAATCCCATACCACGTTGACGTCGTGTTGAAACAGTCCCAGGTTCACCCGCACCGAATCCATGTACAGGATATCTCCAATCTCACCCCGATCGATGGTCTCCTTGATTATCCGTACTGCCCCCGTATAGACGAAGGTATGATCGACCATCAGGACAAGCCCTTTTTTCTGGGCGCGTTCGACCATGTCCTCGGCCTCCGAAACGGTTCTGGCCATGGGCTTCTCCATGAGGAGATGTTTACCAGCCTCCAGGACTTTAATCCCCAAGGGGTAGTGTGTCGATACCGGGGTGACGACGGAGACGGCTTCGACCTCGGGATCCTTTAGTAGGTCGTCGAACGATTGGGCCAGCTCCACGCTGGGAAACCTCTTTTTGATCCTCTGCAGATGCTTCTCCTGCATGTCATAGCAAACCACACCCCGGATGCCCTCTGTGCTCAGGAAATTTCGGACAAGATTAGGTCCCCAGTAGCCCAAGCCAACGACTCCGATCTTCACGATTTCCTCCGTGGTATAGGGTTCATCCTCCCCCTCTCCCGAAGACGACCACTGGAATTGTTTGAAGAAGGACTTTCAAATCAAATGGAAACGAGGCATTCTGTATATAGAACAGGTCCAGGATCACCATATCCTCAAACCCGACTTCGCTCCTCCCAGTCACCTGCCAGACACCTGTGCACCCCGGTGTTACGCTCAACCGTTTCTTGTGCCATACCTGGTAGTGGTTCCACTCGTAAGGAAGGCAGGGTCGAGGGCCCACCAGGCTCATCTCTCCCTTCATAATATTGAACAACTGAGGCAGCTCATCGATACTGGTCTTACGAAGAATCCTGCCGACCCGGGTGATTTTGGATTTATCCACGATCTTCATCGAATTCCCTTGGGCCTGTCCTTCCCTTCCCTCAATGAAGGCAGCAATGTTTTTCTTCCGAGACTCATCCCGATCGCTGCCTACAACCATAGAACGGAATTTGTAAAGTAGAAAAGGCTTTCCGTCCTTCCCAATACGGCTTTGACTGTATAATAAAGGGCCAGAGGAATCGAGCTTAATCGCCAAAGCGATTGCTGCAAGAAGCGGCATAAGGAGGAGGAGGGCAAAGGCAGATAGGGCAAAATCAAAATACTTCTTGAAAAATGAACGCCACAAGCCAGGAGTGGCATTAAACACACCAACTACAGGGATCTCCCCATAGCGTTCAGTAAATACCCGGGCTGGAATTACGTCATAAAGTGGAGAGGCAACCTTTACTGAAGCCGAGCCTTTTTGACAAGTATCCAGAACCACAAGCAGACGTTCATGAGGTATGTTGTCCATACAAACCAATATCTCATCAATGCCTAAGCTCTCGATAAGGCGAGGAATATCGACCACCTTTCCCAACACTTTTAGGTCCTGGAAAACAACCGTTTCAACAGCAAGATCATCGTCGACGAATCCAACCGCACGCAATGCATTGGAGTTTCGAATCCCAATATTGGCAGCGACCATTCTTCCGGAAATGCCGGCACCAACCAACAGGACCGACCGTTGATATATTTTATTTTTAGCGAGAAAGGAGAATATGGAGCGAACAAACAATACCCGCGTTCCAATCAACCCTGAAGCACTCAAAAGGCCAAAATATAAAATGACCTGTCGGCTTTCGACAATAACATGAGATTTCGTAAAAAAAGAAAGGAGGGCAAGGCCCAAGACCGAATAAATGATCCCCTGAACGATGCGAATAGCCTGGTCGAATCTCGACAAAACCACATTGAGCTTGTAAAGATGAAGGTATTGAAAAAACAATATAACCACCGCCGAATAGCCGAGGAAAAAGAGCACCTCAGCAGGAAGGAAAGGAAACATTGAATGGAAAAAGCCAACTTGGAGTCTCGGCTGAAGCCTCAGGGCCGTAAGAAAGGCCGAATTAATCATAAGCCAGTCGAGCAGGGCGATGATATATTTATAGGGAGGGTAACGTTTCATGAGGGAAAGAATTCTTTAATTGACTCGCTCACATATTCGATTTGTTCGTGAGTAAGCTCAGGGTACATGGGAAGTGATAGAATTTCTTTGGCAACAGCTTCGGTAACCGGAAAATCCCCTTTTTTGTATCCAAGCCCCTGAAACGCCTTTTGAATGTGAAGGGGAATGGGATAGTGTAAACCTGTAGCGACACCTTTTCTTTCAAGGTGGGCTTTTAACTCCTCACGCTGTGAGGTTCTGATCACATAAAGATGGTATACATGCTTGGCGTATGGCATTTCCAGGGGAGGTCGGATTTGTGGGATATTGTTGAGAAGTCCGTTGTAAATTTGAGCATTGCCCCTTCTCGCCTCGGTCCAATCCTTAAGAAAAGAAAGCTTCACGCCCAAAACAGCCCCTTGAATTCCCTCCATCCGATAGTTATGCCCCAAACAATCGTGATAATACTTTTCAGCCTGTCCATGGTCGCGTATCTGATACATCTTGGAATAAATACCTTTGTCGGACGTTACGACAGCCCCCGCCTCTCCATAAGCGCCTAAATTCTTCCCGGGGTAGAAGCTGAATGCCGAGGCAATTCCAAATGATCCGACTCTCTTTCCTTTGTATTCCGATAGGTGGGCCTGGCAGGCATCTTCGACCACCCAGAGTCCGTTTCTTTTAGCAAGCTCGAGGATGGGGTCCATGTCACAAGACTGGCCGTAAAGGTGAACGGGGAGGATGGCTTTCGTTCTTGGGGTGATGGCCGATTCGATCCTGGATACATCAAGATTGAACGAGGTTTCCTCGATATCTACGAAGACCGGCCGTGCGCCAACGAGATGGATCGCCTCAACCGTGGCGATAAAGGTGTGGGGAGTCGTAATGACTTCATCCCCCGGACCTATTCCAAGCGCCCAAAGGACTACATGGAGGGCATCTGTTCCAGAACTAACACCCAAGCAATAATCCACGCTTTGTACCTTGGCAAAACTCGCCTCAAATTCTTTAACGGCTTGTCCCAATATGTAAGACGAATTGTCGAGGATATTATGAATCGCGACATCGATTTGAGGCTTGATGGTCCGATATTGAGTCTGCAGGTCAACAAAGGGAATGCGCACAGTTCTCTCCTTATTATTTTTTAATCTACGAGGTATTTAACCTTCTGGAATGCGACTTCGCTTCGAATTTTCTCAACCGGCCACTTCTCTAAATATCCCCGATAGAAAACTTCGTACTGGTCGGCTACTAAATCCCAGGTGAATTTGCGACGAATCTGCTTGACGCTTAACCCGGAAAGCTCCTGAACCAAGCCGGGAGTTCGGTCAACATGCCGGATTCCCTCGGATAGCTCGTCTATGTTCATCCATACCAGCCCGCAAAGTTTTTGGTTCCCCATTTCCAGAACTTCCCGGTTGAAAGGTGAATCGTATGCAAGGGCAGGACATCCTGCCCCAAGCGGACGCAGCAAGGCGGAATTGACCCCCCCCAAAGTAGCCCCATGCAGATAGGCATAAGCATTCGCATAGAGTTCATTCATATGAGTTTGGTCTGATATTAGCCCTAGAAAACGGACGCGTTCTCCCGTTTTTTCCTTAAGGCGTTGGAAGAACCGGCTTTTGAAATCTCCCCCTCCAGCAAGTGCGAGTATCCTCTTCGATCCAGATTGTTTAAACGCATCTACGATTACGTCAATCTGGTTACTTGGAACCATCCTCGCCGCAACAAAATAGTATCCTTTCGGAGAAAGGTCGTATTGTTTCAGAATGGTCGGGTCTGAGGAATTAATGATGTCCGTCCCATATTCAATGATGGTAGAAGGCCTCTTATATTGTTTTAAATAGAAATCGTACATTCCGTCGGCATCGGTGATGATTTCTCGACACATAGCTATCGAGAGATATACGGTTGATTTAAAAAATACTTCGCGAAGTGCCTTGGGCCACTTTGGATTTTCCCATTCTTGACCATCTACATTAATAACAATGTTCCGTTTGAACAGCCAGGGCAAAATGCTCTGATAGGTGTTCGTCAGACATTGGATGTGAACCACATCATAATCACAAAAAATGGTATGAATACCAGAAAGAAATCCATGAATAATCTGACCGAATAATTTGTGTTCATATGTTGACAGAAAAACTCTATGTATGCCCTCGTAGTTGGACGATTTATCCTTAAAGAGGCCGGTCCGACAATATACAGTAAATTCGTGCCCCCTGCCAACAAGCCTCTTCCCCACATGTAGGGCAATCTGCTCAGCGCTGGAATAACCATGGGGAATTCCGCGTGCCCCTACAAAAGCAATTTTCACAATATTATATTTCTAACAATCCCCAGTAGTGTCCCAACGTTCGATCGGAGAAATGTTGTAACCTATAGACAAATAGGATCTTGCACTACTCGATGACATCTTTCGATTTGAAAACTACCCTTCCGATAAGCCATACTTCTCCCAACCAATGGAAGGAGATGGCTTGTGAATATTGGAAGGACCGTCTTTGCTCAACTTTTGGACTTCGTTTCCCCCTACGAGTTTCGCCGATGCGTCGAGCGCTACCGCGGCCACTACAAGGTGAAGACCTTTTCCTGCTGGGACCAGTTCCTGTGCATGGCCTTTGCCCAGTTGACCTACCGCGAGAGCCTGCGGGACATCGAGGCCTGCCTCCGGGCCGCCCCGACCAAACTCTATCATCTCGGAATCCAAGGCAAGGTCTCCCGAAACACCCTGGCCCATGCCAACGAGACCCGCGACTGGCGCATCTACGCCGATTTTGCTCAGACGCTCATCCGCACCGCCCGGACGCTCTACGCCGACGAGGACTTCGGCGTGGAACTCAGCCAAGCCGCGTATGCCCTCGATGCGACCCTCATCAGCCTCTGCCTCTCCGTCTTTCCCTGGGCCAAGCTTCAAAAGGGGAAAGCCGCCGTGAAGATTCATACCCTGCTGGACTTGCGCGGCTCCATCCCGGCGGTCATCCGCATTACTCCGGGGAGAGTCCACGAGGTCCATGTTCTCGACGAGCTCCTCATCGAACCCGGCGCTATCTACCTCTTGGACCGAGCTTATCTGGATTTCGGTCGGCTCTGCCGGATGCACCACGCCGGAGCGTTTTTCATCACCCGCGCCAAGCGCAATTTCGTCTTCCAGCGCCTTTACTCTCAGCCGGTGGACAAATCAACTGGCGTCCAGGCAGACCAGATCATCACCGTCGCGGGATTCTATGCGCTCAAGGACTATCCCGAAAAACTACGCCGCATCCGCTTCTTCGATGCCCAAACGAAAAAACGCCTTGTCTTCCTCACCAACCACTTCACGCTTCCGGCCCCGGTCATCGCTCAGCTCTACAGGCGCCGCTGGC
>Ga0315274_10006925_pt1 | contig 16483 bp, 19 predicted proteins | sample YL17G02_20_MG_FD_203700 | JGI IMG/M metagenome (GOLD analysis project Ga0315274, IMG submission 203700) | Sediment microbial communities from Yellowstone Lake, YNP, Wyoming, USA - YL17G02_20 | ecosystem: Environmental > Aquatic > Freshwater > Lake > Sediment | place: USA: Wyoming | collected...
CTGTTTTTATGCCTTATAAGCCTGTTAATAACCAGTTCACAGTAAGAATAACTACGCACGATAACGTGCTTTACACATACCTAACCGCAAACTATGCCTTGATATTACACTTTGAAGCGGTTTAGAGCATAAAACATTATTATCTATTCAATATATAATAATGTCATATACAACGGGTGGTCAAACAATCGATAAAAGCATGAATGGGATAATTACATTTGATACTGGTGGGGGCGTGGTAATATCAGGAGATACGATAACCGCACCAGTCTTGAATGTGACTGATTTTGAATGTGATAATTTGCTCGTAAATACAAGTTCCATATTCAACGGGACATCAGCATTTAATTCTGCGAGTACTTTATTAGCAACACACACGTTATCAGCAAACTCTAATATTCCAGCAATATCATTAACAAACCAATTTACTACTCCAACTACATTTAATGTTGTCTTAAATATGAATGGAGGTCTTAACGGTATCATTCAGGCAGGAGATACTTTATTAATAGCGAGAACCGTGTTTGATAGTCCCTCAACGGCTTTAACATTAGCACCTTGGAGTAATACAACTTGCGGAGTTAGAATAACAAAAGATGATGTCACACTTCGAGGCTTGACTAATAATTTTTCAGCAACCACGACAAATATTAATTCAACAAATCTCGCTGTTAGTAGTGCTACTACAATTACTAATAATGTAACATTAACTGGGGCAACGAAACTTACTGCTCCAACTATTACAACTGGTCGTATAAATTTTGATACAGCGGAATTAGTAAGAGCGCTTGTTTTTTCGTCAAGATGTGATTTTAATAATTCAGCTTCTATTGTCGGCAATAGAAGTTTTGAGTTTTCCTTTGGAGCAAATCCAGCAGTAGTAAGTTTCGAACAAACATTATTAACATACGGCGCTCCTTCCACTACAAATTCAAATGTAGCCTTAACTGGAACAGCACAACTTTCATTAGCAACAGGCACTAGTCTTTCATTAGCATCAGGTTCGTCCATGTCATCAGCAGGAAATATCACATTAACAACTGCGGCAAATCTAACAACAAGCGCATCGGGTATATTTTTAAATTCAGCACAAGACATTTCTATTAAAGCGGTGTTATCACAATTACAATTTAATATAGCAAATACGGCGACAGCACCACGTTCTTATCAATTTAGATTAGCAGCATTAAATCCCTTGTTGATTGAAGCGACCACAACAACAATAACAAATAATGCGACGACAACAACAGCAACAAATGCGTTAGTAATAGCAAATAGCGAGACAACCCCATCAACGATTAATGTTCTTTTGAATGCCGTAGCAGCAACAGCAAACCCAAATGTTACGGCGGGAGATGATGTTATATACGCAAATGGTGTTTTAAATTTATGCTCGGCAAGTGCTACTGCGTCTGGTATTCGTATATCAGGAACAGATGTTGCTATTAACGGAACGACGACAAATGTAAACTCTACTAACTTGACTGTTAGTGCTTCAACTGCTACTACTTTTGTAAATCTACCATCAACCACAACCACATTTACAACAGCAACATCAAACCAGTTTATTACCAAGAATATCGGGGACACTTTATATTTAACAAATCCTACAGGTGGTTTCGCCCGTCTTACAACAGTAGCCAATAGTTTTACAAATGATAATACATTTAATGGGGTTAACACGGTTATAAACACGGGTGTTATAAATCAGTCTGCGAATTTAGGGCTGGTTATTAGAAACTCTAACTCTACTGGATTATTTAATTTCGCACCGTGTTCTACAACAAGTGCGTTTAACCCAATAGTGGGGTTCAGCGACAGCGTTATAGCAGCAGGACCAAATAACAGTAACAACCTATGTTTAACATCAAATTCCACGACAAGAGTAGGAATTCGTATAACATCATCAGGGTTTGTTACGAGTGAAGCGCTTGAAGAGAGTATAATAAATACTGCCACAGCAGCGACTAATGGAGATACGTTAATAATTAGAAACAGCGAGGGAACGCAGTCAAGCATACGAGTTATTCTTAATACATTAAGTGCAGCGATAAAAAATCCTATGGTTCTAGCGGGTGAAAATCTTATTTATAGTTCATCAAATAGAAATTTAGTGTTGACAGTACAAAGTGCTACATCAGGTGGTATTAGAATAGCAACGAACGGACAGGTGTCTATTCCAAGTGCGGTAACACAAGCAAGAACAGAAAACTCAACAAATGTAGCAACAACGGCATATGTTAATCGTGCTAATGCTTTTACTGACCCGAACGACATTTATTTTAATGTTGGGGTTGGTGGTGGTTCAGGAACACTAAACTTGAAAAGAATGAACTATGACCCGATTTTTGCGGTTTCTGCGATATTATTTAGCACGCAAATGAATTTTAATGCTATTCGTTTAGACGCAGGAGTTACTTATACGGGCGTGACTACTCATTTCCCCGTGTCACCAACAGGCGCACAACTGCGAATTGGTATGTATGAGGCTGGTGGAAACTTATTAGCATCTACTGGAACTTATACCTCTGTTGGAGTTGTTGGATTTCATTCAATAAATTTTACTACCGCATATACGCCTACATCAAATATTACGCTTTGGATTGGAACTCACGTCCTCGTTTCAACAACGAACCAACAACTCGCATCAAGTACTGGGGGGATTTCAGCGACAAATTGTAGTCCAGCTCCAAATGCTACAATATGTGCAGGGAGAGCTTTCAATATTACTAAACCCGCAACATTTCCAGCAACACTAAACGGAGTTGCGAAAACGGCACATAATTTTAGTTACTGGTATGGTCTCTATTAGAGGGGTAACCCCTCTTGCTCCCCTTTATTAGGAAGGTTATAGGAAACGCAGTTTCTTATTTAACTTCTCTGCTTATAGTAATGATGTTGAGCGAAATCTTTTTTACATTTTTGGTAACATCTATTATAGGCTGTTGTTTAGCGACAACTAGAATGATTTATCGCAGTAAGTGTCGTTCGCTTGAGTGCTGTGGGATTAAGATTTTGCGTGACGTAAGAGCAGAGCAACAACTGGACCAGCAAGTTCCAAGAACGCAAAGTATGGCGACGTTGCAACCAAACCAGGATTTCGTTTAGGGGAGCGGATTAACCACAAGTTCGCCACAAAAGAAATTAATTAGAATAGTTGGTTAATATATACGTAAAGTTGCTGTTTAATTGCTGTTTAATAGCATATAAAGCCATTAAAATATTTTAATGTTTCTTTAAGCAATTAATTTAATTAATTAATCGCATTTATGGCATAGTTCCAGTTAAATTATACATAACTTTTATGTATAATTTCTTTTTATGAATACTTGTGTTTAATTCAAATACCTTTTTGTATACATTTTACTGATGGGATAATTTAATTCATCATCAGCATAAAATAAAATATTCTTACGGCAATATTTCTTTAAATCTATTGTTAGTAATAAATCTGTTAAATCATCGGTGCTTCCACATTCGTGCTGATATATCGTATCTTCATCTTCAAGTATTAGAACTAACTTGGGCATTATATACTTATACAATTAATTGCCTAAAGTCACTTTCCTAAATTAATTCACGCATTTTTCTTTATATAAAAATTCTGTTGACTCTCGATTGAGTTACCCATTGCCTCTGCTGTTTCCTCCATCTTCTTGTAGAGTCCGTCCTCGTAGATGACATGGTTGATATATGAACTGCGAATCAAGTCAATCCCTAGACCGAACAAGCTTGTCAACTTCTTTGAGAGAGAAGATGATGAATATGGTTTGCCTCCTTTTGCCTCTAACAAATAACCGGACTGATTCTCCTTTACCGCTTTGGTTATGTACGGCATTATCTCTTTCGGGACTATCACAGTCTGTAACCCATACTTCGCACTCGTCTTGTATTGGTTTAAATAAATCTTGTTCTTCACTATATAGTTATCCGTCTCCCGGTCATAGTCGCGAGTCTTCACCGACGCATATTCGAGTCTGCGGGGTGGGAAATAAACACCGGACATCAAGACACTTATCACCACATCATTTAGATTCTCTTTTGTTTTTTCCTTTTTATACTTCGCAATAATAGCATCGTTCTTCTCTTTAAGTTGTTCTGGCTCTAACATCTTTTCTTTTCTCTCTGGACTCATTACCTTCTTTTTATAATCGTCATTCACAATCTTGATATCCTTTGACATTTGCTCTCCATACTTCTGGTTGCCGGTTAGAACAAAGAGACCCGAGAGAGCCGTCTTACGTGACTGCGCCATAGGATTTGCTGAAATGTGTTTGAGGATTACGTCCGTGTTGTTAAAACTTTTCATGTCCTGCGGTAATTCCGTTTTCTTAATTAGGCTAAAGAGAATCGAAGTATAAGTTTTCAAAGTTGAATCGGTCAGTTTACGTTGGTCCAAAAGGCTTTTCTTAATGTCGTCTCTAAATTCGCTCATTTATATATTACCTAAACATTTTAATTTAATTAGATTTAACTAAATATAACTAAACGACAATTCGTCCTAAAATCTCTAATCGTAATTCTTCTCTTGTTTTCTTTTTACCTGTAACTCTATAAATTGGTATACCTTTATCCACGGCTGTTTTTTGTAACTCGCCTAACGATTGGTAATTACTTTTTTTCTCTTTGATTGGGGGCATTCGTCTTCCAGCTGGCGCGTCTTTTTCAAGGTCACTGGCAGTATCTTTTATTATTAATCTTTTCTTTGGTGGCTTTGATTTAGAAGTTCCTTTTGTGGCTACATCGCTTGCTATATCGCTTGCTACCGGAACATCTCTCGCTATGCTTCCGCTATCACTAAAAATACTGTAGGGGTCGTTCATTTTTACTTCAGGCTTTTTAAGAACAACTACCTCCTTTTGTTCATCGATAATTGGTTTCTTTTTAATTGATGATTTCTCGCTTGGTAGATTAAACCCACCTATAGATGAAATGCTTTCAGGTACACTTACATCGCTTGAAGGTTGAGAAATAAATTGAGAGTTAGATATACTTGAGGATACACTTGGGGGAGCCTTTGGCTTTTTCTTTTTAAATATAAAATCTGCGACTGACTGTGATGTAATACCTGTTTCTTTTGATAGTTCATTTAACATACTTGCTATGCTTTTATCATCAGCTGGTTTCATTTCACTACGAGCAGGAGGAGTTGGTAATAAAAACCTACCGCTTGAGGCTTCACTTTTATCTGTGGTTAAAGGTGGTTTCGTAGATATGATTGACGTAGGCGGTGGTGGTACAGGTCTAGGCATCACAATAGGTCTATCGTCCGGTATAACTGGTTTTATTGGAACAATAATAGATTCAGGGGCTGAAACTGGCTGCACTATTGGAATAGATACGTTTTCATCACCAATAACCCTAACTGATTCTTCAGCAAATGTGGGTAACACAACTGGCTCACTAATACTGATTGGTGTGCCTAAACTTGGGGCAGATGGAGTAGGATTAAAACCACCGGAGGATTGTATCGGTGACGGGTTAAAGAAAGGCTGGGGAATTGGAACTGACCCGCTCATGGAAATAATGGGCTGGACGCTAACCTGTGTGGGTAGTTGAGTCTGTCTTTGTCTAGGCTTTGATGCGCGTCGTCGCCTGGCTTTCTCTTGCTGATTAATGTTTACGACTACACGCTGACTTTGTTTCTGCTTTTGTAAGGCGGTAGCCGACGGCTTTAAGGCGGGCTTCTTCGGTTTCCTTGCTTTTGCTTTGGGAGGCATTTATATTGTAAGTTTATTTTATTTTTTTGTCTTGTAGTATATTAATGGATTGGAAAGAGTTACTGCTAAAACAGGGAGAACTGTCTCAAATTTATAACCGGCAAAGACGTGAATACAAATTAAAAAAGAACCGTGAAGAGAAGGCAAGAGAAAGAACCTTAAGACAAAATAAAAAGGGCGGGGTCATAGTCATTTTAGACGGTAAAACCCCGTAATTATTTATGAACGATTCTATCAAAAGAGACACAATTGCTTTTATCACCCTTTACAAACGTTACGATGATAGACATTCCAAACCATTTGAAAACTTTTGTAAAATGTATATCATCTAAAAAATAGCCATTGTCATTAAATAACTTAATTCTTTTGGCTGTCAAATTATGAATTCCTAATAATAATGAAATGACCCGGGGTTGCAATTGAATACATTTCTTAAGAATAGCGTTTAAGATTGAATAGGGTGGGTTGGATATTATCATGTCTACTTTTTCATTATATTCAAAAAAATCCTTCCCCATTTCGATTTCAGTAAAATCATAATGGCAATTTGGCAAGAACTCTTCATACAAATTAAAATAATTACCAGAACCAAAAAACGGGTCTAAAATATAATCTCCTTCTTTTACATATTTTTTCATTTTTTCTAAATGTATCTTTACTAATGATAGTGGAGTATAAAAAACATCATTAGGCACTTCTCTCTTTTTTATATTTGTAGCAATAGAACTATCCATATAATATATAACTACAAAAGGTTTTATGTCGTAAGGACCTTTCATTTCATTTTTATTTTAATTTCATTTTAATTTTAATAAAAAATTGAGTTACTTTTTTGCGTTTAAATATATTCCTATACTATACTATGGCTGGTTTTCACACAAAAACATTTTTAAAACACGACGATTATATGACACCAAAAACGGCTTGGGAAGCGATACAGAATTTTATTCCAAAAGATAAAATAATATGGGAAGCCTTTTATGGTGATGGTCAAAGTGGTCAGGTGGGAAGCCTTTTATGGTGATGGTCAAAGTGGTCAGGACTTGAGAGAACTGGGTTTTAATGTCATACACGAACCAGTTGATTTCTTTGAAAATGATTTAGGGGAAATTATTGTGAGTAATCCACCTTTTTCTAAAAGTGGGGAGATTCTTTTAAGATTAAAAGCGCTAGGAAAACCCTTCATTGTTATTTTTCCATCATCAAAAATCAACACGCAATATATACGAAAATTATTTAGCGATACACCGGATAAATTACAGATTATTATTCCACGGAAAAGAATTCAGTTCATTAAAAAAATGAATGGAGTAACGCCAGAGGGCTGGAAGAACGCCTGTAATTTCGATTGCTTTTATTATTGTTGGAAAATGAATTTAGAAAGGGATATTACCTGGTTGGCTTAAAGAACCCCCTTTTTATTGGGACGGACTTGCTTAACGATAAATACGAAAAATAGAAAAGATTTCTTGAAACTATTTTGTAACCCCCAAATGCCAAGTGCCAAGTGCCGGAAGTTGGTAGATGGAAAAAAGACCTATGCGAAAGTTTGTTGAAAAGGTTTTCTAGATTTCGTATTTATCGTTAAGCAATTCCTTTCCTTAATTTTGGGTGTCCCCTACTGATTAATGTTATTTAGGAAATCAATATAAAGAAATCTTTATAATATATATAGATATAAAATGGAAGACATTACCGAACCCGAAGAGCCGAAATCTCGTGCGTACATTCGTGAATGGAAGCGTCAAAATTACCAGAAAAATGGTGAGACAATGAAGGCAACCCAACGCGCCTATTATTATAAATACAAGAATGGTATCAGCGACGATGACATGCGTCGATACAAGACTTTGTTGCCTCTCGTGTCAAAAGTATCAAAAGGCTTGGAACAGCTCAAGGAAGCCAACCCCGAAATTCTCAAAGAAATCCTTGAAAAATTCCTTGAAGTTTAGGAATATCTCTTATTATTTTCCCCATTTACCGAAAATAATAAAAAATTGATTGCTTCCCCCAGCCAATTTCCCAAAGACATAACCCCCATATCCCTTAAGATATTCCATAAAATTGAATTACTTTAGGCAATTAATTTTATATTAAAAAACGATATAAAGAATTATCTTTATAATATATATAATATAAAATGGCAACCCAACCACTCCCGCTTACTCTTGCTAAACGCTGTTCTGTCTTGGACGGAATGGTAATGATTGAATACGTGCCTTTGGAAAGGATTAAGGCGCTTCTCACAAGCAATCTGTTACTCTTATCTTGGGGTGAAGATTACAACTGGGATTTTCACAAGAAACTGATAATGGAGCAGTATGTGAGTGAAAAAGAAATGATTAATAAATATTTACAAAATTACAATAAAAATCTGGGAGGTATAAGCGTGAAATATGGAAAGCCAAAGCACAAATGGGGTCGTTCGTTCCCTTTCAAATCACTTGGATTGTCGTGTATCCGTAAAGTCATTCGAAACTCCTTGATTGACGGCATATATTACGATTGTGACCTCAAAAACGCTCAACCTGAAATTATAAGAAACCTGTGTGAAAGCAATAACATTCCTTGTCCTATTATTAAACAGTATTGTTCTAACCGGGTAAGCATTCTTCTTCAAGTCAAAGACCATTACAAAGTAAGCAGAGATGTAGCAAAGGAGTTGTTTATTAGACTCTGTTTCTTTGGTTCGTTTGTGGGTTGGTGCATGGAAAACAAAATTACGGATAAACCCCCCTTGGAGTTCATCACACTTTTTGAAAGGGAACTCAAAGATATTGCCAACATAGCAAAAAAGGAGAACCCTACCCTTTACGAAACCGCAAGGAAAAAGAAGGAGGACAGCGGTGAAGCAAAAGAAAACAAGGTGCTTGGTTCATTCTTCGCTTTATACAATCAGGAATACGAAAGCAGAATTGTTGAGGCGGTCCTGTGTCATTTAATTAATCAAACCGATTTAATGAAACTACCAGGAACCAATACTGCTACTGGTGCTTACGAGTATGACGGACTGAAAATATTAAAAACAAATGTGGATATGTATGAAGGCGGTTTAGACGCTGTCTTGGAACTTTTGAATGAGAAAACATTTGAATTGACCGGATTTCGTTTAGAGTGGACTTCCAAACCATACGAAGAAACTTACGACTTGACCGAATGGATAGAACAAGTTCAAGAAGACGAGAAACCGAACGACGAATTACTTCTTGATATGTACTTGATTGATTCCGCTATTAATAATGCTGATTGCGGTATTATTGAAACCCTTATGAAAATCAAGAAGGACCACTATATATACTCGGTTGATAAAACCGACGGCAGTAAGGGCGAGTGGTATGGCTGGAATGATACTCGTTGGGAGAAAAGCGATGCACCACTGAAAAAGGCAATCATGTATAATGTGCCAGAATATTGGAGGAGTATAATGAAAAAGTGGAACGAAGAATACGAGGATAAAGTGTTTGAACCAGGAGAAGAGCCTGATTGTAATTATAAACTTTGGAAAGAAACAACGAAACGTATGGAGGCTCGTATATTTACTCTTAAAACATCAAGCGGAATGACTTCTTGTGTGTCTGTTGCGAAAACCCTAATGGCTAATTACACCTTGGAGTTCGACGCAAAGGAAGACCTGTTTGGTTGTGAGAATGGTGTCCTGGATTTTGCGGAGGAATGTTTTCGCCCTTATCGCTTTGACGATTTTATTACCTATTCTTGTGGTTACGATTTCACACCTTCCCTAATTGGCTTCAAGGTAATTGAACAAGATAGGTGCCGTCGGGTGGTGGCAGCTGATTTAACAGCTGATTTCTCTGCCTCCTTCAAGCTGATAATGGACTGCTATGGTAAGATATTTCCGGACGAAGAACTCCGCAACTATTTCTTCAAGATTATTTCTACCGGTCTTTCCGGCAGAGCGATTGAAAAGTTCTTTGTGTTTAACGGAGCAGGACGAAACGGCAAAGGTCTAACAAACGAGTTTCTTGAAAAGGTATTTGGTAGTTATTTCGTGAGTGTATCTCCTACCATTTTCAGCGAAAATCAAAAAAACAAGTCGTCTGCCTCGGCAAATCCTGAAATCGCCAAGTTGGATAAGAAACGCTACATCGTAAGCAAAGAACCGCAGAAAGACGCGCCTTTACACAATTCAGTAGTAAAAGATGTTACTGGTGGTGGTAACACTTCTGCACGTATGCTTTATAGTTCCAAGACGCAAGTGAAGTTGTGTGGTACACACGTTATGGAAGCAAATGTAAAACCTAATTTTAGCGAAGCACCACAAGAAGCAGATGTAGAACGCATTAATGATATATTGTTTCAAAGTTTATTCACGGGCGAAGAAGACAGGTGGGACGAAACCACGGGTGAAACCAACCACATTTATCCTTTGGACGCTGGATTAAAGGAGACCTTGAAATCTTCTATTTCCATTAGAAACGCGATGTTGAATGTTTTGTTACACAATCTAATGATGGTAAAAGCACAGTGCTATAACGTGGATTTCTTCAAACCTGACAGCGTGAAACAGCGTTCACTTGCTTATTTACAAAATTCGTATGACTTGCACAACATATTCAAGTCGCTCTTTGAGAAGCGTCAAGAGGAGAATAAGAATAGGTATGAGAACTGGAAGGGTGACTTAAAAGACGAAGATTGGACTCTTCCAAAGGTTGTGGGTGTTATCCGTAAATCCCAGGATTTCTTTGAATTACCAAAGTCCAAGCAGAAGGAATACAAGGCTGATGTGGTAGAAGAATTCTTCAAGAAAAACAGTTTTTACAAATCAAGTATATATATGGATACTGATAAACACGCGTTCAAAATGAAAAACTGGCGATTGAAACCCCAGGAAGAGGAATTAGACGAAGAATAGTAACTTGGGTACCGGTTTATATTGTTTTGTGTTATAAAGGGCGAGCCATACTTTACGAAATTTACGAAATCTAGAAAACCTTTTCAACAACTTTTCGCATAGGGGCTTTTACCAACTACCAACTTCCGGCAGTTGGCACTTGGCATTTTGGGGGGGGCAAATACTTTACAAAAAACTTTTCTAGATTTCGTAAATTTCGTGGATAAACATCGAGTTTTATAATACTTATATTATAAATCCCTTCTATAACCTTCTATGTTCTATTTTAGCCACTTTTATTTTCTCTATATATTCTATAAATGTCAGCCGAAGATTTAGGAGAATTAGAATCAAAAACCGACACAGAATCCCTGCCGGACCAAATACAGAAGAGTAAGCCGAAGAAACCCCGGACGCAGAAACAAATCGATGCATTTGAAAAGGCACGTAAAATTCGTGACGACAAGAGAGCTGAACGCAAAGAGGTAAAAGTGAAAGCCGAGACTGAATATAAACAGCAGAAAGAGGCGAAGATAGTGAAGAAGGCTTTAAATATCAAAAAGAAACAGATTCTAGCGGACGCGGATTTAGACGAGGTGAGTGAGACAGATGATATTCCCATTGAAGTCGTCAAGAAAATAATGAAGAAGTACCCCAAAAAATCATTGCCAGCCAAACAAGAGCCAGTTGTACAACCAGTGTATATGCCGACGTTGACATTTATTTAGCAGGGGATAAAAAATCCCCCCGCACCCCCCTTTATTTAATATATGTTTTTGCTATACTTTTTTTAAAAGTATAATATATAAAATGGATATATTAAATTCTATCCCCGTGTTGAGTGAAGAGACACCCGTTGCTCCAGTAACATTAAAAGACATTCAAGCCATACACAGCAGTCTTACTTTGGATAATCCTTTAACCTTTCAAATCTTTCTTATCAAGAGACCCGATATAGTAGGTGACGAGAGAAACACTTATTTATTAATAATAGACCGCTTAAGGGCTAACGAGAAGTTCCGCTATGAGTCAGCCATGTCGAGTATGATGACGGCTGATATACAACCACAGACTGACGCTTAATATAATCTCTGCTTATGTTAAATGAATAGCGATTATATACAAGAGGACATTAGAATTATTAATTTATATTCGCAATCCGCAACAACCTATCTTAACGGTACACTTAAATCCAATGTCACTTTTAATTTCAAGAACATATTAAGAGAAGAACCTGATATTATTTATTCAACAATTGGTATTAGCACAGCTCAAATCCCAGTCAGTTACTTTACTGTTAACGAATATAATAATGTTTTAGCAACTGGTTTAGGTAATGTAACAATCACAAGGGGCAACTATAATGCTTCCACATTACGCACGGAATTACAAACCAGATTATTAGCAGTAGGCATTACTGGAATGGTGGTAACAATTAATTCATCAACAGGCAGATTAGTTTTTACAGCATCAATACCATTTTCTTTTTTACCTTCTATTGCCCTTGATATTTTAGGATTTGATAATACAACTTACACAAGTGTAGGAAATGTTATTAACGCCCCTTATTTATTAAACCTTTTAGGCATTCAGCAACTCCGCATTAATAGTAATGCTTTAGCTTGTTCCAATAGTAACTCAACGCAGATGGGAGAAAGTAATATTATTGGTGTTATTCAATCAACAGCACCGCCCTTTGGCATGATTTTATATGCGAATCAAACAAGTTATTCGGTATTAAGAAGTAAAAGCGTATCCCTTATTGACATTCAAATTTTAGACGAAAATGGTAACTTTGTAGATTTTAATAACGTAGACTGGACCTTGACTTTACAACTAACATTATTTAGAAAAATCCCTATACCAACCAATTCAGCCGATTTTTTGCGACCTATTTTAGCAACTTTGGGGGCAATCCAAGGAGATTTAGAAGGAGGAAATCAAGGAACTTCTCCAGGTCCGCCTCCCGATGACTCCGGTCCAAGCGTAGCAGACAATTTAGTAACTCAAGAGAATCAAGAACAACAAGATTTATTGAATGATGATAGCAATAGTTTAGACATAATGAGTTACAATAAACAACTTCCGTCTTAATTTTATTTTCTTTTGATAGATTATAATGTTGCCTCGTGAACTCCAATACGTGCCTACTCTTCCGTCTCTCGGGGAAAATGTGACAAACACCACCGTTGTCATTGCGCCTTCGAATGGGTCCTCATTTAGCGAATCGTCGATTATACAGTTCGACCTGCCCCAGCGTGGTTTCCTCGACCCTAACTCGCTTTACCTACGTTACAGAATTACGCAGACATCGGCAGCCGGTGCTGAAATTCGTGGAACCCCATGCTACACGCCCTTTGTGAATTTACAGACCATCTTCGGCTCATCAATCGTCGAAAATATCCAGAACTACGGGCAATTACAGAATATGCTTGTGCAACTTACTCACAACGGTTCCCAGAAATCGGGTCTTGCTTCTGCTTATGGTCTTGGTGATTACGCCGTTGTCACGGCAACGACTTTGTTGGGTGCTAACATCAACGGTCGTATCTGTACATCTAACGAAACCATTTCTGTTGCTTGCCCTTTGAGATGTGTCTTGAGTGAGGCAGAGAAACTTGTGCCTTTGGCTATGATGTCCGGTGTACGAATTCAATTGACGGTTGACTCCATCGTAAATATTTTCAGCACAGTAATTCCCTCGGCTTTTGCTCTTACCAACATGGAGCTTGTTTACGACCAAATTGACTTTGGTGCTGGGGTTGAGGCTATGGTTCGTTCTATGGGCGAGAAAATCTACGTCAAGAGTGCATCCTACAGTTGCTCTAACAACACTCTTGCTTCAGGTTCATCAGGAACTTTGGATTTACTTTATAACACGAGACTCTCAAGCATCAAATCTTTATTTACAAGCTTCGGCGGAACGTCCGCTCAATCTGTTAACAAAATGTATGACAGTTATGACCCAACGTCCTCCAACGGAGATATACAGTGGTCTATCGGCGGAATTCAATACCCGGCTCGTCCTATCTCCACTGTTACCAGCAAGGCAGGTGCGCTCATGGAATTAAAGCAAGCCGTGGGCGGGGTGATGTCAAGCGAAACAAATAATTTTGCCATCTCGACTGGTGAATTTAACGTTAGCGGTAACGCTACCACCACCGTCCGTATTCCGGGTAAATTCTACCCTTCAGTAAATACCGAAAAGCTTTCTACAAATAATGCTTTGCTAACCGGAATTTCGTCTGTTTCCGCGCCAATCGGTGTTCGCATAAATACTGCAACTGCTCTTCCCCAGGCGTATAACGTCGCACTTTTCGCTTTATTTGACGCGTTGCTGGAAATAGACACTGTCAGCCGTAATGCAACAGTAAAACAATAAATCCCTTATTATAAGGAAAGGAATTGCTTAACGATAAATACGAAATCTAGAAAAACATTCTTACAAACTTTCGCATAGGGCTTTTTTCCATCTACCAACTTCCGGCACCTGGCACTTGGCATTTGGGGGTTACAAAATAGTTTCAAGAAATCTTTTCTATTTTTCGTATTTTTATTTAAGCAAGTCCGTCCCTTATTAAAGTTATAATATATGATTATTATATTATGACCTACGAGATAACAGATTATTCATTTAAACAGGCGAGTAAGTTGGGAGTTGAAATAAAGCCATCAAAAAACAAGAATAAAAAAATCGACGTATTTAAGCAAGGTAAAAAGATTACTTCTATTGGAGCAGCTGGTTACAGTGATTATCCAACCTATACCAAAACAAAAGGTAAAGAGTATGCTGAAGAGAGAAGGAAATTATATAAATTAAGACACGCAAAGACTTCTAAAATTAAGGGAAGCCCCTCTTTTTTTGCGACAAATATCCTTTGGTGACCTAAATAAATTTGAGGTGTTTAGCATCAACGACAGATGACTTGCTTTTAGGATTTACAGAAGCGTAAACTCTTGCTTGCGCCCACTGTTCAGCTGATTTAACAGTAGGTCTTACAGATGCAGGATTGGTTTTAAAAGCCCCTATGCCCTTGTTGTAAATGGTTTTTAATCCGCTCAACTTATAACCAGTTATTTTAGAAATCTCTGGTAAGGTGTGACTTTCATCTTTGCTAAATCCATATTTTTTATTAAACTGATTCTTGTAGGTAACAACCATTTTATAATATAATATAATATTATAATATGAGCCACATCACCATCAAACTTAATGACAAACCATTTTTACCCAAGTGTGAATTTCTTTGTGACGTTCCGCTTGCTGAAAAATTAAATGACTATGAACTTACCCGCTTTATGAACTCACACTCAACCAATTTATTTATAGGTAAACCGAAATCAGGGAAGACTTCTCTCTTGTATTCTTTTTTCAAATCCAAGAAATTATTTAAAAAAGTCTTCCACAACATCTATGTCTTTCAACCAAGCCGTTCAAGACAATCGATGAGCGACAAACTCTTTGATACATTACCAGCAGACCAGCTTTATGAAGAACTGGATTACGAGAATCTCAACGAAGTCATGACGAAGTGTAAAGAGAGTGACCCGAAAGAAAACAACGCCATACTGTTTGATGACATGGGTGCTTACCTCAAGGATACTGAAATTTTGAAACTGTTAAAGGAACTTATAATGAACCGCAGACATTTACACGTGAGTTGTTTCTTTCTCTCTCAAACATATAAATCAGTTCCCAAAGAGATAAGAAAGTTGTTCTCTAATATCTTCCTATTTAGAGTCTCAAAGCATGAACTAGAAGATGTATTTAACGAACTGATAGAACAACGCAAAGACGATGTTTTAGCAATTTCAAAATTAGTATTTGACAAGCCTTTTCAATATTTATTTATAAACACAGACACACAACGACTTTTTAAGGGCTTTGATGAAATCATTATAGATTAATTTCTTTTGCTATGTTATAATGGGACTTTCTAAAATCGCGCGAAGAGCCGATAGCAAAATAGCCAGGGGCGTAAATGTCGCCAACAAGGTTGTGTCAAAAGGCGGTCAAGTTTTGGATAAGACCAGCAATGTTTTAGCCAAAGTGAGCGCTGTGAGTGGTAAGGTATTAAGCAACCCAATTGTGGAGGGCATCGTAGCGGCGAATCCGGAACTCGCTCCTATTTACGGGGCTGCTGTGACTGCTTCCACATTAGCTGGAAAAGGGGCGCAGTTAGCATCAAAGGGCGCAGATGTAGCAGGTAAGACATCAAATGTTTTGGAAAAGGTAAGCAACGCACAATCAAAATCAGCTATGATGTTTGCTTAAAAAAAAAATGTTTTGTTAATGTATAATGTCCTTTTCAATATACCTTAATAGCACAACCGGAACGGAAGTAGTAGGAGGAGTAAGAAACCAAATTGTGTATAACTTTGATTTCACAAACACACCAAAGCATGACGGCGGTTACAAGGTTTATATGTCATTCGCAAGTGAATTGCAAACTTACGTTCCCGCAAGTGCTATATTTGGGGTTGTTCGTATTCCTGATTTAGGAATTGTTGAGAATTATTCTCCCCTTGTCGCTTTTACAGGAACGAGAAATAACCACGTTTTCGGTTTAATAAGACCATCACAGCCGCTAATGGATTTAACCACAAGTGGCACGGGAACACCTATAATAACAACGTCAACAGGTCGTCAATCGATAGACGCAGATTTTTATGATAATACTCCTGTTTTTATGCCTTATAAGCCTGTTAATAACCAGTTCACAGTAAGAATAACTACGCACGATAACGTGCTTTACACATACCTAACCGCAAACTACGCCTTGATATTACACTTTGAAGCGGTTTAGAGCATAAAACATTATTATCTATTCAATATATAATAATGTCATATACAACGGGTGGTCAAACAATCGATAAAAGCATGAATGGGATAATTACTTTTGATACTGGT
>Ga0315274_10006926_pt1 | contig 16483 bp, 16 predicted proteins | sample YL17G02_20_MG_FD_203700 | JGI IMG/M metagenome (GOLD analysis project Ga0315274, IMG submission 203700) | Sediment microbial communities from Yellowstone Lake, YNP, Wyoming, USA - YL17G02_20 | ecosystem: Environmental > Aquatic > Freshwater > Lake > Sediment | place: USA: Wyoming | collected...
CGACCTACTGGCCGCCGTGTGGAACCACTTCAACCTCTGGTCAAGAGCAAATGAGAGCTTGCGCCGCTTATGCGCAATTACTTAAGACGCTGTGTATAATTGCAGCTTTGCCGGGAACGAATCCGAAAGTGGCGGCGGAATGTCCACCCACTATTTCTGCTCGCCCGTAGTAAACAACTGCGTGTTTTCTGGAAATACGGCTAGATGGGGCGCCGGGATGCTGAACGAGTACCACGTCTCACCGCAGCTTGCCAATTGCGCGTTCATAGGGAACGTTGCAGCTTATTTTGGGGGCGGGGTGGACAACGACACGTACTGCTCGGCCGTGTTGGCCAACTGCACGTTCTCCAGGAACACAGCCGATCATTGCGGAACGGGTGTGCATAATTACTACTCCTCATCGTCGACAATAACCAATTGCATTCTCTGGGGCGATTCCGGCGTGACCGATGCCAAGGAGATATACAATGACGGACCCGAAAGTTTTCCCGCCACAGCGGTGGTGACGTATTCATGCGTACAAGGCGGTTACGACGGGACCGGCAATATTTCGATTGCTCCATTGTTCGCGGACGCGGCGCACGACGATTACACGCTTCAATCTGGCTCCCCGTGCATCGACACGGGCACGTCCGACGGCGCGCCCGACACGGATATCCTAGGTGTGGCGCGCCCGCAAGGCAGCGGCTATGACATGGGCGCTTACGAATATGCAGGAAGATAGCGCCGAACCCTGGGCCCTAGCTCCCGATTCGCCGTTCCAAACTCCAGTGTAGCATAATATCCCCATGGCCGCTCAGCCAAAAGCTTGCGTCCGCGTGGGTCCCGCTGGATGGTCTTACGAGGACTGGAAGGGCATTGTGTACCCGCCGCACATGCCGAAAAGTATCCATCCGTTAACCTTGCTGTCCGCGTGGTTCGATACAGTCGAGGTCAATTCGACATTCTATCGCCCGGCCGAAGCGAAGTACTGCGTATCGTGGCTCAAGAAGACGGATTCTAACGCCCGGTTCCGGTTCACCCTTAAGCTCTGGGAACGATTCACCCACCAACGGGAAACGGAATTCTCCCAAGACGACGTCAGACTGTTTTGCGACGGCATCGATCCGCTGGCCCGGGAAGGAAGGCTCGGCGCGATTCTTGTCCAGTTCCCGTGGAGTTTCAAGCGAACGTCCGAAAACCGCGCGTGGCTTGCGCGCGTCATCGACGCCTTTTCCGCCTATCCACTGGCGGTCGAGATCCGGCACGCCTCTTGGGATCGGCCCGAAGTGTATGAGGCGTTTGCTCGACGCGGCGTTGCGTTCTGCAACATCGACCAGCCTATTTTCCCGAACTCCGTCAAACCCAGCGAGCACGTTACGGCCCGGGTCGGCTACGTCCGCCTGCACGGGAGAAATCACGACGACTGGTTCCGGGAAGATGCCACACGCGACGACCGCTACAACTATCTCTACTCGGAAGGCGAGTTGAAACCGTGGATCGAGAAGATCGAACGGATTCGTAATCAGGTTGATGAGGTGTACTGCATCACGAACAATCACTACCGCGGCCAGGCCGTAGTCAACGCCTTCGAGATCCAGGACGCCTTCGGCCACACCGATTTCGTTCTGCCCCAACACCTTGTTGACGAATACCCCCGCCTCAAGCGCCTGTTTCACCATAGTTAATCAGATATCCTCTGATCTCGGCACCTTCCTTTCCCCTCGTGCTCGTGCTCGTAATGGCCAAGTGTCACCATTTCCCGGTCAGCAAAATGTCAGCATTTCTCGGTCAGTGTATCAGAGGTACTAGCCTCTAGTAGAGTATGTTGAAAAACGGATGAAGGAGGTCCTATGAGAAGAGAAAAAAGGTTGTGGAGAAGCGGCGTGGCATAGTGGCCGCCGTGCGGAAAGGACGGAGCATGCGCGAGGTGGCGCGAGAATCGGGCGTGAGCTTGTCGACGGTGCAGTGGTGGATCCGCCGGGCAGCCAACGAGCGGCTCGATCGTGTGAATTGGGAAGACCATCCACGCGGGTGTAGACGAGCCGTGAATCGCACGTCGCCTGAGATGGAAGCCGGCGTGGTGGCGGCCCGTGCGAAACTGAAGGCCCGGAGCGTGTTGGGAGAGTACGGCGCACAGGCCGTTCGAGGAGCGTTGGCGCAGCGAGGCGCAGTCACCTCGATACCGTCGGTGCGGACGATAGGCCGGATTTTCGAGCGCCACGGTCTTGTGGATACCCGGCAGCGCCGCCGTTGCCCTGCACCGCCATCGGGATGGTATCTTCCGGGGGTTGCGCGTGAGCAGGCGGAGTTGGACAGTTTCGACATCATAGAAGGGCTGAGCGTGCGCGGCGAGGGGTTCGAGGTGCTCAACGTGGTTTCCGTGCATGGCGGGTTGGTCGGATCCTGGCCGATGCCGATAATGCGGGCGAAAACCATCCTGCCCGCGATGCTCGAGCATTGGCAAGAAGTAGGGTTGCCGGCGTATGCGCAGTTTGACAACGATATGCGTTTTCACGGTCCGCATAATCGCCCGGGGGTCCTGGGGCGCATTGTGCGCGCCTGTTTGGCCTTGGCGGTAACACCCGTCTTTGTGGTACCGCGCGAGACGGGATTCCAGGCAGCCATTGAAAACTACAACGGACAGTGGCAAGCGAAAGTTTGGTCGCGCTTCACATTTGCTTCCCTCACGCATGTGCAACGCCAGTCCGCCCGTTACGTCGCTGCCCACCGGGCGCGCCGCCGCGCGTGGATAGAGACTGCGCCGGAGCGACGCCCTTTTCCTCAAGACGGGCGCCTGGATCTGCAACGCCCTCCGAAGGGCGTCATCATCTTCATGCGCCGCACTACAGCGTGTGGCGGCGTCACCATACTCGAAAGGCCCTATGTCGTCGACCCTCACTGGGTTCACCGTTCAGTGCGATGCGAACTCGATCTTACACACGGACTCCTGCGCTTTTATGCGCTTCGGCGCAGGGTGCCGCACGACCAACCGTTGCTCTCTCAGTCGCCATATCATCAACCGAAAAAAGGCTTCTATATCGTAATCGTAATCGAAGACACACATGAGCGCCTTGTAACAATCGTTCGGAGAATCCAATTGAACAAGAACGAGAGAATCCTTTCCGAGTCGGGCGCAAGCACTTTCGTCGATTACGATTACGAGCACGAGCACGAATGCGTGGTCTTATCCGCGATCGGGAACGCTCTGTGCATTGTCCGTGGAATATCCCTGCTTCTTATGCTAGAATCCGTCATCGATATGCTTTTGTGTGCATAACGGGAGCGGTAACAATGGAAAAGTCATCAGAATTAGTCAAAGCAGTTAGGAAGGCGGCCGTTGAACGCGACGGGCGATTGACATTGGCCTGTGCGAAAGCCTTCAAAGTTGCGGAGCAGTTCGACGCCGGCTTGAGCGCGATTGGCCGCATTTGCAACGAAGAGGGCATCAAGATCGTCCATTGCCAGCTTGGATGCTTCAAATGAGACCGCGACGTATTTCAAGGGGCCCGGTCTTCAAACCCGGCTTCAAGCTCTGGCTCTGCGGAGATGACCCGAAGGAGGTCTTCGGCGGCGGGAAGTGGCGCTTGCTCGAGGCCATTCAGAGGGAAGGCTCTTTGCGCGCGGCGGCCGCGCAATTGGGAATCAGCTACCGCAAAGCCTGGGGCGATCTGCGCAATGCGGAAGACGCGCTTGGCGTAACGTTTCTCGAGAGACATCGCGGCGGGAGCGACGGCGGCGAGACGCTCCTCACGGATGAGGGCCGGCGATGGTTGAGAGAGTACCGGCGGCTCTACTGCCGGGTGGAGAAGGCGGTCGAAAGCGCCTTCGCGTCCTGGTGCGAAAGGATGGAGAGATGAGGGCTGTTGCGGGGATTCTGACGGTTCTCGCTTGCGCGGGCCTCGCGTACGCGTCGGAAGAGGTCTCGGGCGATCTGATTGTGTTCCACGCCGGCAGTCTGAGCGTTCCGCTGGCCGAAATCTCAGCGGCTTTCAACAAGGAATTCCCGGCGGTGCGTGTATTGAGCGAGGCGGCGGGGAGCCGGGAGTGTGCGCGGAAGATCTCCGACTTGGACAGGCCGTGCGACGTGATGGCATCTTCGGACTACGCGGTCATTGACACGCTTCTGATCCCGAAGTACGCCGACTGGAATATGAAGTTTGCGGGCAACGAGATGGCGATTGTCTATGGAGAGCGCAGCCGTTACGCGGCCGAGATTAGCGCGAACAACTGGTATGAGATCCTGTTGCGCGATGACGTTGCGTTTGGGCGCGCGGACCCGAACTCCGATCCATGCGGGTATCGGAGCGTGCTGACCGCGAAGCTTGCGGAGAAATACTACAAGAACCCTGGTCTCGCGGAGAGACTTCTGAAAAAAGATGTGCGCTACATGCGGCCCAAGGAGACGGACCTCCTTGCATTGCTCGAGGTGAAAGCCATCGACTATGCCTTTCTGTATCGTTCCGTGGCGGGTCAACATGACTTGAAATGGGTCGCGCTGCCCAACGAAATCAATCTGAAGGATCCAAAGCTCGCTGACTACTACCGGACGGTTTCTGTGGAAGTGTCGGGCGATAGACCGGGCGCCGTCATGATTCAGCAGGGCGAGCCGATGGTGTATGGAGTCACGATCCCGAAGAACGCGCCGAACCCGAAGGCCGCGCTGGCCTTCGTCGCTTTCCTGCTCGACAAGAACAAGGGAATGGCGATTATGGAGAGGAACGGACAGCCTGCCGTGATGCCCGCGCCATCGGAAACGTACGACAAGATCCCCGATGTTCTCAAGAAATATGTGTTGAAGCCATGAGCCACTTTGCTCGCACATCGCAACGGCCTGAGCCGCTCTACCTCCTGTTCAGTTTCCTTGGAGGGGCGGTGCTGCTCTTCGTTGTCGCCCCGCTGGCAGGCATGGTGTTGAAGACATCCGCGCCGGAAATCGCCAAGACCGCCGTCGATCCTGAAGTGCGGCGCAGCGTGGCGCTCACGCTCTGGACTTCGATGGCGGCAACGGCGATTCTCTCGGTCGGAGCAATTCCGTTGTCGTACCTCTTGGCCCGAAAACAATTCTTGTTCAAGAGGGTGGTGACGTCGATCATCGATCTGCCGATCGTGATCCCGCACTCCGCCGCGGGCATTGCGATCCTGGGCATCATTTCAGGCGACAGTCTGATGGGCGCGGCGGCGGAACGGGTCGGATTTCGGTTCGTCGGTGGGCCGGCAGGCATCATCACAGCGATGGCCTTCGTGAGTCTGCCGTTCTTGATACACGCCGCGCGCGAAGGCTTCGCGGCCGTGCCGGAGCGGCTCGAGATGGCGGCGCTGAGCCTCGGCGCTTCGCCCACGCGCATGTTCCTCACCATTTCGGTTCCACTGGCGTGGCGATCGATTCTTTCGGGACTGATCCTGATGTGGGCACGCGGCCTCAGCGAGTTCGGGGCAGTGGCCGTCGTGGCATATCACCCGATTGTAACTCCCGTGCTGATCTACGAGCGATTTGGCGCGTTCGGCCTGAAATACGCGCGGCCGATTTCCGTGCTGTTCATTGCGGTATGCCTGGTCTTCTTCATCGTAGTGCGGCTGTTGGCGAGGGAACAGGACAATGCTGCGCGTTAGAAGCTTGAGCAAGAGCCTGGGCGACTTCGCTGTTCAAGACGTCTCGTTCGACGTGGAGGACGGCGACTACTTTGTCCTGCTCGGCGCTTCCGGCGTTGGCAAGACGGTTCTCCTGGAGATGCTGGTCGGCATCACGGTCCCCGATGAGGGGCAGATCTGCTGGGACGAAGAAGACATCACGCATTCGCGGATTCAGCAGCGGCGGTTTGGACTCGTGTATCAGAACCAGTCGCTTTTCCCGCACATGTCGGTTTACGGCAACATCGCATATGGTCTCCGCGCCCGAAGATTGAAACGGCGGGAGGTTCACGAGAAGACGCGCGTTTTCTCGGAAGAGACCGGCGTCACCGCCCTGCTCTCGCGTATGCCGGGGACCCTCTCGGGGGGCGAGGCGCAGCGCGTGGCGCTGGCGCGCGCGCTCGCGACCGACCCGAGGTGCCTCCTTCTTGATGAGCCGATTGCGTCGCTTGACATACAGGCGCGCGGTCAAATGCGTGCACTGCTGCGCAACCTTCACCGCCGCGGGCATACCGTGATTCACGTTACGCACGACTACGAAGAAGCCGTCTCGTTGGCGTCGCGCGTGGGTATCATGGAACACGGGAGCGTCGTCGAAGTCGGGGTGCCGAGAGACGTGTTCCAGCATCCGAAGTCCGAATTCGTCGCCCGTTTCATCGGTATACGGAACGCATACAAGGGCCGGCTCTTGCCTCCCGGCAAAGGCGCGGGAAGCACGGCGCGATTCGTCGCGGGCGAACTTACATTCTCCGTGCTGACCGATGCGAGGCCCGGCCCGGGATGTCTGATCGTCCGTAGCGAGGACATTACGGTCTCGCTCGCGAAGAACGACACGAGCGCGCAGAACTCGTTTCGAGGAGCAGTGACGGACGTTGCGCCGGCCCGGCTCGGCGTCGAGGTCACGATCGATATCGGCGTCGAAGTGGCGGCATGGGTCACGCCGGAGTCGGTCGATAGGCTGGGCCTTCAACTGGGAACAGAGGTCTGGATCAGCTTCAAGGCATCCGCGGCTCGCTTCATCGAGGAATAGCATGATATACGCCCCCAATATGTTGTTAATCGGGTCCGCCGGGAGGGACTCCGGCAAAACAACATTTGCGTGCGCGCTCATGGAACGTTTCCGAGACCGGCACGAGATCATTGCGGCAAAGGTGACCACTGTACAGGAGCGCGATGGCACATGCCCTCGAGGCGGAGAGGGTTGCGGTGTGTGCGCGGCCATCGAGGGCCGGTACTGTATCACCGAGGAGACCGCTTCCGGCGGGACCAAGGACACCCAGCGGCTGCTGCGCGCGGGCGCCCACAAGGTTTACTGGTTGCGTGTCTTGAGGGAGCACCTGGCTGAGGGCGCGACGGCGCTTATCGAGGCCATCGGCAAGGATCGGCTCGCGGTATGCGAATCGAACAGCTTGCGAACGGTCCTCGAGCCCGGGCTGTTCTTGCTGTTCCGCCATTCGGACATGAAAACGACCAAAACGTCGGCAAGCGCCGTGCTCGAGCACGTCGACAAGGCGATCGTGTGGGACGGCGCCCGTTTTGACTTTGACGTGCGCGATATGGTGGCCGCGGGAAGCAGGTGGACATTCCGCTATGAAGCCGCGGCCGTCATTCTTGCCGGCGGCAGAAGCGAACGAATGGGCCGGGACAAGACCATGATCGAGATCGAGGGGCGGCCGCTGATCCAACACGTTCGCGATCAACTGCAGACGCACTTCAGCGAACTTCTCATCAGCGCCAATGATGCCACGAAGTTTGCCTTTCTCGGCGAACGCGTGATTGAAGACATCGTGCCTGATCAGGGCCCGCTAGCGGGCATCGTCTCCGCGCTTCGGGCAACGCGCTATGGCACTGACCTCGTCGTGGCGTGCGACGTCGGGGAGATCGCGCTGAGGCTCGTCAGAAGACTCATGCGAATGGCCGAGCGTTCATGCGCGGACGCGGTGGTTCCGCGGTATGACGCGTTGCACACGCAGCCCCTCTTTGCCGTTTACCGGAAGAGCGCTCTCCCGGGTCTGGAACAAGCGTTGACACAAGGTACGTGGAGCGTTCGTGAGGCGCTGAAGTCTTGTGACGTACACTACCTCGACTTGGCGGACCTCGAGGCGCCGTCCAACCTCAACACGACCGAGGACTACATCGGGTTTAAGTCTCAGTTTACATCGGAGGAGTGCGAGGCGCGTGATTCCATTTGAGAAGGCATACGAAATCGTCATGGCTCAGGCGCGGACCCTCGATTCGGAGGAAGTGTCTTTGCATGAGGCGCTTCATCGGATCCTTGCGAGCGATGTCCTGTCGGACATTGACATGCCGCCCTTCGACAAGTCCGCCATGGACGGTTACGCATGTCGCCGGGCCGATCTCCAATATGAACTGGCCGTCATCGAGACGATCCAGGCCGGGACGCCCCCCACCAAAGCGATCCGTGAACGGCAATGTGCAAAGATTATGACGGGGGCAATGCTGCCAGAAGGCGCCGACTGCGTCATCATGGTCGAGTTTACGGAGGAGACCCGCGACGGCATCGTGCGCTTCACGGGGCCTTCCACGCTCGACCACATCTGCCGGAAGAGCGAGGATATTCGAGTGGGCGAACTCGTGCTGCGGAAAGGGAGCCGGATCGGACCGCAGCATATTGCCGTGCTTGCCACGGTGGGTTGCATGCGCCCGCGCGTATACCGAAAGGCCCGCGTGGGAATCATCGCTACGGGCGACGAACTTGTCGAGCCGAACGAGCGTCCCGGGCCTTCACAGATTCGCACAAGCAACAGCTATCAACTATACGCGCAGGTGCTGACGGCCGGCGCGGTCCCGACGTACTACGGCATCGCCAGAGACACCGAGGCGCAGATCGACGGCGCTTTGAAGCGCGCCATTGGGCAGAACGACGTCGTGCTGGTGTCCGGTGGCGTTTCGAAAGGCGATTATGATTTGGTGCCGGGCGTCATGCAACGAAATGGCATCGAGATTTTGTTCGACTCGATCGCGATGAAGCCCGGAAAGCCGACAACGTTCGGCGTGTCACCTGAGATCTACTGCTTCGGTTTGCCGGGAAATCCGGTCTCGACGTTCGTCCAGTTCGAGATACTCGTGAAACCGTTCTTGTACAAGTTGATGGGACATGATTTTCGCGTTCCCTATTCGGTGCTTCCGCTGTCGGCGCGCGTTGTTCCAAGGCGAACGGAGCGCGAGACGTGGTTGCCGGTGAAGGTCACCGCGGACGGCCGCGCGCAGCCCGGGGAATACCACGGATCGGCCCATATCAACGCGCTTTGCCAGGCCGATGGCCTTATCGTGATTCCGATCGGTTCAGGCGCATTGGAAGAAGGGACATTGGTGCGTGTTCGACCCCTACAATAGACGGATCGACTATCTCCGCATCTCGGTGACGGACAAGTGCAATCTTCGGTGCGTGTATTGTATGCCCGAAGAGGGTGTCCCGTTGATCCGCCACGAGGACGTTCTCCGCTTCGAGGAGATCGTCGAGGTAACCCGGAGGGCCGTCGCGCTGGGCGTTGTGAAGGTGCGGGTGACGGGAGGCGAACCGCTCGTCCGGCGCGGGATTGTGACGCTGGTCTCGATGTTGGGCGAAATAAAGAGGATTGCGGATCTTGCCATGACCACAAATGCAGTCCGGCTCGCCGAGTTCGCCCGTCCCCTCAAGGATGGGGGACTACAGCGTGTCAACGTCAACCTTGTCGCGCTCGACCCCGTACGATATGCGGAGATCACGCGCGGCGGCGACGTGCGGGATGTTCTCGAAGGCATCCGTGCGGCAAGAGCCGCGGGACTGGCCCCCATCAAGCTCAACTGCGTGATTCAAAAGACTCCGGACGAACCGGATGCGCGCGCAGTGGCCGCCTACGCGGCTGAAGAAGGGCTAGAGGCGCGTTTCATCCGCCGGATGAACCTGGCGATAGGCGATTTCTCAGTGGTCATTGGCGGGACCGGAGGAGACTGCCCGAAATGCAACCGCTTGCGTCTGACTTGCGATGGAATGGTTCGACCTTGCCTTTTCAGCGACTTGGGTTTCAACGTCCGCGAGCTTGGGCCGGAGGAGGCGATCCGCCGAGCCGTGCTCTACAAGCCGAAGTGCGGCAGGACGAGCGAAAGGCTGTTTCACACCATAGGAGGATGACGATGGGCAAGCTCTCCCACTTGGACGATGAGGGACGCGCGCGGATGGTGGACGTGAGCGCGAAGCCCGTGCAGCGGCGCATTGCGCGCGCCCGAGGGCGGATTCGCATGTCGCCGGAGACCGTGGCGCTCATCCGCGACAACAGCGTCAAGAAAGGCGACGTGGTCACGGTGGCCGAGATCGCGGGCACGCAGGCCGCCAAACGCACGTTTGATTTGATACCGTTATGTCACACCGTGCATATCGATAGCATACGCCTCAAGGTCCGGCTCGAGGCCGATGCCGTTGCGGTCGAGAGCGAGGTCGTAGCCACGGACAAGACGGGCGTCGAGATGGAAGCGTTAACGGCCGTCAGCGTCGCCCTGCTGACGGTCTATGACATGTGCAAGGCCGTGGACAAGGGAATGGTAATCGGTGAAATCGTTCTCATCGAAAAAACGAAAGAGAACGTTGAACGTGCGTAGTCAGGTGAAAAACGAACAAAACGAAGGCGCATAAGAAGCGTGCATGCGCCTGAATATCAGAAATGGGAGGAAATATCGTGATGAATCCGAGAACCAGCATTGGCATTATCGCAGCGGCCACAGTTGCCCTTGTGGGCCTCTTTGTGACGCATGCAGCGGCCGGGGGGCCAACGCGATCCTCCGAGACGTTGACGCTTGTGGATCTTGACGGGTCCAAAGTCCAGATGTCGCTCGAGGACCTCCGAAAACTGCCACAGGAAATCGAGGAGGAGTGTATCTGTGTCGGACACTCCGCGGGGTTTATTGGGATCTTCGACTACTCCGGCATCCGATTAAGCGAGATTCTCGAAAAAGCCAAGGCGGCAAAAGGTGCAAGTGAGTACAAGCAGGAGAACATATACGTGGTCTTCCGCGGCACGGACGGGTACCAGGTGATTGCCTCATGGACCGAGCTTACTCAAACCTCCGACGGAAAGCGTGTGCTAGTCGCTCTCGACAAGAACGCGGCGCCCCTGCCGCCCTCGGAGGGCAAGTTCCGTCTTGTACTTCCTGGCGACAAGTGGGTTGGTCGGAGCGTCAAGTGCCTGGAAACCATTGAAATCCGTTGTGCCGAAGGCGTCGTTGACAGGAAGAAGGACTGATTCGAGCGAAGGCCGCAGCCAAAGGTTCACCCACCGCTACCCTCCACCTTTGTGAAGGGACATGAAATACCTGTGGGTGTCGTACTGGGCGCGATGGGGGACGCCGGAGCCGTCCACGTACTGGTTGGATTGCGTTTCGTCGAGGATTCGCGCCTTGACGTTGTCGCGGATCTGGAGTTGCATCATGTCCACGACTTGCTGTTGCAGTTCCTTGTCATAGATTGGGAAAGCGACCTCGACGCGCGAATCGATGTTGCGCACCATGAGGTCGGCGGAGCTCATGTAGACGCGCCGATCCTCCCCCTTGCCGAAAACGTAGACCCGCTGATGTTCGAGGTAACGGTCGAGGATGGATATGGCGCGAATGTTGGGATGGGGGAGCATGGCATAGGTGGTGCGGACGACGAGATCCATGCGCACGCCGGCGTCAGCCGCTTCGAGGATCTTCTCGATGACCTTTGCATCCGTGAGATGATTGACCTTGAGGAAGACGTATCCTTTCTTGCCCTTCTCCTTTTCGCGAGCAAGCAGACGAAGGATGACCTTGCGCGTGTTGAATGGCGATACGAGAAGATGCTTGAACCTCTGTGTGGGGAGAACGCGGACTCGCGACGCCTCCTCGAGAAATGAGAACACCGTTTCGACCTCGGCGGTGATGCGTTCGTCCGCGGTGAGGAGCGTGCTGTCGATATATTGCCGCCCGGTGATCTCGTTGAAGTTTCCCGTGGACAGACCCGCGTAAAGGCGTTTTTCCCTTTCGATGAGCAAGAGCTTTCCGTGGACCTTCATTGGAGGCACGCCGTATATGACCGCGGCGCCCGCCTCGGTGAGTTTCTCCGAGGAGATCATGTTGCGCGTCTCGTCGAAACGCGCCTGAAGTTCCACGGACGCCAGGATCTTCTTTCCGTTCCGAGCCGCATTCACGAGCGCATTTATGACCTGAGAGCGGTCGGCCAGGCGGTACAGCGTCGCCTTTATGTCTTCGACCTTGGGATCTATGGCCGCCTCGCGCAGCAATCGGATCAGGTGGTCAAAAGACTGGAAGGGGCACGTGATGAGGAGGTCGCGCTCGTCCAGGGTATCCAGCATGGGCCGGCGGTCCTGGTCCAGGATTGGATGCGGCGCGTGGTCGAGCTTCTCGAAGGACAGATCGTTGCGGTGATTGGGAAACCGCATCAGGTCCTTCATGTTGTGATACCGTCCCCCGCCGATGACCGGATCGTCCGCGCCGATCTTCATCTCGCGCAAGAGCAGCTCAAGCAGGGCCGGGGGCATGGACGCGTCATAGGCGAGCCGGACGGGCCGCCCGCCCTTTCGTTTCTGGAGGCCGCGTTCCATCTTTCGGACGTAGCCCTCCGTGAAATCGTTGTCGATGTCAAGCTCCGCGTCGCGCGAGATCTTGAACTCGAAGGCATCGATCCGTTCGTACTCGAAGATGTAAAAGATCTCATTGAGGAAGTAACGCATCACATCGTCGATGTACATGATGTCATTCGTCGGCAGTTGGACGAACCGCGGCAGCTCGGAAGAGATCTCGAGCAAGGCGTATCGCGTCTTCTTGCCCGTCATGCTCACGGCGAAATACAGGGCGCCGTCGGTGAGCTGCGGAAACGGCTGTGACTTGTGCAGGATGATCGGGACGAGCGCCGTCAGAACGTTCTCGCGGAAGTAAGCGCTGAGCCACTCCTTCAGTTCAGGCGGCTGGGCCTCGATGTCGCGCTCCGTGAGAATGCGGACGCCTTCCTTGGCGAGCCCGCCGGTGATATCGGCATAGGCCGCGCGGAACCGCTCCTCGAGTTCCCGCGCCTTGTGGGTGACGACTTCGAGCACGACCAGCATGCTCTTTTTCCCGAGCTCGACCCGGCGAGAGATGCTTGCCACACGGACCTTAAAGAACTCGTCCATGTTTGAGGAGTAGATGCCGAGGAATTTGAGGCGTTCCATGAGCGGATTGCGCTTGTCCTCGGCCTCCTGCAGTACGCGCTCGTTGAAGCTGAGTGTCGAAATCTCACGTATCTGATAGAGATTCTTCATCGAAAGGAATATACCAGAAAAATCACACTAAGCACACATTTCCACCTTCTTCGCAAAGGCGGCGCATGTTGCTATAATGGCGCGACAGCCTGCGCCACGGTGAAAGCACAGTGAGGGTTACCGTATGAGATCAGAGGCCGGTTTTCTACTTGTCTTGGTGTGCATCCTGGCAATCTGCCCTTCCGTCTCTTATTCAGACTCCTCGGCCATCCGCACGTCCGTTGAACGGCGGTTGAAGAATGACATTGCCGTCATCCGCGGCAAGGTATCGGAGAAGGGCATCGCGAAGGACGTTCAAGCGGAGGTTAGCGCGGAGGTGGACGGCATAGCGAAGGAGATCGCCAACCTGCCCACGGATTACGGCAATGACTTCAGGGCGGTGCTCCCCTTGAACCCGCTTCATGCCCGGTTGTTTCGGACGCAAGCCAGGCTCTGGCAGGCAAAGGGACACGCGCCGTTCACCCTGTGGACATCGCGCCTGTGGGACCCGCTTTCGCACATGGATGAGCCTCCTTTGAAGTCCAAGGCTGTGCTTCGCGTGGACATGATGCGCAACGAGTACCGGGCCGCGGCCTTCAACGTCAGCAATGCGACAGAGAAAGATGCAGAGTTTGCCTTGCGCTTTCAGGGGCTCCCCGGAGGTGCAAATCCCGATTACATTGCCGTCCACGAGGTCGCATGGACGGATACGAACAAAGGGCTGCCGGTCGCCGCGGCGATGCCTCCGGCGGAACGCAAGGAAAATGGTTACCTGATCCATGTCCCTTCCGGAATGACGCGGCAAGTATGGCTTACCTTCAATTCAAAGGACATCGACGCAGGAAACTACCGAGGGAGAATCGAGATCGATCTCGCAGAGAAAGATGTCCCCCCTGCCCCCTTCAAAGGGAGAGTTGCCCCACGCGGGAGAACTCGGCTGAAGGCTCCGTTGACGTTGAGGATTTACCCGCTGGACTTTCCGGAACGGCCAACGTTGCATTTCGGAGGCTGGGACTACACGGACCTCGAGGCCATGTACGGCGTGACACCCAAGAACCGGCCCGCGCTTGTCGCGCACCTCAAGGAACACTTCGTCGATAGTCCGTGGGGCACGGCCAAGACGCTCCCATTCGGGAAGTACGACAACGCCGGGCGCATGACCGAGCCTCCGGACACCTCGCACCTTGATGCATGGCTTCAGCTATGGACGGGCGCACGCCAGTACTGCGTGTTCTCGGCCGTCAGCGATCACCTGGCTTCGTGTGCCATGGGAACGCCGGAATTCGAAAACGCCGTAAATGCGTGGGCGACCTTCTGGGCGGCGCACATCCGGGAAAAGGGATTGACGCCGGAGCAGTTCGCCGTGCTGTTGGTCGACGAGCCTCAGGCCCAGGAACAGGACGCAGTCATTCTCGCCTGGGCCAAAGCGATTCGGGCAGCGGACACGGGCATCCGTATCTGGGAGGACCCGATCTACAAAAATATGGACAAGGCGAACCAGGAGATGGTCGCGGCATGCCACGTGCTGTGCCCGAATCGCCAGATCTTTCTGTCCGTGGCTCAGGACTATCGGGATTACTTCGTCAGCCGGCGCGAACGCGGAACGACACTCGAGTTCTATTCGTGCAGCGGCCCGGTCCGTCTCCTGGACCCCTATTCATACCACCGGTTGCAAGCATGGACCTGTTGGGAATATGGGGCCACGGCCTCATACTTCTGGGCCTTCGGCGACACCGGAGGCGCATCTTGCTGGAACGAGTATGCCACGGAACGCCCGGCGTACACACCGCTGTTCCTCGACGCTGACTCCGTCACCGCCGGAAAGCATCTCGAAGCGTGCCGCGAAGGCATCGAGGACTATGAATATCTGTTGATACTGAAGAGAGCCGTGGAAGACGCGACGAGGCAAGGCGCTGCGGGAAAAGCGCTGGATCGTGCAAGAAACCTCCTTGCCGAGGCCCCACGGCGGGTCAAGGCGTCATCGAAGACGCTGACGTTCCGCTGGCACAATGAGGCCCTCGACCGCAGCGTGGCCGACGAGGTGAGAGTCGAGATCCTCGAGGCACTCATGGCGCTTGCAGACTCGAAGTAGACGCCATCGCCTGTCACGAGAATACGAAATGTTCGTTGTACAGGCTTTAGCCGGGAAACTGCATCAAAGACCTCAGCAGCCTAAAGGCTGCACAACGAACATATTTATTGTCTGATTTCCAATTGCGGAAGCAATCGACATAATCCACGAAGCCTTGATCGTAGGTCCGATTTCCTAATTGGACATTCAAGCCGTGAAAAGAACGTCCAATTAGGAAATCGGACCTACGATGACGCCAGGAGTCTTTCAATCGTGAAATCCTGCAATCAGGCACTAGGTTGAAGCCGTGGTCCTCAGAGAGCTTGAGATTCTTTATAAGAAGTACAACCGTAGGGAGCTTGTCGTTCCTGACCCACTTCAGTTTGTGTGGTTGTACGAGGACCCGGCGGACAGGGAAGTCGTCGGGCTGATTGCCTCGAGTCTTGCCTTCGGATCTGTCCCGCAGATTATCAGGAGCGTCGATTGGGTCCTGCGGAAAATGCCGAGCCCGGCACTCTGGGTGCGCGACACAAAGGGCGCGGCGATGCGGGCCGTTGTCCGGGGTTTCCGCCATCGATTTGTCGATGCGGATGACCTCCAAGACCTACTGCGCGGCGTACGCCGCGTGCTCATGCGGTGGGGTTCTTTGCGGGCGTGTTTTGTGGAAGGGCTTAGGACGGACGACCCGACGATGCTTCCAGCGTTGTCCGGATTGGTCGCGGCTCTGCGCGAAGGGTCGCGCCGGCCCAAGAACTATCTTCTGCCCTCGCCCTCGCTAGGAAGCGCGTGCAAGCGACTGAACCTTTTCCTTCGGTGGATGGTGAGGAAAGATGACGTGGATCCCGGCGTGTGGGCCCCGCTGCCCCAGTCCAAGCTGGTCGTTCCCTTGGACGCGCACATGCACCGGATTGGGCTGCGGATGGGGTTTACGCGGCGGCAACAAGGAAATCTGCGCACCGCACTTGAGGTCACCGAAGGTTTCCGCCGACTGTGCCCGAAGGACCCGGTGCGGTACGACTTCGTTCTCACGCACCTGAGTATGCGTAAGGACTCCAGGCTCGAACGGTTCCTCGGTGACTGAACGGGAACGCTTCGAACCCTCCATTTCGCACTGTGTGAAGTGGCGGCGGTCATCGGGTTCAGCTACTTCTGAAGTGACAGCCTACGTGGCATCATGTGCGAGCAACAGCCGCTCTGTGGGATACTATCCTGCTGTTTGGCAGGCTTCTTCTTTCTGAGAAAGGGCTTTTGAGATGGCGAAGATCTGTTTTCTGGGTGCGGGGAGCACGGTGTTTGCTAAGAATGTGCTGGGGGATTGTCTGCATGTTCCTTGCTTGAGGGATGCGGAGATCAACTTGGTCGATATTGATGCGGATCGGTTGCATGTCTCCGAAGTGATGATGAGGAACATCAACCGAACGTTGGCGCTGGCGCTACGATACGTTCGTTTATGGGCTCGGATGCGCGGAAGGCTTTGGCGGGCGCGGACTATGTTGTCAATGCGATCCAGGTCGGCGGCTATGAGCCGAGCACGGTGATCGACTTTGAG
>Ga0315274_10006927_pt1 | contig 16483 bp, 11 predicted proteins | sample YL17G02_20_MG_FD_203700 | JGI IMG/M metagenome (GOLD analysis project Ga0315274, IMG submission 203700) | Sediment microbial communities from Yellowstone Lake, YNP, Wyoming, USA - YL17G02_20 | ecosystem: Environmental > Aquatic > Freshwater > Lake > Sediment | place: USA: Wyoming | collected...
AAGGCGACCAAGTCGTGGAGCGTTACGACTGCGGGGAACTGGCTGCTGCTGTCCAGTTTCCGGCTTGCGGGGACGAGCGCGAGTTACTCGGCTGAGGGGCGGGTGCAGGTGGACGACGCGACGACGTCTGCGCAGCCTCTCAGGGAGCCTCAGGATACGACAGACTACATGAGCGCCGGGTCTGTTGACGTGAGGAGCCTTGCTGTGGGTTCGAGGTTAATGGATATCGACTACCGCAGCGAGAGCGCTTCTGCGACAGCGAAGATCCGATACGTGCACCTGGTGGCGCTGCCGCTGTGAGCGGCGCACGCCTTCAGGGAGTTCGGGTAGAATGTGAGCGGACCCGCGGGGAGACCGGCGGGCCCGCTCCTTCGTTGCCTTAGCGCGCTTAGATCGTTTACACAGGACCGCATGACGGTCCTTCCGGTCTCGGCACCTCTTGCCGGCGAGTCCTGCAGTTCGGCTGACTACTTGTTGGGAACGACCTGTTTATTGCCCGAGGGGGGATTGGCGCTCTTCCCGGGCGATGCATCCTCACCTGCCTGCGGTTCGGCGGGAGGCAGGCTGGGATTCGGCCCAAAACGCTCAGATGCGGTCTGAATCGACCTCATCTGCTCCTCGGTCTTGCGTTCGGTGCTCACGGAAGAGCGTTCGCGCTCCTCGCTCGAGAGGCGGGCGGCCGCCTCCAGAGAGCGCACGACTTTCGGCGTGATGATTATGAGCAGATCGGTCTTGACCTTGGACGTCTCGGTCCGCTTGAAGAGGAGCGGGCCGAGGAGCGGGATTTTCGAAAGGACGGGGACTTCGCGGACGGTCTTGCGATCTTCGTTGGTCATGAGGCCGCCGATGACTATGGTCTGCCCGTCCTGGATGGCGACGGTAGTCTGCGCGGAGCGGTTGGTGAAGACGGATGCCTGGATGTTCTCGCCGACGTTTACCGTGCTGTCAGCGAAGCCCGAAATCTCGGGCGCGATGTCCATGTTGACGTAACCTTCGGGGTTGATGTGCGGCGTCACGTTCAGCAGTATGCCGATATCCTGGTACTGGATGGTGTTGATGGTGTTGCCTGACTCGGTCGTCTGGACGCGCGTCACGAAAGGCACGGACTGGCCGACGTTTATCTGGGCCTGCTTGTTGTCGCTGGCCAGGACCTGCGGGCGGGAGAGCACCTCCACCGACCCCTGCGACTGAAGCAACTCGATAAAGCCGTCGACCTTCTCATTAAGTATGGACCAGAACAGAGTCTGATCGCCGAAACCGTATTCCCGCTGCGGCAGGACCTTGTCGAAATCGAGGCGCGTGTTGACCATGCCGATTTTTGAATCCCTGTTCAGCGTGACCTCGATGAGGACGGCCTGGATCATCACCTGCGGCGGCGCCTGGTCGAGGTCCTTGACGAGTTGAAAGATGCGATCGAAGTTGCGCGGGGCGGACGTGATAATCAGTGAATTCGAGGAGGCGTCGGCAACGACGCTCACGGTGCCCCGCAGTTCGGATGCAATGCCCTCGCCGCCGGGCGCGGTGCCTGAAAAGATCCCGTTCATTACTGACGCCAGGTCGGTTGAGTTGGCGTTGTTAAGGTGGTAAACCTGGCTGATGTACTTCTCGATGGGGTCGCGGTCAAGTTCTTCTATAACCGACCGGATGAGGGCCATCGTTTCTTCCGGGGCCGACACGATGACCGTGCCCGTGCGTTCGTCGTACGTGATTACGATCTCGGCGTTGCGCGCCACCGCCTTGCGGCGTATGGCGGTGGATTGTTCGGGCGGGTCGCCGGCGGCATTGGGTGTCCTGGCGCGGCGCACTTCCATGTCGAGGCCGGGGCGGACCGGACGCGCGCCCGCGGCCGCGTCGGACGTCGAACCTGCCTGGGCGACGCGACTCGGGGGCCACGCGAGGATAGTGCCGGCGTTGTCGAGTCGGGAACTACGTTGACCGGAAGCGCCGCCGCGCGAGGAGGGCCTCGTGTTTGAAGGCCTGCCGGGCTGGTTGGTGGTTCCCCGATTTATGCCGGAGGGGGCGGTGCCGCGAGTCGCCGGTTGTTGCTGACGCTGCCGACCCTGCTGCTGTCCCGAGGCTGCGGGCGCGGCCTGAACCTGGAGCCCCAATACAGTCCGCAGGACGTTCGTGAGTTCGCGGGGGTCGGCGTTTTCGAGGTGGAATATGCCTACGCTCTGGGGGCTTCCGGCGGCGACGGTGTCTATCTGGGAGACCATCTTGCCAATGAGTTCGAGGTTCTCCGGGGTTGCGGCGACGACGACGGAGTTCGTGTCGATGTTCGCGGCGACCTTGACGATGTTGCGCCCCGCGCCGCCCGAATCGTCCGCAGCGGCGCCGCCCTCCCTTGCAACTCGCATGCGCTCCATGGCCGCGCGCATATCGGCGCCCATCTGCGCCTGGCTCTGCTCCACGAATATCTGCCTGACTACGTTGGCGACGTCAGTTGCATCGGCGTATTGCAGTGTGAAAATCCTGACGTCGAAGAGCGACCCCCTGGCCTGGGCGTCGAGCTGGCGGACTATTTTCAGCAGACGCTGAACGCCCGCGCCGGTATCGGTGATTATAAGGGCATTCGAGGACTGGTTGGCCGCAAGCGAACCGTGCTTCGGAACGAGGCCGGCGAGGTCTCTGGCGACCCTGGCGGCGTCGACGTTCTTAAGGGGCTGTACCCACGTGATGACCTTGGCGCCTCTTGGCAGAGATTCGTCGTCCATGGCCGCCGTTCCCTGGTAGACCGGCGTGGCGAGGGTCTTGACAGTTTCCAGCGGTACGACGGTAAGGACGTCCCCGTCGCGCAGAAGGGCGCTGCCCTGGGTATGGAGTATCGCATCGACAATATCAATGGCCTCGTCGACGGTGACCGGTTGGAGATTTGATATGGTCACGGAGCCGGTGAGGGGGGCGGTTTTCACGAACTTCAGTTGTGCGGCGCGCACGATGACGCTCAGCACGCTGTCCAGGGAGGCGTTGTTGAAGTTGAAGGATATCCTGCCGTCACCCTCCTCGGCCCCTGCCCGAACCGGCGGCCGCTCGAGCAATGCCTGAGGAACTTCCGGGGGGCGGGCTTCGCCTTCGGCCGGGCCGACGGCAGCCTTGAGTTCGGAGGAGGTGGAGGACACGGACGCAGCAGGCTCGGCGGGCGTTTCGGGTTCCGCTTCGTCCGCAGGCGGGGGCGTCCGGGTTTCCTCAGCGGGCGCTTCGCTGCCGGCAGCAGGCTGGTCACCTGACGCAGCCGTTCCGGCCTCGGTCGACTGCGTACCGGCCGGCTGAGCCGGCTGGTCCTGGGCGTACAGCACGACACAGGCCGCCAACCAGAGGACGACAAAGGCCAGTACGACAGGAAGTTTCCTATTTGAATTCAGGCGGGTCTTCATTGGTTTTGTTCCCCATTGTCCTGGCGTCTTCCACGCCTTTGCCTCATTGACTGTCTCAACTGCTCACGCTGCTCGGGTGTCATGTTCCTGAATGACTCCATCTGCTCCGCGTTTGGCCCCCGGCGTCCACTGCCCCACGAGCGTCCGGTGCCGTCGCCCTGGGGGGCGCCACGCTGACCAGGTGCGTCCCCTGAAACTCCGGCTGAAGGACGGTGCTCGTCGCGCGCGGTTTCGTGGCCGCCGGCGGGGAGGCGGCCGCCGCCTGCATCGGGAGATGGCGCCTGCGCGGCGGAAGAGGCTCCCGGGCCTCTGGCTCCCGATAGGTAGGAGCCGACGGGAATTCTGAACGAACCGGATTCGGTGCTTAGCGTGATGCCGTCGAGCGCCGCCGCGACGAGTTGGCCGGCGCCGGTGGATTCGCCGGGCGTTACTATCGATGATTCGCCCGTGCCGCGATTCTCGATCACGACATATACTTTGTCGGCCGATTGAACTACGCCGGTGACCAAGAGCCCCGAGCCCTGGGGATTGACTGTCGAGCCCTCTTCGCCGGGGCTGACATCGGCGGCGGCTTCCTGCCGGGGATAGAAGATGTTCCTTTGGGCAATCCTGGAGTACTTTGTATCGGAGGAAGACTGCCCGTTTGCCGAAGGGGGATTGGCCGCCCCGGGGGCCTCGTCCGCGGCAAAGGCCGCAGTCGCCAGCGCAGCGGCCAAAAGGCCTGATGCGACGCTTTTCCGAATATTCACCTTACGCCCTCCTTGACAACGACAGTGGACAAACGCATATTGACTGCGACAATTCCCGCCCTGTCCGTGCGCGACAGCGATGCGGCCATCACGCGAAGCGGCTTGTCGCCGGACGACAGCCTCTGGAGGAACTGTACAAAGGCGTCGAGAGTGCCTTCGCCGGTGAGGGCGACCTGGATCTCCGCATAACCGCCGCGGCCCCTGGTCTGAGGATGAACGCTGTTCGACGGCCGCTCGGAGGAAATCCTGACGCCCGAACCCTCCGCGGACCTGTTGACGAACTCGAGGAACACCGCCTCGACGGTCCCGATGTCTGCGAGGTTGGCGGCGGTGAAGAGTTGGGCATCCCTTGCCTTGATTGCCTCGCCGCGCTCGGCCAGGGCGTTCTGTGCGTCGATAGCGGCCGCCGCCGCGGCCGCCCTTTCGCGCAGTCCGCGCGCCTTCGTGAGCACGGGCGACACGATGGCTTTCCACCCGGCGATGACGGCAATAAGACACCCGACGATGAATGCAAGCCGGCGTTCGCGAGCGCTCATTTCCGGGCCCTCCAGTAATCCGCCTCGAACGATATGGCGAAGTTGTAGCCGCCTGAAGGGTCCGCGGCCCCGTTGTCGAGTTTGACATTCCGGAAACCCTTGACGCGCGACAGCGCGGCTACAAGGTCGTAGGCCGCCTTCGGGTCTCCCACCTTGCCCTGTAGGGAAACCTTGCCTGATTCGGCTACCGACAGCGATTTCGCGAACGCCGCCGGAGAGCCGGGGAAGACGTCGGTGACGCCCGACAACACGTCAAGCAGTGCCGTGCGCCCGGTCATCCAGGGGCGCGCAATGTCTGCGCGTTCGGCGGCTGCTTTGAGCGACGCGTTGGCAAGGGCAAGACGGGCGGCCTTTGATTCAAGCGCGACGGCGTAGACCCAGTAGCCCGTGAGACACAGGGCAACAAAGGCCGCGGCTATTGCGGCAAGGGCGGCGTATTTCGCCAGGCGCGCGCGAAGCGCAGTGTCCCGTTTGCGGCGTCTTGCCGCCCGGGCCGGCGCGTGGAAGTCAGGCAGGACCGCGCCGCGCACGTATAGCGTGCCTGCCGCGATGGCCGGCGCCGCGCCGGGAGTTTCGCACGATGCCCCTGTCGCCGCCTCGAGTGCCGCCTCAAGCCCGCGCACCTCGCCGGGAACCGCGCCGGGCTTCGAAAGCGTGACCGAGAGCCCGCTCGAAACGTAGACAGCGGCGATTCCGTCAGGGTCGATCCCCGCAGCCGACGCGGTATGGCGCAACTCGTCGGAGACGTCGCTGGAAAGGTCTGTTCTCACGAAACGCGACATCGCGACCGTGCCTGTCGTCCCGACCGCGATATCCGCTCCATCCGCCCGCCGGCAGATTACGGCCCTCCCGATGCCGGCGGCCGCATCCCCGGCAACCGCTGCATAGAGCGCGCAGGGACCGGCAACAATCGCTTCGAGTACGAGGCCCGCAGCCTTCGACAACTGTTCGATCTTCCTGGCGGTTTCGTCCGTTATGCCGGAGATGATTATCGACTGTATGCCCTCGGCGCCGGCTGATTCGACGGCGTAGTCGATACGCATTTCGCTTGCGGGAAAAGGGAAGACCCGGTCAGCCTGGAATTCAACGGCAGCATCCGTCTCCTCGACGGGCATGGGGGGAAGCGCTATCTTCCTTTCGAAAATCAACTCCGCCCCGACGACCCCGACGAAGGCGCGGGGCGGCCGCCTGACGCCGTCGAGGACACGCCGGATAGCCTGGCCGGCAGCGTCCGGGTTCGTTAGCGCGTCCTCGCCAAGGGGAACGGATATGCAGACCTCGGCGCGCGAGTGGCGGTTCTGCCGGCGGATTACGGCAACAGTCACGGTCCTGCCGTCAAGGAAGGCGGAAACCGCGCCTTTGCGCCGGGCGAGGCGGGGAACGTACCGGGCCGCCAGGTCGAGAGCCGCCGCCGCCACCGAAAGAGCCTTCCTGAGAATGCGCGCCTTTGTCACTTGCCAGTCCATTTCGCCTCCCGGGCAGCCTCGAAATCAAGCGCCCCGCCCGTGCAGTCCCATACCTGAGCCGACACAACGATCATCTCCGGCGTGGACGTGTCTATCGTTGCGAGAATGCGCGAAGAAACGTCTCCGTTGAGGCTCGTTCCGACACAGTCGGCGGTATAGAGCGAACTGCGCGCGCTTATGAGCGGCACGAGGCCGGCAAAGTCCTCAGGCGTCATCCCGGGCACGTCGAGGAGCCAGCAGACGGTAGAGAAGTCATGCCCTCCGGCGTCGCGCTCCGCGACTATGGCGATAGCGAGGCTGTCGTCGATTGACGGCAGCGTGCGCAGGACCTCCTGTGGGGCCGTATTGATATTGACGAGGCCCTTCGCAACGGAGTCCTGAGAGACGGCGCAGTACCTGAAGACGGTCGCGAGGTCGTTCTTGAGCGCGGCCGACGCGAAGTCGGGGAAGGACTTCACGAGGTCGCCGAGGCTCTCGAGGTTGCGTCTTGCGCCCCGCGACCCATTCGGATATATGCACCTCATCACGCGGAATATGGCATCGCGGCTCACGCGCCCGACCAGGACGCCGGCAATCTTCGCGGACATGTCACTATTGAGATCCGCCCAGTCGTCGCCCGCGGGGTGGGCGGGGCTGGCGCTTGAAACGGTCACGAGGGGGTACATGCCGCGGTCGAGGACGCCGTCCGCATCGTCCGGTGGGAACGACCGCGCGCCGTCATCCTCGTTTGCATCGAGGATGCCGTTCAAGTTCCTGTCCTCGCCGTAAAGGACCGCCGGCGTCATCCCCCTTACGAGGAGCAGTTCCGAGATGCTCTCAAACGGGGTATTTCTGGCGCGGTAAGGGCGAGGAAGGCCGAGGTAGAAAGAGCTCTCCGCGCCATAGGGAAGCGGCGTATCGTCGGCGTCGCGGAAATCGACTATGGCGGCCGCGAGCTCCGGTGTCATGTCCGGCAGTTCTTCGATCCGGCGGAGCGATGCGGTGTTGAGGTTGAGCCGCGCGGACTGGTCCACCAGGCCGAGTTCGGCAATGGTTTCACCGGGCGACTCCTTGAGCAGGAAGAAACAGGCGCCGTCGAGGTCGGTTCCCGTAAAGGAGTCCAGGGGGTCGGGCGAGGAGAGTATGTCCGGCGAATTCGGGTCGGGTTCGAGCGTGGCCAGCAGGTAGCGCGCCTTTTCGATGCCGGCCATTGCGGCGGCTTCCGCGCGGACGGCGTCAACGGAAGCCTTCTGCCGCCGTAGTTCCCCGATCAAACCTCTCGTGGACGCGTAGAAGAGCGCCGCGGAGGCCAACGAGACCCATAGCACAATCACAAGGACCGAGCCCCTCCGGGAGCGGGTGGGCCTTGCGTACGTCCCGCGGCGCGGACACACGACCGCCGCACCTACAGGCTGGAGGCCTGGCATTGTCCTACGGGGCCGATGCATTTGCACCCTCCGGAACCGGCGCCGTGATACTTATCTGGCCCGCCGAGGCTGCGGGGTTGCCTATGACCGGGAGCCACGCCGCCACATGGTATACTTGGAGGCGCCCGGGAGGCACGAGCGACGTATCGTCCGGGCGCCAGGGGTCTTTCGCGAAGCGCCCCGCATCAACGTACAGTTCGATCCTCACCGCACGGGGGAGGCCGCTCGCGGCGGCGTCCCACTGGTTGGTCCAGCGGCTGCCGTCGAAACACGCCAGGCCGAGGCCGCGGATCTCCGGAGCGATGAGTTCGTCCCTGGGCTCCTCGGTGACATCGCGCGGCCAGAGCGGCGTTACGCGCCGTGAGAGGCCGCCGGGCGAGTCGGTCGACGCGTCCGCGATGGAATACGTCACGGTATAGTACGGGTACTGCGGATCGGCGTCGGCCGAGGTCGACCTGGAGGCAAAGGAGAGCGTCATCGTGTCCCTCGGCGTTTCGCCGGCAGGCGCCGCAGCGCCCTGCGACGAGGGCGTTACGGAGAACACCGGGGAGAGTTCAGACGACTCCCCGTAGTAGGCGTTGGCGATCTGCCGCCTCATGGAGCCGGCCAGATTGGCCAGGGTGGAGGACTCCTCTGTGAAACCGTCTATGCGGCGCGAACTTTCGACGGACGCCGATAGCGCGGCATAGGCCGCAGCGATAACTGCGAAGCCGAGCGTAATCGCTACGAGCAGTTCGACGAGCGTAAACGCCTCTGTGGATTTCCTCATTGTTGTCCCGCCAGTTCGCGCGGCGCAAACTTGAGCGTCGAGGCCGATACGTTCTCCTCGCCGCGGTTGCTCCGCCACGATATACTCACCTTAACTTCCGACAGGCCGGTTTTCTTCGATACGGTCTCGATGCGCCAGGATGCGTCCCGAAGCCGCGTCTGGAAATCCTCTACGTCGGCAAACCTCCCCTGAAGCGCGATCGCGTTCAAGTCATCGCAGCCCCACACCTCCGTGAGTTTCAGCCGCAGGACTTCGGCCGCCTCCCGGTACTGCCCGGCCACTCCCGACGCCGCGGCCATCCGAGACCAGCCGGTCAAAAGAACGGCCACGACGCCCGCCATGACGGCCGCTGCGAGCGCCACTTCCAAGAGCGTCATGCCCCTACTTCCCGCGCGCCGTCTCATCCTGAGGCACTCCGAAATAGGCCGCAAGATAGGGAGGAATCGCGTCGTACACGCGTGCCCTGCCCGAAAGCCCGCGAACGCTTACCCAGACCTTCGTACCGCCGCATGACAGGGCGAAGAGCGCGTCGTCGCAGGCGCCGCTCGACAGGACCGCAAGCGTGTCCTTTGCCTCGCCCGTCGAAGCAGACCTCGCGTAGAGCTGCTCTATTCTCACGCCATCGAGTTGGAGGACCTCCGCGGCCTCCTCTTCGCCCGGGGCGGCCTTCGTGCTACCCTGTGCCGCCGGAGCCAGCAGATTGTGTCCGAGAACGGTGTTGGCGCCCGGGGCGGCCGAGGCGCTCACCTCTTCCGGTACGAGCGCGATGATGCTGGCGTCGCCTGAAACGACTATTTCCGAAGGCCCCCCGCCGGAGCGGGCGAGTGCCGCCCGGCGGTTGACGAAGTTGGCGATTTCACCCGCCGCCGCCCTTGCTGCCGAGGTGGAGGACATTGACGAGAAGACAGGCACAGCAAGTGCCGCCGCGAGCGCGAGAATCGCCAGCACAGCCATCATCTCGACGAGCGTGTACCCCGCCGCGCTATTTGCCTGTAGATTGACCTGGCTCATAGTTCGTGATGTCGTCCTCAGTGCCGAGTTTGCCGTCAGGGCCGGGCGAAATCAGGTCATAGGAATCGGCGTTAACGGTTCCCGGGCAGACGTAGACGTATTCGCCGCCCCACGGATCCTTTGGGATTGCCTTCTTGAGATACGGGCCCTTCCAGTTGTTTGCCGGCGGGTCTCCCGAGGGCTGCTGGCGCAGGGCCGCAAGCCCCTGTTCGGGGGACGGGTAGTTGTCGTTGTCCATCTTGTAAAGGTCGAGCGCCGTTTCGAAGTTGGCTATCTGGGCCTTCACGGTCTGGATCTTGGCCTCCCTGCCCCTCCCGAGGAGGGCGGGCGCGACGATTGCCGCCAGGAGACCTATGATGACGACCACAAGCATGATCTCGAGAAGAGTAAAGGCGCTGCATTTCCGCTGTAGCATTTCTCTCACCTCACTGCGGCGCTTATGGTAAAAATGGGGACCAGAAGGGACAAGACGACGTAACCGACGACGACCGCCATTATGACTATCAGTCCGGGCTCGAGGACCGCCAACGCGCGTTTGATGGCCATGTTCGTGGCCTTGTCGGCCTTCTCTGCGATGCGCGAGAGCGCACCGGGAAGGTCGCCGGCCTTCTCCGCGACCGCAAGCATCTCGATATGTGAGGAGTTGAGGAAGCCGGCGCCCTTAAGGGCGTCGGCGACGCGCGAACCGTCGCGGACCTTCACGAGGGCGGCCTCGATCTGTTCCTTGAATCCGTAAAGTCCCGTCGTGGCGCCCGCCATGCCCAGGGCGTCGCTCAAGGGGACGCCGCCCTCGAGCATGAGTTCGAGCGATCTGGCAAAACGCGACGCGGCGAACCGTACGACGACGTCCGAAACGAAAGGCGTATGGAGAATCGCATTTTCGGCGCGGCGCCTCCATTTCTCACGGGTGACCAGATTGACGGCGGCGATGCACGCGGCGACAAGCGCAAGGGCAATCACGTACCAGTACGAGACGATGAAATGACTGCCCGATATGAGTACCAGCGTCGCAGCGGGCAGATGCGAGCCCATATCGCTGAACAGTGCGTCGAATTTCGGGACGACGAACGTAAGCAGTATCGTGATGACCGATATCAGAACTACGAACAGGACCGACGGGTAGGCCAGGGCCGTCAGGACCGCTGATCCCACCTCCGCGAGGTATTCCCTCTGTCCTGCCATGCGGCCCAACACCTTCGCGAGGAATCCGCCCTTCTCGGCCGCCCGGATCAGGGCGACCTCGACCCCGGAGAAAACGCGCGGGAAGCCGGCCATCGCCGAGGAAAGCGCGCCGCCCTCGCTCAAGGCCGTGTCAAAGGAGTCAAGCATGGCCCTCATTTCCCTGCGGGCGGCGTGCGACCGTATGCTCCTTATGGCGTCGAGGATCGGGACGCCTGCTTCCAGCAGTTCCGAGAGTTCGCCGATGAACTGGCTGACGTCCGCACGGCGCGGCTTCCTTCTGCCGGGGCTTCTGGACGCGCCCGACGCCTCGGCCCCGATGTGGACCGGGTAGAGGCCCTCGCCGGCAAGGTGAGCGGACACGGCCCGTTCACTGTCGGCTTCGAGCACGCCCTCGACTGCCAGGCCTGCCAGCGTCCTTGCCCTGTATGTAAACTTCGCCATACGAAAACACCCCGTCAGGATTTCTCGGCCTCCGAGGGCTCCTCCTTGCTGACGCGGACGACTTCATCAACGGTTGTGAGGCCTTCGAACACCTTGAGCCATCCGTCGTCCCTGAGCGTCCGCATTCCTTCGGATATCGCGTACTTGCGGATATGCGTCGATGGCGCGTGGTCGAGGACCATGTCCCGGATATTGTCGTCAATTGAGAGAAGTTCAAAGACTCCCTGGCGCCCGAAGTACCCGGTGCCGCGGCAGGTCCTGCAGCCGACCGCCTTGAGGAGGTTGTTCGGACGTCCTGCTGCGGCCCTTCCGGCGACGTCGAAAGCCTCGCGAGACGTCTCGGGGGCCTTGCACGAGGGGCACAGGATGCGCACGAGGCGTTGGGCCATGACCGCTTCGACGCTGGATCCCACGAGGTACGGCTCGATACCCATGTGGACGAGGCGCGTCAGCGCGCCGGCGGCGTCGTTCGTGTGAAGCGTCGAGAAAACGAGGTGGCCGGTCATGGCCGCCTGTATAGCCGTTTCCGCGGTCTCGCGGTCACGGATTTCTCCCACCATTATTACGTCGGGGTCATGGCGGAGTATGCGCCTGAGGCCCTCGGCGAAGTCGAAGTTAATCTCGGGTTTGACCTGTATCTGGTTGACTCCGTCCAACTGGTATTCGATGGGATCTTCGATGGTTATGACCTTGAGTTCGGGGGACCGTATCTTCTCGAGCGCGGCGTAGAGCGTGGTGGTCTTGCCGCTGCCGGTCGGTCCGGTGACGAGGAATATCCCATGCGGGCGGCCTATTACACCGGCGAAGCGTTCGAGCGTGTCTTTGGCCATGCCGAGTTTTTCGAGGCTCAAGAACAGGTTCGACTTGTCCAGGAGGCGAAGGACCACGCCCTCGCCGAAAAGCATCGGGATGATGCTCACCCGGACGTCGACCTCGCGTCCGTGGACGAGGAGCTTCAACCGGCCGTCCTGCGGCAGGCGCGTTTCGGCGATGTTGAGATTCGACATGATCTTGATGCGCGATACTATGGCCCGCTGGAAACGGCTTGCTTCCTTGGGGATGGGCGCGTCGCACAGTTGTCCGTCTATGCGGTAGCGCACGAGCATCCTGTTTTCAAAAGGCTCAAAATGCACGTCGGTAGCCCGCATACTGAGCGCCTCGACAAGCACCTGATTCACGAAACGTATGAGCGTGGCTTCCTCGTTTGCCGCAGTAATGTCCGCGTCACCGCGCGCATCCTCGAGCACGGACACGTCGCTGTTCCCGGCGTCGACGAGGGTATCGACGGTGTCGGCTCCGACGCCATAGTGCTGGTCTATGGCCTTCCTTATTCCTTCCGGCGCGGCGAACACGGGTTCAATCCCGATGCCCGCAAGCGTGCGCAACTCGTCGAACGCGCGGATGTTGTAAGGGGCGCTCGTCGCGACTTTGAGGGCCTTGCCGTCGAATTCGACCGGAAACACCCTGTAGCGGACGACAAGCCTCCTGGGCAGGAGGGCGCAGACGTCCGGGGCAACGAGGACGCTTTCAAGATCTATGCAGGGCAGCCCCATCCTGTCGGCTATCGCACGGCTCAGGTTTGCGCTGTCGGCAAGGTGCGCGTCAAAGAGGACGTCCACGACGCCTTTGCCCGATGCTGCGGCGGACGCGCGGGCGGTCTCGGCGGCCTCGGCGCTCACTACACCCGCCGCCGCCAGAGACTCCAGTATCTCGTCCTGACTAAGGAAATTCATGTGCCGAATCCGCCCTGAAACGTGGTTGGCATGAACGCCTGTCCCTTACCGCCAGTACCCCGGCCCGGCGCCGGCTGGCCGTTTACGCACTTTCCAACCTATGCTTAAACACTCAATCAAGCCCAATGTAACCCTTCTGCGAAGGATTTTTCAACCTTTGCGAGTATATTCCTCAGGAACCTCCGGAGCGCAAGTCATACCTTGGCTTCCAGTCAAGCGTTATGTTGCTGTCCCTGCAAGAGCAGAGATTGCGAATGACCTTTACGCATCGTAACCAGCGGGAACGGACTGCACGTGAGACACGCAACGCGCGGCTATCTACAAAGCGCCTTGGAGGAGGCGGCAGGCATGCCCCTGAGGAGGTGCAGGTCTGTCTTGAAAATCCCGTTCAGCGGCTCGCAGATCCGTCCGGCACGAAGCCGAGATTCCTCGGCGGCTCTTGGCCCTCGTCCAGTTGCCGCAGCAGCCAGGCAGCGGTCCCGCGCGCGACGTTGCCGGCAGGCAACTCGCGCACGAGTTGCGCGAGTTGTTTGCGGCCTTCCTCCTCACTCGTGTGGCACCAGGTCAACCAGGCCTTTCCGACGCGGACGTAGTCGAATTCAAATGCGTTTGGGTGCTGCTGCAGGAATCTGCCCAGCGGTTCGTCAATCTTCGTATCCGTGTCGAGATGGCCGGGGAACTCGCCGCGCCACCAGATATCATGAAAAATGGGCGATGCTGTTTCCGAGCTATGGAGGGGAGGCTCGGATTCGCGGCCGGGCCAGGCGGTCCATACCGGAGTCGGCAGCCACTGGGCAATGACCTCACCGGACTCATCCACCGCGCGGACCTCGAACTCATAGATGTTACCCGGTTCGAGGCGCATGCCGCCTACGCCCTTTTGTCCGACGGGCCAGGCGGTGACCGCCAGTGTCTCCTTCGCCGATTGAAGGACCGGATTGCGTGAACCAGACTGGGCAGGGCCTGAGAGCGTCATTTCGAGTTCGTAGCGGACGTCTTTCCCCTTTGCCGGGTCCAAGCCGGACCAGCGTAACTCGAAGGTGTCCTTGTCCACGCGTTCCCAATCCCCAATGTTCATCTCAAACGCAGGCGTCACCACGAGGCGTGGGTACCTGACGAGTTTTCCTTCTTCGAGCTGGACAGTGGACACTGAGGCGTCGATGCCCGGCCAGCGCGGCACGGAACCGGAAGAGTCCGAGGCCAGTTTGAGGACTCCCGGCTCGACCTCCATCCACAGGCTCCAACTCCTGCCCGCTTCCGGGAAGTTGGAGGTGGGGACCAGCACCTCGATCTTGACGGGGATCATGGGGAGTTTTTCGAAACGCACGATCCCGGAGGCGTCGCTTACGGCGTATCGCGTCCTGGCGCGATCGCCGCCCCCGTAGCCGAAGCCGCCGCCGACGAAGCCGCCGGGCGTCGGGTCATCAAAGAGTGTGTCGACGGGCCATCCGGTCCTCAACGCGCCACCTGACTCTGGCGCCATTTTCACCAGAAAGTGTGCTCCGGCGAGGCCCTTTCCGCCCTTCTCGATTTGGAATTCCAGCGCGCAGTCTCCCGACCGCATTGACGCGTCGGCAAGTCCCCATCGCGCGGCCACTCCCTTGCTCCAATCCTTCGGCGGGGCGGGCAGCCAGGGGCGGTCTGCGGCGGGAACAGGGTCATCTCCCATCTCGCTCAGGACCGCGTTCATGCCGTCCCAGTCGCCCTCGAGAAGCCGCAGGCGGGCAAGCGATGTTCCCAACTTGCGCCGGACATCCGAATCCTTCTCGGCGTGGCGAAAACCGAGGCCAAGGGCTTCGGCCATTGTGGCGAAACTCTCCGTCCGGGCCTCGCGTTTCTGAGGGCTTCTTACCCAGTCCGGCGGCGCCGCCCACTGCAGATGCGTACCGTACAGGCCCTTTTCGACAATCTCGGCTAACCCCCAGGCAAGTCCTGCGTCGGGCTTTTCCGCCAGGCGCTTTCTGTAAAGCGTCTTGATCTTCTGCGTAAGGGGATGCTCGAACTGCTGGTTGAGTGCGCTCACCGTGTGCGTTATGACAAGATTACCGGGCACGCTCGCGTCAAAGGGGTCCTTTTCGATAAGCTGGGTGAAGTATTCCTTCACGGTTTGTATTCCGCCCTTCTCCAGGGCGTTGGCGATCGTAGCGCGCGCAATATTGCGGAGTTCGCCCTGCTCAGTATCAGCCAGCCTCTGCAGAACCGGCAGCGCCTGCTGCGTCCCCATGTCTTCGAGCGAGCGAATGGCCAATTCCCTGAGACCCGCGTCTTCCTTGCGGTTACTCGCGATCTGGGTGAATAGCGGGATCAGGCGGTCGGCGGCCCAGCCCATTCCCCCCAGGACGTAAAGCGCGTTCCAGCGCGCGAATTCGTGGGCCCGGCTGTCGGCATTTTCGCCGCGCGCCGTCTCGATAAGCCAGTCGAGCGCGTCCTGCGCCTCGCGCCCCATCTCGCGCAGGACCTGTCTGGCATAGTATGCGCGACTCTCCTGTTTCATGCACTCAATCATCGCGGGAACCGCCGGCCGGCCTATCCTTGTGAGTTCCTTTACTGCCGCCTGGCGCTCCTCGAACTCTTCATAATCGAGCCGCTCGACTTCGCGCTGGACCTCGGGCGGCACCGGCTGCGCCACTGCCGAGTCTGCAGCGCGAGCGGGAGCCGCCGATTCGGATGAGGCCGCGGGCCCTGCGTCTCCAACGGGCGTACCACCGGCCCGCGCGATCCTCAGCGTGTACCGCTTTGCCAGGCTGAGGGAGTCAGGGGCGCCGGGGACGGCAAATTCAACGTCATGTTCGGAAACAATCGGAACAAAATCTACCTCTCCACTGTTCTCAAAGGCCCCGTCGGCCTGCCCAATGACCGCGCCGCCTTCATCGTGGAGCTGAAGCGTCAGTTGCCATCTGCACTTGGGCCATGACATGATTCGCACGTGGACCGTCGCGCTAGTCCCAACGTCGCTTGTCTCCACCTTCATCCATTGCGCGCGAAGGACGTTTGACCGCTCTATGGCGTCAAGGTCCAGGCGGAGAAGCATTTGTTCGCCAAACCGAACCGGGTTGGCCATCTCGGCCCAGGCCGTTTCTATGCTGAAACGGAACCTCTTGGCCTTCGACGGGTCGGGAATGGGGCTCACTTGGACGCCTACGGTCTTCTCCTCCGCGTGAGGGAATCTCTCAATGAACCCCGTGTTCTCGACTGCAACCTCACAGCGGGCCAGGACTTTGCCGTCCGCATCGAGGAGCTCGATTACGCATCTGTATTGCGTGTGCGGCCAGGAAGCGTACTCGGTGTGCAATAGCGCACTGACCGCTCCGTCGCCTTTCGTGAACTCCAGCCAGGGACAGCCCGAGAGGCCGGGCCTCTGTGCTTCCTCGCCTTCCTTCGCGGTTCTCTTCGCAGCCTGACACAGGTCGACGGGCAACAGGATCGGAGTACCGTATTCGACGGGGCCTTCGACGGCGTTGGCCTTGCCCGCAGCGCGCTCGGCCAAGATTCCGGCCTCCATTGCCTCATCCCATTTCTGCGCGGCCATGAGGTAGTAGACTTTCTGGACCTGGTTGGCAGGTTTCCACCCTATGTCGTCCGCGACGTGCGCCGCGGTTTGGCGGACGTACTGCTTGTCATCCTTCAGCAGGGCGACCAGAGGCTCGAGAGATCCCCACTTCGGATTGGCCAGCGCCCGGGCGGCCGCCCTGCGCCGGGCGGGGTCGCCATTCCTGAACAAGTCGTTGAGCGGCGCGAGGGCCTCCGGGTCGGCCATTTCGCCGAGGGCCAGGGCGGACGCTTCACAAACGCGCACGTCCTCATCCTTGAGCCTGG
>Ga0315274_10006929_pt1 | contig 16478 bp, 12 predicted proteins | sample YL17G02_20_MG_FD_203700 | JGI IMG/M metagenome (GOLD analysis project Ga0315274, IMG submission 203700) | Sediment microbial communities from Yellowstone Lake, YNP, Wyoming, USA - YL17G02_20 | ecosystem: Environmental > Aquatic > Freshwater > Lake > Sediment | place: USA: Wyoming | collected...
CAAAGGCGGAATCTACCGGGCAGTCCGGCCTATATGTTCGGTAGTTGTCCGCTCCGTAGCCGGAAAAAACGTGCTGATTGAAAATTTGCCACAGAGCCAGCGTTCCATCGCCGCGAAGATAAAGCTGACCTGTGCCTATCCCGCAAACCGGCATTCCTATTGTTTCGAGGTCTTTGCCGCGATACGTTTCGCGCTGGCCGCGCTCAAAAAGCCGCTGCACAAAATCCTTTGAAAGGCCTTTATCAGCAGGAATAAGATGCTCGGTTTTGGCATCGGCTGGTGCGGCTGTGTTTTGGGATACGGCCAGAGATGTCCAAACTAAAAATCCTATCGCCATTATCCAGATTTTTCTCATTTCAGTGTGCCTCCCTGATTTATGACGGAGAATAATTGCATTTAGGGCTACTCGATCCCGGCAGTTGCGCCCTCAAGTTTGAGCGCGACAAGTGTAGGTTCAACAATATGCAGATTATTCAAAAGAGGTTCTGTATATTTTATATCTCCATATTCGGCCTGGTCAAAATGGTGCTGTTTGCCAACGTGATTATTCCAGTCGACGCCTTCTGTCAAAAAGCCGGTATCCTTGTGATGATGCTTTGCGATTGCCCGCAGAATAGTAAGACCATCGAGAAGATACGATTTATTGCGGGTATCAGAATAAGCTTCGAGGTAAGCAAGGGCGGCTTCTGCATTTTCCCAAAGATACGCTGTGTCCCAGCTTTTTTCCATAAAAAGTAGTCCCTTGGTGGCACAGCCGTTTCTGTCCTCGGTCATCTTGAACTGATCCAGTCCCGCCAGGCATTTGTTGTAGGCAAAACGCCGGATATTTTCATCGCCCAACAAATCAGCCGCTTGCCGCAGGACGCGAAACGCCACTGCGTAGGCGACGTTTTCATGCTCATCATAAGTGTCGTGATTGATGCTGCCGAAGATGCCGCCTTGCTGCATAAACACTTTTATTTTTTCCTGGATTCTGCCTGTGTAATCAGCCAGACCTCGCCGCGTAAGGGCTGTGAAAAGCTGGATTATGAATAGGCCATCAGCGCTTTTAGCAAATAAAGGGTCGCTGCCGCCGTCCGGACTTTTAGGATAATGTTCGCCGGTCGGTCTACAACGCCTCGGATACCAGCCGTTCGGTGCAGGCTTTACATTTGCATCTATCCATTCGGCGGTTTTCGCGGCGATGCTGCGCATTTTATCTTTTCTTTTACCCTCCAAAATATCGCTAAAGATGAGTAACTGAAAAGCAACTTTCGCCATTGAGCCGGGACAAAACCAGTCGTTATTATGCTTGTAATTAAGGCAAAAACTGCCGCTGGCAGTGTCACGGTAGCTAACAATAAATCCTGTCTTGTAGTCGATAAACCCGTCCTCCAGCACGTGGTCCAATAGGCTGACGGCTTTATCCGCCGTGCAGGGGTCTCTGATATGTTTAGCGAACAAATAGATTTCGTACGCGCCGCCGACGGCGTTTGCCGCCCAGCCCGGCCCTTCGAGATTGCCAAAATCATGCCAGGCCATTACGTTGCCAGACTTATCCACGAAGGTTGACTTGCAGCAAAGATACTGCTTATAAGGGACCAAAGTCCGCTCGACAGCAAATCTGACCGAGTCACGCGCCGAATCCAAGATCGTGTACGAAGGGTCCTGCGGCAGGTAAAAACCCGATGTGACTTCCTCCAGCAGCAGATAATCAAGGCCGAACATATACGACTTCACAGCCTTTTCATTGGCGCCCGTAATCTGAACCGTCAATTTATGCTCGCCTTTATCCAGCTCGTGGACGCCCATATTCAAAACGCCGGTTGCCACCACGCCGTCGTTGTAAAGGTCAATCGGCTCACCCAACTTTTTGCCGTCCAGATAAAGTTGAACGATGCCGTAGTCGATTGCCTTTGTAAGCTGCATCTTCACCCGGTACGCTCCGGTTTTTTGCACGGGAACCGATAGATCCAGTTTGTCGCCCGGCTTAGCATCAGTCCACCATAGATGTGCATAGCCGCTCCAGTTGGGACCAAATCCATCCATATCCTGCCTTTGCGGGTCGCCTGCGGTACTGCTTAGAATCTTCAAGTCCTCGCCTTCGAGCGATCCTTTAACCTTGAAGAATTCAATCGGGCCCCAGTAACCTTTGCGCTGCTCGGCCGGCACAGGGTCATAAGAATCAGCTTGGCCGGCAGCCTGATACCAATACACGGTAGCAGCATAAAGCGTGGGCCTTTCGTTAGGAAAGTACTTTTCAATGGCAGCTTCAAACGACCTCTGGAAGGGGACGTTGTCGGTGATGTGCCATCGATTCACGGAGACATGGCCCTTATTGCCCATGCTGATCGTCTGGTTGTGGTAGCAGTTCTCGAACAGCGTGGGATTACACCAGGCGTAGCCAAAATAGTCTTCCGAGCCGGTTCCGATTGTTGAGGGGAACTTTTCGCCATCGACAAAGAATTTCTCGTCCCCCTCGCCCCACCAACTGCCTCGCGGATTCCAGACGTGCAGCATCACGCCGCAGAAACGCCCCCTCCCTTCGGTTTTTAGCATCGTCCAATCAATCGCTCTGCGCTCGGGCTCGGCAGGTAAGAATGCGTCACGGTGCCACTTCGCATGGAATCGCCCCAGCCGCTCAATGGGCTGGGAGAGGTCCGCATAGGCGATGTAAAAAGCGACTCTCCTCTGCTCCTTGCCGTCGTTGACCAGCTCCACTTTCGCGCGCTTGGCGAACGGCATGTACCAGAAACAATACCAATAGCCCTTGTCCGTCAGACCCATCGGGAACGAATTATATTTGTTGGCGCCGGCAGCCGTCCCGAAGAAATCACCGAAGGGCGACCACACGCTCGGCACGTTCTCGTCATCCCAACTGATCTTCACTGTCAGCTCGCGCAGCACTGTGCGATCTTCCGGAGAGGGAGGCAAGTCCAGGTAGGCTCGGATTCCGGTGATAGCACGCGGGCCGTCCAGACTCTTGACCTCGGCGCTCTGCCCAGGCGCAACATTTACCCACCCGGTGACGTAAACCGATTGGCGCGGGTATTCGTTGAGGATTGTGTTAATCCTCTTGGCACCCCAGTCCGGGTGAAAGAAAGATGACGGATCGTTTTGGCTGAGAATTGCGTTCGCTCGGTCAAGTGCAGTAGACTCCTCCGCCGACAACTGGCGATTGAAGGTGGGCACCTGCGTGCCCTTGGGGTATGTCGTGTAGACGAACTGGAAGTAGGCGCCCCAGCCCTTGTCGGCGACGATCTTGCACGACTTCTGGTAAGGGATCGGCGTGTAGTTGTTCCAACCCATCGCCACCGTGTGAACCAGGGCAGGCCGGGTGAAGGGATCATTCTGGCCGTCGAAGTAGCCCTTGAACGGCAGGTCCACCACGGGCTCTTTCGCACCATCGAGGTAGATGCGGACGTGGCCTTGTTCCGGGCGCGCCGACCAGATTCGCCAGATACAGCCCGGGCCTTCCATCTCGGCGAACACGAACTGATCGCCTTCCCTGCGGATGATGCCGTCACCGTCGCCGTTAGCCGCCCAATCCACGTATTTGCCCGACGCCTCGTCATACTTGCTTTTGCGGTCGTAGCTCGACCACTGCGCGCACTTTTCGCCGGCGGCGGGCAGAACCGCCAATTGCTCCAGGTCGGTAAGCCGGTTGATGAGGTCAATATACGTTAGTCTTTCGCCGCTGCCGGCCTGCGCGGACTGCACAAACCGAACGCCCATCAGAGAGGCGCAGAAGCAGCCGCAAACTACCATCTCAAATATTGTCCCCCGGAATCTGTTCATGTTTCACTCCCTTTCTTAGCAAGGCCAGTGCTAAAATGTAACAATAACAAACCGCGTTTTTGAAAGGCCATATTTTAATAAAAAAGGCTCGGCCTTGCCAATATCTTTAGCCAAAAACAAAATACATTGGCAAGGAAGAGCCTGCGTTCAATGCTCGATGCTCGCCCTTTGAGATCTTTGCCGCCTCCGTTTTCCCGCCGGGCGAATGCAACCAGCGACGCCGGAACCGCCGCTGGTTTATCGAGGGTACTTCACGGTACAGCCGTAAGGCTTAGTTTTCGGGGTGCTTACCGGTTTGCCGGCCATCAACTCGACCAGAGCCTGATCAACATAGTTAATCAACTTTTCGCCCGCTTTCGTCTTGCCACTTGGCGAATTGTCAATAGCACCCTCGTATACGATGTTGCCTCTCCGGTCTATTATGAAGATATGGGGCGTTGTCTCGGCGCCGTAGGCATGACCCACCTGGCCCGGCCTATCGTCGAGCATCGGATACGGCAGCTTGTGCTTCTTGGCAAATTCTATGTTTGCCTCCGGAGTCGTATGGCTCGTGCTGTTCATCGCCAGCCAGACGACATTCTTATCCTTATACTTGTTGGCAAGCTCAACCATGGTATTTTGGCCGTAGTGACGAACAACATAGGGACACTCGAAGTTGAACCACTCCAGGACCACAATTTTGCCCCTGTAGTCAGAAACACTGATGCTTTTGCCGTCAAAACTCTTGAGGGTAAAATCCGGCGCCTTCTTGCCTGCCGGCTCCACTGCCTGTTCCGCTGCCGGCTTCCTGGCTTGCCTGACCCGCAGCGACCGTTGGAGCTGCTGCCGTTTCTGCTCCAGCTCCTGCAATCTGCCGGTGAAATCCTTCTGCTGCTTGGCGATCAGATTCTCCAGACGCTTGGCAGTCTGGGTCGCCTTTTCTTTTACGGCGATCTCGCGGATTTCCCGCAGCTCGCCGATATACTGCTCCTGCTCGGCTTTCAGCTTGGCAATTTGGTCTTCCAGATTCTTCAACGCCGTCTTGGGGTCGGACTCAGACCGCCCAGGCTGCAATTTCTCGCGCATTTGGGCCCTGAATTGCTGCTTTTCCTCCTCGGACATCTGTTGCCATTTCTCCTTCCACTTGGCCCTTTCTTCGGGAGAAAGGTCTCGAAACGCCGGTCCCAGACCTTGCTCAGCCTCCGAGCTCAACGCCCTTTTCCTCTCTGGCTGCGGTTTTTCCTTTTCCTGCCCAAGAGCAGGCCAGGCCACCGCCAGAACCATTAAGGCCACGACCATTGGCAGTAAGTACCTCTTCATGGTACTATCCTCCAAAAAACTAAACCGTTCTAAATTGACAATTGTAAACCTGTCCTGAGCAGCGTCGCAAGATTGAAAATTCGCTTCAGCGTTCGCCGCCCTCTCTTGTCTTTTCCGGCCGATCGCCGCGTGGTCTCTCAGGTCTTGGAGGCTCTTGCTGTGCTTCTCGCGGCCTGGCTCTCAATTCGGTCTGATACTTGCCGATAAGCCTTTCGAGGCGTTTGGCCGTTTCCTGAGCCTTTTCTTCTACAGCCATCTTGCGGATAGCCTGCAGCTCGCCGAGCAGCACCCCGGGCGGCGGTCCTATCGGAGCACCTTCGCCTTTCAGCTTGGCAATCTGCGCTTCTATCGCGGCAATTGCATCCTGGCGGCTCTGGCGGGCCTTCATCAATTTCTCCCTTATTTTGGCACTGTCCTCAGCAGGAGCATCCCGAAGCTTCTGCAAGGCCTCGGGTGTTATCCCTGTTTCGATAGCCGCCTTTAATTTGGCAACCTGCTCTTCTATGGCTTTGACCGCTTGCAGCTGTTCTTCTCGCCCCATGCCCGGGCCCAGCCTGCCGGCGCCAAACCGCTCTCGCATTTTGGCCTTGAGCTTCTCTTTTTCCTCCTCAGACAGGTTTTGCCATCTTTGGCGCATTTCGGCTCTGAAATTTGCCCTTTCATCCTCGGACATGTTCGGCCATTTTTCTTTCAGCTTAGCTGCCTCTTCGGGCGAGAGCATTTGAAACATTGGCCAGTCCTCGCGCTCTGCCGCCCGACGTTCTGCCGGCTGACCCTCGCGCTGCCCAAATGTGGGCCAGGCTGCCGCCAGAACTGCCAGGACCACAACCATTGGAATCAGGTACCGCTTCATAATTCTATCCTCCAAAAATCAAAGCCACTACGATTCAACGAGCTGACGCTCAGACCATCTCTTTGCGCGCACCCTAACACTTTTCGCACGGGCACGCAAACAAAAAAATGCCCGTGCAAAGTGGCAGGTCGCGATAATAAAGGTTTTCTCGATCCCCGATTCTCGATGCTCGATTTGGCAGCGGCTGCTTCCGCGGCCATCGGGCATCCGGTATCAGGCATCAAAAAAGCTGCTCCGGTGGACACCGGAGCAGCTCACCCGACATAGTTTCACTTTGGCTACTATGATTTATCTGCCAGGCCTACTCCGCCGAAGTCCGCCAGTGGCGGACGAAGGCTGGAACGGATGGCGGATTTAGTGCCGTCAAGATGCTCTCACACTAAACTCTGGCTCCTGCCAAAGTTTTTTACTTCTACGGCTTCTCTGTAGCCCCCGCACGTCGCGGAGTTCTTGGCGTGGCTCCTTCGCCCCGCTGGCCGCCACCGGTTCTGCCGCCAAATCCCCTCGTGGGCCTTTCAATCATCGTTGTGAGACGGTCTTCGGTTTCCTTGGCCTTCTCTTTTACCGCCAGCTCACGAACGGCCTTCAAGTCGGCAGTGTTTATTATGATGAATTGTTCACCTTCCGCCGGTGGCTGCATTCGGCCTTGTAGTCTGGAAAGCTGCGCTAAGATCGTTCCGATCGCTGCCTGCCGTGCGTCACGGGCCTTTGTAAACTTTTCCCTTAACTGGGTTTTTTCTTCCTCAGAAAGGTTCGCAAATCCCTCCGGCCTTGGTTGGGCTTTGAGGCCTTCCTTGAGCTTAGCAACTTGCTGTTCAATCACCTCAATCACTTTCTGTTGCTCTTCGGGCGTCATGAAGCCACCACGACCACCTCCAGCGCCGGCGCCGGCGCCTCTGCCTGGGGCTCGTTCCTGGCCAAATGTGACCCAGGCCATCGTCAAAGCAACTGCAATGACGACGATTACAGTTAGGTACTTTTTCATAGTTACTGACCTCCAAAAGTATGTTACTGAACTGCAATTCAACTGACTCCCACAGTGAGAGCCAGCATTTGACTACAGGCTAAAGGCTACAGAGGACACAGAGTACACAGAGATGAAAAAACAGAATAATTCCTCTGAACTCTCTGTGCTCTCTGTGGCAAAAAAAGAGCGAACTGATCCTGCCCGAATCTTCACATCTCCTTACTTCTCTCAGCCTGCCCCGCCGGGAGTACCCGCGCCCCGCTGCGGCCCTGGCCTGGTTCCTCCCTCGCCCGGCTGGCCCGGGGGCCGGCCCGGAAACCTGCCAAATCCAAACCCCCTCTGGCCCGCTTCAACCAGCGCCGTGAGACGGTCAGCCGTTTCCTTGGCTTTCTCTTTCACCGCCAGCTCACGAACGGCCTTCAGGTCGGCAGTGTTTACTATGATGAATTGCTCACCTTCCGCTGCTGGCTGCATTCGACCTTGTAATCTCGCAACTTGTGCGACAATCGCTGTGATTGTTTTTTGCCGTTCCTCAAAAATCTTTCCAAACTGTTCTCTTAACTTAGTTCTTTCTTCCTCAGACATATCCTGGAATGACTTACCCTCTCCTGGGCGTGGGATTGGGGCTTGCATCCCTGCCTTTAGCTTCGCCAGTTGCTCTTCGATGGCTTTGATCGCTTCCAGCTGGGCTTCAGGGCCGAACATCGCACCTGCGTAGCCGAATTTCTCACGCATTTGGGTTCTGAACTTCTCCTTTTCTTCCGCGGACATGTTCTGGAAACGTTCACGCATCTTGGCCCTTTCCTCCTCGGACATCTGAGGCCCGAAGCCCTGACGTTCCGCTGGCTGGCCCTCGCGCTGCCCAAATGCAGTCCAGGCTACTGCCAAAACCATCAAGACCACAACCACTAGGATTGAGTACCTCTTCATAATACTATCCTCCAACAAGCAAGACTGTTAAACTGGACCAACGCGGACTTTCTCCGCTGGGCCGCACACACATCTTACTACGAGGGACGCAAATACGCAGGCTTTTATTGCGTCAAACTGAAAAAAGCTCAGATCACGGTCTCTGCTCGGTGGCAGCAGCTCTGCGGCGCGCAAGCGTCGCCGAAGCCTGCCCCCGGCAGGCAGAGGCGAAGGCGACGCAATTGTTCTTTTATAGTTCTCTGTTATAGTATTATTAATAGTAGTTGATCGGATTTGATCAGGTCGACGGTCAGATTTGATCAAGTCGGATGCGCAATTTTGAGCAGGATCCTGCTCATTTCTGAGCAGCCTTTTTGGCCGGATGCTGCCACGTCAATTTTGTCGCCCCTGACCTGGGAACTAAAAACTGCAAGCGAAAAACGACAAACTATTGACTTCCATAGCTTTATGCTTTGCGCTTTAACTTGGGGAACTAAAAACTGCCAGACCGGTATTTATCCGGCGCTTAAATTCTCGATTGTACGCCTGACTTCACCAATAAAGGCCGATATTTCAGCCAGCATTTTTCCTTTATCGGAAAGATTCCGCTCGATCAGTTCCGCTATTTTCGAGCCGATGATCACTCCGTCAGCACCGGCCCGGGCGATGGCGGCTGCGTGTTCGGCTTTGCTGATTCCAAAGCCCACACAAACCGGCACAGGCGTAATCTTTTTCAATTTGGCGATCAGTCCTTCAACCACATCGGACAGATCCGCCCTGCTGCCGGTAACGCCTAACACCGAGACAGTGTAGATAAAGCCGGTTGTTTTCGAGGCGATCAGTTTCATTCGCGCCGGCTCGGTGTTCGGCGTAACCATAAAAACCGTATCCAGGCCTGCCGAAATAGCGGCATCATATATCTCATCGGCATCATCGATACTCATATCGGCGACCAAAACGCTATTGACGCCGGCCTGGTGAAAATCTCGGAAGAATCTCTCCTTTCCATACTGATAAATTAGGTTGTAGTACATTAGCAACCCGATGGGAACGTCTTTGTGGTCCTTGATGTTACGGATAAACTCCAGGGCCTTTCGCACGGTCATCCCGCTTTTCAGTGCCCGGATATCGGCCTTCTGGATTGTCGGGCCATCGGCTATCGGGTCCGAGAAAGGTATGCCCAGCTCCAGAATGTCCGCCCCGGCATCGATAGCTGTTTTTACGATTGCCAGACTTGTATCCAAATCCGGGTCGCCGATGACGAAAAATGGGATCAACGCCGCCCGATTGGCTTCCGCAAGTTCGCAAAAGACTTGCTTATAAGTCTTCATCTTTCGTTTGCCTTTCCCAGTCACAAGTTGTCAATCTACCAAAGGCCGGCATCTTTCCACAATTGAGACGTCCTTATCGCCCCGGCCGGAAAGATTCGCCACCACGATTGTTTCAGGGTCAAGTTTCCCTTTTTGGCTGATAAGATATGCCAGAGCGTGCGCCGGTTCCAGAGCGGGCAGTATGCCCTCCATCTTGGTCAGCAGCTCGAAGGCGTCAAGCACATCATCGTCCTGGGCGGCGACGTACCGCGCCCTTCCGCTATCCTTCAAATAGCAGTGTTCCGGCCCAACAGCCGGATAATCCAGACCTGCACTTACCGATTCGGTTTCGCTGACCTGGCCTTGTTCATCCTGCAGAAGGTAGGTTTTTGCCCCGTGCAGGATTCCTACACGACCGGCTGCCAGTGTCGCAGCGTGTTTGCCGCTGCTCAGACTTCTGCCGCCGGCTTCAACGCCAATCAGCTTAACGTCCTTGTCATCCAGAAAACCCGAAAAAACGCCTATGGCGTTACTTCCGCCGCCGACACAAGCAACCACTATGTCCGGCAATCTGCCTATCTTTTCAAGGCATTGCAGTCGCGCTTCCTTGCCGATGCAGCTTTGGAAATGCCTTACCATCGTTGGATAGGGATGCGGCCCGCAGGCTGAACCAAAAAGATAAAACGTATCGGTAACATGAGCAGTCCAGTAGCGAAGGGCGTCATTTATAGCGTCTTTGAGCGTGCCTGTACCGCCTTCGATGGCAATGACCTCGGCGCCGCAGAGCTTCATTTTGTGCACGTTGACGCTCTGGCGCTCAATGTCGGTGACGCCCATAAAGATTTTCGTCTCCATACCGAACAGCGCCCCGATCATTGCCGTTGCCAGGCCGTGCTGGCCGGCGCCGGTTTCGGCGATGAGCTTGGTCTTGCCCATATATTTGGCGAGAAGTCCCTGGCCGAGCGTGTTGTTGACCTTGTGTGCGCCGCCGTGCAGAAGGTCTTCTCGCTTCAGATACACCTTAAAGCCGACATATTCGCTGAACCTTTTGGCGTAATAAAGCGGGCTGGGCCTGCCGGCATAGTCTCTAAGAAGCTGCTCAAGCTCGCCTACGAATTGTTCATCCTGGTAGAAACGATAAAACGCCCGTTCGAGCTCCTCCAGCGCCGGAATCAAGACCTCCGGGACATAAAAGCCGCCGTAGTCGCCGAATCTACCCTTGTATTTCATGTCCTATTCCCTTCCTCGTAACCGGCAAGCAAAAGCAAGATAAAATATCAAAATCGCGGAATCGCCACAAAGCGGCGATGACTTCCTTAATTTTGCACTTTGAATTTTGCATTTTGATTTTCTTATCGTCCTCTGGATTTATCCTCTTATGTGTCGTATATTGTCGAACAGTTTCCTCATCTTTTGGTGGTCTTTTTTGCCCGGCTGAGCCTCGATGCCGCTGCACACATCAATCCCGTATATGCCCAGCTTAAGCGCTTGGGCCACGTTGTCCGGATTTATTCCGCCGGCCAGAAAGACTCGCTTTGTGATGTGCCCTATGATATTCCAGTCAAAGGTCAGTCCGGTGCCGCCGTATTTCTGCGGGTCGAATGCGTCCAGCAAGACAGCGTCGGTAAAGTAGCTCTCTGCCCTATCAATGTCACTTTGTTCCTTCACCCGTATCGCCTTGATGGTCCTGACGTTATGAGAAAGAAGCCCCCTGCAAAACTGCGGGCTTTCATCGCCGTGCAACTGAACCCAGCTCAAGCAGCACAGGTCAATCGTATCCCGGATTTCTTCGAGCGAAGAATTGACGAACACGCCGACAATGTCAATAAAAGCCGGCAGTTTGCCTATTATTTGCGCCGCTTTCTCCGGCAAAATATGTCTCGGACTTTTCGGATAGAAATTAAAGCCTAATAAATCGGCGCCCATTTCCATCGCTGCCGCAGCATCTTCGTAATTGGTAAAACCGCAAATCTTGACTTTTACCCTCAACATAAGCTCATCGCCGGTGACTCGTAGCCCGTCGCTCGTAGGACCGGTTACAAGTGACAGGTCAGGTTGGAAATCTCAATTAACTTCTCCAGACATCGCAATGCGTTGCCGCTGCTGAGCGCGGCTTCGGCCTTGGGTATTGCCGAGGCAAAATCGTCCGCCAGATTGCCGGCGATTATCGCCGCGGCAGCATTAAGAATCACAATATCTTTACGCGGCCCGGCTTCCTTGCCGCTCAGTATGTCCCTGAGAATTTTGGCGCTGGCTTTGGCATCGGTTACTTTCAACTGCTCTATATCGGCCAACGCAAACCCCAAATCTTGCGGGTCCAGCTCTTTGCCGACAATTTCGCCCTCTTTTAGCTCAATTATTTTTGTTTTAGCCGCGGTGCTCATCTCGTCCAGACCGTTACTGTGAACCACCATCGCGTATCTGGCGCCCAGCAGCTTAAGGGCCTCGGCTATTTCTTGCATCAAGCTTTCGTCGCCCACGCCGAGCACCTGCGCTGTCGCCCCAGCGGGATTTGCCAATGGTCCCAGAATGTTGAAGACGGTTCTAAAACCAAGACTCTTGCGTATCGGCTGCACGTATCTCATTGCCGGATGAAACATCGGCGCAAACATAAATCCGATATGGGCTTGTTTTATGCACTCCGCCACAATCGCAGGCCCGGCATCGATTTTGACGCCCAATTCTTCGAGCACATCAGCCGAGCCGCATTTGCTGGTTATGCCGCGATTTCCGTGCTTGGCCACGTAGACGCCTGCCCCTGCTGCCACTATCGCTGCCGCAGTTGAAATATTGGAGGTCTTGAATGCTCCGCCGCCCGTGCCGCAGGTATCGACCAAATTATCGACCTCGACCTTTACGGGCACGGCGTGGTTTCGCAGAGATTTAGCAAGTCCCGCCAGCTCCCGCGCTTTTGCGCCCTTTGCCTGCATTGCCGTCAAAAAGGCAGCGATTTGAGCTTCAGGCACCTCTCCCTGAAAGACAATATCCAGAAGTTCGGTCGCCTGCTCGAAACTCAAATCCTGTCGTTTCAGCAGCAGCTTAATATAGTCGGTTATTGTCGCCATTACCTACCTGTTTGTCTTTGTTTTTCTGCTACCGCGATTGCCAAGATGTTTTCGATTATCTTTCCGCCTGCGGGCGTTAAAATACTTTCCGGATGAAATTGCACGCCAAATATCGGAAGCTCTTTGTGCTGAACACCCATAATAAGCCCCTCAAAGTCAGCGGTTTTTTCCAGGCATTCCGGCAGCTCCAGCCCAATAAGGCTGTGATAGCGTCCTGCCTGGAGTGGATTTTCCACGCCGGCAAATATTCCTTTTTCGTTGTGTGTCACCCTGGAGGGCTTACCATGTACCGGCTCCGGTGCATGGCCGACCCTGCCGCCGAAGTGCTGCACGATCACCTGGTGACCCAGGCACACGCCAAAGATGGGCAGCTTGTCCTTGAAATAATCAACTGCTGCCAGCGAGACGCCGGCTGTGTCGGGCGTGCCCGGGCCGGGAGAAATCACCAGAAGATCAGGGGCAAACTGCTCCGCCACCGCCTTAAGCTCATCAAGCTCCGTATTGGCACGATAGACCTTAGCCTCACAGTCGCGCTTGCAAAAATCGTCCACCAAATTGTAGGTAAACGAATCGAAATTATCTATAAACATAACTTTTCTGCTCATATCCTTTACTTTCCGCCTGCGTTTCCACCTCAAGACGCCACGTGAAACGTGGGGCTAATTATTTAGCCTGCGGTTTCACCGCAGGTTGCCGCGAATCGCGCGCAAACAGGAATTTGCCTTATGCTCAGTCTCCTCAAACTCCGTTTTCGGGATACTGTCGTGCACGATACCCGCGCCGACCCGAATGTAAGCGGTGTGGTCTTTGACCTGCAGGCTTCTTATGGTAATACAACTATCGAACCGCCCGTCCACAGTCAAGTACATGACCGCTCCGCCGTAGTAGCCGCGCTTGGTTTTTTCCAACAGCCGTATCAATTTCATCGCCTCAATCTTCGGAGCCCCGGTCAGCGTCCCCATATTCATCGTGGCAAGGTATGCGCTAAGCGCATCCAGTCCCCTCGCCAGAATCCCTTTGACGTTGCTGACAAGATGCTGAACCGACTCGTACTTTTCAACAGTAAGAAGTTCCGTCACGACCCGGCTGCCCGGCTCAGCCACGCGGGCGATATCATTCCTGGCAAGATCAACCAGCATCATGTGCTCAGCCAGCTCCTTGCGGTCGATCTTCAGCTCCGCCTCATATCTGAAGTCGGTGTCGGGGTCGATTGCTCCTGCGACTCGGCCTCTCGGTTTTGTGCCGGCTATCGGCCGAATCTCCACGGTGCGGGCATCTATCGCGCCGCCCCCACTCGCGTCGGGAGACGCGGGGGCGGGCCCGCTGACCCGAAGATTCAGCTCCGGGCTCGATCCCATCAAGATCGTGCTGGGCGTGTTCAGATAAAACATATATGGCGAAGGATTCAACTGCCGCAATCTTTTATAAACATCCAGCGGCTCATCTGGACAAGGCTCTATTATCGTTCTGCTCAAAACAACCTGGAAGATGTCGCCGTCTATAATGTGCTGCTTGGCACTTTTGACCATCGCTTCGTAGTCATTGCGGCTCGTATCAGTTGACGCCTGCGAAAGTCGCCCCGTGTATTTTTGCCCTTGCGGCGTATCGAACCTGGCAACGTTGAAATAGTAATCGAAGCAGTCCTGCGCTTCGGCAATCACCGCCTCACGGTCTCCGTTTGTTATGACGCAATTGACTATCACATAACCTTTGCCCTGCTCGTGGTCCATCAAAAAGATATTGTCCGCGAAGTAGAGCTCGTAATCGGGGTTGCCCAGCAGGTCTTCTTTACTGGGCGGAAGTTTTTCAAACTGGTCTATGAAATCGTAGCTTATGGCTCCGAGCAAGCCGCAGGTGACGCGGAAGGGCTTGCTGGCCATCCTGAAGGCAAATGCAACCGCCCGTACCACATCCATCTGGTTTATGCTCGCAAGGCGAGTCTGCTCGTCAACCATCCTTTCCACCTGTTTAATCCGGCCGGTAATCGCTTCTGAGCCGAGCTCGACCGACTCGCAAAAGCCAAATCTTTCCTCTCCGGACCTGTCGGGACTGGATAGATACTCCAGCATACGTCTGCCGGCGCCGGTCAGGGCCTTGATAGTAAACTGCGCTGCGGTTCCGGCAAGATAGAGTGCGGGCTTAGCGGTGCCAAAACTCAATGCCCCGCTGCCGGTCAGATACTCCCGTGATTCGAAGAAACAGCAGTTTTTTGCCCGGCCATAGTCACTGAGCTTGGCAAAAAAATCCACCGGCTCGTCTATCTTTATCTGTTTAACGATGGGTATGATCTGGCCGGGCTTTGCACTTTGTATTATCTGCCTATAGTGTTCCATATTGTCAACCTGCTTCTGTCATTCCCGCGAAAGCGGGAATCCAGTTATTCCAGCTCTTATCCTTCTCCGGGGCTTTATTTTCCTGCCCCGTTTTTCCTTCCTTCTGCAATTTTTATTCGCAAACCGGACAAAACACAAATAAAAAAAAAGCAGCCTGTTCTTATCCAACAGGCTGCGCCTTCGGCAAATCCAACAAATTGTTTACAGCAGGCTACCGCACACACGTTGGATCTTGTCCAACAGGCCACCGCCAGTTCCAGGTGTTTTTGCGGTTAATCTGCCTCATAATAATAAGATAGTACCAACCGCTGCCACACTTGTCAAGCGCAATTGCCTCGCAATATCCGTATTTCCTCGGCAGGCCCACCGCAACAGCGAGATCGGCCCTTTTTATCGGCATGTACAGGGAACATATTGGACCTCGATTCCGCCCATAGAGCAAGCTACTTCAGTGTGCACCTGGCTCTTCTTCGGTCATGGGTTGCAGTTCCATCTTGTACAGCTTTTCGAACTCCTTCTCCATATCTCTTCGCATCCGCCCAAGCTTCTCCTCTTCCTCGGGCGTATAGCCCCCCTTTATCCGCCAGACCGTCACTTTGTCCTGATAGACCTTCGGCGGCAGCATATCCGGCGTCGGGTTTTCCAGCTCGTGGGTGACGTGGCTTATCAGTTCCGGGAGGCTGCTGATCAACGCCTTCGAATCCTCGACATCTCGCCGCAGTTGGGAGCGATCTGTCAAGAGGCCCAGAAAGCGCTGCTCTTTCGCCCGGATTTGCTCGGCCATGTGTCTCCTGGCCTCGATGCTGCCAAGCTCGATGGTCTGCTCGATGAACATCTCATCGAGCTTAAGGTAGAGCTGACTGGAAAGCTTCTCTTGCCCTTTTCGGTACTTCTCTATGGTGTTTAGCTTCTCGCTCGTGCCGATCAGCTCTATCTCCAGCGTATCGAGCATCCTGTTCATCTCGGTAAGCGTTTGCTGGGAGCTCTTGGCCGCTTCATCATCGGATTCGAACTGATGCCTGGCCTCCTTAACCGGCTTGTACTGCTCTTCACAGGCCTTCAGCTTAGACTGTTTTCCCGGCAGCTCCTTCTGAGCCGCCTCGAGCTTTTGTTGGGATTCATGCAAGTGGCGTTTGTACTCATGCAGCCTCTGGTTGACGACCGCGTTGAGACCGTCAATATATGCGCTGGCCATCAATTTGGCATCATCTTCGCTGGCAGCGTACAGCCAGGTCGAGAAATGATTGGGTATGCGGCGCGATTCCTCTTCCACCCAGACTGCAAATCCCGTCTTGAGGAACTCTTGCTGAGCTTTCGAAAATTTCTTGGCTATCGGGCTGTCCTGGATTTTCTCCAGGACGCCACGCTCGCTTGTAGATCGGGGATATTCCGTATGAAGGACGACCTCTGCAATGTGTGTCGGCTTGATCAGGCCAGGGGGATTGTCATAAAGTACCCACGTCCCCCCTTCAGTCTTTTGGCCCCTGACAGTCCAGTCTCGTGGTTCGGCACTCGTTTCAAACTTCAGCTTCAGCGGGGCATCGTTCGGCTCAACCTGCGCTGCAGTAGCAGAATGTGTGGCAAGTGAAACTAACAACACAATAGATATTGTTACCGGTCTCATTTTCTTGCTCTCCTTTCGGACTATCGGATTCGTGTTTTGGCGGTTGCCGCCGCCTCCGTACTCGGATAACGCTCCACGATATAGTTATACTGGCTCTTAACCAGCTCTTCGGCGTATGGTTTTCCCGCGAGCAGCTCGGCTGTCGCCAGGAGTCTGGCAGCCATGCCTTCATCGGTTATCCGCCGCTCGATTTCGGCCACCGTTAAAGCCTGCGGGGCAGGCCTGTTCAGGTAATGCCAAAACGCCCAGCAGGCCGCCACGGCCAGCACCGCGGCTGCCGTCGCGTATGCCCAGCGTGGAATTTCCCTGGTCTTTACCCGTTTTGAGATATGTATTGCCTG
>Ga0315274_10006930_pt1 | contig 16473 bp, 8 predicted proteins | sample YL17G02_20_MG_FD_203700 | JGI IMG/M metagenome (GOLD analysis project Ga0315274, IMG submission 203700) | Sediment microbial communities from Yellowstone Lake, YNP, Wyoming, USA - YL17G02_20 | ecosystem: Environmental > Aquatic > Freshwater > Lake > Sediment | place: USA: Wyoming | collected...
AAACGACATCAGCCAAGAAGGCCTCCAGCTTCAACCGGAATCGTTCTATCTCTCGGGGTTTCATACCCCAGAGGATATACCAAAGTATTATCAAATGTCAAGATAAACTTAACGTAGTAGTATTAGCGGTGAACGATTTCCAGCTATGAATGATGGCTTCGAGTTCATTGCCATTGGCCGGTTCCACAATCACATGAACGTGGTTGGGCATAACACAATACGCATGCAGCCGATAACGCTGTCCATCGAAGTGTTTCAGCGCATGCTCAACAATGTGCGCAATTTCCGGCTTGGCTAAGCAGCATTCACCCTGACCTGAATCAAGACAAATCTCAATTTTCTCCGAGTATAGATATTGCAGGCGCTTCTGTTCCAGTTCAGAAAGCTCCCGCCCTTGTCTGCGGGCGTTCGCTAAAATCTCTTCTCGCTCCCTAAGCCATTCATCACGTTTTGACACTGGTATGGAGTCAGATAGTCTAAAGGAAATATGGTAAATTGCATTATCGCAGCTCCAGTGCGGAAGATTGTCCCCCTTCCGGATTGCGAGGGTGTCCCAGTCCGGGATAGTGGCCGGACCTTCCTGCTCCGGTGATCCAAATCCGGAGCTGGAAGCTCCGGCCACTTTAACGAAGCGCAAATAAGTCCACGAGATCGCGGGCACGCCATCGCGGGCAGGGAGTGCCGCTTGCGCTCGCGCTTTTTCTTCGGTGTCAGCCTTGATCGGTCCAATCTTGCCTGCCCACCATGCACCGAGGGTGTTGTGGAGGAGAAACTCCACCATGTAGTCCTCGGTGAATAGCTGGGTGACGGGAGAGAGTTCATCAGCGCCGATCTTTTTGCCGGAGTCATTGACCTCCTTCTTGCGTTGGGTTTGCCAGAACTGGTAGGTCCAACCGATGGCGTCGTCGGCGCGGAATGCTTCCGACGGCAGAGCTGCGAGCAGTTTGCGCAACTCCACCTGGGAACGAAGGGGACGTAGGTTCTAAAACAACTTAAGCTCGAGGGACCTATCTGAATTCTTTCACTTATTTTCTCCTTTCACAAACCTCATCCCCCCTCACCTTTCACATATCAACACAACGCATAGCGCATAGCGCAAAGCGCATGGCGCATAGGGTTAACTCTCAATCGCAAGGTGCAAGGTGAAACTCCAAAGCAAAAACCGCCCTGATGCGGTTCCCCAGAAAGGCTTACTGCCTTTTCTGCTTTTTAAATCCCTTTAAGGATCTGTAGGGCACATGCGGTTCTTCCACCAGAAACCCTATTCGTTTCTTTGGAGGTTCCGGTTCTGACTCCGGTGGTGGACTCAGCAATCGCATGATTTGTCGCAACACCTCGGTGATTGCAGTCTCGTGAACATCCAGCCTTTCTGTCAGCTTCTTTTCCAACTCCGCAAGTTTGCGTGCAAGACCCTGCTGTTGAATGATCATTTGCCGCATACGAATGAACGCGCGCACTACAAACACACTCATCTGAATGGCCCGCTCGCTGCGCAGAATGTTGGCTGCCATGAGTGCACCGTGTTCGGTGAAGGCGTACGGCGTAAAACGTGGATCACGGTGCCGTTGTGAACCGGTCGCAATTTGCGACCGGTTAGACTGTGCGTTTGACATCGCAATTTGCGAGGTCAAATCGGCCCACTCCTTCGTAGTCAACCGAAACATGAAGTCTTCAGGAAAACGCCGGAGATTTCGTTTTACCTGCTCATTTAGTCGCTTCGTGGTGACTCCGTAAAGCTCCGCCAAATCAGCGTCCAGCATGACCCTTTGTCCCCGGATTAATAAGATCCGCTGTTCAATCTGCCCAATTGGGATGATGGCTTTCTGACCTGTCACTCTCTTAACCTCATTTCTGCTTACGCGATAAGGTCACAATTTGTGACCTCAAGCAAGAAGATAAGTTGCTTTGAAATCACAAATTGCGATTTCAAGATGAAGATTTTCTCCTGATGCATTTTGTTACCTTAAAAACAAAAGCGCATTCCTTTTAAGAATAGGTTCAAGTTTAAACCAAAAATTCTTATTAAAATTTGATTCCCCCACCGGAATTTGCCCCACTATATCAAAAAAACAACGGGATTACAAATATTTAGCATCTTTTGTGCCATGGACAACACACAGCATAGTGCAAAGAGCATAGCGTATGGCAAATGCTGCAAGCACCTGTCATTATTTATGAATTTTTTTTAAAATCCCACATTGAGCACAGGGGAAATACCCATTTTAACATTTAAAAATCATCTGACTGATCAAAAACTGTTCAAAAACGGCAAAACCTGACAAATTTTTCTACTCGTTTCCTCCCATCATCCCCAAAGCCCATCACGAAGGCCTGATGTTCTCTCAATCCTTTTTGAAATTGCCGTGCAGAAAACCTCCTCTTTTCCCCAAACCTCAACCCTCTCCCTTGCCCTTGTGATCCCTGTATAGATTAGCTCTCGTGTCAATACAGGTGAATCTCTATCTGGTAATAGGAAAAGAATTTCATTGAATTCTGATCCCTGGCTTTTATGAACCGTCATTGCATAAACCGTTTCGTGCTCTGGAAGCCGAAGCGGAGGAAACTTTCGGAGTGTCCCGTCGGCAGCCTGAAAAAACGCACGGTGTTCATTGTTGGCTGCCGGATCTGGGAGGATAATCCCTATATCACCATTGAAAAGTTTCAGATTGTAATCATTCCTGGTGATCAGAACTGGACGACCACGATACCACCGGTTGTCTCGCTTTATCACCCCTTCTCCTTTGAGGACCTGTTCAACCAGAAGGTTCAATGCGGACACTCCAAAGGGACCTTCCCGAAGTGCACAGAGAATCCGAAACCTGTTGAAGAGATCAAAGATCTCTCCGGGGTCAGTGGCCTTTAAGTAACCGGTAAAACCATTGACGATCAGGTCCCGTAATGCCCGTGGCAAGGCATCGGGCCGCGGAAGTTCCTGCCAATGGATATCCGGGTGGTTCCCTTCTCTTAGCAATGTCAGCGCTTGAGCGTTGTCCCCATCGTTTACAGCACGGCTGACCGCACCGATTCCGCTCGTAACACCAAACCGATAATTCTTTTGAAGGTGGATGATGCAGTCACTGGGTCCTTGTTTGTCGCTCCCATCCGGACTGCTCACAATATTTTCCCCGGCCAACCGTTCAACCGCATCGCAAAATGGTTTGGAAAAGCCATGGATGTTCCCCGTGTCGCAGATATCTCCCAGTACAGCACCGGCCTCGACCGAAGCCAACTGATCCTTGTCTCCCAAGAGGATCAAACGGGCATCGGGAGGAATTGCTTGAACAAGCTTGGAAAGGAGGGCGAGGTCAACCATGGATGACTCATCAATCACGACAACATCGACAGGAAGCGGATTCTTTGTATTATGACGAAAGTATGGTGAATCGGGAATGCTCCCCAGGAGGCGATGAATAGTAGAAGCTTCCTCTGAAATCGCTGTTTTCACTTCTTCCTGACAATTCAATTTTTCTCTGGCATTTTTGATCGTCTCCTGCAGGCGGGCAGCGGCCTTTCCCGTAGGGGTGGCAAGAGCAATCCGCAATCGTTCTGAGCCTGCTTGCTCTCTGAGCAAGGCAAGAATCCTTGCCACAGTAGTGGTCTTCCCTGTCCCTGGCCCCCCGGAGATGACGCAAAACCTCTTCAAAACAGAAGTGAGGGCTGCAACTTTCTGCCAGTCTGTTTCCTTTTTTCCCGCCTTTTCGTTATCAGGAAACAATCGTTCGAGGCCATCCTGCAGCAGTGCCTCGTTAATTTTCAGGTTGTTATTGCCCATACGTTCTTTCAGGTTATCAACAAGCCTTCTTTCGTAATTCCAGTAACGGTAAAGGTAAAGCCTCGATCCATCGCAAATGAGTGGCCTAAAATCGCCCGGCTTGCCGACAACAGGACTCGCCTGAAGTATTTTTCTCCATTTGCTGAGTTTCGGAAAGATCACAGAATCAAGTGGATCATCCAGCAAAGGTTTCTCTGCAAGGCCGGAGAGGTCGAGGCAGATATGTCCCTCTCCCTGAAAGTGACTAACTAATGCAGCGGAGAGAAAAAGTTCGTCACTCTCTTTGCCTGAAAGCCTTGTCATGAACCCGGCAAACTGGACATCCAGTTCTGATAGGACACCGTGCTTTTGAAGGCGGCTGATTGTCTCTTCTTTCATTTTCCTAAACCAACGGGGTTGGGGATGTGGCAATCAAATTTCTGCACAACGCGTCTATCGTTTCTTTCTTGGGTAGATCATGATAAACGCCAAATTCTGGGCCGCTTTCTGGATCTACACCCCGTAGAAAAATATAAAAGACTCCACCGAAGTGCTTTTCGTAGTCATAATCCGAAACCCGCATCTTAAGATATTGGTTGAGGGCGATCAGGTAGAGGTGATACTGAAGCATGTAAAATTGCTCCTTCATCTCTGTGACCAGCGCTTCTGAGCTATAGTCCTCCACCCGATTCCCAAGGAAATTGGATTTCCAGTCTACCAGGTAGAAACGCCCCTGGAATTGAAACACCAGGTCCATGAATCCTCTCATGAATCCTCTCGCCGGTTGAAAGTTCAGCTCCTCAATCTGATCAGGGAAATCTGCTAAGATTCCTCTCCCGCTATGTTCATCGAAGATCTTTTTCAGTTTTTTTGGTGTTATCGGCTTCAGTGGAAAATAGAATTCAAGTTCACTGAGCCTGTCTTTCATCCCTATGGAAGAAAGGGTTAGGCTTTTAGGTTCGGACATGAGTGGAACCGAAAGGACCTTTCCCATTGTTTCGCAGATGGTCTCCTGCCATTTCCTCTCGAAGCCATATTCGCTCAGTTTTTCGTTTACAAGCTTTTCCATCGAGCCATTTTTTTCTGTAAAATCGAGATGCTCAAGAATATCGTGGAGAAAGATCCCGGCTCTTGCACCTCTTGGAAAAGCAAAGATTCCTGTCGGTTCTTCCTCTAAGATTCTCTCCACTCCGGTCTGCTCCTGATCATGGTCCGGTAGATCAACGGAAGGGTGTTCCGGGCGCTTCGCGACCAGTGGCCTACCGGAGAGCAAATACGAGAAGCTGGCCATCTGCCGGTCTCGTTCTATGGCGACGGAGAAGGTCTTGCAATTTAACTCTTCCCTTTCTTCTTCCGCAGGTAAGTGTTCCTTCCCGGAGCCCATAGGCATTTCTGAAAGTTGTATTTTCCCCTTGCCCCTTCGCGTGATGCCTTCCAGCTCTAACCGGAGCTCCTTGTCGGTGAGATCCTTAAAACGTCTACTCGTCGCCTCGATGCCGTCTTCCTCCTCACCCTTAGGGGGATGCAAAAGGTAGGCAAGGGAAGATCTCTCAGCATAGTTGAAACGGCCCCAAACAACGTAACAGCGGTTTTTTGCCCTTGTCAGGGACACATAGAGAAGTCTAAGGTTTTCAGCCAAGATCTCCTTATCAGCCAATACCCTGTTCGGATTTTCTCTTGGATCGAGGACAAGGTTAAGCCTCCAGTCGTGATCGGGGTCGTGAAAAATAAATTCCCCTTCATCAGGTTTCCGAGCTGCCCAGTTAAAGGGGCAGAAGACGATCGGATATTCGAGACCTTTGCTCTTATGGATGGTGACGATCCTGACAGCATTGGCATCACTTTCAAGACGGAGTTGGTGTTCCTCAAGCCTGGGCGAGCTCGAGTCTCGCTGCCTCGCAAGCCATTTCAGGAGACCGAGCATCCCTATCTTCTGTTCGATGGCCTCCTGGTGGAGCACCTCTGAAAGGTGAAGGACATTGGTAAGGCGCCTCTCGCCATTGGGGAGTGAGAGAAGGCGGGTCCGAACTTTTTCCCTGAGCATGAGAGATCGAAACATCCGGATAAAACCGGCCCTTTCCCACAGTTCGTAATATTCGCGAAATCGTGAGAGCCAGTTTTCCCATGTCCCTTCGTCCCTCGTCAAAAGATCAAGTTCCTCCCCTGTCACACCGATCAAATGAGTTGTAAGGGCACATCTTAAAAGCTGCTCCTGATTTGGCTCTGCAATCCCTATCAGGACCCGTTCCATTTCGAGAGCCTCGGCCGTCTCGAAGAGGTTTCCCGTGCTGTGAAGGACGCTATGGATTCCAAGAGCAGTCAAATGCTCCTGGATCGTACGTGCCTGGTCGTTTGTTCTTACCAGAACCGCGATATCCGCCTCGCGGAGGCCGTTCTCACCGATCCGCGCCTCGCCTTCCCGACCGAGAAGCAGGAGACGGGAGATCTCTGAAGCAACCGCAAGAGGAACCAAGTCAGTCCCCATTCCCTTGGTAATGACCTCGCCTGACTCGGCCACTTTTCTCGCATCCAGAAACCAGAGCTGAAATGGGGGCTCCGGTTTCCCATTGATCGTCAGCAGTTTTTGATCTTCACGCTCTTTTGGCGACGCAGGGTCGAAGGGAATATCCTCATAAAGAAAAGGATTCTCCCTGTTAGAAAAGATCGTATTGACAGCCTTAATGAGATCAGGCTCAGACCGCCAGTTCTTGGTGAGAGTAAAACGGGAGTGAACTTCTCCTGCCGCTTTCATGTAAGCAAAAAGGTCTGCACCGCGGAAGCTGTAGACAGCCTGTTTCGGATCGCCGATCAAAAAGAGAATGCTCTCCTTTTTTGTAAAGACACTTCTGAAGATCGCATATTGAACGGGGTCCGTATCCTGAAATTCATCGATCAGGGCAGCTTTATATTTTGCCCTGATCGCCCTGGCAAGTTCATCTCCTCCCCCCTTCTCCAGGGAGCTGCGGAGCCTGATCAAGAGGTCGTCAAAGAACTGGATATTCTGCCTCTGTTTCCTTACCGGGAGCTCTTCCTTCATGTATCGGAAGATATCCCTCTTGAGAAAAAGGATCTGCTGATCCATTTCTTTTTGGAGAGTTTCCGCTTTCTTCTGGAAATCCTCGCAGAGCCTGAAAAAGGGATGTTCAGGTGTGGTAAACTTTTTTTTCGTACATTCCCTGAGCTCACTCTGGGTGAACTTCTCAAAACCTTTGAAGAGGGGGAAAGTCCCCCGTTCATCAGCCAAATAACTGTCCATTGCATCTAAAAGCTGAGGGGGGTTTTTGTACTGCACTTGAGACAAACCCGGATCACTCAGTTTTTCCAGGATTCCTGCTCTGACCTCTGACCAGGCATTTTTCAACTCTGCAAATGTCTCTCGAAATGGCTCAAGGGAATTTAGCGAGGCAGGACCGCAATCGGGAACAATCTCTAAATCCGGATGAGCAGTCCTATTTCCAAGGAGGTCTAAAAAGGATTTTGGGCTGAAGTTTTTGAACTGGACATAGCTGACAAACTCAGGCGGAGCCTCGTAGAAGTGCAGGCGCCAGAAATCAAAGACGACCTCCTGTTCGAGGATCCGCTGATCGGGTATCAGCTCGGTGTCAAAGAGGCTTCCACTCTCGAAGGCATTTTCGTGGAGCATCCTCTGGCAGAAACCATGGATCGTGAAGATTGGAGCTTCATCGAAGTCACGGAGGGCTTCCTGGAGAAGCTCGATTGCATTTTTGGCATGGGTGATTTTCCGGATAAGGCCGGTAACAAATGAATCATTGCTCTGGCCTTTACCTAAGGCTTCGAGTGTCTCCCGTAGCTTCTTACGAATCCTGTCTCGCAGCTCCTCTGTGGCCGCCACAGTATAGGTAACGACAAGGATCTCATTCACCGAGAAACGTCTCTCCAGGATGAGGCGGAGAAAGAGCCCTGCGATCGTATAGGTCTTTCCCGTCCCCGCACTCGCCTCGATAAGATTCGTTCCTTCGAGCGGACTATCTAAGAGATCAAAATTCTTTACCCCACTCTTGTTGGTCATCCCCAGTTCCCAACCAGTAAATCTTTTATTAACAGTTTCATAATAATGATGACATTGTTTTATAAAATCCCTCCTCACCTCCCTTTTCCAAAGGGAGGGAAATTACCCCTCTTTGGCAAAGAGGGGCCAGGGGAGATTTTGCGGTGCATGTCAATTCAACTTTGAGACCCTTAATAAAATAGAAATTTCCCCCTACTTCTTGATCTGTTCCTCAAACTTGAGAATCGGCCTGAAAACTTCAACGGCCAGTCTCTGAAACTCTTCGTCAAGAGGATTAATCTCGCCGAAACATAGATTGTAGTTAGGATCTTCACTCTCCCCACGGCTGAAATCACTGCCAATCCATTTGGTCCCAGCATCAGACAACGCCTTTTCCTCGCCCTTCCCTTTTTCTAAAGATTCAACATATGTCCACGACGAAAGGGGGAAGAAATGGAGAGGCTTGATCAACCCACTCCAGTAAGTCTTCAGAAGCCCTTCCAGTATTCCGGAACTTCCTTCAAGAGGTGGATACTTGCACTCCAGGTCCTTGCAGATCAATGTACCATGACAAGGATAACCCTTCACTCTCAACTGGTTGAGGACGAGGTGGTGGACCCATAATTTCAGACGGTCCCCTGGCTTTAGAGTTGCGTAGCGGTAATGGAGGAGACCGTCCGCGTAGATATTCTCAATCCGTCCCTTGAGCCTGAACCCTCCTATAGTTAGATCTACATCAAGAGGATTAAGTAATTCACGCTCTATACAAGGAATAATTCGATCGACAAACGTCTTCACCTCCGCGCATATCTCGCCAAAGCGGCACTCCCCTGGTGTCCCCTGGGGAACCTGACCCTGGGCTTTGACGACCGGCAGACACTCTCTCAAATTACATCTTCCCAAACCCCTTCCTACCAGGTATTGCTCGACCTCATACTTTTCCAGTCCCTTTAGATCGAAAGGTTCACTCTCATCCAGGATTACACTTCTTTCGTCGAGGTAAATCTTCAACCGCTGATTGAGAAGAAATTTTGCCGGATTCCCGTAGAAGCGGCAAAGCTGGTCCAGATCGACCGTCTTCCAATCCTCCCCCGGTTCTGAAAGTCCTTTCGAGATAAATGCCGCCGGCCTCTCCCGGAAATGGACGGCCTTTTGCGCAGCCTCGAAGTTTTCTATTGAGTAGCTGAAGAGTTTTTCATTTTTTTTGAAATACTCCGTGCTGAAGGCCTGGAGGCGATGCTTTGTGACAACGTGCTCCAGGATCTCTTTTTCCGGAACCTCAAAACCCTGCTGGATGGAGTCCATGAGCTCGCTCACCAGTACTGATGGCGGGATGAGACTGTTATCCTGGATACTCTGGCCCACATAGCTAATGTAAAGCTTAGACCTTGCTGAAAGAATGGTTTCGAGAAAAAGATAGCGATCATCGCTGCGACGAGACCGGTCTCCCTGCCTTGGATGTTTTGCCATGAGATCAAAGCCCAAAGATTTTGTCTGCCTTGGATAGGAATCGTCGTTCATACCGACTAAGCAGATCACCTTGAAAGGGATGCTTCGCATGGGGAGCATGGCGCAGAAAGTCAAACTACCAGCGAGGAAACCGAATCCAAATCCCTCGTTCTCCAAGAAATGCTTGAGATAGGATTTGATCACATCGAGTCCGATCTTTTCATTAAAGCCCGATAGAGTCTGTTGGTTGGCAAGATCATAAAGTGTCTGGCGGATTACCTGGACATAGCGGGTCGCCTCTTCCTCGGGCAGGAAAAATTCGTCGAAAAGGCTGGACAGAAAATTACCCCACTCTTCAAGAGTTCGGAATTCGCCCAATTTCTTGACCGAAGCGAAGAGTCGTTCCAGAAATCCCAAAAATTCTCCGAGGATCGAAGCCTCACCTCCTTCAACCCGATCGTAAGGAAGAATTCCCATGAACATCTGTTGTTCTTGATCGGGCATGGCGTAGCCAAGAAGCATCCTCTCGATCCCGGCGCGCCACGTATTTTCTTCAAATCCGGGTAGACCAAGAGCCCGTCGGGCCTCCCCGTCAATCCCCCAGCGTATCCTAGTCTCCCGAACCCACCCATGAATCAGTTCAAGGTCTGTTTCTGACAAGCCAAACCTTTTCTGGGCTGCAGACGATTCGAGGACGGTCAGCACTTGAGAGGCGCCGAAACGGCTCCCATATAGGTCGAGAAGGTTTAGGAAGGCATCGATCAATTGGCTCTCCTTCCGAACCCCTCGGTCGGCTATGCTGAAGGGTATCCACCGGGAATCATCCGCAGGGATAGAGAAAACCGCTTGGATAAAAGGGGCATAGGTTTCGATGTCCGGTGTCATGACGAGGATATCCTTCGGAAGAAGAGTTGGATCGGCCTCAAATATGGCTAAAAGTCGATCCTGTAAAACCTCAATCTCCCGCATGGGACTGTGGCAGGAATGTATCTGGATGGAATCATCTGACGCACTGATCACGCCTTTTATCCCACCGGATCGTTCACGGAGGTTTAGGATATCAGACTGAATTGCATTAAGCAGACTTTCTTCTCCCGGTTCAATAAAGAACTCTTCCTGGTTGCCGCCAGATTCGTAAATCAGATCGAAGAAATCTCGTCCGAGGGTTCCCATCGATGCGAGAAGGCTGTTGCCTTTTTCGAGGTGAAGATCATCCGGAAGGTTATCCACCTTCTTCCGGCGCTCCGTGATCCGTTTCATTTCGCGGCCCGAGACGATGTCGGCCCAGTACTCCCGGCAAGGATTCATGAGAAAAAGGTTCACTTCAATAAGCTGCGAAATGGCTGCGAGTACCTGCATGTGAAAAGGCGGGAGCGCAGAAATCCCGAAGACTGAAATCCGCCTTGGAATGTTTTCAAGTTTGACCGTGTTTTTCTGGATCATTTCAAGAAAGGTCTTCTGAAGCTCTGCACGGTGCAACCCTCCATTTTCCTTCACTATTTCTCGCCATAAGGTGGCCTGCCAGTGATCGTCCTTCCCCTTTTCCCAGTTGAGAATCATCTCTGGCCGAAAGATGACGTACTGATCAAAGATATCGGCAATCCGTCCGGAAAGTTGAAAGCGTTTAAGACTCGATTTGTCCTCTCCAAGGTAGATCCGCAGGCTCTCAAATCCTTGCCTTTCCAGGCAAGATGGGATCAGTCCCATAATTCTCCAGGGCATTATCTTGGGATCAAAGGGGGAAATCTCCGGAATGTCAGGAATAACTTCTCTGAACACGCCATAAACAAAGTTGTTTGGAAAGGGAAAACGGCAGTTCGCACAAATACCGTGGTATCGGGCGAGTTCCATGGAGATCCAGCGCTCCATGCCCTTGCTCTGGACAAGAATGATCTCGCTTTCCAGCGCAGAGGAAAGAGGTGATCTGAGCACCTCGGCCAATTTTTCTGCCAGAACTTCCAGACGATTGCTGGTAAAAAGTCTCAAACCAGGCATCGTTTCTCTTTTTATTGTGTTCTTTCTATTGATGGCTGTATCCCCATAAACCCACTTTTATGGGGATGTTCTGGAGTGAATTATATCTTTCTTTACTATTTCGTATAGCAAGGCCATTTTACGCATATTCCATTATTTTTACAACTTTTCCCTCCTCTTCGGTGTCTATTATCGTAACTATTTTATCAATCACAGAATAGGAGAACCTTATGTACAAATCTACCAACTTATAACTCTTATGATTAGATATCCCCCTCGATGAGGCACCTCTCGTAGCCATTCATTCCAAGCCAGCGGTAAGCATGATATTTACTCAGCATGCTCGCTACAAATTCCTCGGCCAGAACAAAGTCGTCAAGAAAGTAGACCGGGATATTCCACCTCTCCTGGGCTGCCAGGAGACTTCCCAAAACAGCATTGGGATGGGCCTGAGAATCCTCATACGGGGTCTTAACGTTACTTAAAGACCCCTCAACGACCAGGCAACTTTTCTTAAAGGTTGAAAGCCTCTCACACTTTTTGATGAAATCGTTCCTCTCCTGTATAATTGATTTGACCAGATCAGGAACGGTCTTCCTCTCTATGATCACCTCATCTTCCATACCCAGAAGCGTATAATCTCCCACGGATAACCTTCTTCGGACCGTTCCTGAAAACCAGTTGGCAAATCTTTCAAACGTATAGCCCATGTGTTCGGCAGAATCGATGACGACGGTGGGCTTGGGGACGCGGATAGCTCCACCCCTTTGTCGCACCCTGAGAGGAGAATTAGGGGGCGGAACTGGAAATTTAACCTTTTCCATTTCCTGCAAAGGATTGAAGGTCTCAAACATCCCTTTCTTGCATCTTGGGCATTTGACCGCTCCAGAAGGAAGGGCCAGATAGACGGGGCCCTTGCATTTATGGCAGACCCTCTTTGTCTTTCTTGGAAGACTGGCTAGCCAGATCTCATTGAGACTGCTGAGAGGTTTTTCATACTCAACGATATCATATTCCTTCCTCTTGTCACATACAGGGCAATAGATGAGTGCTCTGAGACCGTGAATAGGCCCTGAAGATGCATCAATGAAATTTTCGTATTGGACTTTTTCCGTTTTCTGTTTGTAGTACGGCCAGGGACCGCTGGTTTCGATGAAGTAGTTGCAATAATTGCATGAATAAGAATAGGTCTGCATGGTCCCCCCTCACCTCAATCCTCTCCCACCCGTCGCTTCGACTCGCAACCGAGGGGAGAGGAAGTATTTTCTATGTTAATCTATTTTCTAAAAGTTTTGAGCTTCTTCCGTATCAATCCCATGAGCAGGAGGAGGCCGAGAAGAGGTGGTTTCTTGTCATCATAAATCTATTACCCCAATTGAGTCAAAAAAAAACTTCCTCCCCCCTCGGAGGGGGAGGATTAAGGTGGGGGGGATGTCCACAATGTCCACCCCCATCCCAAACGTTCGGCTGAGCTCACGTCGAAGCCTTCCCCCATCGTAAGGGGGAAGGAGGTGAGATAAGAAATCCTCTGATTCTGAATAAATGACGAAGCAAATAGGACAACTGGGCTTTAAGGACCGAATTCATTAGCTTTAGAAAACGACATATTTCTCGCTCAATTGGGTTATTAAGTCAAAATTCATCACTTCTGTTTGGCCATATCTATGATTCCACATACCAGAAGATGATTGAACCACTTGCATCACCCAGCCTATTGAATCGGCCCAAAGATTATAACGTTATTCGCCTCATCAACTTCCACTACGGAATTGTATTTATCAATTACCGCAATGATATACTTATTTGTGACAATTTGTTCCACTGGAAAATTGTAGGTCAATTTGATCGTTTTACTCTGCCCTGCCTTGATCTTCCCTGTAATGGACGGCTTTAATGGAGTGTCACTTTGATCATAGGTATCATCGTCTGAGAGATAAATTTTGACTGTGGAGGATGAGGCATCCCGACTACCAATGTTCTTAACAGTCAGGGTACCTGTTATGGTGCACTTTGGGCCTTTGGTTGTGTTTTTACAAATCTGGATCGGTGGATCTGTCCATGTTCCTGTTAGATCAGGCCCAACATTAGGGGCTGATTGAATGATGGTCCCATGCTCTCCAACAGCAACAAAAGTATCATCACCGTAAGCTATCCCATTTAATGTGCTAACTGACCCTAGATTTCTTTTGATCCATGTAAATCCATCAGGAGAAGTAATGATGATGCTCCCTACTGCTACAAAAGTGCTATTGCCATAAGTTATTCCATTTAACACTTGATCAAGATAATTTAACATGTCACTTTTCCACGTCACCGTGTCCTGCGAAGTAAATACTCTTGGGAAATCTGGTGGCCTCGGATCTATAGGGCTGGAATTAGTGTATCCGACCGCAACAAAAGTGCCATTCCCATAAGTAATTCCAGTTAATGGGCAAAATAAACAGCTTCCTTCTGATATTCTTTTTGTCCATACTATACCGTCGTTCGAGGTAAATATTTTAAAAAACCAACCTCCACCCACAGCAACAAAAGTGCCATTGATATAAATCACATCGTATAAATTCAGACCAGATAAAAAATCCCAATCAAAAAAATCAGAACTTACAATTTCTCCTGCCCAAACGATCCCATTAGAAGAGGTAAGAATAACACCTCCTTGAATACCACGTTCTCCGCCCACAGCAACAAAAATGCCGTTTCCAAAAGTTATCCCAAATAGATGATAATCATTGCCATAACTTCTTTCTGTCCAAACAATCCCATCACGCGATGTGAGAATAGTGTGATATTCTCCTACGGCCACAAAAGTGCCATTGCCATAAGCTACACCGTGGAGATTTTTTGAAGTTACAGAATGTCTTTTCTTCCACACAATCCCATCTGATGAGGTAAGAATAATGCCCGATTCGCCAACAGTGACAAAGGTGTTATTTATATAAGCTATTCCATTGAGTCTATTAGGAGTTATGGGTCTTCTGATAGTCCAATCGATACCATTTATTGAAGAAAGGATAATACCCCCATAACCTACAGCAACAAAATTATTATCACCATAAATTATTCCATTTAGACCGTCGTAATGGTTGGTATTTGAATTTCTGGTTACCCAAGTTTCCCCATCAGATGAGGTAACAATGGTATCCTGTGCCCCAACAGCAATGAAGATACCATTACCATATGTCATGCTTTTGGGATTCATATAGGTACCTGAAGATCTATATGTCCATGTAATTCCATCTGTTGAAATATGAAATCCAAGATAATCGGCAGCCACAAAAATACCATTACCATAAGCTATTACTTGACCATAATAACTGTATGAATCATTGAATGCCCATGCGGCTCCGTCGTGAGAGGTTAGGATAATTCCAGTGTAACTGACAACAACGAAGGTATCATTGCCGTAAGTTACCCCTGTCAGCTCTGCATTGGTTCCTGATTCTCTCGATGTCCATATTGCTCCATCTGGAGATGTCAGGATAGTGCCTCCTCCTCCCACTGCAACAAAGGTGCTATTACCATAAGCTACACCGCGGAGATTGTTTAAAGTTCCTGAATTTCTGTCTGTCCATACTATCCCATTGGGGGAACTAAGAATAATGCCTGATTCACCAATGGTCACAAAGGTATTGTTGGCATAAGTTATCCCTGTGAGCATTGTTAAAGCTCCTAATCCTACTGCTGTCCATGCTAATCCATTTGGAGAAGTGAGGATTCTATCACTTTGGCCTACAGCAACATAAGTTCCATTACCATATGTCACACTATTAAGAGTGTTACCCTGTGGTAAAGGGTTTCTCCAGTGCCAGTTTTCGAGTGGATTTGCGTTTGAATGTTCTGGCGAAAAAATTGAAATTATTAAAGCTAACATGAAAATAATCGATAATTTAATTGTCCTCATCACATTTCTCCTCTTCTCTTCATCATTTTTTTATGGATCAATGCTAAGAATAGTATCAGACTGAGGAGAGGTGGTTTCTCACCTCCATCAGGATCATCTATATTTTCTTCAACGTTTTTTAGGAATTGTTTTAATTCCTCATCCTCGGGGAATTTCTCAATTCCCTTCTTAAGTACCTCTATAGCCTTCTTATCCCATCCCATCTGGAAAAAGGTAGCCCCTACATTTTGGTATAAGATTGGATCTTCATCCGGGAATTTCTTAAGCCCTTCAAATGCGATTTCCATTGCCTCTCTTTTTATTCCCAATTCATAGTATGCAGAACATAGACCTGAATAAATACAGATGCCCTCGTGAACTCCTTGAGAGCGCTGCCAGAGTTTCATAGCCTTTTGATAATATCCAAGGGCCTCCTGAGGATAACCCATATCCAGAGCACAGGATCCCCTATCTGCAAGGTATTGGTGATTTTCTGGATACCTCTCGATAAGTCCTTCAATGATCTGGACGGCATCCCCATAACACCCGAGTCTCGTTAGAATTAAAAACTTGTTATAAAGACCTGTAGAATTATCTCCCAGGGCAAATTGGAGAGCGATGTCCATACATCTCAATGCCTCAAAATCGTCTCCCAGGCTTTCATATAATCCCCCCATAGCCACCCAGAGCGCGTAAGAATCGGGATATCTCTTTAGCCCTCTCTCCAGAAGCCTCCTGGCTTCATCGTAATACTCCATCTCCGTCAGGGCCCTTGCGATCCCGTTGTATTTCATCTCTCCATGGGCTCTCCATGAGACTGAGCTTAGAAGGGCTAATCCCTTCTCATACTCTTTGCAGTCAAGGAGGGCCCAACCCATGTCAATCTTGAGTTCATCGATGTGCTCTTTAAGCTCCCGGCGCCTGGTTCTGGATGTTGCGAGTTTAAAGTCCCTCTGTATAATGTGGAGCTCTCTTTTTAATGCATTTAGGTCTTCAACATCGATTGAAAGGTTTTTGTTTTCTTCTCCCATCATACCCTCCCCCTTTGAGATATCTCATTCTATAGTACCATTATAAAAGGATACCTATCCCAGGAGGTGTCCTACGTTTAAGCTATTGGATTTAAAGTGGAATTTTAGTAGATTTTCAAGATTTTCTGGACTTCTTTTTTGATGATTTCTCTGAGGCTTGCTGGTTTGATCACTTCGACCTGGTCGCCGTGTTTGAGTATCTCCATCTTAATCTCGGAAAAATCTGCGACAGGGAAACTCAGCTCAAGGGAACCATCTTTGAGGAATCTTACCTTCTGGTCTCTATGCCATATCTGGTCTTTTATCCATTTTGATTTAAGAGGTGAGAACCTGAGTGTGACCCTTTTGGGGGATTTGCCCTTGTATAGACCAAACGAGG
>Ga0315274_10006931_pt1 | contig 16472 bp, 13 predicted proteins | sample YL17G02_20_MG_FD_203700 | JGI IMG/M metagenome (GOLD analysis project Ga0315274, IMG submission 203700) | Sediment microbial communities from Yellowstone Lake, YNP, Wyoming, USA - YL17G02_20 | ecosystem: Environmental > Aquatic > Freshwater > Lake > Sediment | place: USA: Wyoming | collected...
AATCAAATAGGAGACGGCAACGTCAACGGCTTCGGCCTCGAGTTCTACATCGAGGCCCCGGCCTCGGAGTTCGGCGACGCCGCTGACGCCGCCGCCTCGGGCTTTGGCGGGCCCTCGACGGCCTCGCCCTCCGCCTCCTCGGGCTCGGGCCCGACGCTGCACGCCGCGAAGGCCTCCTGGCAGTTCCAGCTGCTGTACACGGTCGCGCAGCTGGCCGCGGGCCACGGCGGGATCAGGGCCATCATGGACGAGATGCGGCTGCTGTCGACCGAGGCCGAGGGCGTCGCCGGCGCGATGCCCGCCGAGGCGGCTTCGCCGCCGCCCTCCGCGAGCGCCGTGGTCACCCCGGCGGGCCGCGTCGGCGCGCTCCTCGGCCTACGCGCCGACGCGCTCGCCGGGGGCGCCGAGTCCGACGGCCGCGCTCCCCCGCCGCCGGACAGGATCCCGTCGATGCCGCTGACGGACGTCTTGCTCGTGAACGTCAAGCTCCTGACCCTGGGCGAGCTGGGCTTGATCACGGAGCGAGGGGCGCAGGGCAGGGCGGCGCTGGACGCGGCGTTCAGGGGGGCCGGGAGGCTGGTGTCGTCGCTGACGAGGCCGAGCGTTGTTTGACTCCTTTTTTTTAACTTTTCCTTCTTCTGCGCTTGCTTCATCTAACTTCGGGCCTTTTTCTCTCGGTCCCTCGATTCGAGCAGCGGTGGCGGAAGAAAGCAGAAAAAGGATCAGGAAAAAGAGGCGAGGGACCAGAGAGAGAGAAAGAGAGAGAGAGAGAGAGAAGCGATTCAAAAACCATCTATACGAGTAAGCAAAAAGAAAAAAAAAGAAAAAGGACACTGCAGTTAGTTACAGCAGAGGGCGCGGCGAAAGAGGGGGAAAGAGGCAGTTTCCACGAATCAGTGAAGTCTCGCGATCATTAAAGTTGGAAAGAAAAAAGAAAAAGAGAAAAAAATGGGGCTGCCTCCTGCGTCGTCGTCCTCGCTGCCCCCTCGCTACGATCAGCTCTCCCTCCGCGGCCAGGCGCTGACTTCTCAGAACGCGGAGCTCCTACATTGTGAGTGATCACGGGAGAGCGAGAGAGGCGCTTTGTTACTTTTTGTCTTGGAGAGAGAAAGAGACAGAAATAACAAAAAAAAAACGTTTTCCTCTCGGCCGATCGTGTCTGTTGACCTCCCTCCAACTCCTCAAAAAAAAACGTCTCTTCCACTCTCTCACTCACTCCCAGACATCGAAAACCTCCGCAGGAGAAGGGACGCCGCCGACACCGCCCTCCGCGCCGACGAGGCCGAGCGCGCGGCCCTGCAGCGCGAGGCGGCAGCGCTGACGCGGAGGCTGGGAGAGCTCGGCGAGCGCGTCGCGGCGGCGGCGCGGGCGAGGGACGAGTGCGCGGACGTGCTCGCGACGGCAGAGGGGGCCTACGAGAAGATCCTGCAGTCGGCGCAGAGCCTGCGGGACGTGCTGAAGGCCGAGGCGAGCGAGATCGGCGGGGGGAGAGACAATGACGGAGGCGACAACGGCCGAGAGGGGAGCAGCAGCGATTCGGGAAACAACAGCGCGGGCTGATTTTTTTTTTCCTCTTGTGCAAAGGGCAGTTTTTTTTGTGTGTGCGCGCACGTGCACCTCGTTCTCCCACCCTCTCAGCAGCTGACGCGCGACCTTCGCCCTCGGACCCCGGCCGCCCCCGCGACGGCGTCGAGGGCCCTCTCGCCGTCGGCCCCGTCCCCGTCGTCGCATCCGGCGGCCGACAGCCTCAGCGCCTCGCTGGTCGCCGGGAGGTCGAGGCGGAAGTAGGAGGGGCGGGCGCTCCCGCTCTCGCCACCCCCTCGCTCCCCTCCTCCCTCCGCTCCCCCTCGCTCCCCTCCTCCCTCCGCTCCTCCTCTCTCGCCGCCCTCGCTTTCGGCGGCCGCGTCCTCCCTCGCGGCGCCCACCGCCCTCTTGAGCGCGAAGAACGCCGCGGCTCCCAGGAAGAACGGCGGCTCGCCCACCGCCTTGCTCGAGTGCACCGTCCTCGCCGTCGCGGCGTTCCTCGACCCCCGGAGCAGCGAGACGCGGAAGTCGGAGGGCGCGTCGTCGGCCGAGGGGATCTTGTAGGTGCCCGGGCCCCTCGTGTGCGTGGAGCCGTCCAAGGTGGAGAGAGGTGGGGGAAGAGCAGGAGAAGAAGGAGACGAAGACGACGAGGAAGAAGGAGATCTGACAGTCTTCCCCCTGCCGCGGCCGTTACCGCGGCCGACCCACGCGTGCGACGCGTCGCACTTGACAACTTCCTCCGTCGTCGCCCAGCCCAGCCCTTGCACGAACGCCCCTTCGACCTGCCCGACGTCGATGGCGGGGTTGAGCGATCTTCCGACGTCCATGACGACGTCGGCCCTGCGGATGGAGGAATCGCCGGTGAGGCAGTCGACCTCGGCCTCGACGGCGGCGGCGCCGAACGAAAAGTAGGCGACGGGCGAGCCGCTGCCCCAGCCTCCGAGGCCCGGGGTGGCGTAGAACCCGTGGGCGCAGAGGTCGACGCGGTTGGCGTAGGCCGCCGCGACGGCTGCCTTCCAGACGGGGAAAGAGGAGAAGGAGGAGGAAGGGGGAGGAGTTTTGTTTTCTCCTCCTTGTTTTGGTGTCGCCGCCGCCGCCGAAGAAGAGGAAGGAGAGGGAGACGAGGCAGCAGCCTCGGCGGCGGCCTCGGCAGCCTCGGCCTCGGCGGCGGCCTCGAGCAAGTAGGGCCGCAGCCTCTGCATCAGCTGCCGGCACGCGTCGGCGACGGCCCCGCCGTAGAGGTCGCTCGAGGCCGAGGCCGCGGTCGGGGACGCGTTGGGCACCGCGTCGGTCCGCGTCGCGGAAGCGACTCGGACGGCCGAGAGCGGCAGCGGGCGGACCCTTTCTGCTCCTCCGCCGCCTCCTCCTCCCCCTGCGCCTGCGCCCCCTCGGTCGACGACGCCGAGCGCCGCGGCGGCGACCGCGGCCACCTTGGTGTGCAGGCCCTGGCCCATCTCGACGCCGCCGTGGCTCACCAGCACCGAGCCGTCGGCGGCGAAGACGCTCACCTGCGCGCCGGCCTGGTTGTACGTCTTGTGCGTGAAGGAGATGCCGAACATCGTGGGAACGGCCGCGAGCCCGCGCTTGACCCAGCTGGTGTTGAGAGAGGGAGAGAGAGATAGGGTTTTTTGTGAGTTTGAGGGAGAGAGAGAAAGGAGGAGGTGGAAAAAGTTTAAAAGAAGATAAAAAATAAAATAAAAGCACCGGCTGCTCCTGTTGAACGCCTCGATCTCGTCCCGCCGCGCGGCGAAGTCGGAGCTGCGAAGACACTCGTCCCAGCAGGCACGCGCCTGGCAGTCCTTGACTACGGTCCCGTAGGGCGTCGTGTCGCCGTCTCGGAGCTGTTGATTTTGTTTTGGAACGTTTTTTTTTGCGGAACAAGATGAAGAAAGGTGAGTTTTTTTTCTCGAGATCCGTTGACCTTATAAACCCCCGAGAAAAAACAAAACGCTTTCTCACCAGTGACCCCCCGCGAAGCACCTCCGGGGCCACCCCCAGCGCCGCGGCCGCCTGCTCGACCGCCGCCTCGAACGCCAGCATCCCCTGCGGCGCGCCGAACCCGCGGAAGGCGGTGTTGGACGTCGAGCTGGTCCTCGCGACGCGTCCGCGGGCGCGGAGCCTTTTCGACGAGACGCCGTAGGCGTTGGTGCAGTGCATCAGCGCTCGCTCCATGACGGGGCCCGAGAGGTCCGGGGAGCAGCCGGCGTTGGAGAAGAGCCTGAGGTCGGCGGCGAGGATGCGAGCAGAAGACTGGTTGTTCTCTTTTTTCTGCGTCTCTGTCGTCGTCGCGCCCTTTCCTTCTCCTTCTCCTTCCCCGCCTTCGTCTCCTTCTCCTTCCTTGCCCCGAACGACCTCCGCGGCGACCTTCCACTCCACGTAGAAGGGGTGCCTCTGTTTGATTGTTTCGACGAAGAGAGAGGAAAAGAGCTTTGAGTTTTTGGTTCGACGTTGTCGGCCTCGCGACCTCGGGGCAAGGTCGAGAGGCCTTGAAACGACGAAGAGAAGAAAGGACCCCCCCAAAAAAAAACTACTCACCCCTCCCGAGATCGCCGCGTCCACGTGCCGCTCGAGCACGAGCCTCACGGGCCTCTTCGAAAGAAGAGCAGCGATCCCTGCAGCGGCCGCGACCCCTCCCGCCCTCGTCTCCTTCCCTCCAAAGCCCCCTCCCAGCCGCGTCGCGCGGCAGACGACGGCGTGCAGCGGCAGGCCCGCCGCACGGGCGACGTCGAGCTGCGTCCCCGAGGGGGACTGCGTCGACGAGAGCACGTCGAGCTCGGAGGAGGTTCCGGGCTCCCCCGGGAGGACGAGCGCCGATTGGGGCTCGAGGTAAAAGTGCTCCTGGCCGCCGATGCGGATCGAGCCCTCGACGACGGCGACCTTGCCGCCGCCGCCGCCTCGGGGAGCGGGCGCCGCCGCGGCGGCTTCCTTTTCTTCTCTCCCGTATCCCTCGAAGAGCTCGTCGATGTCCCCTTCGCCGTGCTCGATCTCGCGGTCCATGCCCTCGAAGAAGGAGCCCGCGGCGATCGCGTCCTCGATCGTCAGGATAGGCTTCTTCCTGCTGGCGCGGGAGAGAGGAGGGGCAGAGCTGATGTTGCCGCCGCCGCTTTCGTCGTCGTCGTCGTCAGAGTGATACGCGACCTCGACCAGCAGCGCCGCCCGCCTCGCCAACGTCTCGCTCCCGGCCACGACGATCCCGAGGGGCAGGCCCACGGCCTCGCTTCTGTCCCCGACCGCCAGGAAGAGATGGTCCCCGAGGAACGGGCCCCAGCGGTTCTCGCCGGGGACGTCGGCGGCGCCGAAGAAGAAGACCGAGGAGGAGGAGGAGGCCGCGGAGGAGCCCGAGGCGGCGGCGACGGCCTTGCTCGAGTCGATGGAGGCGACCCTCGCCGCGGCCCTCGTCGAGAGCACCAGGGCCCCGTGGAGCGTCCCGGGCGGTAAGGGCTCATCGGCGACGTACCTGGCCCTGCCCGAAGCCTGCAGACCCGCGGAGAGGTGCTGCACGGGGGCCCCGATGACGCTCCCTCCCCCCGGGCCTCCTCCTCCCGAGGAGGCTGCTGCTGCGAATTCCCGCTCTCCCTCTTCATCCTGTCCCCAGTACTGGAGCGAGCGAGGCGGCGGGCGCGGCGGGAGGCCCTCAGACGCCGCGGAGAGCCAGGGAGGGAGCGCCGGCGGAGGAGAGAGAGCGAGAGAAGAAGAAGAGGAAGAAGAAGAAGAAGAAGAAGAAGAAGAAGAAGAGGACGCAAAAGAGAGAGAACTCGAGACGACCTCCATCAGCCTCTTGTGTGCGGAGGAGAAGAAGCGCGCAAACGCCGAGGCGACGAGCGCGCGGCGGAAAGGAACGGCCCCCCCCGGGGCGTCGTCCGGAATGACCACGTCCTCGCTCGTCAGGGCCCTCAAGGCTTTTTCGTAGTCCTCGAAAGACCAGCGGGATCCGAGGAGAGCGCGCGCGGCGAGAGGGGCGACGAGGGGCGTGGCAGCGACGCCGCCGAAGCAGAACGAGGCCTCGGAGACGACAAAGGCTTCTTCTTCTTGCTGTTCCTCTCCTCCTCTTCCTCCTCCTCCTCCTCCTCCACCTCCTCTCTTCTCTACTTTCTGCGCTTCGAACCTCACGGCGAGGCACGCAGTCACGATCGAGATGTCGTCGTCCCTACGACGGGCCTGCTTGAAGGCCTGAACGAAATCCAGGGGGCGGCGACGGCGACGGAGACAGGGGGAGGAAGCCCCGGGTTTTCCGTCTCCAGCGGCGGCAGCGGCGGCGGCGGCGACAGCGACGGCGCCGCCGTCGCCGCCCCACCGCGGGAGTCTCACCCTCAGCAGCACCTCCTCCGGAGCCAGGTCGACTTTTCGGTATCCCCTGAAGAACTCGGCGGCCGGGATACCCCGCACGGCGGCGGTGGGAGCCCGGGCCCGCGGGCCGCCGTCGAGGCGCGCGACGTCGAAGACGCCGCCGAGCGCGACGAAGACGGGGTTGAGGTCCGAGGCAGGAGACGCCGTCGCGACGTTGCCGCCGACGACCGCCGCGGCGCGCACGGCCCGCCCCGCGAACCTGCGCAGCTGGAAGGCGAGCGCGGAGGCGGCGCCAGAGGAGAGGGAGGCGCCGCTGGCGGCCTCCAAGAGGTCCTCGAGCGTCGCGCCGGCGCCGATCGAGAGGTGGCCGTCGCCGGCCGGCGCCTCTCCTCCCCCGGCGACCCCGAAGTCGAGCTCCGACAGCTCGGGGACGCTAGATATGTCGATCCTCACGGCGTGCCTGGCCCCTTTCTGCGCGCACTCGATCCCGACCTCGGTGCTGCCGCCGACCAGGGTACAGGGAGAGCCGCGAGAGGAAGCGCTCGAGGCGCGGAGGCGGAGCAGCGAGCGGAGCGACGTCGGTCGGTGCCACTCCACTCCTCCTCCGCTTTCGTTCTCGTCTCTTTCGCCGCTTGGGGCGGCGGGGAAGTGGAGCTCGGGCTTGGAGCGCGTCAGGAGCTCCCGCGGGAGGAGGGTGGAGGCGTCGATGATGCTGCGCGGGGACGACGGCAGAGGAGAGGGGGGGGCGGCCTCTTCTTCACCGGAGAGCCTCGCTGGAGGGGCAAATTTCCCTCCCTCGCCGTCGTTCCTCTCCTCTCCCTCGTCGAAGAAGGGCCTGAAGGCGTCGATGATCGGCCTGTAGCCGGTGCAGCGGCAGAGGTTGCCGCTGAACACGTCCTCGATGTCCTCTGTCGGCTTTCGGAGAGGGCAGGAGGCGGGGGAAGCGGCGGCAGGGGCGCGGCAGCCTTTCGTCTCGCCGCCGCAGCGGCCGCCCTCGTCCCCTCCGCCGCCCGTCCTCGTCCCCCGCGCCGCGTGCGCTGCCAGGCAGGAGTGCGCAGCCATCACGAACCCGGGGGAGCAGAAGCCGCACTGCGAGCCATGGGCGCTGGCGAGGGCGGCGGGGAGTGGGTGAAGGCCTTTGTTCCCGCCGCTCCTCCCCCCGTCGCCGCCGCCGCCGCCCTCGAGCAGCCCCTCGACCGTGACGACGGCGGCGCCCTCGGCGCTGTACAACGGGAAGAGGCAGGCGTTGACCGGCCGCGCCCGGACCTCCCCGGCGGTGTTGCGGTCCACGAGCGTCACGGTGCAGGCGCCGCAGCCGCCCTCGCCGCAGACGAGCTTGGTGCCCGTGAGGCGGAGGTCGTCTGATTTTGTTTGTTTTTCCGTCCGGGAGTTTTGGGGGGGTCGAGAGGGGGTGGAGTCGAAGGAGGGGTGAGAGGAAGCAGGGGAGGGCGAGCGTTTTTTTTTCGTCGCCCCCGTGCTCTCCGTTGTTTTCTTTCTTTCTTTCTCACCCCTCAAGTACTGCAGCAGAGTCGCGTCGCCGCGGCCAGAGGGGAGCACGTGCCGCGAGCCGTTGACGTAGATGATCGCCTCTTGGACCGCAGCTTCGTCTCCGTGGCTCCCCTCCGCGGCGTCGGAAGGTGGAGGCATCTTCGTTGAGAAAAAGTTAGATCGCCTCTTTGTTTCGTCGACAGTGTTTTTTTGTCTCTCACTCCGATGCGCCACCAGTACAAAAAAAAACAAATCGATGTTCTTTCAATCTCGGACGAGTTCCCACGCTGCGGCGTCGACATCGAGCCCGTTCTCTCGCCGACAGGCTCGTATCTGTCGCAGCTCGGGCCCCTGTTGGACGAGGAAAACAACGGAGCCTCCGAGGGCGCTCCCGAAGCAGGACAACGAACGCTCCAACGGAGATCGAGCCGCTTCCCTCTTCCTCCCTCTCGCCCTCGCGGTCGCCGCCTGCCTCGGCCCGCTCTCTCTTCCCTCCCTCGCCGAAAACGTCCGCGTCGAGGACGTCGAGTCCCCGGCCCTGCGTGCCGGCCTCGAGGCCGCCAACGAGCAGCGCTGGGCCGACGCCGAGAGGCTTTTCAAGGCCTATCTTTTGGAGGCGCCGGACTCGGCGAGCGGGCTCTCGAACCTGGCCAACGTCGAGCTGTCGACGGGGCGGCCGCAGCGGGCCCTGGAGCACTTTGACCGGGCGGTGGAGCTGGCGCCGAGGGCGGCAGTGCCCAGGATGAACCGGGCGCTCGCGAAGGAGGCGCTGGCGGTGGCTGCGGCGGCAGAGAGCAAAGGAGGAGGAGGAGGCAGCAGCGGAGGAGTTTCTTCGTCGTCGTCCGAGCTCCTCCTCGCCTCCGCGGCCGACGACGCCCGCCAGGCCTCCCTGCTCGATTCGAAAGAATTTGCGGCATTTTACGATTTAGGAAACATCCTTGAGCGGCAGGGTGACTTCGTCGGCGCCCTGGGGGCCTTCACCGAGGCCGCGGACCTTGCCCCGGGGCTGCCGGGGTATCGGCTGCGAGAAGCAACGAGCATGTTCCAGGTCGCAGTCGACAGCGAGGAGGCGGGAAGCCTTCCCGCTTCCTCGGCTGCCTCCTTCACCAAGGCCCGCAGGCTCGTCGAGGGCGTCGCGCGCAAGAACCCGAGGTACGCTGAGGCCAGGGCCGCGCTCGCAGCGATGCACTGGAAAGCCGGCGACGTCGCTGCGGCCGAGGGCGCGCTGGACTCCGCGGTGGGATTGGAAGGGGAGTGGAGAAAGCCCGGGCACGCGGCGAAGGCGACGAGGTGGCCTCCGAGGCTCGTGGAGGCTTACGAGAGGCTGCTGGCGATCGAGTGAGGAAGGGTTTTGTTTCCTGTTTTTGGTTGGAAGCGGAAGAGGTTTTGGAAAAAACAAAATGAAAAAAGAAAAATATTTATTCTCTCTCTCTCGTTCTTCTCTCTCTTCCTCTTTCTCTTGTCTCTCTCTCCCCAACAGACTGAAAAACAACCAAGACGCCCCTCCAAACTGTTTTTTTATTGAGCACAAGGGGGGAGGGATCGGAAGAAGGAGAATATATGGCTTTTACACACACACGCGCTCCTCTTCCAAACGTTTCCACACCTCGTCTTTTTCTTTTTAATGTGTTTTTTTTCTTTTCTCGACCTGTCTTTTTTTTTAATTTCTGTTTTCCAAGACCCACGCTTCGCAGCAAAGTGTCTTTCGAAAAGGTCCTAAAACTCAAGGAACAGCATCTAGGAGGTGATCTTCTTCTTAAGCTCCTCGATGTCGGCCAGCAGCTCCTCGCGGCTCGACTTGAACAGCAGGTAGCGGTACACGAACCACGACGTGTAGCCGAGGCCGACGAGCTCGAGCAGCTTGGGCAGCAGCGGCACGGCGTTGACGGCGCCGACGACGGTCGAGGCGAGCCAGAGGAGCACGACGGCGCCGCCCGCGTAGAGGAGGGCCGAGGGCTTGTCCTCGACGGCGTCCCACTGGAGGTTGAAGGACGGGGGGAAAGCGTGAGCCAAGAGGAGGGAGACGAGGGGAAAAAACTCGAAGAAGAAAAAAAAAAGGAAAGACCTCGAGGTCTCGAAAACTTTTCCTTCTCCTCCCTCTTACCTTCTGCTGGATGTCCTTGACGATGGCATCGACGTCGACCTCGTTGTCCGAGGCCCTGACGGCGACCGAGGCGCGCTTCGGGGCCTGGCGGGAGGCCTGTTTTTTGAGGTGGTGGGGAAAAAAGGGAGGGAGAGAAAACGAGGTGAGATAAGACGAGGTACGTGTTTTTTTCGTCTTCTTTCCGGCAGAGGGTCGAAGAAAGGGGAAAGCGCCCAACGCTCGGCAGCGATTGTTGCTTGTTTCTTCGGAAAAAACTATCCGCGATGTGCTGCGCCAAACGCTCCCCTACGAGCCAATCAACTGCGCCCACGACGGGAGTGAGACGGATTTGGGTCTTCCCAGAGAGATGGGGGCATAAGAAAGTGAGCAGGCGGCGGCCAAAGGCGCGCCATTCGGCGGCGCGGCGGCAGAGCCGTCCGTCGTCGATTGGAGAGGTTTTTTCTTCTCCTCTTTTTTTTTGGGGGGGGGGTGGCGGCCCTGGCCCACTTCTGGGTTTAATGCTCCCCATGAGCCTCATCCGAGAGCGGAGGGGCGATCTACCACGTTCTGCGCTCATTTCGCGCGAGGGCAAGAGTAGGGGAGCTTCGCAACCAAAGGGAAAGAGAAGGTAGCGCCGCGGCAGGCGCCGTGGCAGAGGAGAGCATTCGTTGCTGCTGCTGCTTTTTGTCGAGCTCAATGGAAAAAGCCAAGAGAGCAAAAGGATCTGCCCCCGCGCCTGGCGCTTCCGCTCGTCTCTTCTAGTCCCAGAGACCACCATCACGCGACGCGCAGCGAATCTCGCTCGCAAAGGGGGCCAGCGAGGATTCCAGTCAAGCGGAGGGGCACGGAAGGGGCCTCGAGCGGGAAGCAGGGACGTTTGCTTCCCGCCTCTGGCCCTACGCTTTTTTTTTTTCTTCGCTCTCCCACCAAAAAAAAAACTAAATTCAATCTCTTTCCCCCCCAAAAAACCCACTCACCACGGCGCCAGCGATGCGGGCGGGGCGGGCCGCCACCGCCGAGCGGCGGCCGGCGACGGCGGTGGGGCGCACGGCGGCGACGCGGGAGGCGAGAGCGAAGGCCATAGTGTCTATTCGGGGAGGCGAAAGAGGGGAAGGGAGGGTTGATTGACAAGGAGCAGAGAGAGAAGAGTGTGGGTGAAGGCTCTTGTAAGCTTCCATCATTTTTTCAATGCCCCGGAGCATCTAGCCTTGCTTGAAGGAAAGCAACAGCGAGGAGCCCCGTTAAGGGTCTCCTTCTCGCGCGCCGCAGTCGTAGAGGGGGCATCTCCCTGCGTAGCAGCTCTTCTTCCTGCGAGAGAAGCGGAAGAAGAAGCCCGAGAGAGAGAGAGAGAGAGAGAGAGACAGACTCGCTCGACGAATCTTTCCCCCTCGACCGCCGCCCCCCTCTCGATCGCCCGTTTTGATGGCGCCGACCCCGACGGAACTGGCGCAGGCCGACCTCGACCGCGCCCTCTCGGCCCACCTCCTCCTCTCGGCCTCCTCCTCCTCCTCCTCCCCCGAGAGCAGCCCCAGCCTCGATCTCCTCAGGCTCGACCGAGAAGCCCACGTCGCCTTCGCCCGCAGGGCCCTGAAGACCCTCCCCAGCGGGTACTCCTCGCTGGGCGCGTCGAGGCCCTGGATGCTCCACTGGGCGACGCACTCTCTGTCTCTTCTGGATTCCCCGCTCTCCGACGACCCTCGGGAGGCCTCCAGGCTCGCGCGGGCGATCGTCAAGTTCCTGAAGGCGTGCCAGTGCCGCGAGACGGGCGGGTTCGGCGGCGGCCCTGGCCAGGAGCCGCACCTGGCGACGACGTACGCGGCGGCCGCGACGCTCGTGACGCTCGGCGGCGACGAAGCCCTGGAGGCCTGCGACCGCGGGAGGCTCGCGTCCTTCCTCCTCTCCTGCGTCGTCGTCGGGAGAGAAGGGGGCGACGAGGTAGGCCGCGGGTTCAGGGTCTGCCCCGGCGGCGAGGCGGACGTGCGCGGCTGCTACTGCGCGCTGGCGTCCTCGGCGCTGCTGCGCCTGCCGGCGCCGGCGGACCCGGGCTCGCTGGCCGAGGCCGCCGGGCTGCGCCGGTACCTTCGGGACTGCCAGACGGTCGAGGGAGGGCTGGGCGGGTTCCCGGGCGGGCCCGAGGCGCACGGGGGGTACGCCTTCTGCGGGGCCGCGGCGGCGGCGCTCGCCGCCGGGGGAGGAGGAGGAGGAGGAGGAGGCGCCGAAGGAGGAGACGACGGCGCCCGAAGAAGCCTCCCGCCCTCCTCCTCTTCCTCCCCTCTCGACCCGCGCGCCCTGCTCCTCTGGGCCTCCCGATGCCAGTCCCCGACGTGCGGCGGCTTCGCCGGCAGGACCAATAAGCTGGTCGACGGCTGTTACAGCTGGTGGCAGGGGGCGCTCTTCGGGATGTTGGCCGGCGGCGGAGGAGGAGGAGGAGGAGGAGGAGCAGGGGGCGCTGCTGCTTCTGCGGCGGGCGCTGCTGCTTCTGCGGGAGCTGCTTCTGCGGTCGCCCCGTTCCCCCCGTTCGACGCCTCGAAGCTCCCGCCGCTCCCGGGCCTCCCGCCGCTGCCCTCGGGGGCCAGCAAGGCTCCCACGGCGACGGAGAGGACGGAGGAAGAGGCAGAGGCAGAGGCGGAGGCAGGAAACCCGGCGGTGGCGGCGGCGGCGGCGCTCGAGGAGGCCCGCGCCGCCGCCCGCGTCCGAGAGCTCCTCCCTCAGCCTTCTCGTTCGGGCGACGGCGACGACGCGGCAGCATCCGCCGCCGCCTCCCCCCTCTGTTTCGACCCCCTCGGCCTCCAGATGTGGATTCTGGCCTACTGCCAGGAGCCTTCCTCGTCGGCTGCGCTGCCCTCCCCCGCCGCCGCCGCCGGCGACACGCAGGAGGGACGACGACGGCGCTTCCGCGGCGGCGGGCTCAGGGACAAGCCCGGGAAGCCTCCCGACCACTACCACACCTGCTACTGCCTCTCGGGGCTGTCCGCGGCCCAGGAGGCAGCCGCCGTCGTCGTCGGAGGGGAAGGGAACCGGCTGGAGAAGACACACTTTTTGCTCAACGTCGTCGCGGCGAGGGTGAGCAAGGCCGCCGCGTTTTTCGAGAAGGAGAACAACGCTCGAGGAGGAGAAGGAAAGAGGCACATGTAATACCAAGAGAGTAAAAGAGAAGAGAACTCGAGGCATTTTACACAAAAGAAGGGGGGGGAGGAAGAAAAAAGCAGAACTTCACTCGAGCACCAGCGCTGCCGCGGCGTCCTTGGCCGGCGGCTCCCTCATTGAGCTCGCGCCGACAAACACCGTCCTCGGGTTGCTGTGCCCGCCCACCACCTCTGTGCCGACGTGAGTGCATCCGTAAGACGTCAAAGACCGCAGCCGAGGGCACCCGTCGGCGAGCGCGCCGAGGGCGCGAGAGGGCACCGCGCGGCACCACGAGACGTCGACGTCTTCGAGCGAGCGCGGGCAGCTGCGGAGCAGCGCCGCGACGAGGCGCTCGCCGGCGCGCGGGACGCCGGCGACGCTGAGGGAGCGGAGTCCGGGCGGGGCCTCGCCGTCGGCGTCGCCGTCGTCGGCGGGGGCGGCAGAGGCGGTGGCGGCTCTCTCGGTGGTCCTCTTTCCGCCGGCGACGCCAAGGCTCTCGGCCGCGAGCGCGAGCGCCTCGTCGCCGAGGTTCTTGCAGCCGGCCAGCGCCAGCCGGCTCAGCGGCTGCGGGAAGCGGGACAGGGCCTCTAGGGAGGCGTCGGAAATCGGGCAGCCGTCGAGAGCGAGCGAGGTGAGGCCGAGGTACCGAGGAGGCGGCGACACGGAGGGCGAAGAGGAGGAAGGGGCGGCGGCGGCCGCGGCGGCGGCGGCGGCAGAGGACGCCGCCTCGAGCAGCGCCACGACTCCCGCGTCCGACACTCCCGAGCACTGCCTCAGCGAGACGCGCGAGAGGCGAGAGAGCGGGAGATTCCTGTTCATTTTAGGCGAAGACGAAGCCGAGGAAGAGAGCGCCCGGGCGATTTCCAGCAAGAGGGCGTCGTCGGCCGCCGGGAGGCCGTCGAGCACAATCTCCTCGATCTCCGCCAAGAAAGAATTCTCCCCCTGCTCCTTCTCACCCTCGCCCTCTCCTCCTCCTTCTCCCCCCGGTCGTCCCAGCAGCGCGGACAGCAGGGCCCCGGAGTCAATCCCGCGGCAGTGCGCCAGGTCCAAAACCCTCAACGCGGGCACCAGCCTCGGCAGCGCGGCGACGGCCGCCCCCGTGACTTTCGGAGCCTGCGGCAGCGCTAGCGAGCGGAGCGAGGGGCAGAGCGAGAGCAGGGCCGAGAGCCCGCGGTCGGAGAGGCGGTAGGCCCCTCCCAGGCGCAGGTGCGACAGGAGAGGCAGCGGAGGGGAGGCTCCCTCCGAGCTGCCGCCTCCTGCGCCCTTTTTAACCTTGTCGGCCGCGGACGCCGCGGTCGAGTCCCCGAGGCCGCGCCCGCAGAACCCGAGCTCGAGCCTCTCGACCCCGGGGTGCAGCGCCTCCGCGAGCAGCGCCAGCATCGCCGCGGCGTCCAGCTTCGAGGCATCGGGAACGAACACCTCGGCGGGGCGGTTGGCGACGAGCAGCGACGCGCCCGCCGCGTCGAGCGTGCGGCGCGCCGCTGCGGCCCGCGCGACGGCGGCCCTCGCGCCGTCGGGGACTCCCTCGAGACTCTCAACGACGTCGAGGTTCTCCGCGACGAGCGCCGCGGTCATCTTTAGCAGCGAGGGCACGCGGGAGGGGCGGAGAGCGGGGGTCGCCGGGGCGGCAGCTGCTGCTCCCGCCACTCCTCTCTTCGCGGGCGCCCAGCGGATCAGCGCCGGGGCCTCTGCCGCCGCGGCCTCGCCCTTGGCCGCCGCCGCGGCCCTGCGCGCCGCTGCGGCCGCGTCGCGCCCTTCCAGCAGGGCCTGCGACGTCGCCCACATCCCGAGCTCGCGCGCCGCGGCGCGCTCGCCGCCGACGTGGGCCGCGTTCGCGGCGGCGGCGTCTGGGTCGGCGTAGCTCCGGCCGCGGTCTCCTCCTGCTCGCGCTCCCCGTGCTCCCAGTCCTCCATCGTCTTCCTCGCCCTCGTCGAAAACGGCAAAGTGCGCGGCGCGGGCGACGGCGCGCGCGTGGGCCTCGGCGCGGCGCCCGCCGTCCTGGAGGAGGCGGGAGTGGTCCGCGAGGGCCTGGCCTCGCCGGGGTTCTCCTTCGCCTCTCCCGGGAGCGGGTGCGGCGGCGTCGCCGGCGTCGCCTTGTGCGGCATCGCCCGTCCTCTGTCGCGCCGACGGCCTGGCCTGTTCTTCGGCGTCTTCGACTGGAACAGCAGCAGCAGCAGCAGCAGGATCCGCTGCGGCTTCGGCGTTCCTCGAGCGAGAGCGGCGCGGCGGCATCGTGACAGAGAGAGGAAGGAGAGAGAGGGCGCTCGAACTCCGAGCGAGATGGGGATCGCTCAAGAGGCAAGGGCCGCGTCGTGGAAGAAAGTAAGTGAAAGAAGAAGGAAGAGAAAGTGAAGCAAAGCGAAAAGAATGCTCAGAACTTTTTCCGCTTTCCTCCTCCTCCCTCCACTACTCTCCCCCAGCTCTCACACCTCCTTCTTCTTCGCCAAAATGTCTCTCGAGAAGAGCATCCTTGGGATGGGCAACCCGCTCCTCGACATCAGCGCAGAGGTCGACGACGCCTTCCTGGCAAAGTACGAGGTGAGAAAGAAGAACGTTTTTTTCATTCAGCGCCGCCCCATCGAATTGATCGGTTTTTTCTCTCTTTTGCTCGAGGCGTTCAACGGCCGATTCGGAGTGCCTACGAAGCTTTTTCCTTTTTCTTTTCGATACCGAGTAATCACGTTGCGTTCAAGCTCGCCTCAGCGCATGAGAAAAATGCCATAAACGCTGCTCAAGGCCCAGGGCGCGCCTCGATTTTCTCTTCTCCATTCAAAGTTTTGCCGCCTCTCTCTCAACGATCGAATGCTCACTTGTTTTTTCCGACTCCTCTCTTCTTTCATACGCAAACAAACTCCAAAACAGATCAAGATGGCCGACCAGATCCTCGCCGAGGACAAGCACGTCCCGATGTTCAAGGTGAGAAATTGTATTTTTGAGCGACAAGTAGGAAGAATTGTTGAGGCAGTTGAAGAAAGGTTTCAGCCGGCGACGTCTCGCCGATTGATCGATCGCGCTCCTCTCGCGTCTTCTTTCTCGCTTCAACCCCCTTGTCTGGAAAAAAAACATCTCTCTCTTCCTTTTCGCAGGAGCTCGCCGACAAGCCGGACGTCCAGTACGTCCCCGGAGGAGCCACCCAGAACACCATCCGCGTCGCGCAGTGGATGCTCAAGGACTCCGCTCCCGGTGAGAAGTTTTTTTTTTTGGAGAGAGAGAGAGAGAAAGTCTATGCCTGTCTTTTTTCCCCTTCCTCTTCTTTCGTCTCTTTTGTCGAGAGGCCGTGCGAAAACTCACGAAAAGAACCACTCGTTCGACCTCAAATCACCAAAACCTCCCAGGCGCCACGGCGTACATGGGCGCCGTCGGCGATGACGAGTTCGCCAAGATCATGAAGGAGCAGGCATCGGCCGACGGCGTCGACGTGCGGTACTTCACCGTCGCCGACGGCACGCCCTCGGGGACTTGCGCCGTGGCCGTCAACAAGGCCGGGGAGAGGTCCCTCGTCGCCAACCTCGCCGCGGCGAACAAGTACGACGTCGCGCACCTGAAAGAAGCCGACAACTGGGCGCTGGTTGAGTCCGCCAAGGTCTGCTACAGCGCCGGGTTCTTCATCACGGTCTCGCCCGAGTCGATGAAGGCCGTCGCCGAGCACTGCAGCTCCGGCAACAAGACCTACTGCCTCAACCTCTCGGCGCCGTTCATCAGCGAGGTCCCGCCCTTCAAGGCCACGCTGCTCGAGCTTCTGCCGCACGTGGACGTCCTCTTCGGCAACGAGACCGAGGCGCGCGCGTTCGCCGCGTCCGAGAGCTGGGGGACCGAGGACCTCTCGGAGATCGCCGCGAAGATCGCGACGTCTTTCCCTCGGTCCGAGGGCAAGGCCGGCAAGGAGCGCACCGTGGTCATCACGCACGGCGCGGAACCCACCGTGGTCTTCACCGCGGGCAAGGTCTCGACCTTCCCGGTGCTG
>Ga0315274_10006933_pt1 | contig 16470 bp, 12 predicted proteins | sample YL17G02_20_MG_FD_203700 | JGI IMG/M metagenome (GOLD analysis project Ga0315274, IMG submission 203700) | Sediment microbial communities from Yellowstone Lake, YNP, Wyoming, USA - YL17G02_20 | ecosystem: Environmental > Aquatic > Freshwater > Lake > Sediment | place: USA: Wyoming | collected...
CGCGCCACCCGGCAATCCGCCTCGATCTGGAGGCGGAGAGCGGCCAGGTCCGGGAATCGTTGCTCCTCGCGAAGCTTGGCCAGAAAGCAGAGTTCCAGTTCCGTTCCGCCAATCTCCCGGGTGAAGTCCAGCAGATGGGCTTCAACCTGGAGACGGGATTCGCGGGTGCCCAAGGTCGGCCGGACGCCCAGATTCACGACCGCGGGGCCCGACCAGTCCGGTAGTTGGGCCGTCGCCATATAGACGCCCTGGGGTGGCAACACCAACCGCGGCACGTCGAGGTTCGCGGTGGGAAAGCCCAGACTCCGTCCCAGCCGGTCGCCCGTGATGACGGGCCCCGCCAGGGTATAACGACGGCCAAGGAGGCGCCGGACCGCGTGGAGGTCGCCGGTCCGGATACGCTCCCGCACGCGCGTGCTGCTGACGATCTGGCCATCCTGGAAGAACGGCGCCACGGCGTGGGTGGCAAATCCCAACTCGGCACCCAACTGGCGCAGGAGTTGCACGTTGCCACTCCGGCGATGCCCAAAGTGGAACTGCTCACCGACATACACCGCGCACAACCGTCCAAAGTCGCGCGCCAAGCCGCGCACGAACGCTTCCCCGCTTTGCTCACTGAAGGCGCGGTCGAAGTGAATCAGCCACGTGGCGTCCACGCCCAGGACGGCGAACATCCGCAGCCTCTGCGCCAGCGTCTGGATCAACGACGGCGCACGCTCCGGAGCGACCACGGCGGCCGGATGTTGGTCGAAGGTGATGATCACCGCGCGCGCGGTTTCGCGGCGGGCATCGGCCACCAACCGGTCGATGACCGCCTGGTGGCCGAGGTGAACGCCGTCGAACATGCCGATGGCCACCCGCACTGGGGGTCCGACGCTGCTCAAGCTGGTGGCTGGCGTGATGATTTCCACAGGCAAAACGAAAAGTGACGCGAATGGCGGAAGACCGGCCTCGGACGCCGCGCCGGATTCACTCCGGCACGGTCAGTTTCAGAATCGGGATCACGTGTGATGCCAGTTCCTCCGGCGGCAACTCCAACACCCGCGCCAACGGCAAGGCGTCCGCCACGGAAAACCGGCCGACGGCCATCCGCCGCAACGAAGCCAGGTGCGCGCCGCAACCGATCTGCTGGCCGAGTTCATGGGCGAGGCTGCGCACGTAGGTGCCTTTGGTGCAGACCACGCGGAACGTGCCACAGGGTTCCTGGTAAGCGGTGAATTCGAAGCGATACACGTGAACCAGGCGGGGTTTCCGCTCCACCTCGATCCCTCGGCGGGCCAGTTTGTAGAGCGGCACGCCGGCGACCTTCACGGCGGAAACCATCGGCGGGGTCTGCATCAGGTCGCCCACGAAGCGCGCCGCGGTGGCATTGAGTTCGTCCAGCGTCAGCGGCGGCACTGGCAGCGTGGCGACCATCTCGCCATCCGCATCGTAGCTGTTCGTGGTCTCCCCGAATCTGACGGTGCCGGCATAGACCTTGTCGGCGGACATGAGTCGTTCCGAGAGTTTGGTGGCGTGGCCCAGAACGACCATCAGCAGGCCGTCCGCATTGGGGTCGAGCGAGCCGCAATGTCCCACTTTCTTGAGCCGAAAGCGGCGGCGGATGGCGTCGACAACGTCGTGCGACGTGGGGCCAACTGGCTTGTCGATCAGCAGGGCTCCATCCAGTGGGCTGAAGTTGGGCAGGGGCATGGCCGTCAGCGCTGGAGATTCAACGCGCGCCGCAGGGCTGCCAACACATGACGCTGGACTGACAATGGCCGCCCGGCGATGCGGGCACCGGCCGCCGCCGGATGCCCGCCGCCGCCGAACTGGCCGGCCAGTTGGTTGACGTCAACTTCCCGCCGCTTGGAGCGGAAGCTGACGCGGACCACGTCGGGCTCGATCTCCTCGAACACACACGCGACGATGACGGGTTCGATCGCCCGCAGGTGGTCGATCAAACCCTCGGCGTCGGCCTGGTCTGCGCCGCTGCGCGTGAAGTCCGCCGGTCGCAGCCAGAAATACGCGATCTGGTTGTTGTGGGTCAGCCGGAACCGGGTGAACAGGTGCCGCAGCAACCGCACGCGCGAGAGGGGAAAGGACTGATAAACCTCCTGGCAGATCGTGCCGAGGTTGGCGCCACGTTTGACCAACTCCCCCGCGGTGGCAAAGGTGACCGGCTGGGTGGTGGGGTACTGGAAGGAGCCGGTATCGGTCGAAACCGCCGTGAACAGGCAATCGGCAATGGGCGGCGTGATCGGCCAGCCGGCATACTTGAGCAATCGAAAAACCAGTTCCCCGGTGGAAGACTCCCGGCTCCGCACCCAGTTGATGTCACCGAAGCGGGTGTTGCTGGCATGGTGATCGATGTTGATCAGTACGCCGCGGTTTCGGAGGTGCTGCCCGGCGGACCCCAGGCGCTCGTGGCTGGCGGAGTCGACGGCAATGACGCAGTCGAAGATGCCATTGGGGCGCGGCCGACGCAGCAGACGCTCCGGGTCCAGAAAGGCCAGTTTGTCCGGCACCGGGTCCTCGTTCCACACTGAGACTTGTTTGCCCTCGTTCTGGAGCGCCAGGGCCAGGCCGAGTTGCGCGCCGATGCAGTCGCCGTCGGGCCGCACGTGGCCCACCACACAAAAAGTGCTGGCGCCCTGGATGGCTTCCAGGATGCGGATGACGATCTTGGGCCGGGTTTTCATGGGGCGCGCTCCCGGTCCGGTCCACGCCACGTGGCCGGGCCGGGGTCAAGGCCACAGCAGATCAAGAAGGCTCCTGGGGGAGGGTTCCTTCGATTTCCTCCAGAACCTGCAGCACGCGGTTGCCCCGCACGATGGCGTCGTCCACCACGAACCGAAGCTCCGGGGTATACTTGAGGATGACCGCGCCGCCCACCATGCTTTGGATGCGCTTGCGCTGCTGGCTCAGGCGGGCGAGTCCCCGCTTCTGCTGGTCTGCCGACCCGACGATTCCCACGTACACGGTCGCGGCGCGCAAATCGCCCGACAGCGTGACGTCGTTGACTGTGATCAACCCGGTCTCCGGGACGGGGAACTCGCGCAGCAGGATTCCGCTCAACTGCCGTTTGAGCAGTTCGCGGACCCGTTCGTATCGGCGATTCTGCATGGGTTCCGAGGGGGAATCGGGACACAAGTGGCCGGGGGATGCTCAGAGCTTCTGTGGCACCTTCTCCGTGGTGTAACACTCGACCACATCTCCCTCCGCGAAGGCATCGAAGCCATCAATCCGAATACCGCACTCCATGCCCGCCCGCACCTCGGTGACCTCATCCTGAAAACGCCGGATGGTCTGGATGATCCCTTCGAAGACGAGATTCTTCCGGCGCATGACGCGCGCCTTGCCCTTCACGAGGCGGCCGCTGGCCACGACGCAACCGGCGACGTTGCCTCCCTTCGACAAGCTGAATACCTTGCGGACTTCCGCCGCACCGAAAACGACCTCCTTCAGCAACGGGTCCAGGAGACCGGTCATCGCGTCCCGCACCTGGTCGATCAGTTCATAGATGATGGCATAGAGCCGGATTTCCACGCCCTCGCGCCGGGCCAGTTCGCTCGCGGCGGCGTCGATGCGGGTGTGGAAACCGAGGATGACGGCTTGGGACGCCGAAGCCAGCAAGACGTCGGACTCGGCGATGGTCCCCACCGCGCCGTGAATGATCTCGAGCGAGACTTTGTCGGTGTCAGTCTTCTTCAGAGCATCGGCGATGGCCTCCAACGAGCCCTGCATGTCCGCCTTCACCACCACCTTCAACACCTTGGCTGATTCTTTGTCCAGGCGGTCCATGAAATCGATGATGGTCATCTTGGGCCGCGCCTCACGCTCCAACCCCCGTGACGATTCGGTTTGCTGCTCGCAAAGTTCGCGGGCAACGCGGTCGCTGAGGACCGCGGTGAATTCCACTCCTGCTTCGGGCACGCCGTTCAAACCGAGCACTCTGACCGCGACTGACGGGCCGGCCCGTTTCAGCCGCTTGTTCTCCTCGTTGATCAGGGCCCGGACCTTTCCGTAGTAGTGCCCGCACATGATGACGTCGCTTACGGACAGCGTGCCTTTACGCACCAGCACGGTGGCGGTGGGGCCGCCGGGTTCGAGCCCGGACTCAATGATGTTGCCCCAGGCCAAGCGCTCCGGGTTCGCCCTGAGATCGAGCAGTTCTGCCTGCAACAGGACCGCTTCCAGCAGCTTGTCGATCCCCTGCTTGGTCAAGGCGGAAACGTCTACAAAAAGCGTGTCGCCGCCCCAATCGTCGGGCACCAGTCCGTGCTCCTGCAATTGCTGCCGTACCCGCATGGGACTGGCGTTCGGATGGTCGCACTTGTTTACGGCGACCAAGATGGGGACATGCGCCGCCTGGGCATGGCTGATGGCCTCGATGGTCTGGGGCATGACGCCGTCGTTGGCGGCAACCACCAGCACGACGATGTCCGTGACATTGGCGCCGCGGGCGCGCATGGAACTGAACGCCGCGTGTCCCGGCGTGTCGAGAAAGGTGATTTGCGCGGCTTGCTGGGGCCGGTCCGGACGAGGAATCTCGACGGTGTAAGCGCCGATGTGCTGCGTGATGCCGCCAGCCTCCCCGGCGGCCACGTTCGACTTGCGAATCACGTCCAACAAGGTGGTCTTGCCGTGGTCCACGTGGCCCATGATGGTCACCACCGGGGCCCGCGGCTTCAACTGTTCCGGCTTGTCTTGGTCATCCTCCGGCGACCGTCGGATTTCCTGCCGATGCACGCCGCTGCCCGTCACTCGTTTCTCCACCCGGAACCGGAAATTGTACTTGGCACAGACGCGCTGGGCGACCTCCGGTTCGATCGGCTGATTGACCGTGGCGAAAACGCCCAGTTCCATGAGGTCGGCAATCAATTGGAAGGGCTTTCGTTTCAGCGCCTCGGCCAAGTCCCGCACGCTGATGGGCGGTCGGAGGATGATTTCCTCGCCGGTGGCCTGGGGCACGGGCGGCAAACCCACCCCCCGACCCGCATCTTTGCCCGGAATTCCCCCGGTCACCAAGCCGCGTTGGGCGGCTCCCATCGGTGTCTTGGCTGGGCCGGCAGGGGACTTTCCCTCCCGCCCGCGGGGCGGTTCCGCCTTGCCGGCTGGCGCGCGCGCCGGGCCTTTGGCGCCGGGACGGTCCGCCGGACGCGGACGTACCGGGAGTTGGATGAAGCCGATCTTGTCGCCGACCTTTGGCGCTGGGGGCGGCGGCGGCGCCGGTGGCGCGGGGGCCTCCACAACTACCGGCGGGGCAGGCGCCGGGCCAGAAACCTCGACTCTTACTGCAGGAGACGGCACGGGCGCCGATGCCTCAGACACGGCAGCAATAGTGACAACGTCCGGGACCGTCTCTGCGATGCCAGCCGAGGCGGCGGGCGGTGCGATCGTGCTTGAGGGCGTCGCCGCAGCCAGCTCGAGGCCAGCCGCAACGGGAACTGCCGTCGTTAGCAATTCGATTATTGGTGGCGCGGGCACCGGCGCCGCCGACGGGGCAACTTCGGGTCGGGCGGGCGCACCGGGTGGGGGAACCGCTGGCGGCGCGGTTTCCGGCGCCGGCACCAGGACCGGTGCCGGCGGGGCAGGTTCTTCCTTGGGCGCGGGCGCGCCGGGTTTGAACCCCATTTGTTCTTCGAGGTATTCGGCAGTGATCTTGTCGAGCGTGCTGGAGGGCACGCGGGCATTGACGATGCCCAGTTCCTTGGCCTTGGCCAAGACCACCTTGCTCTCGACCCCGACCCTCTTTGCGATGTCGTAGATTCGAACGGGCATACTTTACCCCGTCGCCACAGCGGACCCTAACGCCCCGGTCTCCGCCGGACCACCGGTTGCCGAGCGTGCCAGAACACGCGTCCTCGATTGTCGCCCCATGGTCCAGGCCAAGCTCAGATGCCAGGCGGAGTCCCGAGGTCCAACGTCCGCCGCTGGGCCTCGACTTTGGCGGATTCCAGGATCGCCGGCGCCGCCTCGCCGATCTCGGGAATCTCGGCCAAATCGGCCACTTCGGCCTGCAACAGGTCTTCCAAGCCCAGGAACCCGTGATGCACCAGCGCGTCGGCCTGTGCTTCGCTGATGCCCGGGATGGAAGCCATGGATTTCACCGCCTGCGCCACCTTTTCCTCAAAGCCCAAGATGGTGGTCGCTTCCGCTTCGATATCGACCTCCCAACCGCTGAGTTTCGAGGCGAGGCGCGCGTTCTGTCCCCGCTTGCCGATGGCGACGGCGAGTTGATCCTGGCTCACCAGGATGCGCACGCGCTGGTTGGCCTCGTCGATCTCAAAGGACTTCAGTTTGGCCGGCGCCAGGGCATGCGTCACCAACACCCGGATGTTGCTGTCCCACTTGATGATGTCGACCTTCTCGTTGTTCAACTCGCGCACGATGTTCTTGACCCGTTGGCCACGGAGTCCGACGCAGGCCCCCACCGGGTCCACTTTTTCATTATGGGAATGGACGGCCAGCTTGGTGCGGAAGCCCGGTTCTCTCGCAATGGCTTTGATCTCAATCGTGCCGTCGGAAATCTCCGCGACCTCCAGTTGGAACAGTTTGGCCACAAACTGCGGGTCGGACCGGGACAAGATGATTTCGGGGCCGTGCGGCGTGTTTTCGACGGCCTTGACATAGCAACGCAACCGCTCCCCGATCTGGTATTCCTCGGTGGGCACCCGCTCACGGTTGGGAAGCAAGGCCTCGTACCGCCCCAGATCAATGCTCACGTCGGAACGGTCGAACCGCCGGACGACCCCGCTGACAATGTCTCCGGCCCGATCTTTGAACTCCGCGAAGATGAGCGCTTTCTCCGCCTTGCGCAGGTGCTGCATCAGCGCCTGCTTGGCATATTGCGAGGCAATCCGCCCAAACCCGGTGGGCGTGACTTCCACTTCGATTTCTTCCCCGATCTGCGCATCCGGTTTGTTGCGCCGGGCTTCGAACAACGATACCTGGTCGTGCTTCGAAATGACCTTCTCGGCCACCACCAGCTTGGCCCAGGCCTTGATGTCGCCACTCTTCGAATCAATCGTGCAGCGGAGTTCGCGCGCCGGTCCCACTGCCTTCTTCGCGGCGGAAACCAAGGCCTCTTGGACCGCGGCGAGCAGGGTATCTTTGCCGATGCCCTTCTCCCGCTCCCAGAATTCCAGGACCGCAAGCAGTTCGTTGTTCATACGCCTGTCCCCATCCGGGGAACAAAAAAGTCGGCAGAACCGAGCTCTCCGACTTCGCGCGCTGGTTGCCCAGCAATCTGTTCTATTTCGAGCAAGCACTCTATCGCCCTGGGAGCCGGTCGTCAAGCGGCAATTCCCAAGCCAAAAACTCGCGTCGTTGCATCGGGTCAACCAGCGCCCAGTCGCTGTTGCCCTGAGGGGATACCGCAAGGGCGGGTGCCGCGGCAAGCCCTGTCCAACCCGCTTACCTGCCACCCGCCATTTTCCGCTTGTTCCCCGCCAGCGCGGGCGCAAAGGTCAGCACCGTGGATTCGTCGAAGATCACCGCCGACACGATTCGCCAGTGGAAAGGCCGTCAGAAAATCGCGGCGCTGACCGCTTATGACCATCCGCTGACCCGTCTATTGGATGAGGCGGGCATCCACCTGATCCTGGTGGGCGACTCCCTGGGCATGGTGGTGCTGGGCTTGCCCGACACGACCGCCGTCACCCTGGCAGACATGGAGCATCATACGCGGGCCGTGGCGCGCGCCAAGCCCCGCGGACTCCTCGCCGCCGACCTTCCGTACGACACTTACCGAACGCCGACCGAGGCAGTGGCCAGTTCATTGCGGCTGATGGCAGCCGGGGCCGAAGCGGTGAAGGCAGAAGGTGGCCGAGCCATTCGGGACCAGGTGCAGGCTATTGTCGCCGCCGGTATTCCCTTCCTGGGTCACCTGGGGATGCTCCCGCAGCACCTCCACGAGGAAGGGCGCTACCGCATCAAGGGCCGAACTGAGCCGGAGCGCCAGGCGCTGTTGGCCGACGCGGATTGTCTGGTGACGGCCGGGGCCTTTGCGATCGTGCTGGAGTTGGTATCGCCGCCGGTTGCGGTGGAAATCACCCGCCGTGTTTCCATCCCCACCATCGGCATCGGGTCCGGGCCGGATTGTGACGGGCAGATTCTGGTTACGAACGACCTGGTCGGCACGTTTCCATGGTTTACTCCGCGCTTTGTGACACCGCGCCTGAACGCGTTCGAACAGATGCGGGCGGTCATCGTGGCCTGGCGGCAGTCTCTATGACTTGCCCGGCAAGTCCGGGGGCGCCGTGCTGGCCCGCACGACCAACTCGGCCGGCAACAGTTGCCGCTCAGGTCGTTCGCCACGCAGCCAGGCCATCATGGCGTCCAGGGCAGCCACGCCCAAACGATGCTTGGGTTGCCGGACCGTGGTGAGGGGGACCGCCGCGACATCTTCGCGAAACAGATTGCCAAAGCCCGCCACGGAGATGTCCCCGGGAACGCGGTAGCCGCGCTGAAGCAATTCGGCCATGGCTCCCACCGCCACCAGGTCGTTCACCGCCTGGACCGCGGTTGCCTGGACTGATTCGGCCAGCATCCGCTCCAGGGCCTTGGCCCCATCCGACACGTTGAGCCCGGCGCGAAACACCAGACGATCATCGACGTCCAAACCCGCGGCGCGCAGAGCCCGCCGGTATCCGACGAACCGCGCTTGGGCGCTGGCGCAAGGAGGAGGCCCGGCCAGAAAGACGATGCGCCGGTGCCCCAAGGCGAGCAGATGGCTGGTGATCGCCTGGCTCGCCGCCGCTTCATCGGCGCCCACCTGGACAAATCCCTGGCTCGCCGCCTCCGTCGGGCCGAGCAGCACCATCCGCGCCCCTCGTCGTCGGAGCTCATCGTAGATGGGCACTGAAGACGTCAAACGACCAGCCGGGCCCAGGAACAGACCCTCGACCCGCCGCGCCAGCAACCGGCGGAGGCAGGCATCCTCGCGGTCCGCTTCACCCAAGGACTGCGCCACCAACAGGTCAAAGCCCGCCTCCTGCGCCCGTTCTTCGATGGTGCGTAACGCCGGGCCAAACACCGGGTCGGTCACGGCGGGCACGACGGCGCCCAATAATCGGGTGGAGCGTGTGCGCAGGCTGCGGGCCATGACGTCCGGCACATAGCCGAGCTGCTGAGCGATGGCGCGGACGCGGACCTTGGTGGCCTCCGAAATATCCGGAGCGTCTCGCAACACCCGCGAAACGGTCATCACCGACACTCCCGCCTGCCGGGCGATGTCAACCAACCGAACCATGCGTCCTGCTAAACCGAGGACCCGCTCCAATTCAGCTTCTGGCGCAGGGTCTCGAAAAAAGAAGCCCCCGGCAGGCGCACCAGATGCGCCATCTGCCGGCTTCGTCGGAACTCCAGCGTGTCGCCCGTGCGCAACTCCGCCTTCGGCTGGCCATCGGCCGCCAGGAAGGTCTCGACCCGCTCGCTTAACAACCGCACTTCCACCCGCGCGTCCAGACTTACAATCACCGAGCGGCTGGACAAGGTGTGAGGACAAATCGGCGTTACGGTGAACACATCGGCGCGGGGACTGACCACGGCGCCGCCCGCCGCCAGCGAGTAGGCCGTGGACCCCGTCGGCGAACTGACGATCAACCCGTCACCGCGGTAACTGGTCAGCAGCTCCCCATCCACCTTCACTTCCAACTCGATGAGCCGCGGGACCGTGCCGTGACTGATGACAAAGTCGTTCAACGCCAATTCCAAGACGGCGCCGCTTCTCCCTTTCCCCCGCGCCTTGATCAAGGACCGCGTGTCCACCCAGCACTGCCCGCTCCAGGCCAAAGACAGGGTCCGTTCGACTTGTCGCGCCGAACTGGTGGTAAGGAAGCCCAAGCCGCCCAGGTTGATCCCCAGGAGCGGCGTGGCCGTACCCGCTGCTTCGCGCGCCACCCGCAACATGGTGCCGTCGCCGCCGAACACCAGGAGCAACTCGCAGCGACGCGCCAAGGCCAACGTGCCGGGCGCCTGCGGCACGGTCAGCCCAGCCATCGCCGCCGTCGCCGCCTCGGCGCACACTTCCCGTCCCGTCGCCTGTACCAACGCGACCGCTCGGCGGACCACGTTGCGGCCAGCCGCCTTTTCGGGGTTCGCCACCACGCCCACCCGACGGATGTTGTCATGCAGCTTTTTCAATCAGTGCCAGGAATTCCCGGTTGCCGGCGGGACCTAGAATGGGCGAGTCCGTCACGCCGCGCCAGCGCAAACCTGACTGGGCACTAACGAATGTTTCCAGCTCCGCCAGTACCCGCTGGTGGATGGCAGGGTCGGTGATCACGCCGCCGCCGCGGTCAGCCTCGGCTTTCCCGGCTTCGAACTGGGGCTTGACCAGGGCCACGATCCTGGCGGGCTGCCGCAGCAGTGCCGCCGCGGGCAAGATCACCTGGCGCAGCGAAATGAAGGAACAATCAATGACGGCCAGGTCGGCCGGCGCAAAGGGCGGCGGGAAATGCGAGGCCATCAACCACCGGGCGTTGTGCCCTTCCATCACCACCACCCGCCGGTCCTGCCGGAGTTTCCAGGAGAGTTGACCCCGCCCCACGTCCACGGCGTACACCAGCGTGGCACCGTGTTGCAGCAGGCAGTCGGTGAACCCGCCCGTGGACGCGCCGATGTCCAGCGCCGTCCACCCGGTCACATCCAGGCCAAAATGCGCGAGGGCCTGTTCGAGCTTGTAGCCGCCCCGGCTCACGTAGCGTTCCGGCGTGCGCAACACCAGCGTGTCCTCCGGCCGCACCGGGTCGCTCGGTTTGCGCGCCGGTTGTCCGTTCACCTGCACCTGGCCGGCCAGGACGGCGCGCTGGGCGCGCTCCCGGCTGCTGCACAACCCACGCGCAACCAGCGCCTGGTCCAAACGCGTGGCCGCACTACGGCGTGCCTTGGTCAGCCCGGACCCACTCACACCTCGTACACCTTCAAAACCTCATCCCCGTAGTGATTGATGACCTTGATGGCAATCTTGCCGCTTTGGGGCCGCTCAAGCGGGCGGCGCTGGGTGGAATAGAGCGTCTGCCAGGCCCCTTCGTCAATGTCGGCACGGAGGGCGCGCTTGAGCTTCTCGTAGGGCTCGTCGGCGCCGGTGAAGTAGGCATGACGGACGAAGAAGCTCTCGCCGTTGTAGTCGGTGTCGATGAACCAGCAGGCGATGTCGTCGGTGCTGCTGTTGCGGATTTGGCCGGTCGTCGGGTCGTAGATGTCCACGCCAAGGAGAGTGACCAGTGTCGAGTGGCGGGTGGTGAGGGGGAAGTCGGAAGCTTTCAGCGCTTGGATTCGAGCGATTTTCTCAGACCGGAGAGCATCTTGCTGATTTCCTCCGCCAACGCCAGCAGTGCCTGGACTTCCGGCGACGGCAGATAGCCCAGCCGCTCGGACAGGATCACTTGCGTCTCCAGCTCCGCCAGTGAGCCCCGCGCGTTGCTCAGAAACTGGAGAAACTCGCCCGTCCCCTCTCTTGCCGCGCCCTCGGCGATGTTGCACGCCACCGACACCGTCGCCCGTCGCATCTGTCCCGTCAGCCCGTACATTTCCTCCCGCGGGAAGCTCTTGGAAGCGGCGTAGATTTTCTCGGCCAACGCGATTGATTTCTGCCAGACCAACAACTCCCGATAGCTCTTCAAAGTCACGCAGCAACATTACCAGGTTTCCGCCACTCGCCACAAGCCACTCCCCACTCTCCACTCGCACGTCCGGCTCGCCGAAGACCATGAAGAGGTTGCCCGCGCCGGTCTTCTTCAAAAGCTCGTCGCCCATCGCGAGGTCGGGATTCATGCGCGCGGGCACGACGGCGAGTTTGCCGTAGCGTTTGATTTCCTCCGAGACATGGGGGTCGAAAGCGAAGCCGCAGACGATGAGCAGGTCGAAGCCGACCCCCTGGACGGCTTCCTTGGCGGCTTCCTTCACCAGGTCCGGGCCGACGGTGCCGTGCTCTGGGCCGATGCAGATGGCGGCGCGGCGCATCAGGGGTGGGGACAGCCTGTCCCCAGAAGCTCTTTCTCTGCCCTCTTGGGGACAAGCTGTCCCCACCCCTGCACGTTCCTCGAAAGTTCCGACGGCGTGAATCCATTGGCCGGCGTAGGATTCGACGGTCTCGAATTTGAGGCGCTCGGCTTTGCGCGTGTTCTGGACGCCGGCCTTCTTGAGGTTGTCCAGAATCATGGTGACGAAGTCGTGGTGCTTGCGGCCCTCTGCCTCGGTGACAGTGCCGTCCTGGTTTTCGTCGGCACTGAGGACACGATGCGGCGAGAGGCTTTCGACCGTGAAGGGGCCAGTGACGCGGATGCGCTTGGGGTCCTCGTAGGGCTGGTCGTAAAGCAGCTCGGTTTCGGCGCGGCGGGCAATCGAGGCGTCAATCGCCTGCTGACGCTCCCGGCGCAACCCCAAAAATTCGGAATGCGGAGTGCGGAGTGCGGAATTGGCGACGGGAGCCAGATCGCGGGGGACCTCCCATTCCTGCCAGGATTGCTTCGCGGACTTGTTCAAGGCGGCGAGCGCCTTTTCCACCTTGGGCGCGAACTCGGCGTGGATGGCGTCAATCTCTTCGTTGTTGGCGATGGATTTGAGCGTGATGTGAGCCACGCGGCGATAAACGAAGCCGCGCTTGATGTCGCCGTCGGTTTTGATGCTCGGTGGTAGTTTGCCGGCCAACTCGGCTTCCTTCCTCAATCCGTCGGGTGAATCGGCGAGCAGGTAGTAAGGGAATCGGGCGGACATGAGGCGCGTGCGGGCGAGGGCCAGCGCCACGCGGCTGGTGTCGCACGTAATCCAGCGGCGTCCTGCTCATCCTTGCCTTTCCAGACCAGTTGAGGGTCGAGGGACGGGTCGCGCGGGTAGAGAATCTTCTTTGGCGCTTTCTCCTGTTCCTCGACGAAGTCGCGCAGCTCCTCGGTGGAGATGTTGGCGCGCTTGTCCTTGTGTTTGTGGGCTTCGACTTGCTTTGGGGAGTTGGTGAGGTTGCGTGGCATGGCTATTCGCCGTTGGGTTTGGCCTTCCGGGTGACGGCGAGGATGGCATCCAGTTTAGCAGTGACCTCTGAATCCAGCATGTCCTTGGAAACCAAACCAGCGAGGACGTGGTAGTCGGTTTTGCGGAGAAGATTGGGCAGGCCCAGTTTCTTGAAGAACCGCTCGAACACTGGATTGAGGAACTCATCGCTGACCTTGATGTCAGCAGACCATGGGCTGGGCCGACTCAAGGTGGCGAGCGCGGCGGTAACCTCGGAAATGCACTCGCGCATGACCTGTTCTCGACGGGCCGCCTCGGCTCTTCCGAACAGATCGTCCGGTTGGTCGTGACGGGCGTAGGCGACCAGGACTTCCTCCTGACAGAGGTAGTTCTCGATCTCGCGCTTTTGCCACATCAACTCGGTCAGGGGCGTGCCGCGTTGAAGCGGTTTGTCGAGGCGGTCAAATAGCGCGACCCCGACGAGATCGGTGCGGGCTTCCTGCAAAGCAAAGAAGTGCTCCCGGGCGCGGCTGGGCAGGTTGGTGGTGAGGTAATGGACGAAAGGCCGCTCCAGCGTTGCGGCAGCCGGGTGGTTTAGGGAGCGGGCGAAGGCCCGCAGGATCGCCAAATCCGTGGAGCCTTCCAGATAAAGCACCCAGCCTTTCAGGTCAGCCTGGTAGTAGTGGTCAAATCCGATGTCCGTCAGCGCCTTGATGACCTGTTGCCCCCGATCGTCCATGCGGTGGGGTTGGCCGACGAAGGCAACCACGACATCGCGGTTGGCCGCTTCATTGAGCACAACCTCAGAATGGCTGGCGGCAATTACCTGGGAGCCTTGCTGCGAAGCCACGTCGGTGAGGAGTTGGTAAATCTGCCGCTGGCGGAGGACTTCCAGGTGGGCGTCGGGTTCGTCCAGCAGCAGGACCGTTTTCGGATTGGCGTAGAGATGGGCCAGCAAGAGCAGTGTCTGCTGCAAGCCACGTCCGGCACTGGACAAATCAAGGACACAGCCGGTCTGGTCGTGGTAGGTCATCGTGATTTCGCCCCGCTCCTTGATGAACTGAGGCGGCTGAAGCTGGGTGCCGAAAAGCGACTCAATGTGGCGGCAGACGTCTTTCCATGCCGGCTTGGGGTCCGGTTGCTCGTAAATCTGGTAGCACAGATTGCGGAGAACTTGGGCGGTCTGGCCTTCTCCGAGGAGAACGTTGATGCGCCCGCTCTCCCATTTGGGCTCGGTGGCAGCCAGACCGGACATGGGGGGCAGAAAGGCAAACCGGGTGTCGGCCGCTGCCGGGGGAACTGGCATGCGCTGCGGTGCCTTGTCCTCGGTCAGCCGCAGGGGGCGGCAATAAAAGGATTCTTCGTTCGCGTAGTCGAACTCGAAGCCACAGGACCAAGCTTTCCCCTCCGTGACACCATCCACGATGACATCCACGCGGATGTTCTGCGTTTCCTGTTTGCCGTTGGTGCGGCGCACATCGCGGACATGTAGGTTCCGCCAGAGCAGGTTCGCGTCGGGCACCGGGATGGCAATGAGGTCGCGGCGGTTGATGGTCACGCCGGGCCGTTTCTCCGGGGAAGTCTTGCCTTCCCGGCGTTCGTTCCACTTGCGCAGCCCCACATCCCAGAGTGCCAGGGCTTGGAGGGCGGTGGTTTTGCCAGAGTTATTTGGGCCGATGAACACAACGGATTGGCCGAGTTCAACGTCGGCATCGCCAAACCGCTTGAAATTCTTGATGCGTAATCGTGTCAGCATGTCAGCGCGAGCTTAAGGTTTTGCCTTTTTCAACGCGGCATAAATCGCGTTCTTCGCGTCCCATGGGTCGCGGATTTGGAGGAAATCCCAGCGGCCGAAGCCGCCGTGGTTGTTGACCGCAGGCACCCAGAGCGTTTGGGCCGTGGTGACTTTGGCGTCCTTGTCTTTCTGCTTCTGCCCCGTGCATTCCAGGATGAGGTTCAGGAGGTCCGCCGGCCCGTGGCCATCGTCAATGCGGACGATGAAATCGGGGTGGTAGTCGTGCTCCTCGCCGTTGAGCGTGTAGGGGATGGTGAAGGCGAGGCTGTGGTTCTTCGCGTAGGCGAAGACTTCTGGCATGTCCTCCAGCGTTTGGGCGAGCTTCTGCTCCCAGGAATCTGTGTCCGCCACGACATGGGAAATGTGGCAGCGGTCGGCGCGCGTGGCGTAGGTGGGCCTTGTTGTGTCGAAGTCCACGTGGCGGGTGCTGCCGATGGTGTCGTAGGGGCGGAGAATGGGCTTCAGGGCCTTGGCGCCTGGGGTTGAGGCGACGATGGCCTTGTAAATGCGGTCGGCGGCGTCGTGAGCGAACTGCAGCAGAAGGAGAAGCTGAGGGAAGGTGTTGTCTTTGCACCGAACGCACGTCGCCATCCAGTCGCGCGTGATTTCGAGCAGGCGCGGAAAACGCCAGACTTGAACTTCGGCGTCGAACTTGTGCTGTTGGGTCTTCTCGGTGCGCTCGTCGCCGTCCTGGCGGAAGTATTTCTCGACGGTGAGTTTCGCGAGCAGGAAGGCGACTTCTTGCAAGCGGCGTTTCTCTAATTCGTCCAGGTTGTGAATGACCGACTCGCCGACGATGGGAGCGTTTTCCGTCTTCGTGGGAAGCTCAGCAGCAGAGAGTGTGATGCGCGAGTCGGCGGTGAATTTCACTTCCAGCCGGGACTCCGGCAAGTCGTAACGGTAGCCGAGCAGACGCGGGAAGGTGATTTCGCGGTCCAGCCGGTCTTCGAGGGCGCGGACTCGCGTGGGGATGGGACCGGGCTTCGGGTCCGTGGTGGAACCGCTACACGGGATGAACGAGAAGGGCACGCCGTAAACCTCCGCATATTCGACCGGGAAGGCTTCAATCTCGACCTGGTCGCCGTTCACCGGGAAGCGGCGTGTCTCCGTGGAATGGCTCATGCGGCGCAGGCCGCGCCCCACCACCTGCTCGCACAGCAGTTGGGTGCCGAAGGCGCGGACGCCCAGGATGTGGGTGACGGTGTTGGCGTCCCAGCCTTCGGTGAGCATGGAGACGGAAACGACGCACCGAACCTGCTCGCCGAGTTTGCCGGCCTTGCCCACGGTGTTCATGACCTCGCGCAACAGGTCTTCGTCGGAAAGGGCGTCGGTGTCGCGCCCGGGGAAGCGGCGGCGGTACTCGGCCTTGAAGTCGTCAATTTCCCGCGCGGCAATTTGCTTGAACTCGACACTCATCGCCTCGCCGGATTCGAGTTGCTCGCTGTCCACGAGAATGGTGCGGGGCCGTGCGCTCCAGGTGCCGTTGGCCTCATTGTTGAACAGCGGCAGTTTGCCGGGGACGGCGATGGCCTGACCATCGGGTAGCGGCTTTTCCCAGCCGGCGATGTAGTCGTAAACCAGCTTGGAGACGTTGGTGTTATTGCAGACGACGATGAAGACCGGGGGCGTGATGCCGCGAGCCTGGGCTTCGCTGTTCTGTTCCCAGCGGCGGAAGTATTTCTCGTAGTTGCTGTACAGGCTTTGGAGGGCGCCTTCGAGTGCGACCGGAAGCTTCGGTTCGC
>Ga0315274_10006934_pt1 | contig 16468 bp, 15 predicted proteins | sample YL17G02_20_MG_FD_203700 | JGI IMG/M metagenome (GOLD analysis project Ga0315274, IMG submission 203700) | Sediment microbial communities from Yellowstone Lake, YNP, Wyoming, USA - YL17G02_20 | ecosystem: Environmental > Aquatic > Freshwater > Lake > Sediment | place: USA: Wyoming | collected...
TTTCGCAATTGACGGGCTTTGTCTTTGAGATTTGCATTGTAATTCAACATAGCTCGGCCCCCACTGAAATCCCCCCTTCCCCCCTTTTTCAAAGGGGGGATTAAGTTAGCGCTTATGCCCTCGAGGGGGAGGGTAAGGGTGGGGGGGAATATGCTTCATGGGGGCTGTAGGGGCATCCCGCCACGGCGGGACATCGTGCCCCTACAAGTAGACCAAGGTTGCCGGCGAAGCCTCTTTTCCCGCAGTCACCCTACATCGGCAAGAACAGGTAGATCAGGGCGACCAAAACGAACTCGAACAGACAAGCCAGCATACAGTATCCCATGATCGTTCTCATCTCCGTTCCCGTTGCCCCCAGGAGCGGGAGAGCCCAGAAGGGTTGAATGACATTGGTCAAAACTTCTCCGGCGGCAAAGGCCATCACCACTCGGTTGAAACTCACTCCCAGTTTGTGGGCCGCCAGAATCATGATCGGTCCCTGGACCATCCAGATCCCCCCCGAGGAGGGGATAAAGATGTTGATGATTCCCGAGCTGATCATCGTCACGAGCGGATAGATGAAGGGAGTGGAAATGGCCACGAACCATCCGGCAATAACCTTGAGCAGACCCGTGTAGGCCATGATGCCAAAGATCCCAGCATAAAAGGGAAATTGCATGATAATCCCAAAGGCCGCGCCGGCGGCCACCTTTATAGACTCCACAAAGCGGGCGAGATTCTCATGCAGCAGCATGGCGATGCCGATGAAAATAAAATTGTACATGTTGAGGTCCACTTGCGCGAACTTCTTCCCCTGAAACCAAAGAAAGATAGCCGCGAAAGTCATGATACACATCAGGATCCAAATGGTCCGGCTCCAATTCAGCTTGTCAGCCAGAACCATCTCCTTGGGCTTTTCCAGCTTGAACTGCGATTGGGCGGACAACTTTTGCAGGGCTTCCGGAGAGATGGTCCTCGTCCGCTCTGGAGTCGGGTGCATAAGGTAGCATAAGATCGTGGCCAGAATGGGCGTCAGGACCAGGCCCACGAGGCTGGCCGGAGCCCAAATCGTCTTGTCGAAAGACATGGGAGCTAGTTTTTGCCCGATCTCTTTCTCGAAGGACTGGACAATATCGGGTGCCCAACCCCACCCGGGACTATTGAGGAGCAGGGGTTCGGTAAGCCCCACGCCCCAGGTATCGGTGGAGATCGCTCCGATGTATGCGCTGGCCACCAGCAAAGGCCAGTGGACTCCTTTTACTCTCCGGGCGGCCCCGATGCACAAAAAGATCCCGCCGATGAATCCCAGCCCCCAGTTAACGACCGACAGAAGGGCCGCCGCCGCGCAAACGAGGGCCACAGCTTGGGGGGGGGTTTTGGCGATTCCGGTGACCGCGTCGATGGCTTTCACTCCGATGCGGGTAATGGCCAAGGAATAACCAAAGATCAAAAGGATGACCATTTGCATGGAAAAGGGCAGGTAGGCCCAGAATCCTTTGTACCAGGATTCAACGATTTTGATTGGAGATGCCCCGACAACTACCAAGGCCATGATGAAAACGACGAAGGTGAGCAGGGCTGCAAAGATGAAGGAGTCTGGCATCACCTTCTCCATTCCAAAATGCAACTTTTCCGCCCAATTCCGGATAACATTTTTCATTGCAAGCCTCCTTTCAGAGATTTATTCTCAGCAGGATGCCAAAATGCACTGGCTCCCCTTTTTCCTCTCCTTCCTTTCAATAGGCGACTTTGTCCAGGCCCTTCAACCCGAGCATCTTCCGCGCCTCCGCCGGCGTAGCGGGCTCAAGCCCGAACTCCCGGGCGATGCGCACGATTTTTTCCACTAATTCGGCGTTATTCTTGGCCAGTACGCCCTTGCTCACCCGCAGCGCATCCTCCATCCCCACGCGGGCGTTGCCCCCCATGAGCAGGGACGTGGTGCACATGGGCATCTGGCCTATTCCAGCGGCGCAGACCGACCAGAGGAAATTTTTTTCCCCGATCTGCCTGCAGGCCGATTCGTAGAGGATGACCAGATTTTGAACGGTGGCGGCCATGCCTCCCAGGATGCCCAGGACGAATTGGATGTAAACCGGGGTTTTCAGAAGCCCCTTTTCGATGAAATAAGCGACGTTGTTGACCATCCCGGCGTCGTAAACCTCGAGCTCTGGCTTGGTTTGGTTCTCGTTGAATTTTTCGAGAAATATTCTCATCGACTTGAAAGTGTTAAAGGCAATCACGTCTTCGGTGGCTTCCAGGAACTGTTTTTCCCAGGAAAACTTGAATTCCTTCATCCTCTCCAGGATGGGGAAAAGGGCGAAATTCATCGAGCCCATGTTGAAGGAGGCCAGCTCCGGCCTGAAAGTGGGAACCACGGCCACCCTCTGCTCCGGGGACATGCCTAACCCTCCCCCGGTGGTGGTGCAGATGACCAGGTCGCTTTTGCTTTTCACCTTGGTCAGCACCTTCTTGAAGAGCTCCATATCCGGCGAAGGCTGCCCTGTTTCCGGGTTCCGCACGTGAATATGAACCACCGCCGCCCCCGCCTCCCTGGCCTGGACAGCGTTATCCGCAATCTGATCCGGAGTGATGGGAAGGTAAGGACTCATCGTCGGGGTGTGGATCGATCCGGTAATGGCCGCTGTGATAATCACCTTGCTCATGAATGGATTCCTCCTTTGGCAATCATTCTCCCAAGATTTTCATTTCGGCAACAGGCTTTGACGATCTTCTCGATACATCCGGGGCCGAGACTCCCCGGCTCCACCGCATGCCCGCGGGGGAGGCCGGCAATCAGGATATCCCCACTCCTTCAGGTTGGTGGTCAAAAGGATATATTGGAGCATTGATCCAGTCGGTTATGGAGCTGTAATTTTCTTGCCTGAAAAGCCGGGCCCTGGCCGCTGCCCTTGGATGACGATTCAAATCACCTTTTCCCGCCGGAGTCCTTCGATGGCCTGCCGGTCATATCCCAACTCTCTCAAAAGCTCCTCCGTATGCTGGCCCAAGGAGGGAGCGGGATGCTTTATTTCGCCGGGGGTCTCGGAAAGCTTGATGGGAATGCCGATCTGCTTCACCCGGCCCGCCTGAGGATGTTCCACCTCGACGATCATCTGCCGGTGGAGAACCTGCGGGTCCTGCAAAGTCTCCCCCATGTCTTTCACCGGCCCCAGGCAGACATCCTGCCCCTGGAATAAGGCCACCCATTCATCCCGGTCTTTCTGCCGGAAGGTCTCCCGGAGAAAAGTATAAATCTCCCGGCGCTTCTCCCCTTCGGTCCACTGGTGGGGGATGAAATCCTCCCTCCCCAAAGCCCGGCAAAGGTTGGCCCAGAAATGAGGCTCCAGGGGGCCCAGGGAAATGGCCTTTCCATCCTTGGTTTCATAGAGAGAATAGCAGGGGATGTTCCCAGCGCCCCAGAATTCTCCCCTTTGGGGAGCCTTTCCGGTGGATAAAACCTCCGCCAGGGCGGCATGCTGCAGTCCCACTACTCCGTCGAACATGGAAATATCCACCCATTGCCCTTTTCCTTCTCTCTGGGCAGCCATGAGGGCCACCAGAATTCCCACTGCGGCCATCAGCCCCCCTCCGCTGTAATCGGCAACAAAAACCGAAGGCAAGGCCGCCGGCCGATCTGCATATCCTTGCGGGTCCAAGATCCCGCTGTAGCCCATGTAGTTGAGGTCATGACCGGCCAACAAGCGATAGGGACCATCCTGCCCATACCCGGAGATGGAACAATAAACGACCCGGGGGTTGATTTCTTTCATCCGTCGGTAATCGATCCCCAGCCGCTCCACGACTCCCGGGCGAAATCCTTCCACGATCACCTGGGAGGTGCCCGCCAGAGCGGAGAAAATCTCCTTCCCCTTGGGGGATTTAAGATTCAGGGTTATGCTTTTCTTGTTCCGGTTGAGGTCCAGAAAACGAATGCCCCATCCCTCGATGGAAGGCTTCTCGGTCCGAAACCAATCCCCTCCCACTTCCGGGTTTTCCACTTTAATCACCTCAGCCCCAAAATCGGCCAGGAGATGGGTGCAATAGGGCCCCGGCAAAGTGAGGGTCAAATCCAGAATGCGAATCCCTTTTAATGCCGCCATCGGATCCCTCCGTCGATTTCTGTTCCCAACGAAAAGAATAGCCTTTTATTGCGAGGAGCGGAGCGAGGAAGCAATCCCCCCCCGGCTCTTCGGGCTGGCCAAGGCCGCAAGGATCATGATCTCGTCGGGATCAGGGAATTCCCGAGATTTCTTTGGCCAGGTTCTTTTTCTCCTCGAAGTCAACCAACCGGTTGAGGCTGCTCTTCTGGGCCGCCGGCGGTCCGGCACCATGTACCGATTCCACCATGTAGCCCACGGAATTGATCCCGAAGAGAATATTCTGGATCAGGAAAATGAGCCGCATCTTATGCTCCGTGGGGACCTCGGGCAACCCTTTCATGTATTTTTCCACATACTTGCCGATCTCCGGGCTTTTCAAATCTTTCTCGGACACCATAGTGCCCAGAATTCCTCCCGTAACGTCCACCGCCAACCGGGCCATCTCAAAGGGCAGGCTGCCCACATTCAGCTTGCACACATTGCCCAGGAGTTGATTGACAAAATAAGAACCCGCTTCCGTCTTGACCCCTTCAACCCCCGTGGCGATGCCGCAGCAATAAATGGTCTCGGTGAGTCGCACCATGTCCAGGATCTTATCCTTGATGTGCGGAATCTTGTCGAGCCCGTTGTATTCGGCCAGAAGTTTGACCGCCCCGATCAGGACATCGCTCACCCCCGCTTTGCAGCCCCCGTAGGACTGGCGATGACCGGCCGCAAAAAGGAAGGGAATCCGTCCCGCGAATTCAACCTCTTTATAAAGAAAGACTCTCTCCCAGGGGACGAAAACATTATCAAAGACCAGCAAGGTTTCCTGCCCGCTGAACCGGGGATTGCCCAGGTCGATGGAGCAGTTCTCCAATTTTCGGGTATCCCCGGGATTGCGGCCATAGATGTGAATGATCCCTTCCGCATCCGTCGGTACGGCAAAGGCCACGGCATAATCCCGGTCCTCCTTTTTCATGGCCGCCGTGGGCGCAACGATCGTGTATTGGGAATTAATGGACCCCGTCTGATTGGATTTGGCCCCCCGCACGACGATTCCTTCCTTCTTTTCTTCGACTACGTGGAGGTACATATCAGGATCTGCCTGCTCGTGGGGTCTCCGGGAACGATCGCCCTTTACGTCGGTCATGGCCACGCCCACGTAATAATCCTTTTCTTGGACCTCCCGCATGAACCTTAAAAACCGGTCATGGTAATGAGTTCCCAGCTTTTTATCCATTTCGCTGGTGACTATGAACATGGCGTTGGCCACGTCCATGGTGGCACAGCGTTGAAAACAGGTGCCCGTCTTCTGCCCTAAAAGCCTGGCCATCTTAACCTTCTTCACCATGTCATCAATACTCTGAAAGACGTGGGTAAAACGGCTGACCTTTTTGCCCGTCAAAGAAGAAGTCACGGTCAGCAGGTCTTCATACTTCGGGTCAAAAGCCAAGTCGTGCGTCATGGCCACCGCATTCTGCGAGGGAATGACGATGGGGTGGTCCACGGGGTTGGAGATACGTTCCCCCATGATGTAGACTTTGTGCTTCATCTTCCGCAAACCATCCCGGTACTGCTTCCCGTTCATCAATGGCATATTCATCCTCCTTACTTTGATAATTCTGCAATCCTAACCCGGCATAGCCGGAACCAAACAGGTTTGAGGCATCGAAAAATCCGAAACCCGAATGTCGAAATCCGAAACAAATTCGAAATTCAAAGGTTCAAAAACAGCAAACCAAGAAAAGACATTCGAATCTGAAATCGGCCCTTTCCATTGGAAGTTTTGATGCCATCTTGCGCACAACTTGACTGTTAAGAAACTACGCTTTTTCCGCGACCTTGCGCAGAAAAAGAGGCCCCTGAAGGGCAGCCTGAAGCCCAGAAATCCCCCCCAACCCCCCTTTATAAAAGGGGGGCAAGGGGGGATTTATCGCGAATGCACAACATATTTCCTTCTTACCAACATGTTGGTGTTAGTTGCGCAGTAAGCGCCTAAATGAATGCCCAACCTCCGTTCAGAGATATTTGGCTATGATCAACTGCTGAAGTTGGTTGGTTCCTTCCGCAATTTGAGTCAGCTTGGCATTTCTCATCATTTTCTCAAAGGGGTAGTCCTTCATATAGCCATATCCCCCGGCGATCTGAACTCCGTCGGCGGAAACTGCCAGGGCCGCATCGGTGGCAAAGTATTTAGCCATGGCGGCAAACCGGCAGGCATCTTTGCTTCCCTGGTCGAACAGCGAAGCTGCCTTGTAGAGCAAGTGCCGGCCCGCTTCCACCCGGGTCGCCATGCCGGCCAGGAGGGATTGGATGGCCTGAAATTGGAAGATCGGACGCCCGAATTGGGCCCGATCCTTGGCATAGCGAACGGCGTTTTCGAGGGCCCCCTGGCCCACCCCCACTGCTCTGGCTGCGGCCGCGCAACCGATCTCGCCCATGAACTCCGACAGGATCCTCGGGCCATCCCCTTCCTTTCCCAGTAGGCTTTCCCCGGGGACGCGGCAATCCTGGAAAACCGCCTGGCAGCCATACCTCGCTTCGCTGCCGGTCAGGCCTTCGATCTTCACCACGGGAAAAAGGGCCGTTCCCTTTTCCAGCAAGAGCCCGCTCATGGTTCCCTGGGTCCGGACGAAAATCGCCAGAATGCCGGCCGCGTCGCCGTTGGCGACGAAACAGGGGGCTCCGTTCAATACGTAGGTTGGGCCTTCCTTGACCGCAGCAACGGGGAGAGCGTCCAGGTCGAGGGCCGCGGCTTCATTCAGAGCGAACCCAAAAATAATCTCCCCTTTGGCCATGCCGGCCAGATAACGCTTGTGGGACTCTTTTCCATTCTTCAGGATGAACCGAGCGCCCAGGTTTTGGAACGTGCAGATAACCGCCGAGGTGGGGCAGACTTTGCTGATCTCCTCCAGGGCGATGCAGAAATCCATGAAGCCGGCCCCCTCGCCCCCCTGCTCTTTGGGGACCAGCAGGGATAAAAGCCGGTTCTGCCCCAATATTCCGCTTGCTTCATGGGGAAAGGAGGCAGTGCCGTCGACCTCAGCCGCTCGAGGGGCAATCCTTTTCTGCACCAGATTTTTCACCACGTCCCGAAATAGGGTTTGCTTTTTCGTTAATTGATAGGAACCTTCCATGTTTCCCCCAAATTCATCTCCGTGAGGTTTCACCACCTTTTAATTTCCGAACCACATGGGTCAATGCTGGCACCACCTGAAACAGGTCCCCCACGATTCCAAAATCTGCCACCTTGAGAATAGGAGCTTCGGGGTCTTTATTAATGGCCACAACGATATCCGAAGTCTGCATACCCACTAAATGCTGAATAGCCCCGGAAATCCCACAAGCGATGTAAAGCTTCGGACAAACGGTCTTCCCCGTCTGTCCCACCTGAAAAGGATGGGGTTTCCATCCGGCATCGACAGCCGCCCGTGAGGCCCCGACGGATCCACCCAAAACTCTGGCCAACTCTTCGAGCAGGTGAAAGTTTTCAGCCTTCTCCAACCCCCGGCCACCGGAGACGACAATCTCTGCTTCTTCAAGATTCACCATCTGGTCCGCGGCTTCGATGATCTGCAGGATGCGGGTCCGGAGACTTTTGGAATCTACCCGGCCATCGATCCTGATCATTTCTCCCCGGCGAGAAAAATCAGGGACGGGCTTCTTCATCACTTTAGGGCGAACGGTAGCCATCTGGGGTCGATGGTTGGCACATTTGATGGTGGCCATGATATTGCCGCCAAAGGCCGGCCGAACCTGAAGGAGAAACCCGGTTTTATCTTCAATTTCCAGGCCGGTACAATCCGCAGTCAGACCGGTCCGGAGACGAGCAGCAATCCGGGGCGCTAAGTCACGACCCGTCGTCGTAGCCCCGAAAAGAACGATGGAGGGCTTATATTGGGTGATCACCCCTGACAGGGCATCGGCGTAAGGCTCCGTATGGTATCGTTTAAGCTCTTCATCTTCCAGCAGATAGACCTTGTCCGCGCCATGGGCGAAGAGGATCGGGCATAGCGTCTCAACTTCCGACCCCATCAGAGCCGCGGCCAGCTCCTGGTGGAGAGTGCCGGCGAGCTTTTGGCCTGCCCCGAGCAGTTCCAGCGCGCAATCCCTCAGTCTTCCCCTGTGCTGCTCAGCAAACACGAGGACCCCCTGATACTTTTCAATGCTGGGGGTGGCGCTCGCTGCCTCTCGTTCGATGGATATGGCTTCGAAGGGGCAAACTTCCCGGCAGGCCCCGCAAAGGGTACAGCCTTCCCGGATGACTGCTTTATTCTCGACCAGCTCCAAACAGCCAAACGGACAGCTCGGAAGACAATTTCCGCAACCCGTGCATTGATCTTCTAGGATCCGAATTCCCATCGCCTTTCCTCAAGAAAGAATTCCCCTCTGGCTGAGGAATACAGCCAACTTTTGGGCCGCCTCTTCAGGAGCATCGCCAATGATCTGCCCGCTCCGTTTCACCTCCGGGGTCCAGATGCCCATCACCCAGGTGGGAGAACCCTTCAAACCGATGCGGCTTTCATCAACCATCAGGTCATCCAAGCCCCAGGTGCGGATTCCCTTCTCCATCGCTTCGGCGAGGTCGCTGAAGGCCGGGATCCGCGGCTCATTAATCCCTTTCACTACGGCAAGCAGTGCGGGAAGCCCGCACTCCAGGTCTTCATAACCACTTTCAACTTCCCGCCGAACCCTCATTTCTTGGCCCTGGATTTCTATTTGATTTACATACGTGGCCTGAGGGATTTGCAGGTGTTCCGCAAGGCCGGGGCCCACCTGCCCGGTGTCCCCATCGATGGCTTGTTGTCCGCAAAGGATCAGGTCGAATGGACCGATCTTCTTTATGGCCGCGCTTAAGGTGTAGGCCGTAGCCAGAGTGTCTGAACCGGCAAAAGCTCGGTCACACAACAAAATGGCTTCATCCGCCCCCATACTAAGGCCCTTTAACAAGGCATCTTCGGCCTGAGCTGGACCCATGCTGAGAAGAGTGACTTTCCCCCCATGTTTTTCCCTTATCCGGACAGCCTCCTCCACGGCATATTCATCAAAAGGATTAAGAATGCTCGGGATTCCCTCCCGGACAATGGTTCCGGTGTCCGCATTGATTTGAACTTTTTTAATTTCCGCCGTATCTGGAACCTGTTTGATGCAGACGATAACATGCATATCTCTCGGCCCTTCTTATGCCTTCAGGGTGGAAGGAATGGTTTCCCCAAACTGACTCAAGGGGCCAGCAAGGTCCTGGCCACCACGATTCTTTGGATCTGATTGGTCCCTTCGTATATCTGCAGTATTTTTGCATCCCGCATATATTTTTCCAGGGGATATTCATCCGTGTATCCATGAAATCCGAGGAGCTGCAGGGCATCGGCAGTCACCTTCATGCACATATCGCTGGCCAGAAATTTGGCCTGGGCTGAATCCTTGGCCACCGGAAGCTTCTTCTTGATCAGCCAGGCAGCCTTCCAAACCAGGAGCCGGGAGGACTCAATCGTCGCCGCCATGTCAGCCAGGGTATGAGAAATGATCTGCTGTCCCAGGGTGACTTTGGCCTTCTCGGGAGATTTTTTGAAGAAGCTCAGGGCCGTTTCAAAGGCGGCCCGGGCCAAACCTAAGGCCACCGCGGCGCAGGCGGTCATCCTGGCCACATCCAGGTAATCCATTGCGATTCGGAACCCAGATCCAATGTCTCCGAGCAAGTTCTCCCCGGGGATTTTTACATCGTTTAGGACCAGTTCAGCGGTATGGGAAGACCGGAAACCCATCTTTCTTTCCACCTTGCCCATGGAGAGTCCGGGGGAATCCCCGGGAACGATGAAGGCGGAAATGCCCTTGGCTCCTTTCGCCTTGTCGGCATTGGCAAAAACCGTGTAGACCCGCGCGATTCCTGCATTGGTAATGAAACACTTCGTCCCCCGGAGCACGTATTCATCGCCCCTTAATTCCGCGGAAGTGGTTAGGGCGGTCACATCTGATCCTGCACCGGGTTCGGTTATGGCAAAAGAAAGCAGGCCAGGGTCTTGGGGGTCACAAATGCCCGGTAAGAATTTTTTCTTCTGCTTTTCGTTGCCGAACATCTGGAGGGGTTGGTATATATTCGTGGTTGTGCTGAAGGCCAGACCCGCATCCCCGACGGCCAGCTCTTCAATGATCAGGGCGATGGTGATCGGATCTAAACCCCTGCCCCCGTATTCCTTGGGAATGCTCAAGAAGAGCAAATCCTCTTTGGCTAATTTCCGGAAGATGTCCCAATTAAAAACAGGGGAAGGATCTCGGTCTATTTTCAGGGAAAGGGGCCTGATCTCCCTTTCCGCAAAGTCCCTGCTTTTCTTCTGCCACGCCTTTTGCTCATCGCTCAATTCAAAGTCGATCACGAGGCAATGACCCCCTTATTCTCAGATTCCCACTTCCTTATACCCTCCCCGTCTTCCCCCTTTGGGAAAAGGGGAGGAACAGGGAGAAAAAAAATTTCTTTCTTTCCCTCTCACCCTCCCGGATGAAGGGTGGGTGGATCCCACAGGAAAGCCGCAGAGAGAAAAAACCCAAACTTCCGTTTGCATGAATGATAATCAAAGGAAAACTTTTGTCAAGCGAATTATTGCCCTGGCAAGAATTTTTTTGGCAAATTTATCATAAGAATAATTCTATAATTTTCAATGGGTTATGAGAATTTATTTTCCCGGACAGGCTACCCTTAAGAATATGAATTAAATTCAAGAATATTAACTTGCCGATGGAAGCGAAATTTGAATAAGGGGGGAAGACGGGGAAAGTGGAACGGGTGAAAAATGTTGAAAGGCTCTCGGTCTTGTGATAATCTGCCTTCCAAAAAGGAAAGCAGGTAGGGAAACTACTGATTCTAGGAGGGAGCAATGGATTTTGAAGATATTCTCTATGATGCGAATGAGGGAATCGCCAAGATCGTCATCAATCGTCCCAAGGTGTACAATGCCTTCCGGGTAAAAACGATGGATGAGCTCATCCAGGCTTTCGAGCGGGCCGAAGCGGACGAAACCGTGGGAGTGGTCATTTTCACCGGCGCCGGGGAGAAGGCCTTTTGTTCGGGGGGGGATATCTCGGTCATGGGGAAGCTCACCCCCAGCGTCGGGCGAGCGTGGTTGGGCAAATGTCTCCACCTCTCCAATGTCATGCGTTGGCTGAGCAAGCCGATCATCGCGGCGGTGAATGGGTACTGCCTGGGGGGCGGCAACGAGCTCAACGTGCTCTGCGATATTACCATTGCCTCAGAAACCGCGGTTTTCGGCCAGGTGGGGCCGACGGTGGGCAGTTCTCCCATCTGGTGGGGAATCCAGCTGCTGCCCAGGATTGTAGGGGAAAAGAAAGCTCGCGAGATGGTTTTCCTGTGTCAAAGATACAGCGCCCGTGAGGCTGAAAAGATGGGGCTTTGCAACAAAGTCGTTCCCCCCGACAAGCTCATGGAGGAAGCCGAGTCCTGGGCGAAGAGAGTTTTGGAGATGAGCCCCCAGGCCATCAAGATCGCCAGGGCCTCTTTCAACCACGCCCTGGATCTCCTGCTGGCTTCTTCCTATTCGGGAAGTGAGATGCTCGGTTTGACCTACGGGTCAGCCGAGCTCGGCGAAGGGATGAATGCTTTTTTGGAGAAACGCAAGCCTGACTTCAATAAATTTCGCCGGGGAAAATAAGGGATTCCCAGTCTATGACCAGCAGCCTTCTTTGGGTATCCCAGGCCGTCATCCTTTTTTCAGGAATTCCTCCATGGTGAGTCCAGGCACGCGGGCTAGAGGTCTTCCTGAATCCGTAAATGCCACGGCGATAAGGATTTCATCGGGCCGGGGAGCATCTACCACCCTCACCTCCATGGCATCATAGTGGGATCGCACCCTCATTTCATCTTTGTAATGGAGCGGAATATCAATCGTTCCTCCGGCCGCAGCCACCTTCTTCGCTGAGGGGATGACCGCCTTCCCGGCATTCAGTACTTTTCGCATGGTCTGGCCCAACTGGGGGTGTAAAATCGCCGCCGCATGCTCGAACTCTCCCTCCGTTCCTACGATCGCCGCTTTGCCGAAGCTGTGGATCTGTTCGGGCTTCACCCTTAAGGCCTGGATCGCCCTCTGGGTCAGCTCGGTCCCCATCCTCGCTCCGATTTAGATCAGTTCATCCAAATTCTCCACGTATTTTCCGGCCAAGGGGTTTTTCACCACGGCGATGGAGGCAACCTTGCGGTGCGAGGGAGAAACCTCCTTTCCCGATTCCCTGCAGGTCTCTTCCACGATCGTAACAAACTTCCGCACTTCCATCGTTCCCTCCTTTGGGAAAATAAGTGAATGCCCAACATTTCTGAAATGTTAATCTTCACCGGATCAATAGAAGGTCTTCATCCCTTTGAATTCCCAACCCGTGTTTCACTGCCGTCTTGATCTGGGGGAGGGACCAGGCGTCCATGCCCAGGTGGTTGACGGCGGCATAGTTCTGGAGAAGACGGACCCCCTGAACATCCAGGGCTACGGGATCGCCGGAAGCCAGGATGACGCCGGGGTGGACCGCCAGCCCGTGGGCCGGCCCCCCGCTGACAAAGGAGATCCTGCCGTCCATGAGGATCAGGTCGGGCTTGACGGGGATGCTCATCTCCGCCGCGCGCTGGGAGACGAACTGGTTGTTCTCCGCGTGAAGCAGGGACCGGTCGGCCAGATGGGTGAGTCCCACGGTCAGCTTCAAACTCATGGAGAAGCCGGCCAGGTAGTGGCTCTTCATGGTGGGAAGGTAGATGATTTTGTCAAAATCCTCCAGGTCCTTCGGGTAGGCGATGACCTCGAGATACTCCCCCCCGATGGGCACATCGATGAACTGGGTCTGGTCAAAATCCAGGAGGGGGATTCGGGCTTCGCGCATTCGGTCGGACAAGCCTGATCTTTTGAAGACGTCGGCCGTGGGAACCCAGGGGCGCCCGGCGCTGTCCCCCACGGAGATGCGCGTACAACCATCCTCGCGCAGGATTTCGATCACCGCCATCAGGAAGTCCATTGCCGTGGATCCGGGAGGGGGGTCATCGCTGTTGAAGTTGGGTTTCAAAAGAACCCGGTCCTGGGATCGGATGGCCTTCCCGAGCCCCCCCAGGAGATCCACGGCCTTCCGGATATCGCTCTTGAGGTCTTTGCCGGCCATGACAAATGAGACCAGGGCTTTCCCATCCCGGGTATAGGGGTTGGAACGGCGATGCCGGAGGTTCACCCGCCCCTTGACTTCCTTCTTCATCAGCGGAGGATAGTCTTTGGAACGCATCGCCGCCGTGATTTTCTGGTAATCTTCCCGGTGGAAATTGAGGTCTTCGGGTTTAAATTTCATCGCCATGGATTCTTTCCTTTCTTCGTTGGTATGATTAGGGCGGACCGGCTTGGACGGCGGGTAAGAACGATTCTCAATCTCTTTTATCTTATCCGACTCGAGCTGCTCTGCCAATGAAAATCGCCCCTTCGAAAATTATCTTGGCAATCTTCCAGGAATAGGGGAAAATATCAATCCATGGAGATCTTTCGGTCTCTCCTCCAATATTTGAAAGAGAATTTCCTCTACAATCCCATCATGTGGGGGATTGCCGCGGTTGCCCTGTGGATTATCGGGGCGGCCTTCGTCAAGGCCTGGCGGGGGAAAGACGAGGACGAGGAATAGGATGGCCCGTTTCAAGGAAAAGGTGAATTGCACCAACCCGGCCTGCGGTCAGCCCGCGGAAATTGAATTCACCGAGGCCACGCGGAAATTGCGTTTTACCTGTTTGTCCTGCGGCCAGCTCAACCAGGTGGAAATCATCCTCTCCACGGACCAGGGAGGGGCCGCGGGCCGCTACGGCCTCCCCGAAAACGGCGCCAGGATGAAGATCGTCGTGGTGCCAGGAGATGGTTAAAACCGCAAGCAGTAAGACGTAAGTTGTGAGTCGTGAGTCGCAAGGGGAAACGGTAAAGGCAACTACTCACTACTCACCACTTACTACTCACGCCTTACGATTTACGACTTGCGACTCAGAAAGAACTTCCCATCATCTATCCTACGGGTTGCGACTGCAGCCCGCTCTTCGGGCGGGCGATCAGCCCGTGGCGATAGGTGCCGTAGATCGCTGCCGGCACCACGACCACCGCCGCACCAATTGCCACGTTGCCGTCCGGGTGGAGCATCACCACGAACGAGGCCAGAGCCAGTGCCGCACGCAGCATCACGTCCGAGCCCCGGTTGCGGACAATCCGCCCGAACATAGAGAAGGTGATGCCCCAGCAGGCGATGGCCACGAGCAGCATATCCACGATCATTCCCCAGCCTGGCGTCACCACAAGCCTGGAGCGGACGAAGATGGCAAAAGTCATGACGGTGATGGGCAGGCACAGCTTCAACGCCTGCCACATGGTCTTCATGAAAGACGCCTCCGCGATCCGTGCGGAGACCGCCGCCGCGAGCGAGGTCGGCGGGGACAACTCGCCCCAGACGGCGAGCAAAAAACAGAAGAAATGCGCTACCCAGATATCGATGCCGAGCTTGCGCATGGGGTCCACGATGATGACCGCGAGGACGATATAGGTGGCCGTCGGCGGCAGGCCGGCGCCGACCAGCCAGCCGAACCCATAGGCCATCAGGATGAGCGCGATGGGGTGCCACTCGCCAAGCTGCAGGAGAATGCCCCCCATTCGATTGATGAAGCCGGTCACGGTGAACAGGCCGATCATGATGCCCAGCGTCGCCAGCAGCAGCGTCAGGTAGGAGGTCAGCTCGGCATGGGTCTCGATCATGATGCGGACGTTCGCGAAGAGCGCATCCTTTTCCGCCGCCAGGTCCTGCAGCCCGTACTTGAAAAAAAGAAAGAGCAGGATGAGGAGCGAGAACATGAAGGCCCCGGTATAGAGCCCCGCAAGCTGTTCGCCCAAGCCAAGCAGCCCCATCAGGATCGTGAGAAAGATGATCCCCAGGAAGAAGATCGCCGTCTTGATCTGTTCGTAGACCGGAATGGTTACTTTCTCAATCGGATCGGGGGACATCAGCTTCACGCTCAGGAGATAAATGGACAGGGAGAGCGTGGAGTAGTAGATGAAGGCGAGGGCGAAGCCGCGGAGCACCACGTTCCAGTAGGGCACGCCGAGGAATTCCGCCATTACGAAACCGGCGACCGCCATCACCGGCGGCATGATGAGCCCGCCCATCGAAGCCGAAGTCTCAACCGCCGCGGCGAACTCCCCCGGCACGCCGTAGCGTTTCATCAGCGGGATCGTGAAACTGCCGACCACCGTGGCGTTGGCCGCGCCGCTGCCGCTGATCATGCCGACTGCGGACGAGGCGAGCACGGCCGTCTGAGGGATCGTAGCCCGCGACTTCCCGGCGATCCGCCGCATGAAACCGACCATCGCTCCCTGGGCATCGAAGCCACGGGCGGCCGCCGCCAGAAGCAAAAAAGCCCCGATCGTGGTCATGGCGATCTGGGAGTAGAGCCCGTAAATGCCGGTCGAGAGCTCGACCGTACTCGAGGTAACCACCCGGTAGAAGGTGGTCCCCGGATGCCAGAAGAAGTCGATCGGGCTCAGATAGCCCCACAGCGTGTAGCAAACCATTATCACGTTCACCCAAAACAGCTCTGCATGGGCGATCCGTGACAGCTCCATCACCAGGAGGAACATCAGCAAACCCATGATGAAGTCCATCCGGGTGTAAGAGCCCTGCCGCCAGATCGAGATCTCTTCGTACTCCATCGCAAAATGGTAGAACGCAAAAATACAGATGGCGGAATAGATAACCACAAGGATATGATTGGCGATCGGCGGCAGTCGCTTGTATAGATAATCCCTCTGATACATGTGCAGGATCTGCAGCATCAGGGCGACCGGCAGAAGGTGCGCCACGAGTTCGCTCGGGCCTCCAAAGCCGGTGTAAAAGTACCAACACAGCCAGACGAACATAAAGATCGATAAGCCGAAGATCAGGTTTTTGAGGTTGGCGTGGCGCTTGATTCCGTCAATCAGCATGGTTTTCCCCTTTTCGGCCCAAAGCGTCGGTCACCTTTTAGACCGCAGCATCTGTCCAACAAATGACGACGCTCATTTAACCTAACCCGGACAAGCCGGAACCAAACAGGATATTGTAGGGGCGGCCCCCTGTGGCCGCCCGCAAAATGGGCAACCACGGGGGGTTGCCCCTACAGTTTATTACCATCTTGCGCACAATTTAGCTTTTAAGGGACTACGCCTCTTCCGGGACTCCGCCCGGAAGGGGTGGCTCCTGCGGGGCAGCGAAAAGTCCAGAAATCCCCCTTGCCCCCCTTTGTAAAACTGATCGTGTCCCATATGTTGGGGGGCTGGACACAAGGGGAATAATGTGCTACAGATAGGGCATGCGGATATGCGGGCAAGAGTTTAGCGACGAAATTTGTGACCGAATCCGGGCCACCGTTG
>Ga0315274_10006935_pt1 | contig 16468 bp, 7 predicted proteins | sample YL17G02_20_MG_FD_203700 | JGI IMG/M metagenome (GOLD analysis project Ga0315274, IMG submission 203700) | Sediment microbial communities from Yellowstone Lake, YNP, Wyoming, USA - YL17G02_20 | ecosystem: Environmental > Aquatic > Freshwater > Lake > Sediment | place: USA: Wyoming | collected...
GCGAGGGCGGGGTCCCGGACGCCGTTCAGGATAGCTTGGAGCTTGGAGACGAGCGCCTCGACCCAGGGCGGCGTGTCGGCAACGCCCGAGAGTTGTGCGAGGAGTTGTCCAACCTGGGTCGTGTCTCCTTGTTCAATGGCCTGACGGACCATGGCGTACAGTTCCGCTCCGGGGTTTTGGTTCTCACCGCCGGCACGCCGGTAGTCGAGATAGCACTGGACAGCCTGTCGTCGGGCCTCGGCGGCGGCTGCGAGGTTGCCTGTCGCCTGCTCAAGGTTGCACAAGTGGCCCCATGTCCTCCAGGGCTGGACTGCATGGCTGTATTGTTTACTGCACTCGATCGCGCGTCGCAGTTCTCGGCGCGCCTCGTCGTATCGTTCGAGCTTGATGAGCGTATTGGCCAAGTTGCTGCGCGCCACGCCCTCATGGGCAAAATCTTGCCGTTCGACATAGATATCGGCTGCCTGGCGGTAGAACGCGGCGGCTTCTTCGAGCCGGCCCATGGCGTCGTAAAGGCTTCCCAGTTCATTGAGGCTCGCCGCCTCGTCTGGGCGATATCGTTCTCGCACTCTGATGGCCAGCGACTCGCGATAGGCCCGCTCAGCCAGCTCAAACTGCCCGGCTTGCCTGTGGACGATTCCGATCTGGTGCCACGCCGTCGCGACGGTACGCAGTTCATCGAGGGACTCGAAGATGTCGCGGGTCTCGTGGTAGATATTGAGCGCCTCGGGATAGCGTCGCTGCAACAGGCGGACGGTGCCGAGTTGGCCCTTGATGGCGGCCACGGATCTTCGGTCATTGCGTTTCTCGGCGCACTTGATAGCCTCTTCATACGCTTCAGCCGCTTCGTCCAGTCGCCCCAGAGCCGCCAGGCAGTCCCCAATCCTCATTAGAACGACAAACGCCATACGAGCGCCCGCCTCCCCGAGCGCTCTAAAGCGTTCCTCTGCCAGGGCATAGTACTCCAAGGCAGGCTCAGCGCTGCCATCTGCCCCCAAAGCTTCGCCCATGAGGTTGTACGCCATGGCTGTGTCATAGTCGGCGCCCGGATAGGCATCTTCGCCGACAGCCAGACAGCGCTGCAGCAGGCAGCGCGTGGCGGCAACCGCGGATTGGCGGTCGCCTCTGTCGAGCAGCCGTTCTATCGTCATGCGTTCCGACTTGAACCGCGCATTGCTCCAGTCGCCCAAGGCTTTCGCGGCCCGTTCGCGGGCGGCTACGGCTCTGGCCAACGATTGAGGCCGGCCCAGCTCGGCGAGGATCTGCTCGATCCTGCCGGCCAAGTCCGCAATCTCTTCGGGCGACCGGTTGTCTTGAGCCCATTCGAGCAACGCCAACAGGTTCGGCAGTTCAAGCAAGGTCAGTTGTGCGGCTAGCCGCGCGTCTCTGATCTGTTGCGCGTACAGAAAACCGGCCAGTTGCGACATGCCGTCGGCCCAACGCGCGCGGAGCTGTTCCTGTTCGGCGCTGTCCATCCGTCCGAGCAGGTAGGGCGCGAGGGCGGGGTCGAGCCGCAGGTGGGCGTAACCCGTGTCCTCCCCGAGCCCGACATTGATCAAGCCGATGGCCAAGGTGCGTGCAGTTTCCTCATCCATGTCGAAAACGGGGGCCAGCGTGATCAAGCTCGCGCCACCGTGGAAAACGGCAAGAATCTTCACCTGTTCGCGCACTTCCTCGGGCAGCCGGCGCAGGGAGAGTTCCACGGAAGCGTAAAGGGATCGTTCGCGGTCCCCGGGGAATCTCTTGTCCATGTCGAGCATGAGTTGCTGGAGATCGGTGGTGGTGGCGCGGACGCCCCGGCGGGCAAGCTCCGGCGCGAGCAGGACCAGGGCGCGGGCATGACAACGCACCGCCTCGACGAGGTCCTCGATCTCCTTGGGCGTGCTTCCCGGATCGGCGGGCGCGGGTTCGAGACCCTCGCGTTTCAGGACTTGGCTGACGAGTTCGATGGCGTCGTTCTTGGACAAGGCACCGAGTCCGATGTGCGATCTCGCCGCGTTGAACGGTTGGGGCAGGGGCTCGCGCGAGGTGAACACGATGCGGGTGGCCGGATCGGCTTTGAGCAGAGCGCGGCACAAGGCGAACAGGTCCTCGATGGGGGCCGCGCCCGGCGCCGCTTGGCCGGAGGCGTCCGGCAACACGCTCTCGAGGTTGTCGAGGACGATGATCGTGGAGTGATCGCGCAACGCGCGTTCGACGGGCTGCCGGGCCTTCTCGAGATCGCGAAACTGTGCGACCGAATACGTATCGCCGTCCGGGAGCAATTGCTGCCCGAGGCTGTCCAGGACGGCCCGCGCATCGTGGATCTTGTCCATGGCCGCGAAGGCGGCGCGACCGAAACGTCCCGTCCGGACGAGCCACCGTGCCAGTTCGATGGCGAGGGCCGTCTTGCCGGCGCCACCCTGGCCGCGCACGACGGCGTAAGGTTCGTCGTGCAGCAGACGCTCGAGGGCGAGGAGTTCGCGGCTGCGTCCGATAAACGAATGGGGCGGCGGTTCCGGCAACCGGCCCAAGTTGAGCTTGCGCTGTTGGGCCTGGAGTTGCTGAACCGCTTCGGACGGCAATTTCGTGGCCAGTTGCGGGTCCTGCTCTTCCTGGTACAGAACGGGCACAAACCAGTCCTGGAGGTGCAGTTTCCCCGCACCCATAATGTCAATGCGGTACGAATCACCCTGCAGGGCTTGTTGTCCTACGAGCATGGCCTTTCCGACCCGCGCGCCCCGTGCCAATTCTCCGTAAAACGCCTCGACGAACCGCCGCGCCGTTTCGACCAGCACCGTGTGGCTCATGGCGACAACGGACGTGACGCCTTCCTCGAGCAGCTTGCCGGCCACGGAGGCGGTCGGATTCTCCTCGGTCATGGCGCTCTGGCAGGCTTCCAGAAACACGAGGGGAATGCGGTAGTCGCGCACCACGCCGGCGAGTTTCTCGGCATGGATGAGTTCCATTGCGCGCTTCTCGAGCTTGTCGACGTCCTTAGGGTCTTCAAAACACAGCGCGCCTAGCCCGTGTTCCTTGTCGAAGACCCCGTGGCCGTCGAAATGAACCACGTCGTAGGCTTCGCCGCGTTCACTGGCCCACCGCAACGCCTCCTGCAATGCCGGGAACGTAGGCGGCGTCAACACGGACAGTTTGACGAGTTCGCCGAGATTCTCGATGGCCTTCACCAAGGGGAGGGCGCTCGCACGGTGGTCGTAGTAGCCGGCATGCTTATCCTCGGGCCGTGGACTAACCAGCAGGACGCGGATCGGAAGCTTGGCAAGGGCGATCTCCTGTTCAACCCGGTTCGGCATGCGGCGTCTGACGCCCACGGGATGCTTGCCTTGAAACAGATAGGTGCGACCGTCATGGAACAACTCCCACGGCAGCGACAGCAGGGCACTGGCGGCCTGGGCCATGGCCGCGCGCGTCTTGTCATCGCTCCCGTCTGGAGGCTCCGGGTCGACACAAACGGAGAATCGACGTTCCGCGCCGCCGGCGGCGTCTTTCCAAGCATTCAAGGCTTCCTGAGCGGCGGGTTTGGCCAATGCCTCCGCGTAGAGCATCTGCCCCCACTCGGGGAGTTGCGTTTCAACGCGCTCGGCGCGTTTCTTGAAGAGGCCGACCGGCCAGCGGAAGTATTCTTCGAGATACCACCGCAGGTCATCAGCTTCGATAGGACCCAACGGCGCCGTGAACGTGAACCGCTTGCTCTCGATCTCGCGAGCGCCCTTCGTGGCGGGCTTGTAGACCAGGGTTGCGGTCGCCTTGACGCGTCGTTTGCCGTCGCTCTCGTCGATGGCCGCGTCGCGCAGTTCCAGCACCAGGTCTTCGATTGGGGGCTGTTCAACGTGTACAGAGGGCTGGAGGTCGTCGGGCAGGCGTTCGCCAAGCGCCGCAAGAATGGCGGGAAACGCCTCGTCCAGGCCTCCGACATCGAGACGGACGGGAACGGCCACGGGTTCCTTCTTGAACCACAGGGCAAGGGCCGAAGGCTCGATACCGGGAAGCAGCAGGGGGATCACGCGATAGCCGTCGCTCTTGCGCTGCTTCTCGACCTTCTCGGCCTTGTGGATTTCCCGCCGCACCCAGGGCGAGTTGACCATGTTCGGGCTGAGCACGACAATGACCTGCGAGGCGTTTTCGATTGCCTTCTCCACCTCCACCGCGAGCTTGTCGCCGCCGCGCAGGTTGCGCGAATCCACCCAGACGCTCAGCCCAAGGCCTTCCAGCTTCTGACGGAGTTCCTTGACGAATGCGTCGTCCTTGGTCGCGTGGGAAATGAAGATTGGACTCCGGCTCATCAAGATCCCCTCCAGTGAGAAACGCTCGACACACGGCGTAAGGCTCGCGCGGAAGCCTTGCGCGCGCGGCTTGGTTGGGCTATCCTTCTCGCAACAGCCGTTTGCAGCGCACTACACTATAGCACGTGTAATGGCTCTGGGCAAGGACTATGTTCTCTCACAAATTCCCATGGCAAACCGAGCGTTGCTGATGTTATGGACCTTCGGTTTACCCGAAAACGGTAAAGAAGGAGCGGCGTTGATACGGTCGGGCGCGCTTCTTGCTTATTACTTGGTGCATGACTGTCTTGACAGGCAGGAGTTACATTTGAGTATCTTTTGCGAGAGAAAAGCTACGAACATGCATGAATGTAGGCTTTTCATGCCCGTTCGTTAATAGAGGCAGCTCCCAAAGAGAATGGGAAGCCGAGGTGAGGTGTGTGGCGATTTTGACAAGGTAGTCTTGTTGCGGTTATGATTTTGGCTGCAAGCCGCGCACAGTCCAAGTTGGTCCTCCGTAAGGATAGCAAGGAATACCCCGGCAATCGAGACTGAGGCAAGGCGCCTTTGTTTTGGCCGACAGTTGAGACGACCCAATGAGTGAGCCCCTACATCCAGACGTTTCCGTTTTCGTATGTCGCCAGTGCATTCCCGAGGGCGGGCGTTTGCCGCGTCAGTGGACGCAAGGCGGCGTCCACGTTCAGGTAAAGGAACTCCCCTGCAGCGGCAAGACGGACGCCCAGTACCTCTTTCACGCGCTCGAGTCGGGCGCACGCGGCCTGCTCGTGGTCACGTGTCCTCAAGGAGAATGCCGTTTGGGCCAGGGCAACTACCGGGCGGAGGTCCGTATTCGCACGGTGCGGCGGCTCTTGAGCGAGATAGGGATGGAACCTGAAAGGGCCGAGCTCGTGCATTGCGCTCCGGGCGATGATCTCCAAGGGTTGGTCCGTGACGCGGTAGAAAAGTTCTGTACCTTGGGCGAGAGTCCGATTATAGGGTCTAGGGTTTAGTGTCTGGGGTTTACGGTATTGCCCCCCATGGCAAGCGCCCGAAACCCTGAGAGAGGCAGGAAGCCATGACGGAAAGCGAAACCAGGTTCCAGGGCAGGATACGCTCAGGCGAGCCGCTCCTGGTCGTTGAAATCGCGCCGCCGAAGGGGGGCGATCCGGCTCCGTTGCGCGCCGCCGCGAAGCGGTATGCCGGAAAAGTCCACGCGATCGGCGTGAGCGATAATCGCCACGGCGTGTGCATGTCGGCGCTGGCCGCGGCAGCGATCGTCGCGGCGGAGGGCGTGGAGCCTATCCTGCACCTCGTCACGCGAGACCGGAACCGCATTGCGCTTATCGCCAGTTGCCTTGGGGCACAGGCTTTGGGCGTCCGGAATATCCTCTGCACAAGCGGCACGCATCAAACGCTGGGCATTTGCCCCCCCGCGAAGAACGTGTTCGATATCGATTCGACTCAACTGATCGAAGCAATTGCGCACCTGGAAATGGGGGGGCCGTTCTGTCTCGGCGCCGTGGCGGCCCCTTTTGCCGATCCGGCGGAGCTGCAACTGATGCGGCTCTCAAAGAAGGTGGCTGCGGGAGCGCAGTTCCTTATCACACAGCCCGTCTATGACCTCGATCGGTTTGGCGCGTGGTGGGGTCAGGTCACGCAACGGGGCATCCATGAGAAGGCCGCCATTCTGGCCGGAATTCATCCTTTACTCGACGCCGACCAAGCGAAAGCCTATGCGGCGAGCCGCCCATTTCCGATGGTTCCCCAGGCGATGTTGGACCGGTTGTCCTCGGCGGGAGATCGGAAGGCGCAGCGTGCCACCAGCATCGAGATAGCCATCGAGACCGTCAAGCAGGTCTCCGCTTTGAACGGCGTGCGCGGCCTATGCATCTCGTTCCCAAGTTCAACTTGGGAACGAGGTGAGGGCGATGAGAACGCCGCCCTCGAGATCATTGAACGTTCCGGGTTGGAGGCCCGCTAGCCGTGCCCGCGAAGTATCATATCCATCCCCATCCCGCGCCTCCGCGCCAACGGCCGATAGGCAAACTCGGCGTAGTGGAGTGGCGCGAGGATTGCTCGAATTGCCATAACTGCGTCAAGCGCAATTGCGTGTACGGGTTCTATCGCGACGAGGCCGACACGCTGCGCGAAAAGGCTGGCTATCTCGACTATATCTACCAATGCAAAGGCTGCCTGATCTGCGTCCAGAACTGCACCAAAGGCATCCTCACGCGCGTCGTCAACCCGGAGTACGAGCGCCTTGGCGACGAGTACTACACGCCGGAGATCATCTTGTCCACCTGGTACCAGGCCGAGACGGGCAATATCCCCGTTTCCGGTTCGGGCTACGGCGGCCCGTTTTCCGGCCCCGGCTTCGACTCGATGTGGACGGACATGTCGGAGATCGTGCGCCCGACGCGCGATGGCATCCACGGACGCGAATACATCAGCACGAGCGTGGACATCGGCCGCAAACTGCCCCATCTTTCCTTCGACAAGGGGCAATTGACGTCGACCCCGCCGTCTCTTGTGGAAATCCCGCTTCCCATCATTTTCGAAACCGTGCCGCCGCATTTCCAGCGGGGCGCGGTAGTCCAGTCCATAGCCAAGGCCGCCGCCAAGATCGGCACGCTGTTCGTCGCGGACGGCCACGATACGCCGAAGGGCATCTCGCTCGACCAAGCGTGTGCGTTTCCTCTGTACAAGCCGCAGGACGCCGGTCAAATCCATACTACGGCCCCCATGATCATGGCGCCGTACAGTGAGAATGTCCTTGGTCTCCAGGCGCGCATCAAGGCGCAATCGCCGAATCGCCTTGTTGCGATTCGACTCGAAGCCACGCCGGACGCCGCCCAACAGGTCTGCCAACTCACCCGGGCCGGCGCGGAAGTCGTCCATCTCGTTTTTGACGCACATGGCCGGGAAATAGCATCGAACCCGCGGCACATGCGGGACGCACTTCGGGACATCCACAAAGCCCTTGTGAAAGAGGGCATGCGCGATCTCGTCACGTTGATCGCATCGGGCGGCATTGCCCAGGCCGAACACGTCGCGAAAGCGATCATCTGCGGGGCGGATCTCGTTGCGATTGACCTCCCGCTCCTGATAGCCCTCGAATGCAGGCTGTGCGGCGAATGCCAACGCGGTGAGGCATGTCCCGTCCGTCTGGAAGAGATCGACGAGAGCTTTGCCGTGCAACGGATAGTGAATCTGATGGGCGCATGGCAAAACCAATTGCTTGAGTTGCTGGGCGCGATGGGCATCCGCGAGGTGCGCCGGTTGCGCGGCGAAACGGGGCGCTGCATGTTCTTCGAGGATCTCGAGGCCGCGACCTTCGGCCGCCTGTTCGGCAGGCGCCGAGATGGGACATAAATGAGTACGAGTACGATTACGTCAGCCGTTCCTCCAACCACGGAAGACTCCGTCATGGGTCCGGACTACGCCGAGGTCGCGCGCGAGGTGCATCCTGCGCCACCACGGTATCGCAACGCGATCGGCAAGTTCCGCGTCCATCGCGACTTCAAGTGTGTGGCCTGCGGCAAGTGCGTCAGTATCTGTCCTTACGGTGTGCACAAGCACCGCAAAGGTTACCGCCTTCCCCTCCGCCCCTTCGACTACCGGTGCATAGGTTTCGACTGTGAGAAGACCAATCACTACTGCATCAGCGCGTGTCCCGTGGGTGCGCTGTCACTGTCGGCGAATCCCGTATTCGAGACCTTGGGCGACTATCGCTGGACGCCTGATCTGCTGGTCAGTACGTGGGCCGAGGCGGAAACAGGCCATCGTCCGCTGCCTCATCTCGAGTGCGAGACCGGCGCGTCCGGAGGCGGATTTGATAAGCTCCGGTTCCGTTTCCCGACAATTGGGGACAGTCACCTATTTTCCGCCGATAGTCGAAATGGCGAAACAGGAAATCAGGGGACAATGGGTGACTGTCCCCAACTTTCGGGTCTGCGGCGCGAAGACATCTCGACGGAATTGCTCCTGAACCGGCGGAACGACGGGCGGCCGAAAGTCAAGATTGACGTGCCCTGGTACGGCGGCGGCATGTCATTTGGTTCGACCAATATCCGCGCGCTGCTCGGCAAGGCGCGCGTGGCCAAGGCCTGGAACTCTTTCACGTGCACCGGCGAGGGCGGCTACCCCGAGCGCATGATTCCGTACGCCGACTACGTGATTACCCAGGTCGCCACGGGGCTTTTCGGCGTCCGCGAAGAAACCATTCAGCGCGCTCGGATGGTCGAGTTCAAATATGCCCAAGGCGCCAAGCCGGGTTTGGGCGGACACCTGCTCGGCGACAAGAACACGCCGGAGGTGGCCGCCATGCGCGAAGCCGTGGTAGGCACCTCGCTGTTTTCGCCGTTCCCGTTCCACAGCGTGTACTCCATCGAGGATCACAAGAAGCATCTCGACTGGATAGCCCACGTTAATCCGCGCGCCCTCCTTTCCGCCAAAGTCTCGACACCGGCCGATGTGGATATGGTCGCGGTGGGCGTGTATTGCGCGGGCGCTCACATTGTGCACATCGACGGCAGCTACGGCGGTACGGGCGCGGCGCCCAACATCGCCAAGAAAAACATCGCGATGCCCATCGAGTACGCCATCAATAGCTGCCACCGGTTCCTGTCGGACGAAGGGGTTCGGGACGAGATCACGCTTATCGCCAGCGGTGGGATTCGTACGCCGGCCGACGTCGCGAAGGCGATCGCATTGGGCGCCGACGGATGCGTCATCGGCACCGCCGAACTGGTCGCTCTCGAGTGCGTCCGGTGTGGCTGTTGCGAGAGCGGGCGCGGCTGTCCCCGAGGCATTTGCACTACGGATCACGGCCTCCTCGAGATTGTCACCATCGAGTGGTGTACGCAACGGCTCATCAACATGTACAACGCCTGGCGCGAGATGCTCGTGGACATACTGTACAGGTTGGGCTTGGACTCCGTAGCCGCCTTGCGCGGACGCACTGATCTGCTAGCACATCTTGATTACGGAAATGAGGCTGAGGAATGAAACCCGTGCTCAATCCGCAATCTGCAATCCGCAATCCGCAATTCGAACGGATTGAGGCCATGATCCGCGCGCGCGCGGACCTTCGGCCCAAAGGCGAGTGGTTCCAGAAATCGCCGGAAGCCGAAGGCGGGTGCGGTGTGACCGGTTTTGCATGCACCGTTCCCGTGCGCGGCAAACATATCTACGAGCCGTCCATCCAAATGCGTAACCGCGGTAACGGCAAAGGGGGCGGCATCGCCGCGTGCGGCCTTGCTCCGGAAGACTTGGGTGTCTCGCGCAGCGTGCTTGAAGACAGCTACATCCTGCAAATATCTCTGCTGGATCCCGCCGCGCGCGCGCAAGTCGAGAGGAAATACATCGAGCCCTATTTTGAGATCAGCCAAGGCGGTTTGATCCCCACGGTGGACGACTATCGCGACGTGCCTCTGCTCGAGATACGGCCTCCCGACGTGGCGCGCTACTTCGTGCGGGTCAAGAAGGACGTGCTGGATCGATTCGGGGCCGAGAAGGGCTTTTCAGGTCTGCACGAGCGGGAAGTCGAAGACGAGTTCGTCTTCCAGAATTCCGTAAAGCTGAACGACGAGTTTTACGCTTCGCTCGGCGACAAGCGCGCGTTTGTGATGTCGCACGCGCGCAACCTTTTCATCATCAAGATCGTTGGCTACGCCGAGGCCGCCGTGCAGTACTACAAGATGGAGAACGTGCGCGCCCACGTATGGATCGCCCATCAGCGCTATCCTACGCGCGGCCGCGTGTGGCACCCGGGCGGCGCACATCCGTTCATCGGCATGAACGAGGCGCTGGTGCACAACGGGGACTTCGCCAATTACGTCTCCGTCTGCGAGTACCTTGCCCAGCGCAACCTTTTCCCGCGGTTCCTCACCGACACCGAGGTGTCGGTCATGCTGTTCGACCTGATGCACCGCGTGTACAAGTATCCGGTCGAGTACATCATCGAAGCGCTCGCGCCGACGGCGGAACTCGATTTCGACCGGCTCCCCGCGGCGCGGCAGCGGATCTACCGCCAGATTCAAGCGGCCCACATGCACGGCTCGCCGGACGGGCCCTGGTTCTTTATCATTGCCCGGACCTTGTCCGAAGGGAAAAGGTTCCAGCTCCTCGGCATCACCGACACCGCGATGCTGCGGCCCCAAGTCTTCGCACTGCAAGAAGGGAAGGAAGTGTCCGTGGGCCTCATCTGCTCGGAGAAGCAGGCCATCGACGCGACCCTGGCCAGTCTCAACAGCGAGGACCCGCGGATCATGCCCGTGGCGGACATGTATTGGAACGCGCGCGGCGGCAGCTACACCGACGGCGGAGCCTTCCTCTTCAACATCGTCCCATCTAATTATGGGGACACCATACTAAATTCACCCAGCAAAGGGACTGCCCTGTCTGGAAAAGCGCGTGAATTTAGTATGGTGTCCCCAGAATTACCAGAATTACGCCACGGACATTACACCCTGTACGCCACCGACAAGTTCGGCGCGCCGTTGTCCACTTGGCGGAACCAGATCCACTGCGACCTCTCCATTCCGGTGAGCATGACCACGCCCGTCGGGGAAGATTCGGCGGCCATCGAGAACGCCATCCGCGACAACAATACCGATGCGCTCTTCCAGTATCTCCAGAGCGCCATGGCCGGCATGGAGTTTGACCGATTGCGCAACGCGGCAGCCGAGATTGCCGGCAAGACGGCGTCCCGCGCGCCGCACTTGGGGATCGAGGCCCTGACGCGGGCCATCGACCGCCGTTATCCAACGGGTTTGAAGAAGCGCAGTGCGGTGCTCACCATTCTCCGTGATGGCCTCGAGCGGATCTTCAGTCAGCAGCCGCTTCTCGATGATGCACGGGAAGGCGCGTGCCGCCGGATCACGTGGAATACCCGCGATCAACTACGTGCGCCGCGGAATGAGGAAAGGACGCTGCTTATCGACGCGCGCGGCTTCGCTGCGCAGGGTGCGGACTGCGACGGCCGCCTAGCTGTGAACGCCTATAATCTGGGTTGGCGCCATATCATCCATTACAACCCCCGTGGAACGCGTTTCCACGCCGCCGGCTTCGGACCATCGAGCAACGGCCTGCGCATCGACTGCTATGACAATCCCGGCGACTATCTCGGCTCCGGCATGGACGGACTCGAGGTCCACGTCCACGGCAACGCCCAGGACCAACTCGGACAGATCGCGAAACGCGGCAAGATGGTCATCTATGGAGACGTCGGCCAGACGTTCCTTTACGGAGCCAAAGGCGGCGCGATATTCGTGATGGGCAACGCCGCAGGACGTCCTTTGATCAATGCCGTCGGACGGCCTCGAGTCGTCATCAACGGCACTGTGCTCGATTTCCTCGCGGAATCCTTCATGGCGGGCGATCCGCTCGATGGGGGCGGGTTCGCCATTGTGAACGGAATACGTTTCGACAAAGACGGGAACGTGCTTCCCCTCGACCTGCCCTATGCGGGCGGCAACCTGCTGTCGCTGGCTTCCGGCGGCGCCATTTACGTGCGCGACCCGCACCGCACGCTCGTCGAGGAGCAGTTAAATGGAGGAATGTACGCGCCGCTCACGGAGGAAGACTGGAAACTGATCCTGCCGTATCTCCGCGAGAACGAGCGGCTCTTCGGAATCCAGGTTGAACGGGACCTCCTTACCGTGGACGGCGTCGTCAGACCGGCGGAGCAAGTCTACACAAAGGTCGCTCCGCTCAAGAAGGCCAAAGAGGAAAAAACGGACGAGGTGGGTGAATGAACGCTGTGAACAGCACACCCGTAGGGACGGTTTCTCCGAAACCGTCCCGGCAGATTGAATGGGCCGATCCCGCGTTCCTGCGCGAAGTTGAACGACGAAGCGGCGCGCCGGTCAGCGCGTGCTTCCAATGCCACAAATGCTCGTCCGGGTGTCCCGTCGGCCCCGATGTGGATCTGCTGTCCAGTCAGATCATGCGCCTGATCAACCTGGGCGAGAAGGATGAAGTCCTCGAATCCGAAGCCATTTGGGCCTGCGCCTCCTGCGAGGCGTGCACGGCGCGCTGTCCCATGGAAATCGACATCGCTGCGGTGATGGACACGCTGCGGATGATGGCCGTTGAACGCAAAGCGGCTCTCCCCGGCACGCGCGGCAGCAGTTTCAACAGGGCCTTCCTTACAAGTGTGCGCTGGCATGGGCGCGTGTTTGAGGCCGGCATGATGGCCCTTTACAAACTCTTCAGCCGCGACTTCTTCTCGGATTTGGAGAAGCTGCCCAAGATGCTGGCGAAGCGCAAGCTGTCCTTCCTGCCGCACTTCTCGCGCAGCGCCAGACAAGTGCGCAAGGTGTTCCGGCGCGCCGAAGAGGAGGAGAAAAGTAGGTCCGGTTTCTCCGAAACCGGACCCGTGCCGCAAGAAAGAACTCAGGAGAAAAGCAAACTGTGAAGTACGCGTTCTTTCCAGGGTGCAGCCTCGAATCCACGGCGTGGGATTTCGACAAGTCCACGCGCGCGCTGTGCGGCGCTTTGGGCATCGACTTGGTCGACATTCCCGACTGGGTCTGTTGCGGCTCCACGCCGGCCCATTCGAGCAATGCCTCGCTGGCCGTGGCGTTGCCCGTGATCAATCTCCAGAAGGCCCAGGCCGCCGGATTCTCAGAGGTCCTCACGGCGTGCGCGTCGTGTTATGCGCGCCTGCGCACGGCCAACTACAAGGTCAATAACGATCCCGCCGAACGCGAACGCGCGCAGCGGATCACAGAGAAACCGTACGACGGCGACGTGAAAGTGCGCCACATCCTCGATGTCCTCGTTAACGACCTCGGCGTCCGCGAAATCCGCAAGCGGGTCCAGTCGCCTCTCAAGGGTCTGCGCGTCGCCTCGTACTACGGCTGCTTGCTGTCCCGTCCACCGGAGGTGGTGGCGTTCGACGACTCCGAGCACCCGACGTGCATGGACGATCTGGTGAAGGCGGCAGGGGCGCAAGCCGTCGATTGGCCCTTCAAGACCGAGTGTTGCGGCGCAAGCCTCTCGATCAGCAAAACCGGCGTCGTGAACCGCTTGGGCTATCGGCTCCTGTCCATGGCCCACCGCGCGGGCGCCGAATGCATCGTCGTAGCGTGTCCGCTTTGTCAGCTCAACCTGGATTTCCGCCAACCGGAGGCCAGGAAAAGCGGACAAGGGGTTGCAACCCCTTGCCCGACGATACCGGTGCTTTACATCACCCAGCTTTTGGGGCTGGCCCTGGGACTGCCGCCGGATGCCCTCGGCCTTGATGCACTCACGATCAGCGCGGACGCCATAGCGACGGCGGCTGCCGTTGGAAGGTAATGAGCATGGAAGGCAAAGCAACTCCACTTCCGTCAGTTGAGCCGGCGCGGAATGATTCCGCGCCTACTGGCGCTGTTCTTGTGTGCGGCGCGGGCGTGGCCGGCATCCAGGCGTCGCTTGACCTTTCCGCCGGGGGGTTCCGTGTCTACTTGATCGAGGATAAGGCGGCTGTGGGCGGCGGCATGGCCCGCCTGGACAAGACGTTTCCGACGGGCGACTGCGCCACCTGCATCATCTCGCCGAAACTGGTCGAGTGCATGCGCGACCCCAACATCGACGTGTTCACCATGGCCGATGTCATCAAACTCGATGGCGAACCCGGCCACTTCAAAGCTACGGTCTTGCAGCGGCCACGGTACGTCGATATCGACAAGTGCACGATGTGCGGCGACTGTTCCGCGGTCTGTCCCATCGAAGTTCCGAGTCAATTCGACGCGCAACTCGGCACGCGCAAGGCCATCGACCGGGTTTACGCCCAAGCCGCGCCGAATGCCTATGTGATCCAGAAACGGGGACGCGCCGTATGCAGTTCCGGTTGCCCTATCAGCACGAGCGTGCAGGCATATGTAGCCCTCATCGCGGCGGGCCGGTTCCAAGAAGCCGCCGACGTTATCCGGCGCGAGAATCCACTCCCCTCGATTTGCGGACGCGTGTGCTTCCATCCGTGCGAACTGAAGTGTAACAGGGGAGCCGTCGATTACCCGATCAACATCCGCGGGCTGAAGCGTTTCGCGATGGACCTATTCCTCACGCTTACGCCACCGCCCGAGATTCCCCCCACCGGGAAATCGGTCGCCATCATCGGCTCAGGCCCCGCAGGACTGGCCGCTGCTCATTTCCTGGCCTTGGCGGGCCACAAAGTCACCGTCTTCGAGTCCCTGCCCGTACTCGGCGGCATGCTGTCCGTTGGTATTCCCGACTACCGTCTGCCCCCGGAGATTCTGAAAACGGATCTCGATGGAATACGCTCGCTTGGCGTCGAATTCAAGACGGGCGCGGGCGTGGGCAGCGAAGTCTCGATAGAAACGATCAAGAACTCCTTCGACGCGGTTTTCCTCGGTACCGGCGCGCATGAGAGCCGAAAGCTCGATATCCCTGGAGAAGACTGCAAAGGCGTCATCCACGGGATTGACTTCCTCCGCAGATACGCCCTCGGCGACAAGGGGTTGCAACCCCTTGCCTGCCTGGGCAAGCGCGTCGTTATCGTTGGCGGCGGAAATACGGCCATCGACGCCGCGCGAACGGCCGCCCGCTTGGGCGCATCGAAGGTTACAATTCTCTACCGGCGCACGCGCGAAGAAATGCCGGCGGACGCCGCGGAGATCGATGCGGCCCTGGTTGAAGGCATCGACATCCAGTATCTGGCCGCGCCGGTCAAGGTCATCTCCGAAAACGGCGCGGTGAGCGCCATCGAGTGCATCCGGATGAAGCTTGGAGAGCCTGATGAGAGCGGGCGCCCGCGGCCCGTTCCCATCAAAGGCTCAGAGTTCACGATCTCTTGTGACACCCTGATCCCTGCCGTAAGCCAATCAGTCGATCGCAAGCTCGCTGAGCTTTTCGGACTCGATACGACACGTTGGGGAACCATCGTCGCGGATGAGATGACGATGGCGACTTCCCACAAGGGCATATTCGCGGGCGGCGACGTCGTGATAGGGCCGTCGAGCGTTATCGACGCCATCGCCCACGGCAAACGTGCCGCGAAGGGAATCGACAATTATCTTTGCGGGCAGCCGCTCAATGCGGGCCTCGCCAAGCCCGTTGAACACCCGAATCCCCTTTCCGAGGAGGACCTGAGAAAACTCCGGAAGAAGATCGAGGAGGCGGAACGCGTGCCGCAGGCCGAACAACCCGTCGCGCAGCGCCTGAAGGACTTCCGCGAGGTTGAACACACGTACACCGCCGAAGAGGCCCAGCGGGAAGCGCAGCGCTGCCTGAACTGCGGCATGTGCAGCGAATGCATGCGCTGCGTAGAGGCGTGCAAACCCGGCGCGATTGTGCACGATCAAGTCGCGAAGACAGTGGAGCTCGAGGTGGGCGCGGTAGTGTTGACGCCCGGTTTCGACGCATTCGACGGCGCTCAACGCGGCGAGTTCGGTTTCGGATACGCGCCCAACGTCGTCACCAACGTCCAGTTCGAGCGGATTCTCTCGGCCTCCGGGCCAACCCAGGGCCACATCGTGCGCCCGTCGGACGGCAAGACGCCCAAGCGCCTCGCCTTCATCCAGTGCGTAGGCTCGCGCGATGCCGGCTGCGGCAACGACTATTGCTCCTCCGTGTGCTGCATGGCCGCAACTAAGGAAGCCATCCTCGCGAAAGAACACGAACCCGATCTGGATATCACGATTTTCTTCCTGGACCTCCGCGCGTTCGGCAAGGATTTCGACCGCTACTACGAACGGGCCAAGAACGAGAAAGGCATACGGTACGTGCGGTCGTTCATCTCGCGCACGTTCGACATGCCCGGCACGAGGAATCTCGCGCTCACTTACTTCGGCTCGGACCTCAAGCAAGTCACGGAAGAGTTCGACATGGTGGTCTTGTCGCTCGCACTCGAACCGAGCACGGTGCTGCTCGGCCAAGCGGACAACCTCGGAGTCGCCCTGAACAAGTGGGGGTTCGCGGATACCGCCGAACTCAAGCCGCTCGATACGTCGCGGCCCGGCGTGTTCGTCGGCGGCACGTTCCAGGAACCCAAAGACATCCCCGATACGGTGATGCAAGCCAGCGCCGCCGCCGCGTGCGCCATGGCGCTCCTCGCGCCGGCCCGCGGAACGCTCGTCCGGACTAAGCAGTACCCGCCGGAACGCGACGTTACCGACGAGCCGCCTCGGATTGGCGTGTTCGTATGTCACTGCGGGAGCAACATTGCCTCCGTCGTGGACGTCGAGCGCGTCGTCGAG
>Ga0315274_10006936_pt1 | contig 16468 bp, 14 predicted proteins | sample YL17G02_20_MG_FD_203700 | JGI IMG/M metagenome (GOLD analysis project Ga0315274, IMG submission 203700) | Sediment microbial communities from Yellowstone Lake, YNP, Wyoming, USA - YL17G02_20 | ecosystem: Environmental > Aquatic > Freshwater > Lake > Sediment | place: USA: Wyoming | collected...
GTGGAGACAGGAGATACATGCACCGCGTGTTCCTCGCCGCTCAAGATTGCCAACGCCATTGAGCTCGGACACATATTCAAGCTCGGCACAAAGTACGCTGACGCTCTCAATGTGAAGTACCTCGACGAGAACGGCCAGGCCAAGCCGGTGGTCATGGGTAGCTACGGCATCGGGATTGAACGTATCATCGCGTGCGCCATCGAGCAAAGTCACGATGCGAATGGCATCGTTTGGGACAAGGCGCTCGCTCCTTATCTGGTTCACCTGATTGCCATCAACATGAGCAACAAGGACATCGTACTGGCGTCGAATGAAATCTACCGCCTGCTGAATGAAGCAGGGATTGAAGCACTTTTCGACGAACGTGCAAACGTCTCACCGGGATTCAAGTTCAAGGACGCGGATCTTCTTGGCATGCCCGTACAGGTCATCGTTGGGGAGAAAGGATTGAAGAACAACCAGGTCGAGATCAAGAACAGGCACACAGGAGAACGGACGATGGTCGCGCGGGAAGACCTTCTCGCCACTCTCAAAGCAATGCTCTCTGTATGATGTCCCATGTCAATACCTCCCTCTCCGTTTTACATCGGTGGTGAATGGCGAAAGGCTTCTGACTCCCAGCACTCCGCGGAAATTCTCAATCCCTATGACGGATCTCTGGTAGGCACCGTCGCGCTGGCAAATGCCGAAGATATCCAATCTGCGGTCGAGCGCGCGGCGGTGGGGTTCGAGCGGACGAAAGCCCTGCAGAGTTTTCAACGGCACGAGATTCTCGCGTGCATCTCGGCCCGTCTGAAAGAACTAAAGGAAGAATTCGCCGCCCTCATTACTGCAGAGGTGGGGAAGCCGATCGCTGCCGCCCGTGGTGAGGTGGACCGCTCGATAACGACGTTTCAGTATGCTGCCGAGGAGGCCAGGAGGTGGGGGGGAGAGGTCGTTCCACTCGATCTCAATCGGGCGGGGCAGGATAGATTTGGCGTCGTTCGAAGATTTCCGCGCGGTATCATTCTGGCTATTACTCCCTTCAATTTCCCGTTGAATCTTGCTGCGCATAAGGTGGCACCTGCCCTTGCAACGGGCAATTCAGTCATTCTTAAGCCTGCGCCCCAGGGCGCATTGACCGGTTTGAAGCTCTCGGAGCTTCTGGAGTCCTCCGGGCTCCCAAAGGAAGCCTTCAGCATTCTGCCATGCCGAAACGAACTGGCCGAGGGACTTGTCCTTGACGAGCGGATCGCAATGCTCAGTTTTACCGGCAGTGCGGCTGTTGGATGGTCTCTCAAATCCAAGGCGGGACGAAAGAAAGTGCTGTTGGAACTGGGTGGCAATGCGGGCGTGATTGTTGACCAAACCGCTGATGTTCGCAATGCCGTGGCGAAGAATCTGACCGGGTCATTCGCGTATTCCGGCCAGGTGTGCATCAAGGTCCAGAGAATCTATGTGCATCGTGATGTGTATGATGAATATTGTCGGGAATTCGTGAGAGGGGCAGCGGGGTTGGTGCGAGGAGATCCTGCACGAGATGATGTGGTGGTAGGTCCTGTCATAAACGCGGAGGCAAGGGCTCGAATCCTGGCATGGATCGATGAAGCGAGAAGCCTGGGAGCGAAGATTCTCTGCGGAGGCGAAAACGATGGAAATGTGATCGCTCCGACCGTCCTGACCGACGTGCCACGTCAAGCGAAGGTATCCTGCGCCGAAGTGTTCGGCCCCGTGGTGACACTTCACCGCTTCGACACTATCGAGGAAGCAGTTTCGGGCGTCAACGATTCGGAGTTCGGCCTCCAGGCCGGCATCTTCTCCAATGATTACTCAAATATTATGTATGCATACAACCACCTTGATGTGGGAGCAGTCATCGTCAATGACAATCCGACGTTCCGGGTGGACAACATGCCCTATGGCGGCATTAAGAGCTCCGGTTTCGGCAGGGAAGGCATTCGTTACGCAATGGAGGAAATGACCGAGCCGAAGATGCTCGCACTCGGTGGGTAGCGACACCTGCGTCATTGACTTCCAGCTTTCGAGTCCGTATTCTCCATGAGTCTCCACGATGTTCCACACGTGTCACCGTTGATTGTTCAGTATGCCTGAGTTCATTCACCTTCACAACCATTCCCATTACAGCCTTCTGGATGGGGCAGCGACCGTTGAGACGCTGATCGGTGCGGCCATTCAGAACAAGATGCCGTCCGTTGCCCTCACGGATCACGGCGTGCTGTTCGGTGCCCTGGAATTCTACAAAAAAGCAAAAAAAGCAGGCATCAAGCCGATCATCGGCTGTGAAGCCTACATTGTCACGCGTGGAAGCCGCTTTGACAAGACTCTCCAGTCAGAGAAATCCAACCAGGGGCAGGGGAGAGGGATTTATCATCATATCCTCCTGTTGGCGAAGGACCTTACGGGATATAGGAATCTCATGAAGTTGGTGACCCTCGGCCACACAGAAGGGTATTACTACAAACCCCGAATTGATGTCGAAATTCTCCAGCAGTACAAGGAAGGCCTCGTAGTCACATCTGCTTGTCCGGGAGGCATAGTCGGTTCTCAGCTGGTGAACGGCAATTACGAGGAGGCACGCTCGGTCGCTGCGATTTACAAGGAGATCTTTGGGGAAGACTTCTATATCGAGGTCCAGAACCACGGCATCGAGATCGAAAAGTCCATTCTCGCGCAAGCGCCGAAGATTGCTCAGGAGCTCGGGCTGAAGATCGTAGGAACGAACGATTGCCACTACGTCAGCGCCCAGCACGCAATGTCGCACAATATCATGTTGTGCATCCCCGACGCGACGAGTACCTATGTGCCGGATTACAAGACCCTGCGATACGGCACGGACCAGCTGTACTTCAAGACCTCGGCGGAGATGGCGAGGGCTTTCCGTGAACATCCGGAAGCGATCTCTTCGACGCTCGAAATCGCGGAGAAGTGCAATCTTACGCTTGACCTCAAGACAAATCACATGCCTCAGTTCCCTATCCCGCCGGAGGCAGGTGCCGCATCGCTGGAAGAATACCTCGACAAGCTGGCAACGGAAGGTCTGCACCGGCGCTACGACGACGTGACACCCGAGATTGTCTCGCGCCTCCAGCACGAGCTGGGCGTGATCAAGAACATGGGATATGCTGGATACTTCCTGATCGTTCAGGACTTTATCAACGCCGCCCGGAACCGGGGAATCAGGGTTGGTCCGGGTCGCGGAAGCGCTGCAGGCAGCCTGGTCTCCTATGCGCTTGGAATCACTGACGTCGATCCGCTCCACTTCGATCTCCTCTTCGAGCGTTTCTTGAATCCCGACCGTGTGAGCATGCCTGACATCGACGTTGACTTCGCCGATGACAAGCGTGATCAGGTGATCAGCTATGTAAAGCAGAAGTACGGCGAGAACTCGGTTTCCCAGATCATAACCTTCGGGACACTGTCCACCCGCGCCGTTCTCAAAGATGTCGGGAGGGTTCTCGGAGTGCCGCTCGGGACGATCGAGCCCCTCACCAAACAGATCCCCGTTGTCCTGGGCAAAGTGACTCGGCTTGCCGAGGCCCTCGAGACTGTCCCCGAACTTCGAGCCATCAAGGAGACAGGCGACGAGAAGATAAAACTGATGATTGAGACGGGGCTCGTGTTGGAGGGGATGAACCGAAACGTCTCGACGCACGCCGCCGGGATCGTCATCGCGCCGGGGGAGATTAGCGACTATGTCCCGATGTACAAGACCCCCCAGACGGAGTTGATGACGCAATACAACATGAAGGACCTTGAGGCAGCCGGACTTCTCAAGATGGACTTTCTCGGACTCCGGACTCTCACCGTCATCGACGATGCTCTTCGCCAGATCAAGGCCAACCATGACGTCACCATCGATCTTGACCGCATACCAGTTGATGATGCCAAGACACTCGGACTATTCTGCAACGGGCACACGGTCGCTGTGTTTCAGTTTGAAAGCTCCGGGATGACGGATTATCTCCGGAAATTGAAGCCGACCTCGATCCATGATCTGGTTGCCATGAACGCGCTCTATCGGCCTGGCCCGATGGAAAACATCCCTGACTTTATCGACCGGAAGCTTGGACGGAAAAAGATCGAGTATATCCACGCCCGGCTCGAGCCAATCCTGAAGGAGACCTACGGGGTTATCGTCTATCAGGAACAAGTGATGAAGATTGCGAGCGAGATCGGCGGCTTGAGTCTGGCACAAGCAGACCTGCTTCGGCGCGCGATGGGGAAAAAAGACAAAGAACTGATGGCGAAGCAGAAGAAGGAGTTCATGGATGGCGCGGCCAAAAACAGTGTCGACCGTAGAATCGCCGGGGACATTTTTGATTTGATCGAGAAATTTGCCTCGTACGGATTCAACAAATCCCATAGCGTTGCCTACTCAGTGCTTGCGTACCAGACAGCGTATCTCAAAGCGCATTATCCGGCCGAGTACATGGCTGCGACGCTCACGAGCGAGATCTCCAACACGGACAAGATCGTCGGACTCATCGACGATTGCAGAAAACTCGGCATCGGCGTTCTCCCGCCCGACGTCAATGAAAGCGATGTGACGTTCGTCGTGAAACCGAAAGGTATCCGCTTTGGCCTGAGTGCGATCAAGAATGTCGGTGTCAGTGCAGTGGAAGCTATTGTCCGGGCACGGAGTGCAGCGGGTCCATTCCACGATATTTTCGACTTCTGCGCGCGCGCGGACCTTCATCTTGTCAACAAGAAAACCCTGGAAAGCCTGATCCAGGCCGGAGCCTTCGATTCACTTGACGAGAACCGGTCGCAACTCTTTGAAGGTGCGGAAAAGGCACTTCTCCATGGGCAGGGCATGCAGGAACATTCAGGGAAGGGTCAGTCAAGCCTTTTCGAAGGGACCACGGCAAAAGTCGACCTCCGGCCGTCGCTTCCCACCGCGATCCCGTGGAAGGAAGCCGAAATCCTGGCTCGCGAGAAAGCCGTACTCGGGTTCTATCTCTCGGGGCACCCGCTCGATCATTTTCGCGAGGAAATCGAAGCATTCGCGAACGTTCGGCTGGGCGCTGCTTCGGGAGTGAAGCCCAACTCTGTGGTACGTGTGTGTGGCATTGTGTCGGGCCTGAAGCGAAAGATCGACAAAAAAGGAAACACGATGGCCTTTGTAACGCTCGAGGATTTTTCAGGCAGGGCCGATTGTATTGTGTTCTCCGACGCGTACCAGAAATTCGCGAAACTGCTCGCGACGGGTGCCATGGTCATGGTCATTGGAAGAGGAGAGCCGGCGGGGGACCTGCTCAAGATTCTGGTGAATGAAGTTGTTCCTATGGAGAATGTGCGCGATCGATACACGAAGAGCATTGCCCTCTTCCTCAATCTCGACAATGTCAGTGAAGACACTGTGCAGCGGCTGCGTGAGATTATGGAACGCAACCGGGGAAAGTGCCCCTGTTACATCAATGTCAACGGTGGCGGATTAGCAAAGAAATATGTATATTTGGTCCGGAATATCAGTGTTGATCCGAGCCCCCAGTTTATCGGGCTCGTGAAGCAGCTTCTAGGAGCCTCGTCCATCCGCCTGCAGGGCTAACGTGTGAAAGGAATGATCTGAGATGAAGCCAATTGAAGTAACAGATGCGAATTTCAAGAAGGAGGTGCTCGAATCGTCGGTGCCGGTGCTTGTTGATTTCTGGGCCGAATGGTGCGGACCGTGCAAAATGATTGCGCCGGTTGTAGAACAGCTTGCTACGGAATTTCAAGGGAAGTTGAAGGTGGGAAAGGTCGATGTCGATTCCAACCAGCAGACGTCGATGCAATTCGGAATTCGGAGCATCCCGACGCTCCTTTTGTTCAAGAATGGAAAGGTTGTCGACCAGATCGTCGGTACGGTTCCCAAAGCCGCACTTGCCGACAAGGTCTCGAAGCACCTTAATTGACGTAGCGTACCACACATGCGGGAAGTTCGCCGAGGCGCGGCTTCTCGCATTTCTATTTCTGTGGTGTCATGAGCAAAGGATACGCATGATGACTGCCTACAAGAAACGAACCCACACCTGCGGGCAGCTCCGCAAGTCCGATATCGGAAGCACGGTGACATTAACCGGCTGGGTCGATGTGCGTCGCGATCTCGGCGGCGTCGTCTTCATCGATTTACGCGATCGATACGGAAAAACACAGGTTGTGTTCGCACCCCAACATGAACAAAAAGCCCACGAGATTGCCCAGAGCCTTCGCTCGGAGTTTGTCATTTCTGTAACGGGCACCGTGGAGCATCGACCCGTGGGGACGGAAAATCCTGAGCTGCCGACGGGTGAAATCGATGTGGCAGGGATCGACTTGTGCATCTTGAACAAAGCGGAGACCCCCCCGTTCCCAATCGAGGATGGTATAGAAGTGTCGGAAGACATCCGGCTGAAGTATCGCTTTCTCGATCTGCGCCGCCCTCTCATGCAGAACAACCTTCTCTTGCGACATCGAGTATCTCAAATTACACGCGCCTACTTCGACAGGAACGGATTCATCGAGGTCGAAACTCCCGTTCTCATGAAGAGCACCCCGGAGGGGGCAAGAGATTATCTGGTTCCCAGCAGAATTCACCGCGGCAAGTTCTACGCTCTGCCGCAGTCTCCCCAGACGTACAAGCAAATCCTCATGGTTGCAGGATACGACCGGTACTTTCAGATCGTCAAATGCTTCCGCGATGAAGACCTCCGGGCTGACCGTCAACCGGAATTCACGCAAATCGACGTCGAGATGTCGTTTGTGGACGAAAACGATGTTCTGGCCATGACAGAAGGCCTTATCGTCGATATCTGGGGCCAGGCGATGGGCGTAGGTCTTCAGACACCATTCACCCGCCTCACGTACAAGGAAGCGATGGAACGATTCGGCAGCGATAAGCCGGATACGCGGTTCGGGCTCGAAATCCGGGATTGCTCGACCATCGTTGCAAAGAGCGCATTTCGAGTGTTCAGCGAAACAGTAGCAAAAGGGGGCATCGTCGCTGGTTTCGCTGTCGCCGGTCTCGCGGGCTACACGAGAAATCAGCTCGATATGCTCACCGACTATGTGAAGTCACTTGGTGCTGGTGGTTTGATCTACTTGAAATGCCAGGCGGATAAGGTCGAGTCTTCCGTCGACAAGTTTGTGACACCGGCAGAATCAAAGGCGATGGCGGAAGCAATCGGCGCGAAACCCGGCGATCTCGGGTTCTTGATTTCGGGACCATGGAAAAAGGCGCTCCCAATCCTGGGCACACTACGACTCGAAATGGCCACTCGTATGAATCTCATCCCTGCGGGGAAATGGAATTTTCTGTGGGTTACCGATTTCCCGCTCTTGGAATACAGCGAAGACGAGAAACGCTACGTCGCAGTTCACCATCCATTCACTTCTCCGAAGCCGGAAGATCTTTCGATGCTCGACAACGATCCTGCTAATGTCCGGGCACGAGCATACGACCTCGTTCTCAATGGCACAGAGGTTGCGGGAGGAAGCATCAGGATCTTCGATTCGGAGCTGCAAAGCAGGATGTTCGGCCTGTTAGGGATCGGGCCCGAAGAAGCGAAAACGAAATTCGGCTTCATGCTGGACGCATTTAGGTACGGCGCCCCTCCGCACGGAGGCATCGCGTTCGGTTTCGATCGGATCATCATGTTGATGGCAGGGCAGAAGTCGATTCGGGATGTTATCGCCTTCCCTAAGACGAGCAGCGCGATGTCGCTGATGGACGATTCTCCTTCAACGGTCGACAAAAAGCAGCTCGATGAGCTGCACATTCGAATTAGCTAGGATCGAATTGTCCTAGAAGCGGTTGAGCAACGACAACAGTGATTCAAGAACAGCTCCGACATGTTTGAAGACCTGAAAGCGAAACTGGAAGCAGAAAAGAAACGGCTTGTATCGCTGCGAGGATACCTTGATCTCGACAAGAAGATTGCCGAGCTCGAGCAACTCCAGGCGAAGACCCATGAGTCGGGATTTTGGAATGACAACGTCTCAGCTCAGAAGGTGTTACAGGAGCTCAATAACCGCAAAGAGTGGGTCGATTCCTGGGCAAAGCTGCACTCGCTGGCCGAAGATACCGGGGCACTGATCGAACTGGCCGAGGAAGGGAACGAAAAGGAGATTGTAACTGAGATAGACAATGACCTGAAGAAACTCGACTCAGAGATCGAACGCCTTGAGCTGAAGAACATGCTGGGAGGCGTAGACGATGCAAAGAACGCGCTCCTCACGATTCACTCCGGAGCTGGCGGCACAGAGTCGCAGGATTGGGCTGAGATGCTCCTGCGCATGTACACACGCTGGTGTGAACGGAACGGATTCAAAGTCAGCCTCGCCGATCTTCTGGAAGGAGAGGGGGCGGGCATCAAGAGCGCGACTGTCGAGGTGCTCGGTCAGTATGCGTACGGTTACCTCAAAGCGGAAATAGGTGTGCACCGGCTGGTGCGGATTTCTCCGTTCGATGCCAATGCCCGCCGCCATACATCCTTTGCATCTGTGTTTGTCTACCCGGAGGTTGAAGATGACGTCGAAATCGAGATCAACGTTACCGATCTCAAGATCGACACCTACCGGTCGGGGGGCAAAGGAGGGCAGAATGTAAACAAAGTCGAGACCGCCGTCCGCATAACACACGTCCCGACAGGGATCGTCGTTGCGTGTCAGCAAGAGCGTTCGCAATTCCAAAATCGAGAGCGTGCGATGAAAATGCTCAAGTCGCGCCTCTACCAGCTGAGGCGTGAAGAGGAAGAAGCGCGGCTGAGCGCGATTGAGAGCTCAAAAAAGAAAATCGAATGGGGAAGCCAAATTCGCTCCTACACCTTCCAGCCGTATACGCTGGTCAAGGATCATCGCACAGGCACTGAGTCGAGCGACGTGCAAGGTGTGATGGATGGTGAAATTGACGCATTTATCCGCAATTACCTGCTCGAAGCGGGTTCGAGAAAGTAGAAACGAAAACAGGACGAGGAATTAAGGGCACGGATGCCGGTTTCGCTTTTCATAGCGTTGCGTCACCTCCGCTCCCGCCAACATCGCGGGTTCATATCGTTCATTACCCTTATTGCCATCGTCGGCGTTACACTCGGCGTCGCGGCGCTTATTATCACGCTCTCCGTTCTGGGTGGTTTCGAACGCACCATCAAGGAAAACGTGGTAAGCTTCACAGCCCACCTCCAACTCATCGGGTTCCAGAATCAGCTCCTTCCCAACCCCAGCCGTGCTTTGGAGATCGTCCTTTCGGAGTATCCCGAGGTGAAGAGCATTGCGCCTTACCTCTCCAGGGAGGGTATGATCCGCTCCTCAGCGTCCACAGATGGTGTGCTCATTAAAGGCGTGGACCCCAAAAACGACATTTCTGCGGCAAAAAACAGGCTGGTGCAGGGCACCTACAGTTTGGAGCAACGCGAACGAGGCGCCGAGGGAATTATCATCGGTCGTCGGCTGGCCCAAAAACTTGAGGTTGGGGTCGGCGATAGAGTCCTTCTCCTTTCTTTGGGTGGTGCGACTGTATCCCTCTCACAAGCCCGGCTGATGCAGTTCGAGGTGCGGGGCCTCTACGAGACTGGCATGGCGGAGTATGACGAAACCTACGCGTACGTGAACCTGAAGAATGCCCAGCGGCTCTTTGCGGTCGGTCCAATGGTATCGGGTTTTGACATCCTTGTTCATGATCTCGACAGTCTCAGTGCTCTCGCATCGACGCTGCCCGTGCGAATGGGCTATCCGTATTATGCGCGCACAACGTATGAGATGAACCGAAATCTCTTCACCTGGATCGAACTCCAAAAGAAACCGATTCCGATCATTATCGGCCTGATCATTATCGTTGCCACCGTCAACATTATCGGAACTCTTTTGATGATGGTGATGGAGAAGGGGAAGGAGATTGGTATACTCAGGGCACTGGGAACCGACAGAAAGAAACTCTCGGGCATATTCCTTTTTCAGGGCATGTTCATCGGCCTTGTCGGAGTGACTCTTGGGAACATCATCGCATTTCTCCTTTGTTGGCTCGAGCTTCATTACAGCGTCATATCACTTCCCTCAGGGATCTATTTTATGACGCATGTTCCAATCGACCTCCGGGCTACCAATTTCTTGCTGGTAAGCGTTTTAGCTCTCGTGATGTGTTTTCTTTCTTCAATAATTCCAGCGCGACTCGCTTCGAGCCGCGATCCCATCAGAATGATCCGCTTCGGATCTTGAGCCTCGAACGTTCCATAGCGCTCCGATACCTCGTCTCAAAACGCCAATTTGGTCTTGTGACGATCATCTCATTCATCTCGGTGGTGGGAGTAACAATCGGTGTTGCCGCTCTCGTGATTGTCCTTTCTGTCTTCAACGGATTCGGCGGCCTAGTCACATCGATCCTGGTGAATTTCGATCCCCACGTGCGAGTGGAGTTCCCCGAAAAAGCTGCAGCCCCGACTTATGAGCCCGTTTTGAAGTACACGAGGACTAGAAGTGAACTTCAAGGTATCTCGCTATTTGCTGTTGGGAAAGCGGTTGTTGTATCTCGAAACCTCAACCGTGTCATAAACGTCAAAGGCGTGGAGGCCGACAAGATCGGAACGGTATCCGGATTGGGGGAGAGGATCGTTCTTGGATCTCTTGATTTCACCGGACCAAAACGCAACGGTATCGTTCTGGGAATGGCTCTGGCTGACAGGTTGGGGACAGTTGTGGGTGACACGGTCTCCGTGGTTAGCCTGGCCGGATCCGAGACTGCGCTCCTTCAGCTCGGGCAACCGCTTATCCGGAGATTTCAGGTTATTGCCATTTATGAATCCAACAACAAGGATTATGACTCGTACTACGCTTTCGTCAGCCTGCCGGCTGCGCAATCGCTGCTGGAAATGGGGAGTGCTGTCAGCGGCGTGGAAATCCGGCTTCGATCAATCAACGAATCGGATCGTTTCAAGAGCTTGCTGTTGAAAGAATTCGGGGATCGGTTCAGAGTCCTAACGTGGTATGATCTTCACAGGGATCTGTATTCGGTCATGACAATCGAACGCTGGATGGCATATATCATCCTCTCGCTTATCATCGGCGTAGCCTCGTTCAATTTGTTGGGATCGCTAACGATGTCAGTCCTCGAGAAGACCAGAGACGTGGGAATTCTGAAGACTATGGGAGCTACGAACAGGAGCATCATCAAGATCTTTATGTTCGAGGGGATCCTCGTCGGAGTCGTCGGCAGCGTGCTGGGTCTTCTGCTCGGGTTACTTGTCGTATGGCTGCAGAGTCAATACCATTTGTTCCCCCTGGATCCGTCGGTCTACATCATTCCCGCCATTCCAGTGGAAGTTCATGTGATTGATCTCATAACCATCGCTGTAACAGCCATTGCTCTCTGTTCTCTCGCTGCACTCTATCCGGCGAAGAGGGCTGCCAGCTTCATTCCTGTGGAGGCAATTCGATGGGAATAGTTGAACGGAAAACCCTCTTGCGCGCAGAGGCTCTCCACAAAGAGTATTTGATGGGGAAAGACCTGCGCCTTCATGTCCTGAAGGGTTTAGACATGGAGGTCAAGGAGGGCGAGATCACGGTCATTGTCGGCCCATCGGGATCGGGAAAGAGTACTCTCCTGCATATCCTTGGCGGACTCGACCGCCCGTCGTCCGGAAAGGTCGTGGTCGACAATAATGATTTGAGCCTCCTTGCAGAGGAAGAACTCGCCGCGTTCCGAAACCGGACGCTGGGGTTTGTCTTTCAATTCCATCATCTCCTGCCCGAATTCACCGCGATGGAGAATGTCGCCATGCCCGCCCTGATTCGTGGAGAGCGCCTGCAGGCCGCCGAGGCCAAAGCGAATGAACTGCTGCTAGAAGTCGGGCTTGGTGAACGGACCGGTCACAAACCGAGCGAACTCTCCGGCGGGGAACAGCAACGGGTAGCCGTGGCACGTGCGCTGATGAATGACCCACGGCTTGTTCTTGCTGACGAGCCATCAGGAAACCTCGATGAAGAGAACAGCCAGAAGCTACATCAGTTGCTGGCCGATTTGGCGCAGAAAAGGGGCCTGACATTTGTTATTGCCACACACAATCTTGATCTCACGAAGCGCGCTCTTCGCGTCCTGCAACTTATTGACGGAAAGCTCGTTACGGGTCTACGTTCTTTGACTTGAAAATGCCGACTTCAGAGCTCTTGACATTCAAAAAAAATGCTGTAAATTTGTTTTCGACCGAGGCGACGGTTACTCCCCTGACTGTCGTCATTTTATGGTCGAGCCCGGCGTACCCCCCAACGCTGGGCTTTTTATTGAAAGCGGTCTAAAGGAGAAGAGTATGGCACGCGTAAGCTCGAAAGTTGCTGCAAAAAAGAAAGTTGCTTTTGTTCCACTCCCATTTACAAAACGCAACTATCAGATCCTTGGGCTCGGAATCGTTCTCATCGTCGCGGGCTACATCGCTCTGAGCCAACAACCATGGGATGGGACAATGCCGCTTGTTGTCGCACCGATTCTTCTCGTCCTTGGTTATTGCGTCGTCATTCCGTACGGGATTCTGTACCGAGAGAAATCCGCACCGATGCAACCATCGGCAGAAGGGATGAGTCAGCCACAGACAAAGCAGTCGTAACCCGGAACGCGCTAACGCTTCTCCGTGGTCGCTTCCGCAGACTCGCCTTGTTTTTGTGTGCCGTTTTTCGTAATTTGTTTTTGCTTACATCCTGCGGCCAGAGTGCAGTGTGTCTGGGGCAGGCGCTATGGTTGGGCGTGTAGCTCAGGGGTAGAGCATCTGCCTTTTAAGCAGAGGGTCGATGGTTCGAGACCATCCACGCTCACGACTTGTTCAGGGATTTCTTGCTCTTTTTGCCCGGATGGTGGAACTGGCAGACACACCGTCTTGAGGGGGCGGCGCCCGAAAGGGCATACGAGTTCAAGTCTCGTTCCGGGCACTGCGATGGAGACAGATCGCGGCGAACAGAGTCGCGGGTTCTATTGGATCAGGGGACGGAGACCAGCTTCGTCCCTTTTTTTTCTCTCGCCAGCGGAGGCAAAACGTGAACCTGGGCTGGAAGATCTCACGCTTGTGCAGTAAAATCTCTCCGCTGAGTTTTTCTCCAGAACCTACTCCTGTCCGTCTCACATCAACAGCCGTCCATAGATTTCGGAATGTGGGATTAGCAGTTCGAGTACCTTGCTCTCACCGAATACGCTATGTGCTCGATGGATCGGCGTCCCAAACTTGAAAAGTGTCATCCTGGTTCGGGAAGTTGTTCTTCGTAAAGGGATCCTCAATCAGTTTTGATTTCTGAATCTGATGTCGTAATTTGTTGCAGGACCATGCAAATGGGGGTTCATATCGTCGCTCGTGGTTTGGTGCAGGGCGTGGGATTTCGGTATTTTGTCTACCGCGTTGCGGTTCGGCTCGACCTCTCGGGTTGGGTACGCAACCTCTATAATGGCGATGTCGAGATTGAAGCTGAAGGGGATCGTTCTCTGATTGAAGAGTTCATCAAAGACATGAAAATCGGACCTCGTTCGGCACACGTGAAGGATTTGAATATTGAGTGGCAAGACTACCGCGGTACATACTCATCGTTCGAAATCCGCTAGGACGGCAGTTCCGGTCGTTCGTTGTGGGATCGGCTACGATATCCATCCTTTCACAAAAGGGCGGAAGCTGATCCTGGGCGGAGTTCGGATTCCTTCTGAACAGGGATTGTTGGGACATTCGGATGCCGATGTTCTGATTCATGCAGTGTGCGATGCGATCTTGGGAGCCGCTGCCCTCGGGGATATCGGCAAGCACTTTCCAAACACAAGCCGTAAGTACAAAGGCATCTCGAGCGAAATCCTGCTCCGACGCGTGGCAGAATTGCTCGAACGCAAGCACTTCCGCATCGTCAACATCGATTCCACCATCATTCTCGAACGCCCGAAAGTCCTCCGGTATTCTGACCGCATGGCGAAGAACATCGCTCGGGCATTAGGGATCAGAAGCCGGCAAGTTTCCATCAAGGCCACAACTCAGGAAGGACTCGGTTTCATCGGCAGGGGAGAGGGTTGTGCGGCGCTCGCCATCGCTTCCATTATACCCACCACCAAGTGAAAGGACCCTGTGGAAGAGCTCATCCGCCGCCTTTCATCCCTCAATCCATTTTGGGTGTACTTCACTGTTTCAGGCGTTGCGTTCATCGAAAACATCTTCCCACCGTTTCCTAGCGATGTCCTGGTTGTCTTCGCAGGATCACTAGCGGGACTCGGGACGATCGATTTTACCGTTGCTCTGATTCTGACCTCTCTTGGAAGCACTTTCGGCTTCGTTGTGATGTACAAGGTCGGTGATTGGTTCGGCCTCAGAATTCTCGAAACGGGAAAGTTGCCATTCATTCCTACGGATCAGGTCCACAAAGTGGAACGCTGGTTTCGGAAATATGGCTACTTCCTCATCGTCGCCAACCGCTTTCTCGCGGGAACCCGCGCAATCGTCTCGTTCTTCGCCGGGATGTCGGAACTCCCATTGCTCTCGACGACGATCCTCTCTTTCGTCAGTGCACTCGTCTGGAATTTTCTCCTCCTGTACGCGGGATTGAAGCTTGGACAAAATTGGCAAGTCATCGGTTTCTACATTGCCACATACAGCAAGGTCATAACACTCAGCATCGTGGTTATCGGTCTTTTGCTTGTTGGACGATACCTGTACCGGCAATCCAGGCAGGATAAGAACGGAAGAAAGATCTGATAGCTGTTCATCGGAGGCACTCCCTGCGAGATGGATACTCTGGTCAATATCGATCGTCAACTCTTCCAGTTCCTGAATCAGAGTCTCCGGAACCCCCTGTTCGATATTGTCTTTCCGTTCCTCACAGATCTGAATCGAAAACCGATCGCGCTCGTTATCGTCGGCATCCTCTGGCTTCTTCTCCTTGTCAAGGGAGGCCTGAAGGGGAGGATTGCGGCACTGCTTCTCATCCCGACCATCGTCCTGAGCGACCAACTCAACAGTGCCTGGCTCAAGTTCATCATCGAGCGGCCGCGACCGTGTCATGAGTTGCTGAACGTACATCTCCTCGTCGGCTGCGGCAGCGGATACTCCTTTCCTTCCTCACACGCCGTCAATAATTTCGCAGGGGCTTTGGTCCTTTCGTATTTTCTGCCCCGCTGGACGTGGGCATTCTTCACATTCGCCGGAACTGTCTCATTCTCCCGCATCTATGTTGGCGTGCATTACCCCTCCGACGTCCTCGCCGGGGCGATCATTGGCATGGTCATAGCCGGAGCGGTGATCCTGCTGTTCAGGGCGGGAGAGGAGTGGTGGAGAATCCGCCGATCTCTGACCGGGGTGAATCGAACATGAATCGCAACTCCGAGACGCGAAAATCCTCTATGGGAATGCCTCATCGCTGGGTACTTGCCGTCGCAGCGGGCGTCCTGCTTGGGATCTCCTTTCCGCCGTCTCCTTTGCACGCGCTTGCGTATGTCGGCCTCATCCCCTTGCTCGTGCTTGTCGAATCACTCGAAGGAGTTTGGAGACAACTGCGGTATTCGTATCTCGCATTTTTCGTCTTTCATTGCATAACGATTTACTGGGTTGGGGGCTTCGTGGTTGGAAAAGACCCCTGGATGATGATGGCGGGCGCAGCCCTCCTCATCGTGCATCCTCTTTTCTATGTTCTGATCATCGCACTGTATCTTCTCGTCCGCAGAAAGATGGGGATTTTCCGCGCCCTCCTCGCCTTGCCGTTCCTCTGGATCGCCTTCGAGTACTCCCACGCGCTCGGTGAATTCTCTTTTCCGTGGATCACACTCGGGAACAGCCAGGCGTACGACCTCCCCAGGATACAGATCGCGGAATTCACATCCGTGTATGGAGTCTCCTTCCTCATTTTGCTTTTCAATGTGGTCGGATTCGTCCTTGTGACGAAAGTGGCCACAGGAGGGTGGACGCTCGGTTCGCGTGGAACGAAACTCCTCGGTGCGGTTCTCGTGCTCCTGTATCTTACACCCTGGGTGTACGGCAAAATCGTGATGGGGGGAAGCGGGCGCGACAGTTCTCTCCGACTCGTCAAGGTTGGTGTCGTCCAACCAAACATCGATCCCTGGGAGAAATGGTCTGCGAAAGGAATCTCGCGCCGGGAATCCTACGATCGTCAACTCAGGCTCTACGTCCGGGAAACAAAGTCACTCGCCGGACATCGTCCTGATCTGGTGGTATGGCCTGAAACTGCCATCCCTTTCCATATTCTTCTTCCTCAGAACCAGCACTATCTCCAGTGGCTCCGCGCAAATCTTGATTCTCTCGGCGCGGCTGTTTTGACGGGGCTGCCATCAACGATCTTCTATGACAGCGCGAATGCTCCGATCACGGCCTCAAAGGATGATTTGCACAAGATCTACTATGATGATTTCAATTCTGCAACGCTTCTCGTTCCCGGCGAGCCGCCCGGACCGATCTATCGGAAAATCGTCCTTGTTCCGTTTGCTGAGCGGATCCCCTATGCACAGACATTTAGATTTCTGATTGAGCCGCTCAAATGGAACGTTGGGATCGGC
>Ga0315274_10006937_pt1 | contig 16467 bp, 12 predicted proteins | sample YL17G02_20_MG_FD_203700 | JGI IMG/M metagenome (GOLD analysis project Ga0315274, IMG submission 203700) | Sediment microbial communities from Yellowstone Lake, YNP, Wyoming, USA - YL17G02_20 | ecosystem: Environmental > Aquatic > Freshwater > Lake > Sediment | place: USA: Wyoming | collected...
GGCACTAAGTTAAGGCCTGCGCTACGCCCGCGGAATGATACAGGAATGGGAACTGCCCTGCGTAAGCATCTTATTAGCCTGTCTTCAGCAGGCTCCTCTTTGCACCCGGTTTCAACCGGGGTGGGCTTGAGCTGCTCTCAGGTTTAGCGCGCTTAAGCGTGGCTTTTCGATCCGCTTTAGCTCGATGCATTTGCTGAAGCGTTTCGAGAAGCGACGCTGAAGCGCCCTTCTGCGCATGGCTCATCGCTTCCACCCCTCCTGAAGGAGGGTGCAAAGAGGAGCCCGCTGAAGCGGGCTAATAGGCGACTCCGCCGATTGATTGTATCTTATCTTAGTCCCATTCTGGACAGGTTTTTCATCTCCGAAGGTTTCGTATGCACGCCATACAGATCCGGATCTCGCCGTAGCCGACTTCTCGGTTCAGGTGTTCATAGATGGGGCTGAGGCGCTCGGCTCCCACTGCCGCAACGGCTTCGCGGATGCGTGCGAACACGCTGGGGGTAACCCACGGCGTGGGGTCGGTGATGCCACCTTGCTGGATGTATTCAACCAAATACTGCGCAACCGTGGACGGTTTCCTTCCAAGCGTTTCAGCCACCTGTCCGATTGACTGTCCTTGCGCAAGAAGCGCGGCGGCGCGTTGAAGCCTGTTACTCCGCGAGCGGTGCTCTCTTATCGGCCCCACAGAATGGTCAAGGTCTGCCGTCGCGCCATTCGCCGCTGTTGCCGCATTCGGATTGGTTGCACAGAACTCGCGAATCGCGGCGAGGAACTCGTCTGCAAACGCCTCACACTTCCTCTCGCCAACACCATGGACGGCGAGGAAACCAGCCCTGTCCGATGGCTTGAGTCGAGCCATGTCGCGCAACGCGGCATCGCTAAAGATCACAAAGGGCGGGACCTCGAGTTCCTCGGCCTTCCTGCGACGCACTCGGCGCAGTTCGTCGAATAGGAGGCGATCGAACGGCCCCGCCTGTGCCTTCTCCCGGCTGCGTGGCGGGGAAGGTCGCGCCAACTGTGGCGTTTCCTCCCCACGCCGCGCGGCACATCCCCTTTGCGTTAAGGACAGGACATTGTACTCCCCGGTTTTTTCGAGAAAGCCTTGCCGGACAAGCTGTTCAACCCAATCCCTCACGATCGCAGGCTCTGAGGACGCCAGTGCGCCGTGACTCGACAAGCGCTGATGGCCCTTAGCGAGGACGCGTTCCTCGCGCGAGCCCGTCAGCACAAGCGTTGTGTACGTCGGCCCCGCAAGGGGGCCCAATTCGGAAACGCACAACAGGATCGCCTGTGAGACGGACGCCGCGTTCTCCAAAACATCCGCCGGACCCAGGCATAGATCGCAGGCGCCGCAGGGACGTTGTGGATATTGCTCGCCGAAGTAGGAGACCAATGCCTTGTGGCGGCATTCGGCGCGCTCGCAATACCGCAGCATGTCCCCCAACTTGGTTCTCGCAACAGCGGCCCCTTCCGGTTCCTTCTTTTCGATAATCCCCTGCCAGAGCTTGAAGTCTGCATACGAATACAGAAGACAGCAGTCGGACGGCAGACCATCGCGGCCGGCCCGTCCTGTTTCCTGATGGTAATGTTCGAGGGACTTCGGCATGGCGGCGTGCAACACATACCGGACGTTCGATTTGTCGATGCCCATTCCGAATGCAACCGTAGCGACAATGATGTCGGTGTCGTCCTTCGCGAATGCCTCCTGGTTCCGCTTGCGCGACGCGTCGTCCATGCCCGCATGATACGGCAATGCCTTGAATCCGGCACCGGACAATCGTTCACACAATGCGTCCACGTCCGCGCGCCGGATGCAGTACACGATTCCCGGTTCGCCGGCATGTTCCTGGATCACCGACCGGACCTGGTCATAACCGCTCGTTCGCCGCTCGACCCGATAGATCAGATTGGGCCGATCATACGACCCGATCAACACAGTAGGGCTGCGCAGGCACAACTCGCGGACGATATCCTCGCGCACGTGTTCCGTGGCCGTCGCTGTATAAGCGTGGATGGCCTTATCCGGAAATGCGGTGCGCAGCCGGCTCAGTTCGCGGTACTCCGGGCGAAAATCATGTCCCCAATGGCTTATGCAATGCGCTTCGTCGACCACCAGGAACGATATATCCGTCTCACGAACGTACTCGGAAAACGCCGGCTGAACCACACGTTCGGGAGAGACGTAGAGCAGTCTCAGCTTTCGTTCCCGAACCTCTTGATTGACAAGCCGCTTCTCCGAGGCGGTCATGCTGCTGTCGAACTTGGCCGCCGGGATCCCGTTGGTTCGGAGAGCGTCGACCTGGTCTTTCATCAAAGAGAGCAACGGCGAAATCACAAGCGCCATCCCTTGCATGGCCATTGCCGGCGCCTGGAAACACAGCGATTTGCCACCGCCGGTCGGTAGAATGACCACCGAGTCTCGCGCGTCCATCACGCACTGCATCGCCTCCTGCTGGAGCGGCAGAAAGCTGTCATACCCCCAATGCCGCTTCAGAATGTGCCTCAATGCGTCCATATCATGCTCCGCATGACTCTCACGCTGATCATACTCCAATCCCCCGCCCTCATATGATCTTCGAATACGGTTGGAAGGTCTGACGAAGTGCGTTCCCGAGTTGCGGCACTCAAGAAAACGGCCCAGTCACCATCTGCCACTATCGTGCCCGGGATTTCCTCCCAGGCAACGCGGCGGGACTGCGCTAATCGGCGTCGGGTGTCTTGACAAGACGGAATCCATAATCGTCGTAGAGTCCGGAAGGCGTCATGAAGCCGCGAAACGCCGAGCGGCAGCCTTCTCCGTTGTACCAACTGCCGCCCCGGACGCCGCGCAGCGAACTTCCCGGCGTTTCCCACGCGGATCCATCAACCGGCGCCCCGAGGTAATTGTCGTGTTCTGAATCCTGTATCCATTCCCAGACGTTGCCGCACATGTCATAGAGCCCCCAGGCATTCGGAAGCTTCTGCCCCACGGCGTGTGTTTGCCCTTCGCTGTTCTCTTCGTACCAGGCGTAATCTCCCATGCTGGCGAAGTCTGGATCATCGCCCCAATAGAACCGCGTTACGGTGCCTGCCCGGCAAGCGTATTCCCACTCCGCTTCCGAAGGCAGCCGGAAATTCACACCCGGCCGCAGCTCGTTGAGTCTGCCGATGAACTCCTGTACGTCATTCCACGAGACTTGGTCCACCGGACGCTTGTTGGCCTGGCGGAAACACTGGAACTCTGAAGGATTGTCGCCCATCACAACGCGCCACTGCTTCTGCGTGATCTCATACTTGGACATCCAGAACCCTCGGCTGAATGTCACTTGGTGCTGAGGATCTTCGCGATAGTAGCTGCCCAATTCCCCGGGAGCCCGCCCCATCATGAACGTCCCCGCGGGACACCAGACGAACTCGATTCCGTCGATAACGGCATCCCGTTCGCGTTCAGGACATCCGATGAAGATCAACGCTAACGCGGAAGCAAGAGCTGCCGTTTTCAACGCCTGGATATAGCGCATCTCCCCTCCTTCCCACGGCGTCAGCGCCGACGCGGACCTGAGCGGCTATCTCTGTCGGCCGGAATTGGCTCACGCCTTCTTTCTCAGAACAAGCCTCAAACAGATATACGGAATCAAGAACAGGATAATGATGCTGATCTTCGTTGCAGCCATGGCGGAATAGTTGATCAACTCGAACTGGGTTCGCGTGATGTCAAACATCATTGAGTGAAGGACGTACATCGAGCGGCCAAACGCCTCAAATGCGCCGAACCATACCAGGAGCAGGATCACTCCGCCCCAGAAGCAGCGAATCAACACTTGGGCCACCAATTCAAGGAGCATGCGATCATTGTCTTGCGTGTCCATGTCAGTGCCTCCTTTGTGAACGTCTCACTTTCCTGAGAGCAAGACTGCACGACTGAGTCTGATGATAGGCCTTTCGACTATCGAGAAGCCACTCCGAACGGCGGTCGAGACCGACGCCTCGAATTCCTCACGGGCGACGTGTCCCCTCGGCTCGGCCACTAGGACCGTGCCTCCCGGTTTCAGCGCCCTGTGAATCTCGGAAAACAGCGTGGTCGCGTCAGGGACTTCGTGAACCATCGCGAACGCCAAAGCGAAATCAATTCCACCGCGAAGGTCATCCAGACCGAGCGAATTCTGCGAACAAACACGTGTCTGAACACGTTCGGCGAGACCGGCTTTGCTTGCACGCCGTTCGAGTCTCCTGATCATCTTCTCCTGAAGGTCCACGCATATGACCCGGCCATCTGGGCCGACAAGCTCGGCCATGGGAAGACTGAAGAAGCCCATTGCGCTGCCGACGTCCAGCACCGTCATACCCGTCTTCACATATGGTCCCAGGATCTTCCGCGGGTCGTAATGGAGTTTTCTCAGCGGACTGGCAAGCAGATACCCGATCCAGACCGGACAGACGCGTTCAGCCATCACACAGCCCTCGCTTTCTTTCTCGCATCGAAACTGCCAGCGTCAGACGCTTGGCGTCCCATCAGACTCTACAGATCTGTCTCCCGGAATGCCGCAATCTCATGCGGATCAGGCCTTGATCATACAAGCAGCCGGCACCAATCACCAATAGTTGGCTGAAAGCCCGTCGCTCTTGCTTGCCGCGCCTATGCGTTTGCCGTCGTATGTTCACAAGTTGCGTGCCGGGACGCGCTTCTCATACGATGCTTGCAGGCGTGCCAGAAGGAGATTGCTGATGAGTACCGTAGAATGGGCGTTTGTGATGCTTGCAGCACTGAGCGTTTCGATCGGGGCTGCCGCGGAAGGACGTACGGCAAAGATATGGGTCAGTTCGCAGGACATGAAATACACGTTGACTCCCGGCAAGCCCATCGCCATTCAATCCGAGGCGAAAGCGAAACTGGCGGGCTCGATCATTGAGGTCGACCCGAACAAGACCTACCAGTCCATTCTGGGTATGGGCGGTTCGTTCGAACACACGACGTGCTACAACTTGTTCCGGCTGGGTCCGGAGAAGATGGCGGAAACGATCGAGCGGCTCGTCAATTCTGAGAAGGGCATCGGGATGAACCTGATGCGGATCTGCATCGGCACGCCGGATTTTACGGGGGAACCGTGGTACTCGTATGACGATATGCCGCCGGGTGAGAAGGATCCCGACTTGGCACACTTCTCAATCGAAAAAGACAAGGCATACGTGTTGCCGGTCCTAAAGAAAGCAATCGAGAAGAATCCCGACATATTGTTCTTTGCGTCGCCGTGGAGCCCGCCGGGTTGGATGAAGAGTTGCGAGGACATGATCGGCGGTTACCTATTGCCTCGCTATTACGAGGTGTACGCGCGGTATTTCGTGAAGTTCATTCAGGCGTATGCCGCGGAAGGCGTGCCGGTTTATGCCGTGACGCCGCAGAACGAACCTGGCGTGAACACGCGCGATTATCCGGTGAACGAGTGGTATCCCTCGTGTCAATGGTCGCTCATAAAGGACGAGGACACGTATTGGCCGGTCGACGTGAACGCGATGGGGCACAACGAGCGCGACTTTATCAAGAAGCATCTGGGACTTGCGTTCAAAGACAGCGGGGTAAAGACGAGGATTTGGTGTTACGACCACAACTTCAACAATCTCTGGTATCCACGGGCCATCCTGAGCGACCCGGAGGCAGCGCAATACGTGGATGGCACGGCGTTTCACGGCTATGCGGGCAAACCGGCGGACATGGCCGCCTTTCACGATGAGTTCCCGCAGAAGGACGTCTACTTTTCGGAAGGGAGCATGCCAGGCATTCGCGGGGCGGCGCGCATCGTCGGATTATTCAGGAACTGGTCGCGCACGTATAACGACTGGGTCGAGATGATTGATTATGACGGCAAGCCGAACAACGGGCCGTTTAAGACCAACTCGACTTGCATCCAGCCGCGACGCGACGGCTCAGGCGTCGACTATGATTTCACATACTACTCGTACGGCCAGTTCATGAAATTCGTCAAGCGGGGCGCATTGCGCATTGCCTCGACCGAAGGCGACCAGCAGTTCAACAACGTGGCCTTCAAGAACCCCGACGGCGAACTGGCGCTGGTCGCAGTAAACGGACAGGACAAGGCTGTTTCGTTCGCCGTGGTGTTTGGCGAGGAGGCTTTCAAGGCGACATTGCCTGCGAAGTCCGTCGGCACATTCGTGTGGGCGGCCGAGGCGCAATAGTGCGCGTCGAATTGTCGCGCGTGCAATCTATGGCACGGCCAGCGCTTCTTCGGTTTTCCCCCGTTGAAGGGGGGTAGGGGGATGTCGGATCCCTGAGAGCGTGTACGGAAAGGTTCCGGGATGGCTTCCAAGGACTGGGTGCCATGGATAAGACGGCGTCGCTTTCCGCTGCTATGGCGAATGGATGGGTTCATACGACGCCGTCTTATCCATGCCACCCCGCAGCCAAGGAGCTTTCCGTTCACGCTCTGAGTGGATTCCCCTCGAAAAGCAAGACATCCCGCTAACCCACTTCAAAGGGGAATGCGCCCGCCATGAAATCCGCGCCTTCACTTGCGTCCCGGAATGCTCGTCTATTACTATGCCCCTTAACGCGCGTGATCGCGCTCGTTGATCGCAATCGGGGTAAAAACGCGGGATAAAGGAGTTCCGTCATGAGAATGTTCAGTAAGTGTCTGTTTGCGACGGCAATGCTGTGTGCGGCGGCAGTATTCTTCACTGCTTGTGCGACGGGACCTCAAGCCGCGGGAGTCCGTGCCGAGGGCGCCAAGGCGAAGCGTTGCGTCGTCGTGTGGTCCGAGGGCACCGCGCCGAAGGGGGTCTATCCCGGCGACATCAACACAGCAATTGCGGAAGGGCTGGCCCCGCTGAAGGGATGGGAAATCGTTAAGGCCAACTTCTCCGATCCCGATCAGGGATTGCCGGACGCACTGCTCAAAAGGACCGACGTGCTGATTTGGTGGGGCCACAAGAAACATGACCTTGTGAAGGACGAACTCGTGGAGAAGATCGTCCGTCGCGTGAAGGACGAGGGAATGGGTTTCATCGCGTTGCACTCGTCTCATTTCGCCAAGCCGAACAAGGCCCTCATGGGCACGCCATGCACATGGGGCGCATACGTGGCCGACGCGAAGACCCTCAAGGTGCACGTGAAAGACCCGAATCATCCCATCGCAAAGGGGCTGAAGGATTTCACGATCGCACACGGCGAACGCTACAGTGAGCCGTACGCCGTTCCTGAACCGCAGGACGTTGTCTTTGATGGCGTGCATGAGTTGAAAGACGGCAAAGAAGATCCTTCCCGCGTCGGAATGTGCTGGCAGATCGGCAAAGGCAAGTTCTTCTACCTCCAGGCGGGCCACGAGACGAACCCCGTCTATTACGACAAAAACATCCAACAGATCATGCGCAACGCTGTCGAATGGGCCGCGCCGGGTGCCAAGTAACCTTTTGGGGCTGGATCAATTTCTGGTGGCGGCCCGGAGAAAGGTGAGCCGCCCTTCCTCCGGGGGCCTCCGGCCCTTCGCGTTCACCGGCTCCGAACGATGTCCGGGTCCAGGGACCTGTTACCGCCAAAACTCGTGTTCACCAATGAGGTCCATACGGGGTAGGGACTTGCGGCGGATTGATTATGATGCGCATCAACTGCTCGATCGACGCCCGCGTGTATGGGTCTCGTTCATCGACTAATGCCTGGGCTACGATGTTAACGGGGACTTCCGATGCCCAGGATCTCAGGTCCCATGCCGCGCACCTACGCACGCGTTTGCTTTGATCCAATAGAAGCGGCGCAAGCAGCGGCACGAACTCGCGCCGCTTCCTCTCATCATCCACATCGAGGTACAGTAAGGCCATCGCGAACTTGCGGACTTTCTTATTGCGGTCGGTCAGGGCATTTTTCATCAAGCTCACGATCGTCTCTTTGACGCCTTCATCGCACCCGGCGGCCTCGTTCGATCGCACCTTGTACAGGTAGAGCATCATTGTGGCTGCAATGATCCTCGTTGGCGCGTGAGGCGATTGCAGCGCCTTTGAAATCCCCGCCAATCCGCGCATACCGATCGAACGGAAGGCCGCAAATAGTTCCTGCCATCCCACCCTCTGCCCGGCCGTCTGTAGGCCGGAGAACCGGGTCAGGATGTCCATGACGCGCGCGGTGAACTCCCCTTTCGGGGCGTTTGCCTTGAGCACGTCTTCGGTCATGTTCACAAGTTCCTCTTGGAGCTTCTTTCGCGCGTCATGCAAGCGTCGCTTCGCCGTGCCCACGGGCACCTCCTGCATTCTCGCGACTTCTTCAAGTGAATATCCGTCGATGTAAAACAGCATCGTGGTCTCGCGCTGCTTGTTGCTCAGCCTGCTTACGGCGGCCATGATCTGCTCGCGCAGTTCCTGGCGAGCCGCATCGTCAGAGGGTATGGGACCCACCTGCACATCCTGTGCCGCGTTCGGCAGAGACTTGTTCCGATACTTCCGCCTGAGGTTGTCAATACAGCGGTGGATCGTGATGGACCTTAGCCATGCGCCGAGCCGCGCCGAGTTTTTCAGTCCGCCGAGTCGTTGGAACGCTTCGACGAATACGTCTTGCGCTACATCCTCGGCGTCATGAAAGCTACCCGTCCGGGCCAGAGCAATTCCGAACACCGCATCGCGATATCGATCAACAATTGGGGCGAATCCCTCGGCCCCGCCCGATAACGTTTCTTCAACCAGCGCGGCATCGTCTATCATGTCACTGCTTCTTTCCAGCCGCTTTCGCTCTATAAGTCGAACAAGTGTCCCATCAGGTTCGGTATTCTGCACGAAGTGCTCGACATGAATCATCTGCCCGGCTCAGGGAACACGATGACGCCCGGGATCTTCGGGAAGTTGCTCTAGCAGTTTGTCGGGCTTTGAGGTGTGAATACTGCGATATAAAACTATTGCATTTTTACATCCGATGCGCTATACTGTTCCCATGAGCACACGATACGTATCCATCGACCGCAATCAGCCTCTGTTACTTCCGCCCGATCTTCGTGAGTGGGTGCCCGGCGACGAACTGGTCCATTTCGTCATCGAGGCGGTGGACTCGTTGGACCTAGGCGTCTTCAAGGTGAACGCCCGGGGTTCGGGCAGCGCACAGTATCCACCGCGTATGATGCTGGCCCTGCTTATCTACTGCTACGCCAACGGCATCTTTTCGTCGCGGCGTATCGAAAGAGCTACGCACCGGGACATTGCGGTGCGTTACCTGACGGCGGACACGCACCCGGACCACGACTCCATCGCCACGTTCCGGCGGGAGAACTTCGATGCGGTTGCGGCGTGTTTCGTGCATGTGCTGGAGTTGGCGCAAGAGCTTAAGCTGCTCAAGGTCGGCAAGGTGAGCGTGGACGGCACGACGCTCAAGGCCAACGCGAGCAAGAACCGCAACGTGCGCTACGACCGCGCGGGGGAACTGGTGGAACAGTTGGAGTTCGAAGTTCGCGAGCTGATGGAGCAGGCCGAGCGCACAGACCGGGGTGAAACCGATGATGGCCGGTCGTTGCCCGAAGAACTGTCGCGCCGGGAGGCCTTGAGGGAAAAGCTCGAAGCCGCGCGCAAACGCATTGAGGAACGGGCTCGGAAAAAGGCGCGGTCCGAGCAAGCCGAGTACGAACGCAAGGTGCGCGAGCGCGATGAGCGCGAGGGATCATCCAAAGGCCGCCACATTCATGAGCCCGACCCAACGCCCAGGCCCGAAGAACAGGAGAACCTGACCGATCCCGATAGCAGGTTGATGCGGCACAACAAACGCAGCGCTTACGAGCAGGCATACAACGCCCAAGTCTCGGTGGACGCCGACGGCAGCCAACTCGTGCTCAGCACGCACGTGAGCCAATGCGCCTCGGACCGCAACGAACTCGTCGAGAGCATTCAGGGCATACCGCCGAGCCTGGGCCAACCTGAAACCGTCCTGGCCGACAATGGGTACCTCAATGAGGAAGAAGTCCGTGCGCTCGAAGGCGACGGCGAGACGCCTCAAATGAACGTGCTCGTCTCCGTGCATGCCGAGGCCAAGCAGTTGCGCCGCAAGCACGACTTCCGTCCTCGGCCCACCGAAGAGAAGGAACCGCCCACGATACGCTCGGAATTTGTGCTCGAAATGAAACAGAAGATGGAGCGCGAGGAGAACCGCGCGGCGTATCGCCTCCGCAAGCAGACCGTTGAACCTGTGTTCGGAACTATAAAGAAATGGATAGGGTTTGCCCAGTTCCTCTTGCGAGGATACGACAAGGTGAGCGGAGAATGGCGACTCGTTGCCCTAGCATATAACGTAAAGCGGCTATGGCGCATGAAACACGTTCAAACGCCACAGACCAACTAAGCATAGAGCACAGAAAGGGGCGGGGAAGACCGCCCGCGAAGAGTGTCCGACCTTTTACAGGCTCTGCTGCCGCGAGCCGAACCAAAAAACGGCTCGGCAGATTCAAAGAGGCGGACTGGGATGTACAAAGTCCGACAAACTGCTAGGAATGTTGCGTCACGGAACAGATAACCGGTTTTCGGGTATAATAGGGATAGAGAAGGACAACTGAAAGCTCTAAACCCGCTGGTTCGGGGCTACCGGGTGAAAGCGATGGATTTGGAGTTTGAGAGGCGACGATTTCCGCGAATTGCAGATCCTGTGTGCGCGTGGATATCGTTTCAGAAAGATAGTGCCGCTTACGGAACCTTAACCCTCGACCTCGGTCAGGAAGGGGCCCGCTTCAGCACGTTACGCAAGGTCGACCGGGGATCCAAAATTCTCCTTTCAATGCAGTTGCGTTCGGCCACGATTGAATGCAAGGGGAAAGTGTGCTGGACCGAGCCTGCACCAAATGGGCTGCTCTCTTTTGGCGTCCGTTTCTTGGATCTTTCGGAAGGCGAACGGGCTTTGCTGGAGAAGTTCATGCTCCAGAGTTCCGCCTTAGCCGTGGCCATGTAGCCGCCACCGGCACGTGACGTTCAGGATACGGGATCCAAGCGTTTCGCGAAACGGACGGGTCGTGTCCGCCGAAAAATGCGGCGCAGTCGCCCTCACCTGTGTTATGCAGTAAGTGGGATCTCGCGTTTTCCCCCGTTACACCGTCGAGGGGGGTGTACTACATTGTCCCGAGCATTTCTCCGCCGGCTCCAAGGCAGCCATGAGGGCGGTAACCATTCAGCCTAGAAAAGGCAGTTCGTCCGCAGATTTCCGCAGATGTTCACAGATAGAAATGGATTATGACCTTGGCGTTCTTCTCCATTAGGGTGACGTGAGTCCAATTGCCGCGCATTTGAGGAAAAGCGCTTTAACGCAAGGCCCGCCCATATGCTACTGGTTTTCCGTATCTGCGGGAATCTGCGGCATCTGCGGATGAAATGCCGTTTCGTGGCCCGCGCCGAACGAAAAGTGCGTCGCCAGGCCGTCCGAAAGCAGGTGCTCGAACAAATCCCTTGCGTATTACAGTACGCTATGGCAAACTAACTCCACTGGGCGAAACAGAGGCCGGCAATCCTGGCGAGGAACCCATTGCGCCGACAGGCACTTTCCGAAGTGCCGAGAGGTGGGCCAAGGGATACCCCGGTCAGGCTTGCCCGCCTGTGGAGGGCTCATCAGACGACGAGTAAAGGCCGGACGTGACAGGCAATTGGTGTCACGCCCCTCCTCAAAAACTCTCATCGGATGATAGACCTGCTATGCCTCAAAACGCACAATCGAAGAAGGACTACGACCGACTGTAGTCGCTTGATAAATTCGGCGATTGTCCAATTCCCGCTGAACCGGGACACCTAGCCTCCTTCTCCGGGCCAATACTCGCAGAGTGTATCCAAGTCAAGCACTTCTTCTCGCAGTGAACAGTCAAGGTACGCGGAATGAGTTTTCGGGAACCACAGGCCAGGAACAAGACCATCAGGTGCCAAGGCTTGAGGACAAACTCCAGCATGCGAATAGACACTCCCTCGCTGACGAAAAGAGTGTCATGCCGCCGGACGACAGTGGGATCAATCCGCTGAGTCCCGGAAACGGGGAAGAACTTAATCCATTGGGAGCGAAGCGTTTACAGGGCGGTCGACTTTTTTGACCCTACGCCACCATCCGATTCGAGCAACTGACCAAATTCACGCCATTCCAAAAACACGTCTTCGGCCTGCTCCAACTCAATCCACAATAACCTGTACCCAGCAACCTACATTTGAGTCCAATTCTAAATTGGCGGGGCATAATGACTCAACACTGAATGCGCCCGGAACTCCGGACTAGTCAGGGCATGACACGGGAAGACTTGACGACAGCATTGGCGGTTTTGGATGCGATTGGATAAAGTTGGCGGCTGATTAGAAAGTTGTTGACTGATTAGAAATCTTGGGGTAAACTCAATCGGAAATTGAATGGGGCTTGGGGTGCTATTTGAGTCGTAACGTTTGGGCCATGGCGAACAATTCATGATGAACAATTCAGACATATGCGACCGAATCAAGAAGGAAATCACGGAGGCTATTCTTTCGGGCGAGTTGGCCGAGGGAACTCGGGTTCCGTCCGAAATCGCGCTTGTTAAGAAGCATGGCGTGGCGAGAAATCAGACGCGGCAAGCCTTGCGCGATTTGCAAATGGCGGGATGGCTCGTCCGTAGGCGCGGAAGCGGAACCTATGTGGCTCCAGGTTCTCCGGTCGGGTTTGTCGGTGACGTTCAGCGCAATGATATGGTTGCGTTGGTTTTTCCGCGCATGTCGCGCTACGCGCGCGAAGTGGCGGACGGCTTCATGCAGAACATGTCCGAGTCAGGATTTCACACTATTACATACAACCTTTGCTCTCGGCCGGATGCCTCGTCTGAGTTCGCGTATCTGAAGCGAGTCCAGGATAGCGGTGTCGCCGGACTGGTGGCGTGGATCGAGAACAATTGTTCTCAGATACGGCAGTTGCTGGCTGGCCTGCGCGAACGCCGTTTTCCCGTTGTCCAAGTGGACCGTTATCTTCCCGAGGTTGAGGCTGATTTCGTCGTTTCGGATAACGAGGACCTTGGATATCGGCTGACGAAGGCCCTCATTGATCGTGGCCATCGTGTCATCGCGCTTGCCGGTGTAATGCGCAGGGATGTGTCGAGCGTGCTCGGTCGTTTTAGAGGTTATCAGCAGGCGTTGCAGGAGGCGCGTTTGCCGTTTGACGAGGCGCTAATCGCAGACATCGTAAGCTATGAGGGGAAGGAACCGTCGAACGTTCTTGCTCATCTGATGGCAAGGCGTGAACGTCCAACCGCGATCGTATGCCTGCACGATAAGTCTGCGAGCGTTGTTTCCCGCGAACTGTTGGCTCTGGGCTACAGCATCCCCGAAGACATCGAACTTGCCGCTGTCGATGACGAACACGCCGGAGAGCGCCCAGAGGTTTCGGTGCTCACTATTTCGCAGTGTGGCTACGAGGTGGGGCGCCAATGCGCTGAAGTGCTCTTGGCGCGCGTGAGGGAACCGGATCATCCCATTGAACGGAGGTTCGTCAAACAGTGCCGGGCGCCCGGAGCGATGGAACAAGGAAAGGCTGCAAGGCAGAATTCAAGCGTTTGAGCGAGCGTAGGTCGGGAGACCACGCTCGTTGTCCTGTGTACCGTGTGGGATGTCAACAGGAAAAATGAGGAGTAATACAATGAAAAAGACAGGCTTCACCCTAATCGAATTGCTCGTGGTTATCGCGATCATTGGCATCTTGGCAGCAATTCTCTTGCCCGCATTGGCTCGCGCGCGCGAATCGGCCCGGCGAGCGTCTTGCCAAAACAACCTCAAGCAAATGGGCTTGGTGTTCAAGATGTACGCCAACGAATCCAAGGGCCAGAGATTCCCCACGCTTCGCCAGTTCCAAGCCACGTCGGGCGGCTCTCCCGTAATTAACGACTGCTCTAGGCCGAAAGATAGCAGTTTCACGTCCGACACGATGCCGAGCATGATCCAGATCTACCCAGAATACCTGACCGATCTGAAGATTGTGTGGTGCCCCTCTGACGCGGAGAACACGGGAGAGACCCCGGTAGACTGGCTCAATAACGAATCGGACCCCAACAGTGGCTTCGCGGTCTGCGAGATTTCGCCTAAGTCGTATCAGTACTATGGCGTGGCGTTGCGGGCCGACCAATACCTTACAGACCCCGCCCAAGTCAACAGCAACGCCAATATCTTCACTCTCATCCGTGGTGAGTTCTTGATAGCGCTTGGTAATTATGTTGCCCGTGTCGATCACGCAGTTTCGAACAACGATATGGGCGTCTTCGATGAGGACATTACCGAGGGCAGTTTGACGGTGTATCGCCTTAGAGAAGGCATCGAGCGCTTCTATATTACCGACATCAACAATCCGGCCGCTTCCGCGCAAGCGCAGAGCAGCGTTGTGATCATGTTTGACGAAATCAACAAGGAGGTCGATCAGTATAACCACATTCCGGGCGGTGGCAACATTCTGTACATGGATGGCCATGTAGAGTGGGCAAGGTATTCGTCGCAGTTCCCCGTGTGCACGACATGGGCGAACCTAATGGAAGCGGCCGGCACACTCTAACCCGCGAACAGGCGGTTGGCCCGGATTTTGAACATTGAAGTGGAATGATTCTTCGTGCTCTGTGTCTCTGGGTGAGAGGAAATGGCACTCACACGGAGCCGCAGAGACACGGAGGAAAGCGGCAAGGCATGGACTTATGCGGATTGGAGAGCGGGTAGTTGTCGCTACCTGGCTAAATGAAGGGTAACTGTCCCCGTTTACACGTTTACACCCAGGACGAGTAACGTTACACTACAGTTGAATCGCCCGTGTCGCTTCGCTCGAACTCAAGCAAACCCCATCGCACTAGCGATTGGATGCCTCGGAATACCCGATCCGAATCAATCGGATTGGGCGATCGGATTCACCGGAATGCGCAAGTCAGGTTTTTGAACAGAGTTACAACAGGTGAAAGGATGCATGAAATGAAAAAGAAAGGCTTTACCCTTATCGAGCTGTTGGTAGTAATTGCGATTATTGGCATCCTGGCGGCGATTCTGCTGCCGGCTCTCGCACGTGCCCGCGAATCGGCGCGGCGCGCAAGCTGCGCGAACAATCTCAAGCAGTTCTCGCTGGTGTTCAAGATGTACGCGAATGAGTCGAAGGGCCAGAAGTTCCCGCCCATGGAACCCCAGATGATCACGGTGACAGGGTTTTTCATCATGCCCTCCGCCAAGGCCATCTATCCTGAGTACCTGTCCGACGGCAAGCTGTTTGTTTGTCCGTCAAGCGCGCGCCTGACCGAGAAAGACATGTTCGACAGCGCCGGTGTCAGCATCCTTGCCGGGTCACCCAGCCTGAACGGGGAAATCTGGCATGCGACGTACTGTTACTCTTACCTCGGCTATCTCTTCGACCAGGTTGAGGATGACGATCCCTCGCAGGATGCGGGCACGTTCTTCGGCATGGTCGGCATGACCCCGCCTGTGCCCGGCAACATCCCCGACCAGTTCGTGGGTTGGATACTGGCGCTCTACCTCGGCCCCACCGGGATGACGTGGACCGACGCCGCCTCGTTGGCGGCAGTCCAGCAGGCGTTGGACGCCGACGTGACGTCGCTGTATCCAAATTCCGGTAACGGCGGCGGCAACACCATTTATCGTCTCCGCGAAGGCATTGAGCGCTTCCTGATTACCGACATCAACAATCCGGCAGCCTCCGCGAGTGCGCAGAGCGAGATCTTCGTGATGCAGGATGCGGTGTGTGTTAAGCCCAGCGATTTCAGCCATGTGCCCGGCGGCGCGAACGTTCTTTTCATGGACGGCCACGTCGAGTTCATCAAGTATCCAGGGAAAGCGCCAGCGAACCAAGGCACCGCGTTCCTGACCTTCGCGAACAGCCAGTAAGCTCGTTCTGGATTTGTAATGCCTTAAGAACAACGGGCGGGACGTCCGAGCGATGGGCATCCCGCCCTTCATGACAGGGGCGTTCAAAGCAGTGGGAGATTTCCTGATGCTGAGAGGAGTTCGTGTTCCTTCGCGCCTGAGGGGTTCAGGCTGGCGACTTCTCAAAAAAAACTACGCATGTAAACGCCCCCGCCGACGCACTTTCGCACAGGGCTTCAATTCCCGCCGCCTCCGCCATTTTGTTTCGTCTTTCCCTTCTTTCGACTTTGCACTGAAACGCCCCAACTATCCTGGTCCCCTTTCCGCCTGTTCACCTCGGAGGATTCGACAATGCGTCGTGTTTTGCATTCATTCACCCTAGTGTGTTGCGTTTTGATGTTCAGTGGATGCGCGACATTCAGTCCGAAAGGCAGAGAAAGGGCCACGGATTCCGCGTTTCCCCTTGCGCGGGAAGGCGCACCTGCGTGCACGATCGTCGTGTCGGAAAACCCGACGCCCGCGGCACGTCTCGCGGCGTTGGAACTTCAGTTCCACGTGATGAAAATTACAGGCGCCGAACTGCCCATCCATACCGATAGAGAGAAAGTCACAGGACCACGCGTTCTCATCGGGGACAGCGCAGCCACGCGCGAGATGGGTTTCAAAGGGTCGGATTTCGCCCCC
>Ga0315274_10006941_pt1 | contig 16465 bp, 19 predicted proteins | sample YL17G02_20_MG_FD_203700 | JGI IMG/M metagenome (GOLD analysis project Ga0315274, IMG submission 203700) | Sediment microbial communities from Yellowstone Lake, YNP, Wyoming, USA - YL17G02_20 | ecosystem: Environmental > Aquatic > Freshwater > Lake > Sediment | place: USA: Wyoming | collected...
AAAATCGCGGCGTATCATGGCCGAAATGGAGCAGCAAGTTGAAATCGAAAACGGTCATCATCGCTCGTAACCTGTTGTCATTCATGCGTTTACAAGAAAACCAAAATCGGTTAACCGGACACTAGTGACGTAAAGAGTATAAAGTCGGGTGCCTGCCGCGGCGAGGGCGGGCCCGAGAGGTTGAAGAGTTGAAGAGTTCAAAAGCTGGGAGGCGCAAACGCCGAAACGTCAAAACGCCGAGATGCCGAAACGCGAAATGCTCGAAGCGACCTCGGGGCGGCCGGACGGCTCGGATTGACGGCTCCATCGCTGTCGCGGTTCGGATGGTGCGCCGCCCACAAGGGGCGACGCTACGTGGTCCGGTCGCTGGCGCACGCGGCTCGGATCACCCGCCGCATGAATGCGGCGGCTCGGGGTACGTCCGGTCGCGTACGCTCCCGGCTCCGATAGTCCGCTCCCTCACCCTTGACGCTGCGCGTAAAGGGCGGGCGCTCGCGGCTCTGATCGGCAGTCCCGCAGCCGAAGGGCTGGGGCACCCACCGCAAGCATGGCCACGCAAGCGTGAGCCATGCCACCCGCGAATTGCCGCCTTCCAATTGCCAATTTGATGACTCCAAAAGCTGAATGGTCCGCACAGCGGACCCTACGTGACTCTCGTCGCGGTGCGTCGAGACGCACCCTACGAAATCTCGGCGAACATCATGTGGATGATGTCGCCGGCGAAGGACATGACGTCCTTTCCGGCGGCCTTGCCTTCGGGGCTGTTGAGCGCGGACCGCATCGCCTCCTGGGTGTCGAAGTACAGCTCGCCCATCATGTAGAACTTCGGCTCGCCGCCGGGCGAGCCGGTGAAGTGCGAGACCTCGCGTTTTTTCAGCCCGGGCATCTTCTTCGCAAGCGGCGCGTGGATCTCCGTGTAATGTTTTTCGAAGGCCGCGACGTCGGCCGGTTTCTTGTACAACACGACGAGCTTGACCACGGGTCAACTCCTTTCGAGATAGCGCTGGAGGTATTCCTTGTTCATGACGACCTGAACCTGCTTGCCTCTGGCGAGCAGTCGGTCGCCGTCGTAGGCCGATACGTTACAGACCACGCGCGGATGGTGATCGTCGGTCACCTCGATCAGCTCCGCGCGGACGCGGACGGTCCTTCCCACCGGGCACGGGGCCAAATGATCGACGCTCAAATACGACCCGACACCCTCCTCATGCGCTTCGAGAAAGTCGACAAGGACCTTGCGTGCGGCCAGCTCGAAGTGGTGCGCGGCGGACCAGGTCGAGTAGACGCGGTGGACGATCACTCCGTCGAACGCCGGACACATGTCGTCGCTGACGACGACGAACAACTCGCGCGCGATCCCTGGTTCAAACCCCGGTTTCATCGAAGCCCGCGTGGCGGAAGATTGCCGATTTCCAATTGCCGATTGCCAATTGAGAAGAGCGCAGCCGACGTTCGTCCAATCGACAATTGGCAATCGACAATCGGCAATTCCCGCGGGAGTGTAGCCGTGACGGGCCGCTTCGCAACGTCGGGCGGGTTCGGTTGACACGCCGGCCCGGTCGGGTACGATGATGGGGCTATGGAGGCTCGGCTGGTCTTACTGTTGGCCGCGTGGGGGACGATGCTGGCGGCTGGCGCCGCGCCGGGCGAGGCCGCGCCGCAGGCGGACATCGCCACGACGGCCTGGCAACTCGACCTTCGGTTCAAAGACCCCCAGCGGATCACGTTGCGGTTGCCGGGCGATGACTACGATACGACGTTCTGGTACGTGATGTACGAGGTGACCAACCGAACGGGGAAAGACGTGGACTTCTTTCCGTCCTTTCGGATCGTGACGGACACGCTACAGGTCGTCGAGGGCGGGGCGAACATCCATCCGCTCGTGTATGACGCGATCAAGGCGCGGCACTTCCGGGAGTTTCCGTTTTTCGCACCGCCGGTGAAGGTCACCGGGCCGCTGCTGCAAGGGGAGGAGAACGCCCGGGCGTCGGCGGCGGTCTTTCGGACGTTCGACGAAAACGCGGCGAGCTTCACGCTGTTCATCAGCGGGCTGTCGGGTGAGACCGAGCGGGTGCGCAACCCGGCCTTCGACGTGAAACGCGGCGAGTCGGAGGAGAACCCGCGAGCGTTCTTCATGCGGCGCACGCTGTCGGTCGTGTACGACCTGCCCGGCGATCCGCAAACGCGGTCGTCGGCGACGCCGGTGCGGCGGTCGCGCGAGTGGGTGATGAGATAGAATTACGAATTACAAATGACGAATGACGAATGGCACGTACGGATCATTCCTAATTCGACATTCGTTATTCGACATTCGACATTTGGAGATCGACGTTCGCGGGTCGTGGAAGTGAGGCACGATTCGCAGAGGAGTAGTTCGCTATGGCACATAAAAAAGGTCAAGGCTCGACGCGGAACGGCCGGGACAGCAATCCGCAGTTTCTGGGTTTGAAACGGCACGCGGGGGAGGTGGTCACCACGGGAACGATCCTGGTCCGTCAAAAGGGCACGCCTTACCTGCCGGGGCTGCGCGTCGGTCTGGGACGGGACCACACGTTGTTCGCCCTCTCCGACGGGATCGTGCAATTCCGCGGCCGCAAGGTGGACATCGTGCCTGCGAATTAGCCAGGGCTACAGCCGCTGGCAGAGGTTTCGTCCAGCTTGCTATAATGGGAAGCGAGGACGTGATGCACGTTGAGTTGAACATCCCCGCAGAGGCCGAGGACCAGCTTCGCCGGACGTTCGGTTCGGACCTGAGCGAGATCGTCACGGAGTCGTTGCTGATCAACGGTTATCGTACAGGTCGGCTGAGCCTCGGGCTGCTTGCGGCGGCGCTCCGGCTGCCCACCAGCCTCGCGGCCTTGCAGTGGCTCGCCGACCGCAAGGTTCCGCTGAATTATGACCTTGACGAGCTGGAAGCGGATCGCAGAACGATCCGCGAGCGCCTCGGCGTGAATCTCTGATGCTCGTCGTCTCGGACGCAACGCCGCTCAACGTGCTCGTGCGCGTCGGTGTGGTCGAGGTACTTCATGCGCTCTACGAGCGCGTCGTGATACCGCCGGCCGTCGAGCGCGAACTGTCGCATTCGAGCACGCCGACAGACGTACGCCAATGGGTCCTGTATCGCCCGGCTTGGTTGACGGTCATGCGTCCACGCAGCGCTGCCGCCGGCGTCGGTCCGGGTTCCGGAGAACGTGAGGCCATCGCCCTGGCGCTCGAACTCGGAGCCGACTTTCTTCTTGCGGATGACAAGGCGGCGAGATCGGAGGCACGAAGGCTGGGGATCCATGTCACGGGTACGATCGGGGTTCTGCAACTCGCTGCCCAGAGGAACCTCCTTAACCTGCCATCGTCGCTCACCCGGCTCGTCGAGATCGGGTTCTATATCGACCCGGAGGTCGTTCGTAGCGTCGTCGAGGCTCACGATCTTCGCCGTCGTATGGAGGACGGGCAGTGAAGTACAAGACGCTGTTTCGACTCGCTTTGAAAGTGGTGGGAGTCCTGTTTGTTGCCGAGGCGATCGGATCTCTCGTAAGTCCAGTCCTTTATCCTATCGTCGCCGCACTCGCCATGTCCGGAATGTCGGGTCTAACCTCGCCGGGGCTGGGGCGATCGATCATCCTGTCTTTGATCATGATCGCCGTAAAGGGGGGGATCGGTGCGTATCTCTTCTTCGGCGGAAGATGGATCGTTGATAAAGCGATCCCGAGCAATCGCCCGTACTGTCCGGAATGCGCGTACGATCTGACGGGCGCGCCGGTCGAGCGATGTCCGGAGTGCGGCACGGCGTTTCGGTGGGAAGACGTGAAACCAAAGATCGAAGAGCGAAGTCCGAAAATCGAAAAGGGGGATTGACAGTCGCCGGTGTTTTCATTCGTAATTCGTAACTTGTAATTCGTAATTCTGATTTGGCCCGTCGCTTGCGCTCCGGGTTCGGATAGAATCGTCGGTGCGGACAAGTCATGCTCGTCGATCGCGCGGAAATCTACGTTCGGGCCGGGAAGGGCGGCGACGGATGCGTGAGCTTCCGGCGGGAGAAATTCATCCCCAAGGGCGGGCCTGACGGGGGGGACGGCGGCGACGGGGGCAACGTCTATGCAATCGCTACGGCGGGCGTGGACACACTGCTGGATTTCGCGGGGCGGCATCATTGGATCGCCCGGAATGGTCAGCCGGGGATGGGCAAGAAGATGTTCGGTAAGAAGGGCGAAGACCTGATTCTGCAACTCCCGCCCGGCACGCTCATCTACGACCGCGATCTGAACATTCTCATCAAGGACCTCTCGACGGTGGGGGAACGCATCTGCATCGCTGAGGCCGGCAAGGGCGGACGGGGCAACGCGCGGTTCGCGCGGGCCGATCACCAGACCCCGCGGGAGTTCGAGGAGGGAACGCCGGGACAGGAGCGCTGGCTGCGGCTGGAGTTGAAGCTCTTCGCGGACGCGGGGATCGTGGGACTGCCCAACGCGGGGAAGAGCACGTTGTTGTCGCGGCTCTCCGCGGCGAGGCCCAAGATCGCCGACTATCCGTTCACCACCTTGCAGCCGCAGTTGGGCATCGTGCAACTATCCGAGCATCGACGCTTTGTGCTTGCGGATATTCCGGGGCTGATTGAGGGAGCACACGAAGGGGCCGGGCTGGGAGACGCCTTCTTGCGACACATCGAGCGGACGCGGGTCATCTTGCACGTGGTCGACGTGGGCAGCGAGTGGACGGCCATGCCGCCGGTGGAGGCCTATCGAACCATCCGCGCGGAACTGGCCAAGTACAGTCCGCTTCTTGCGGAAAAGGAGGAATTGGTCGTCGCCAACAAGATCGACCTGACCGGCGGTCGTGAGGCCGCGGCGGCGCTGGCCGAGGCGATCGGCAAGGAAGTGTTGCCGGTCAGCGCCGTAACCGGTATAGGACTTCCCGTCATGGTCGAACGACTGTGGAGTCTGATCCGGCAGGCGAAGGAAGAGGCGACGGCATGATCCTCCGCCCGCCGCCCGATCCCGACGCTCCGATCATCGTCATCGACATCGGCAACACCACGACGAGTGTCGCGGCGTGGCACGCGGGGACGCTCAAGACGCCGCTCAGCGGCGCGACGGAGGATCCGGTCCCGTTCGAAGAAGCGTACGCGGCACACCTGGATGCGTCGCCCCTTGGGCGTCCCGCGGCCACGGTCATCAGCTCGGTGGTGCCCGAGGCCTTGGAGCGCATCCGCGTGTACGTACTGGCCAGGCTGGAGCAGGAGGCGTTGGTGGTCGGAGAGACAATCCCGCTGCCGATGGACGTCGATGTATCGGACAAGCGAGCGATCGGCGTGGACCGGGTATGCCAGGCTGCTGCCGCCTACGACCGCATTCAAGCCCGATGCACCGTCGTCTCCTTCGGTACAGCCGTCACGGTCGATCTGGTGGACGACGACGGGACGCTGCTGGGCGGAGCGATCCTGCCGGGGCTGCGGATGCAATTGCAGGCACTGCACGAGCACACCGCCGCTCTTCCTGACGTAAACCCTGGATTCCCGGAACTGCCGTACGGACGCAACACGATCGAAGCGATTCAGAACGGGGTCTGCCGCGGACTCGCGGGGGCGGTTCGGGGGTTGGTCGAGGCCTATGCGAGGCATCTGAACCGCTGGCCTCACGTGGTCGCAAGCGGAGGCGACGTGGCGTTTCTCGCTCCGCATTGCGACTTCCTCGACACCATCGTCAGCGACCTGACCTTGCGGGGAGTCGGTCTGGCCTACGACAAGCATCTGGCCGAAATGGGGGCATGAGGGGGCGCGTGTGCCACCGCTGTGTCAGCGGTGGCCGCCACTGCCGACACGGCAGTGGCACACTGAGGAGTCGCTTCAAGCTCCAATACCCCTACCAAGCGGATGACTTCAGCCATCACCCATCGCGTCGTCGTCCTCACTCCGCCGGGCGCGGGAGCGATCGGGGTGGTGCGCCTGATCGGTCCTGATGCCATTTCGATGGTCAATCGAGCGTTTCGGCCAGCCGCCGGTGCACAGATGTCGCCTTCCGAAGGTGATCGTCTGCGCTATGGACATTTCGTGGATGGCGAGGAGGTCATTGACGACGTGATCGTCAGTCTGACAACGGTGGGAAGCGACGAAGGAAAGGAAAGCCACGGAGCCACGAAGCCACGAAGCCACGAAGGTAAGGAAAGGCACGAAGGGACGGAGGCACGAAGGCACGAGGGGATCGGAGCGGCGAATGGGAGTGAGCGGTTGGCAGTTGATATTTCAGCGCACGGCGGCGTCCGCGTCATCGAGCGAATCCTTCAGACGTTGGAGCGGTTGGGAGCGACGGTTTGCGAGCCTGCGGAGGCGGTGGAGCTGGCCTGGCCGACAGGCAGTCTGATTGAGCACGAGGCTCTCGAAGCGCTGACGCGGGCCAAGACCGAACGCGCGGTTCGTTTCCTCGCCTGGCAACGCGAACACCTGGTTGAGGCGTTGGAGGCCGTCGCGTCGCTCTGCCGGAGCGACCCTGCGGCATCGCGGCACCGCCTCGCGGCGATGGCCGATGGTTATCCGATCGCACGCCGGCTCATCGACGGCGTTACGGTCGCGCTGGTCGGTCCGCCCAACAGCGGGAAATCGACGTTGTTCAACCGATTGATCGGGCGACCCGCGACCGTCGTCTCGCCGCAGCCGGGCACGACCCGGGACTGGGTGGCCGAGCCGGTGGAGATGCACGGAGTTCCGGTTACGCTCGTCGACACCGCCGGTCGGTGGGACTCCGCCGACGCATTGGAGCGACAGGCGGTGGAGGCGGGTCGGAGGGCTGTGGAGCGTGCGGACCTTCGGGTGTTGTTGGTCGATGGATCGGCGCCGTTGTCGCAGGCCGGGCTCGAACTGTTGGCCGCCTCACACGCTTGGCCCCACTGTTTGGTGGTCCTGAACAAAGCCGACGTGGGATCGGCGTGGGAATCGTGGGATGTCCGCACGAAGTCGGAGGAGCTGGGCGAAACGCCGCTGATGATCTCCGCGGTGACCGGCGCCGGCTGTGACGAGCTTGTACCGGTCATCCTGGCGATGCTGGGCTATCGAGGGTGGGTCGAGAGCGTACCGTGTCTGTTTACGCCGCGCCAGGCGGAAGCGGCGGGGTCCGTGCTATCGGTCCTGCCGCATGACCCCGTGGCGGCTGAGCATCGGTTGAAGCGATATTTGATCGGACGTTGCGCCGAGGTGACCTCGACCGAAGACGGGCTATAATCCAAGTGAGATTCCACGGCGTCGGCGGGCGAGGGCGGAAACCCGGTGCACCCAACGGTCATCGGGGTAGAGAGTTCTCGAATCTGTTGAGACCCCGTACCCGCGGTTCTACAGCGTAGGTAGGTCAATGGCCTCTGAGCGGTCGGTCTTGCGGCCTCGCGGATCGGGCAATGGCGCTTCGGATCCGCACATGTCGATAGACGACTCGCAGTTCGCCCGGCTGGTCATCGAGCGGAAGCTGTGCACGGCCAACGAACTGGAGTTGGTCCGCGCGGAACACAAGGCGATGGGGGAGAAGGCTCGGGGAACCGCCCTCGTCGACCTGTTGCTACAGCACGGCTACATCACGCACTCGCAGATCAAGCGGCTGAACATGGCCATGGACGAGGACTCCATGTATCGGCCGGCGCAGCAAATCCCCGGCTTCCAAGTCCTTAGCAAAGTCGGGCAGGGTGCGATGGCCGTCGTGTTCAAGTCCAAGCAACTCAGCCTCGATCGGATCGTCGCCATCAAGGTCCTGCCGAAGCGCCTCAGCGAGAACCAGGAGTTTGTCGATCGGTTCTACCGTGAAGGAAAGGCTGCGGCCCGCCTCAATCACGCGAACATCGTTCAGGCCTACGACGTCGGTGAATCGGGCGGGTATCACTACTTCGTCATGGAGTACATCGACGGCAAGACGGTGTACGATCTGCTGACCGACGGCAAGCCCATGCCCGAGGCCGACGCCGTCCGCATCGTGCTCCAGTGCGCCAAGGCCCTACACCACGCCCATCAGCAAGGTCTGATCCACCGCGACGTGAAGCCCAAGAACCTGATGATTACGCGGGGGGGGGACGTGAAACTCGCGGACATGGGTCTCGCACGGGAGATGGGCGACTTCGCGACCGCGACGGCCGAAGCGGGCCGGGCCTACGGGACGCCCTACTACATCAGCCCGGAGCAAATCCGCGGCGAAATCTCCATCGACGCCCGTGCGGACATCTACGGTCTGGGGGCGACGTTTTATCACATGGTGACCGGCAAGGTTCCCTTCGACGGCACGACGCCTTCGGCGGTCATGCACAAGCATCTCAAGGATCCGTTGCTCCCACCGGATCACATCAATCCCGCGCTGTCGTCCGGGGTGGGCGAGATCATCGAAGTGATGATGGCCAAGTCGCCGGACGATCGCTACCCGTCCATGGTGGAGTTGATCGCCGATCTGGAAGCGGTCGCCCGCGGCGAGCCGCCGTTCCAAGCCCGCAAGAAGTACGATCACTCCCTCCTGCAATCGCTCGCCACGGGGCGGAAGCTGGTGGAAACGCCCGCCGAACCGCCGGCGCCGGTTTCCACCACCCCGCGGATTTCGATTCAGTGGGTCTTGGCCCTCGGCGTGCTGCTGGCGATTTCGGTCCTGTGCAACGTGCTGCTAGTCGCCAACCGATAGCGTTTGGTCAGTGACGAGCCGCCGGCTTCCAGAGCGGCTGGATTCATCCGGCGCGCGGCATGAATGTCGCGGCTCGGATCCAGCACTCCGGTCATAGTTGACGTACCGCTACTGGCAGCGGCCCATGTCGGTGACGAAGGGGAGGGGGTCGGGGTTTTTGGCCCGGGCGCGGCAGTGCCAGACGATCTTCGCGTCCCAGTTCGCGGTGGTTCCCATGTCGCCGCCGACGCGGGACAACTCCGCGGGCACGACTTCGGCGCAGGTTCGGAACGTTTCGTTGGCTTTCAGATAGTTCTCTACGTACAAGGTCCACTCGAGGGGTGAATCCTCCGGGCCGGTGACGCCTTCGCGTTTGTACCAGGCCTGGATGCGGAAGGTCTCCACGTAGTAGCCGTGGCTTTCGCTGATGTTGAAGTACAAGCGGTTCTTCTTGCCCGTCGGATCGACCTCGACGGTGACGGCAAGATCAGGCTTCTCCGGCGGCTCCACGCCGGGGAGGGGGCGTTTACAGAGTTCCGTCTGCTCTTCGCGTTTCCTTTTGATCTGGTCGGGGGTCATCTCGCGCCCGTCCGGGTCCTCGCCCTGGGTGACGGTTTCGACGACCGTGGGCGCGCGGTTCTTGCCGACGGCGAAGTATACCGCCAAGCCGCCCGCGAGGACGATTAGAATCAACAGACGAGCCTTCATGCGTGGTACTCCTCATCGGCGATGAGACGGCGGGCGAGTCTAACGGCGACCGACCGCCCCAGTCCCGTGGCTGACGTAGTCTATCGCTTCTACGCGGACCGGCAACAACCCGTTCGAGTCCAGCGGGGTTGCGGGGTTCCTAAGACCATCGGCGGACCGGAGTCAGGGCGGGTGCCCGGTGCCGTCAGAACCCGGAGCGCAAGCGACGGACCAAGATCCCGCGATCGCGCTTGGGGTTCGGATCGTCCGCCATGTGGCGGGTCGGCGGGCAATGCCCGCCCTACGGCCCGACGAGGTTGAAGGAGCCGAACACGTAGCTGCTGATGAAATTGTTGGCAATGGCGGTCGTGAGTTGGGTCAGCAGGGTCTTGGTGTCGATGGTGCAGCCGCCGGCCTGCAGGAGCATCCCCGCGCCCAGAAGCGGAACCACCCGCCGTGCGATCGAGTACATACGCTTGGTCATCAGATACTCCTCGTGGCTCGTCCCCGTAAGTTCCGGCACGCCGGAACTCGTGTCCCGCGCACGGGCTGAACCTGGCGGCTCAGGTCACCGGGCGATCGTCAATTCGGCCCGCCCGAGTCGTTCTTGGTCGGCGGCTCCAACAAAACCAATTCGCGGGCGATGTAGATCGGAATGGGATTGACCCCGCCAATCTGCACCCGTTGGGCGGAGGCCCGCACGCCCACGTATCGACCGAGGTACTCCTCGGCCCTCAGTTCGGAGTCCGGCGGTATCTCGACATAGCCGATGGTCCGGTCCGATGGGCCGGTCGGGTCGATCAGCCGGTATCGCTGTACGGGCGATCCGGGCGGGTAAAGGGCACTGACCCGCAACTCACCCTGTACCTCAATGCCCGTCGGCCTCGTGGCCGGAACGAACTCGGGGATCGTCGCACGAGCGGCGAGGGACTCTCGTCGTTTGGTGTCGGCCTTGTCGTCGAGCTTGCGAACCCGTTCGACCGCGTCGGTCAAGGCGACCATGCTCTGCACTTGCTCGATGCGGGCCATCGCATACTGCTTGGCGAAATCGTCCTCGGTCTGCTCCGCGATCGGTCGGTAGCGGGCGATAAACGGGTCGAACCTTCGTTCCGATACCGGCTTGGCCAGCTCGGCCCGGGCCGCAACGTCGATCTCCTCGAGCTGTCGCCGCCACGTTGTCGACGCGGGATTGGTCATCGGAGCGGCGAGCTTCTTGGCGGACTCGGCCGCCGAAACGGCTACCGCGGGGGCCACGGTGCTCCCGGCGTCACTCTGCGACGGCGACGCTCCGCCGGTTTCGTCCGCCGGCTTCGCGGCGGCGCCGTCGGTCCGAAGCTGAACGAAACTTCGATTCACCCAGAGCGTCGCCCCGGACGGCGGTTTGATGCGGACGAATCCGTCGGGATTGCGACCCAGGATCGTAAGCGGCGTGCCCTTGGCGAGCAGGGTCTGGACGGTGTACTTGTTCTCGTTGAGCAACGACCCGGCGCGGACCCGAACGTTGTCGCCGTTGACCGTGCCCGTCTGGTTGTCCGTCGTGTCCACGAAGTCACCCGAGATCAGGCTGAAGGTCCCTTCCGGCGGAAGAATCTCGTACCATTCGCTGCGCTCGCCGACCACGGTGACGTGATCGCCGGCTTTGAGCTTGCAGATCGTGTAGTGATTCAGGCTGTCGCCACTGCGGACGTAGACGTCGTTGGCTGTAACCTCGCCGAGACCCATCAGGGTCCGCGTGTCGGCGGTCTGCGCGACGACCGTCGCGCCGACAACCCCAGCGGCGAGAGCAACAACCCACAACCCTCTAGGTTTGGCTGAGCGGTTCAGGAACATGATCGGCGATCCTTCGTCTAGCAAACTCGGGGCTTCCATCCCAAACGACGCGCCGGACACTAGCCGTCCGCCGCGAAACTGTCAACGGTAGGATAACGAAACAGGCTGGCCCCGGCTATACTGCCCGCCGCCATGGAGACGAAATCGCCGATGACAGCGCGGGCGGTTGTGGAGCTGTCGGACGTGTCCACGACGGTCGAGTCGGTTGTAAGGGTTTTCGCGGGGGCGTCCGAGCCGGCGATCCTCGAAAGTTCCCGCCACATCGACACTTATGGTCGGTTTTCGATCTTTGCCTCGGACCCCGTGGAGACGATTTCACTAGGCGTGGGGGCGTCCCCTGACCCGCTTTCAGCCTTGTTCGAGCACCTGAACAGGTACCCCGCCTTAGTTGGTCCCGCCGGCGAAATCCCCTTTGTCGGCGGCTGGATCGGGTTCCTGAGCTACGAGGCCGGCTTAAAGGCCCAAAGGGTTGAGCCTCACCCCCAAAAGGGGATAGGCCCGCCTCTTGCCCGATTCGCCCTCTACGACGCCGCGGCCGTGTTCGACCATCGGGATGAGCAATGGTACCTGACGGCGGTGGATTGGCCCGCGGCCTCGGCGGTGCGCCGGCCCTCAGTCGCGGAGCGGCTGGCGGTTCTCCGCAAGCGGTTGCAAGCCGCGTCGCGCGTGGATACCGATCAACCACCGCAACCATTCACGACGCGACCGATCCCGAACATGTCGCTGCACTCCTACACGGCCAAGGTCCTCCGCGCGAAGCGATACATCGAGGCCGGAGATGTCTACCAGGTGAATCTCACGCAGCGGTTCACGGCGAGGACCGACGCCTCGCCGCTCGAACTGTACCGGCGGCTCCGCGAAGCGAGTCCCTCATCCCACGCCGCTCTCCTGGTGTGGGACGACGCCGCGATCGTCTCGTCGTCGCCCGAGTTGTTTCTCGACCTTCGCCAGGGGCATGTCGTGACGCGCCCGATCAAAGGCACTCGCCCTCGAACCGGCGATCCGCGGATCGACGCAATCGCCCGGTGGGACCTCGCGGCGAGCGGGAAGGACCGCGCCGAGCTGACCATGATCGTCGATCTGCTGCGAAACGATCTGGGGCGAGTGTGTTCGTTTGGAACGGTCCGCGTAACGGAGCCGGGCGAGATCGAGGAACACCCCACGGTGTTTCATCGCGTGGCGACGATCGAGGGCGACCTAAAGCCGGGGATGGGCTGGGTGGACCTTCTTCGGGCCGCATTTCCCGGCGGGTCGGTGACGGGAGCGCCCAAAATCCGGGCCATGCAGATCATCCGCGAGTTGGAGCCGACCGCGCGCGGCGTCTATTGCGGCTCGATCGGGTGGATCGGGCTGGACGGGGCGATGTCGCTCAACCTCGCCATCCGCACGATGGTGCAACGGGGCGACCAGGTCCACCTGTATGCGGGCGGCGGGATCGTCGCGGAGAGCACGCCCGACGGAGAGTACGAAGAGGTGCTGGCCAAGTTGCAGGGAATGCGGCGGGCGCTGAATTGCGAGGTGCCGTGGGAAACTACTCGCCCGATCCGGGAGGCCGTGCCAACGGCGTGACAGCGACGGTGTATCTGAACGGCGTCTTCGTCCCCGCGGAAGAGGCCCGCGTCAGCGTCTACGACGGCGGGTGGCTGCACGGGGCCGGTCTGTTCGAGACCATGCGCGCCGAGGGCGGTCGGATATTTCGGCTGGAATCGCACGTCGAGCGGTTGCGGCGTTCGGCGGGCGCGATCCTCACGCCGATGGAGCGAAGCGACCTTCCCCATGAGGAGGCCTTCCGGGAATTGCTCGACCGGAACGGGCTCAAGGAGGCGCGAGTGCGGCTGACCGTGTCGTCTGGTTCGATGCTGGAGGGCGAGGAGGGTGACGTGCGCCGTCTGACGATCTGCGTGACGGCCGCGCCGTTGTCGGCCTATCCCGCGGAGCTTTATGATTGCGGCGTGCAGGCGGCGGTGTGCGATTTCCGACAATCCACCAGCGACCCGCTCGCCGGACATAAGACCACGGCCCACTTGCCGCGACTGATCGGGCTTCGACACGCGAGGCAGAGGCGCTGCCTGGAGGCGATCTGGTTCACGACCCGCAACCAATTGGCCGAGGGGTCCATCAGCAACGTGTTCGTCGTGCGCGACGGCGTTCTCAAGACGCCGCCGCTGGATACGCCGGTGCTGCCCGGGATCGCGCGGGAGCTGGTGTTGGAGATCACGTCGAAATGCGGGATCGAGTGTGAGCAATGCCCCCTCTCCATCGACGACCTGCTCGACGCCGACGAGGTGCTGCTCACCAACGCCATCATGCAGGTCATGCCGGTGATCCGCGTGGAGCGGCATGACATCGGCGACGGTCGAGTGGGGCCGATGGCCAAGCGGTTGCGTGAGGAGTACCGCCGGCGGGTGCGAGAGGAGTGCTGCCGGGAATGAGGCGTTCATCGACCCGAACCAAGACCATCGTCGCGGACGTCTGTGCCGCTATGGAGAACCTCGCGCCCACGGCCCTCGCCCAGGAGTGGGACAATGTCGGCCTGCTCGCGGGGGACCTCCAGGCCGCCGTGCGCCGCGTGCTGCTGACGATCGACATGACCGAGGGCGTGGTCGATGAGGCCATCCGCAAAAAGGTCGAGTTCGTCATCTCGTACCACCCGCCGATTTTCAAACCGATCACGTCGCTGCGCACACCGGGTTCGGGAATGGACGCGCTGGTGTTTCGGTGCATCCGTGGTGGGGCGGCGATCTACTCGCCGCACACGGCCCTCGACGCCGCGGAGGGCGGAACCAATGATGTGCTCGCGGAACTCTGCGGGATTGCCCAGACCGAACCGCTGGAATACGTCGACGGGCCGACGGAGGATCAGTGCAAGTTCGTTGTGTTCGTGCCGTCTGAGCACGTGGAGAAAGTCGCGTCGGCGATGTTCGAAGCCGGGGCCGGTCATATCGGCGACTACTCTCAATGCAGCTTTCGAGCCTCGGGCGAAGGCACCTTCTTGGGTGGTGAGACGACGCGTCCGGCAATCGGTCAACGCGGGAGGATGGAATCCGTTCAGGAAGTCCGCTTGGAGTCGATCGTTCGGACGACGGACATTCCCAAAGTCGTGCGCGCGATGCGCCGCGTTCATCTCTATGAGGAGCCGGCGTTCGACATCTACCCGCTGAAGGCCCGACCGGTGCGCGGGATAGGGCGATGCGGACGGCTCCCCGAGACGACGACGCTCGAGAAACTCGCCCGGCGTCTACGCCTTCAGACGAAGGCGAACTGCGTGCAAATCGTGGGAGGGCGTGACCGACCGGTGGACGAGGCGGTCATCGTCGCCGGGGCCGCCGGGAGCCTGCCGTTTCGCATTTCGCTCAGCAGCCGTCATGTCATCATCACCGGTGAGATTCGCCATCACGATGCGTTGACGATTCAGCGTGTCGGCTGCACGGCCATCGCCCTGGGCCACTGGGCCAGCGAGCGACCGGTGCTCCGAGCGCTCGCTCGTCGGTTGGCGGAGATCCTGCCCGGTCTTTCGTTTTCGATCGGTTCGGCCGATCGCGATCCTTGCCGCATGGTCCGGTAGGCGTCAGATGCCGGTTGAAAGCTGTCGATCACGCCTATCCCGATGCTCAGGCGAGATCGGAAAGTCGTTCGAGCGGAGGAGTGGGGAGCGGGCTGAGCCAGGTGCGGAGGAGCATTACGGCCTCGCGCGGCGTCATTCCCGCCATTTGAACCGTTTGGCGGTCGGCGACATAGGCCCACCAAAAGTGTCGCCACTGGTTCCTGAGGATCAAGACGCTCGATTCTCGCTGGAACAAGTGCAATTCCCAGTCGCGGCGACGAAAGCGTGCCCGACGCGAGGCCAATCCTCCCGGCACCAGCAACCACTGTTGCCGCGACCTCCAAGCGCCGCGCCCGCCGACCCCGACCACGGCCACGATGAAGTAGACCGTCCACATGACCGCGTTGAACGTGACGTGCCCCACCCGATACGACTCCAATCCTCCGATGGCGGCGTTGAATGCGAACATGGCAACGATCACCCACCCACCGCTGAGCAGGATGCGTCGTCGCAAGCCGCGCCTGGAATAACCTCCGTCAACGGATACATCACGCGCTTCCGCCGCCCTCGTCTCGTCCTGTACCGTCCCAGCCTCCTGTTCGAGCCCGACGAAAAGCGGCACCGATTCATCGAGCGGCAGAGGTTCGAAGGGCACCGTGAGCGGCTCGATGGGTGCGGTCCGCTTGGGTTTGGCGACGCGAACTACGGCCCCGGTCCGCCCTTGCCGCGCAAGTGCTTCCGCCACTCGCTTCACATTCGTCGGTCGTAGAAACCAACTCTGTGCGAGCAAGGCGGAGAAGATCTCCTGGAGCGGCCCGTCCGCGTGTGTCGCCATAAACTCGTCCACGCGCCGACGGGCGGCGCCGCTGGCGAAGCCAGCGAAGGCAAAGAGAGGAACGGCGAAAGACAAAGCAGCGCCAAGACAGAAGGCGACATCACCGGAGATGTAAGTTCCCGAGGTCGCGGACCGTGCGAAAACGCCCACGAACACGGCGACGATGGCTCCGACGCCGATTGCGACTCCGAGCAAGACCCGTTTGCCGCTCCACGCACCCGGGTTCGGGAAGTCGATCAACGTCCCGCTCGCGACAACGCGATCCGGCTGGGCGGTCGAATCGGATGTCGGATCGTCGGCCATAGAGTATCCCAGGCGCGCGAGTCGGGTGAGCGAGGATTGTAGCAGGAATCCGGAGCGAGCGGATGCCGTGCGGACCCTCAAAACCCGTCGGAGAGGGTGGTGAGCAGTCCGCGTTTGACCGCTTGGCTGCAAACGACCAGACACCTCAAGAAACCCCGGACAACCCGGGGTCTCCGGCGTTTCGCGGGCTTTTCTGCGACTGAGGGTGTTGGGGCTCGAACCCAAGACCTACGGCTTAAAAGGCCGTTGCTCCGAAATCGTAAACCCGGCAACGACAACGACTTACGTTCGGGCGACCCGACGCCTGTGTCATATTTGTGCCAAGAATCGGGACACACGACCCCATCGGGCGAGTGCAATTCCCCTCGACAACCGGCTGTGAATTGTTCGCAAGCCTTGTCCTCGAACGAAGTGAAGGAGCTGCCCAGCCCAGCCCTGAGCCTCGAAGGGGATGACCCCGAACTGGCCGCGGTCGTGGCCGCGTGGGCGACCCTACCGGAGGCGGCCCGGGCGCGGATCGTCGGGCTGGTCGAGGGGGCGACGGCATGGGGCAAGGCGTGAACGGTGGAGGCGACCGGGGGGATATGGGGTCTCAAACCGTCAGCGCTAGGGCCGGAAACCGGTGTTCGCCCGCCGCGCATTTTTTCACGAGTT
>Ga0315274_10006943_pt1 | contig 16460 bp, 12 predicted proteins | sample YL17G02_20_MG_FD_203700 | JGI IMG/M metagenome (GOLD analysis project Ga0315274, IMG submission 203700) | Sediment microbial communities from Yellowstone Lake, YNP, Wyoming, USA - YL17G02_20 | ecosystem: Environmental > Aquatic > Freshwater > Lake > Sediment | place: USA: Wyoming | collected...
AACGCTCATCATCGTGACCCACGAGCCTTCGATCGCCCAGCGGGCCGACCGCCGCTATGTCCTGGCCGATGGCCGGCTACACGAATAGAGCAGAAAGGCCGCTATGACACGTTTTCGCTTCTCCGGTCTTCGCGCGCGTCTGCTTCTGCTGGTGGTACTGTCGGTCCTCCCGGCGCTGGGCCTGATTCTCTCGACGGCGTTCCGCGAGCACTCGCTGGCGGCTCAGCGCGCGCGCGAAGAAGTGCAACAATTGGCGGAGTTCGCCGCCCTCGAACAGGAACAGCTGGTCGCCGGAACGCACGAACTGCTGGTTGTGCTCGCCCAGACGCCTTCCGTCCGGCAGGGACGTCCTGACCGATACGGGGCTCTCTTCCGCGACGTGATGAAGCGCTCCCCCTGGTTTGCCAATCTCGCCGTCGTCAAACCGGATGGCGAGATTCTCTTCAGCGTTGTCCCCACAAGCGGCCCGGCCCGACTGCTCGAGCGTTCACACATCCGGCGCGCCATCGAAGTGCGGGAATTCGCCATCGGCGACTTTCACACCGACCGGCTCACGCGGAAACCCACCATCGCGTTCGCCTATCCGGTCCTCGGCGACACCAGCCAGGTCGTGTCGCTCGTCACGGCCGACCTTGGCCTGGACTGGCTCAACCAAGAGGAGTTCCGAATCGAAGCCCAGTTGCCGACCGCCGCCACGCTGGCCATCCTCGACGGCGACGGCATCGTGTTGGCTCACAATCTCTATCCTGAACGATGGGTCGGAAGGCGAGTTCTCGACAAACCTCTCTTCCAGAACATCGTGACACAGCGTGAAGGACTGACCGAGGCCGCAGGACTCGATGGGATCCCGCGGTTTTACGCCTTCATGCCGGTTCGCAGCCGCCTGAAGGCCGGCGACATCTTTGTGGTGGTCGGGATCACCAAGGCCGGCGCCTTTGCCGATCTCAACCGCGCGCTCGGCCACAGCCTGTTTTGGTTCGGTCTGGTCACTGTGTTGGCGGTGGCGGCGGCCTGGTTCGGCGCCAATGTGTTCGTTCTGCGCCAGCTCCGAACGTTGCTCCACGCCACCGACCAGTTGAGCGCGGGCGATCTGAGGGCGCGCACCGGTCCGCCCTATGGTCGAGGCGAGATCGGACAACTCTCGCACGCCTTCGACCAGATGGCCGATGCCCTCGAGCAACGCGACGCCGAACGTCGTCGCGCCGAAGAGCAGCAGAAAGCGCTGAGCACGGGGCTTCACGCCGTCGTCGAGACCGCCGACGAGCTGATTGCCTGCGCCGACCTCGACACGCTGTACCGGCGGGCCGTCGAGCTGGCGCGCGAACGGCTGGGTCTGGAGCGCTGCGCCATCTTCCTGGAAAAGGACGGCTGCTTTCAAGGGACCTACGGGACGGCCCTTTCGCGAAACACCACCGACGAGCACACGAATCTGTTCCCCGCCGAAACCTCGGTCTGGTATCAGAGCCTGTGCGCGTTGAAACAGGAAGGACGGCGCTGGACGGTGGTCGAGGAATCTCTCCGCGAGTGGGACGGCGAAAGAAGCGTCGTCGTCGGCCGGGGGTGGGTGGCCGTTACCCCGATCGAATCGCGGTTCGCCGAACGACACATCGGCGTCCTGATCGCCGACGCCGCCATCAGCCACTCCGATTTCGACCCCGCCCGCCAGGAAGTCGTGGCGGTCTTTTGCTCGCTTCTGGGCAACATCGTCGAGCGCAAGTTTGCCGAGGAGGCGCTCCGGCGCCGCGAAGAGTACTTCCGGTCGCTTATCGAGAATACCTCGGACATGATTCTTATCCAGAATGCCGACGGGACGATCCGCTACATCAGCCCGGCCGTCGAGCGAGTCCTCGCCTACAGTCCGGAGGAAATGGTCGGAAAACACCCGCGCGAATTCTTTCACCCCGACGAGGCGCCCTCTCTGGAGGCCATCTTCGCCGACGCGATCCAAAAGCCCGGCTTCACGGCCGTCGCGGATTTTTGGCTCCGCCGCAAAGACGGTTCTTGGGCCGCTATCGAAGGCGTGGGCAAGAACCTTCTCCATAACCCCGCGGTGGGCGGTTTCGTCGCCAGCCTGCGCGACATCACCGAGCGAAAGCAGCTCGAAGAACGGCTGCGTCAGTCGCAGAAGATGGAAGCCGTAGGGAAACTGGCCGGCGGCGTGGCCCACGACTTTAACAACATTCTGACGACCATCACCGGCTACAGCGACCTCGTGTTGAGTCGCCTCAACGAATCCGATCCGCTGTTCAAAGACGTTTTCGAAATCCGCAAAGCCGGCGAGCGGGCCACCTCGCTCACCCGCCAGTTGCTGGCCTTCAGCCGCCGCCAGGTGCTCCAGCCCAAGGTGATCCGAGTCAATCGCGTCATTGCCGAGATGGACCGGATGCTGCAACGCCTGATCGGCGAGGACATTGACCTCGTTACGGTTCTGGACGCCCAGCTGGGATGTATCAAGGTGGACCCCGGCCAGATCGAACAAGTCGTGTTGAACCTGGCGATCAACGCGCGCGACGCGATGCCCAACGGGGGCCGGCTGACGATCGAGACAAGCAATGTCGAATTAGACGAGGCGTATGCCCGCCGGCACACCGACGTTCTGCCCGGCCCCTATGTCTTGATTGCGGTCAGCGACACGGGCTGCGGGATGGACGAAGGCACGAAATCCCGCATCTTCGAGCCGTTCTTCACGACCAAGGAGGTCGGCAAAGGCACCGGCCTGGGCCTTTCCATGATCTACGGAATCGTCCGGCAAAGCGGCGGCCACATCTGGGTCTATAGCGAAGCCGGCCGGGGCACGACGTTCAAAATCTACTTTCCGCGCGTCGAAGGGCCGCCCGAGGAATTTGAGACGCTCGGTCAGCGCGCCGCTCTGGCTCGCGGCACCGAGACCGTGCTGTTGGTCGAAGACGAAGCCGAAGTCCGCAAGCTCGTGCGGGAAATCCTCGAGATGAACGGTTACAAGGTGCTCGAGGTTGACCGCGGCTCAAAGGCGATCGAGATTGGCAAGCGCTGCGAGGAACCGATCCATCTGATGATTACCGACGTGGTGATGCCCGGAATGAGCGGCCGCGAACTGGCCCAACGCCTGGCCCCCGTGCGGCCCCAAATGCGGGTGCTGTACATGTCCGGCTACACCGAAAACGCCATCGTCCATCACGGCGTGCTGGACGAAGAAACGGCGTTCATCCAGAAGCCCTTCACGCCCGCCGCGCTGGCGCTGAAGGTGCGCCACGTCCTCGATAAGACTCCCCAAACGGACAAAGGGTGAGAGGGTTGAAGTCAGAAGTGAGCGGCGGGAGGTTCGAGGCGGGAGAAAAACCCTGTGGCACTGCATCTTGCAGCGCCGTATTCCGCATTCCGCACTCGGCATTCGTTTCTGGTCGGGGCGGGCGGATTTGAACCGCCGACCTCGTGCTCCCAAGGCACGCACGCTAACCAGGCTGCGCTACGCCCCGACCGGGCAACAACGCCACAGACTCTGGCGGCCGGTTCTCGAAACGTCAAGGAATCTTGGAGAGCAGAAGGGGGGGCAGAAGTTGGCAACGAGAAACAGGACAAAAACACATGCCCGATTCGGCCGATCTCGCCTTCGACTTCTCGCGTCCCGCCTCTGACTTCCAACCTCCCACCACCGCTTTATTGGATCTCAATCCGCCGCCCGCACTTTCCGCAGCGAATCCGTTTGCCGCCGAAGCTGGGGCTGATCGGAATCTCGGTCCCGCAAGGGCACTGAACTGTCCGCCACGTGGGGTTGGGATCGAGGCGGGCCTGCACGGGCTGGTCGCTGGGCGGCGGCGACGGACTCTCGCCGGAAATGGCCACCGGCTTTCCACACGAGGGACACGTGATTTCGCTTTCCTGATAGACGGGCGGGATTTTCATCCGCGTGCCGCACGCGCATTGCGCGAACCGGTAGCGGTTGAGCCGATGAATGGCGTCCATGGCTTCGCGCCGCCGGTCGGCCAGCAGCGGCTCGTTTTCGGTGCTCGGCGGTCGGACCGCCACTTCGGCCGGATTGGCCAGCGCCGACGCGCCCAACAGCGCCCCGCCCGGCTCCGCTGCGCGGAAGGCTTTCTCGTAGTCGGCGTAAGAAGCCCCGCCGGCCATCGAACGCAGAATCCGAATCCGGTCGTTCGTGGCCGGGTGGGTCGAGAGCAGGCTGAACGTGCTCCGTCCCTGGAGCGGATTGACAATATACATCGGCGCGACGACGCGATTGACGTCGGATGCGCCCGATGCCGCCGTCGAGATCTTCTCGAGCGCCGACGCCAGCCCTTCGGGGTAGCGCGTGAACCGCGCTGACGACGCATCGGCCAGGTATTCGCGCTTGCGCGAACAGGCAAAATACAGCAAGCGCGCGAAAATCGGCGCCAAAATCGCCAGCACAATTGCCACGACAAAGAAGATCGCCTGGGCCTGTGCGCCGTCACGCGAACTTCGCCCTCCGAACCTCGAATGACGAAGCCCCCGCAAAAACAGGTCGGAAATCAGCACAATCGCCCCGACCACCACGCCCGCCAACACGATGAACCGGCAATCGAGATTGCTGATGTGACCGATTTCGTGGGCGATCACTCCCTGGAGCTCATCGCGATTGAGCCGCGACAGGAGACCGGTTGTCACCGCCACCGCCGACCGCTGCGGCGATCCCACGGCGAACGCGTTGGGAGAGTTGGAATCTATCAGGTAGATTTCGGGCGGCTTGGGCAATCCGGCGGCGATGCTCATCTCCTCGACGACGTTAAACAGGCGGGGCAGGTCGCTCTTTTCGATCCGTCGCGCCCCCGCCGTCGCCAGCATGATTCCGTCGCCGCCCGCAAACGCCGTGAGGCACAGGGCAAACCAGATCACAAGAGCGACCCCCGCGCCCCCGACGGCGCCTTCGGGTCGCCCGACCACGGCAAATCCGATGGCGTAGCCCAGGGCAACAAGGAGGCCGGCCATGAAGACGACCAGCACAAACGATTTTCGGCGATTTGCTCGAATCTGTTCCCACATGTTCGGAGTTCCCGCTTCAGCGCGGTCTCTTTCACGTTCGTAGTAGCGCCGCAAGGCGCGTTGAAACACGGGGCCAGAACTGAGAACACCGGTCACACGAAAACGCGCCTTGCGGCGCTACTACGAACTTCTCATCCCTTTCCGGGCGACGCCGATAGCGTCATGAGCGACTACGAACTGGTTTCTGCCTGGCCGCTCGGCAACCTGTCCGACTTCAGCAACCGCCCGCACAGCCGCGCCAGAGCCTCGGTTTCGGGCGAGCCGCCCGCCGCCTCAATCAGCTGGCCGAGCTCGCGGTCGTCGAGCCACAGACCATGTCCGCGCGGACAGCGATCCACCACGACGCGCGGCGGCCCGGCGAGGTCCACCGGAAGCATCCTCTTCCGGCAGACCGGGCAGCGCCGCTTCTGTCCCGCCGCCTTCTGTCCGCCGCTGTGAACGGCCCGATGGAGCGGCCCTGACTGCGCCCCGGCCATCTCCAGGAGCAGTTCCAATTCGCCCGGATCGAGCCACAGCCCTTTGCATCTGCGGCAATAGTCTATCTCGACCCGGTCGAGCTCGAGAATGATTGTATGGACACCGCAAACCGGACAGAGCATTGTCTCTCCCGCCCCAGGCGAACTGACCGCAACCCGATGCTCGGGGATACTGTCTGTGACACGTTCGACGATCAAGCGGTTTTCGCAAACTTCCCGGTGGAGCGGGGCGGGTTGGCAATCTGCCCCACTCGTTTTTCGCAACTCGCCGATTGACATTCATCCGTCGGCGGCATAGGAAAGGGGCAAGACGGTTTTCCAACGCTGGGGAGATTGTGGAATGGCCAACATGATAAAGAGTCAACCCCGCTTCGGGCCGATTCTTGTCGGACTGCTGCTGCTTTTCCCGCTCCTGGACGCGGGCACGGCGCAAGCCGCCGACACCGACGTCGTCATCAATGAAATCATGTACCACCCCGACACCGACTGCGAGCTCGAGGAGTACGTCGAGCTGTTCAACCGCAGCGCCACCGACGCGGTGAACCTGAGCGGCTGGCGATTCTCCGAAGGCGCCCCGTACACATTTCCCAACAACACGATCCTCCCGCCGCGCGGCTATCTGGTCGTCTGCGGCAATCGCGACGCGTTCAATCGTTACTACAGCACGCCCACCGTCACGTTGCTGTGGCCCTGGTCGGGCAAACTCGCCAACGACGGCGAAGACATCGTTCTGGTCAACGGCTCCGCCGTCACCATTGACCGCGTCCGCTACAACGACAAGCGTCCCTGGCCGATCTCGCCGGACGGCGGCGGCCCGTCGCTCGAACTGGTCAACGCCAACGACGATAACAGCTCGGCCGGGGCCTGGCGCGCCGCTGTCTCCAACTGGATGAGCACCACCTGGCGTCAGTACCAGGTGACGGGGGCCGCGCCCAGCACGACCGTCTATTTCTACCTCGACAGCGCGGGCGAATGCCTGATTGACGACGTCGAACTGCGCGCCACGGCCAGCCCCGGCACGAACTACATCAACAACGGCGGCTTCGAGGCCGCCCTTCCGCTTCAATGGACGCCGACCGGCACGCACAGCGGGTCGGTGCGTGTGGCCACGGACGCCCACACGGGCTCGGCTTGCATGAAGATCGTGGCGACCGGCGCGGGCGGCGAGGTCAGCGGCCAGGTCTGGCAAACGTGCCAGCCGATCACGCTCGGCGGCCCGACCTATACGCTTTCGTTCTGGGCCAAAGGCCTGCGGCCGGGCGTGGTCCTGCGCGCCGGCATCCGCGGCTCGTCAAGCGGTTGGACGCCGACCAATTCGCTGGATATTGGCAACGCCACCGGCGCCGGCGGTCACAGCTATAACGCCGGCACGCAAACCTATCGCGTGTGGGGATCGGGCACCGACATCGAAGGCGGAACCGATCACTTCCACTACTCCTACGCCGCCCTGTCCGGCAACGGCGCGCTCGAAGCGATGGTGTCGAAGGTTTCCAATCCCGGCGGCAACAACAACGCCGAAGGCGGCCTCATGATCCGCGAATCCACCGCCACCAACAGTGCCCACGCCACCGTCTTTTGGCGCTGGGGCGGCAGCCTCAATTTCCGCTATCGGACAGCAGCCGGCCTCGCGGCGGTTAATGTCGCCGGAGCCAACGCCGGCGGTCCCGTCGCGTTGCGGATCACTCGCCAGGGCAATACGTTCATCGCCGAAGCCGACAGCGGAGGCGGGTATGCCCAAATCGGCTCCGTCAATATGACGATGGGCTCTTCGGCCATGATCGGCTTTGCCGTGTGCTCTTATTCCAATCCCACCACCACGACTTACAACTTTGCGCAGCCGATGGGTTCGGCCAGTCCGGGCCTCTTCACCGAGGTCAGCCTGCCCAACTTCTTCGCGACTCCCGGCGCCGAGAACTCGCGCTATGCAGCCAACACGCCGCCCTATATCCGAAACGTGGACACAACGCCCAACGACCCCGTCTCGGCCAGCCCCATCATCGTTCGCGCCAAGATCACCGACAGCGACGGCATCGCCGCCGCCTCGCTCAGCTATCAGATTGTTCGCCCCGGCCGCTATATCCGCATCGGCGATGCGGCCTATCAGACCAGTTGGACCACCGTGGCGATGACGCCGGCCACCACGCCCACCTACTACGTCGCGACGATTCCGGCCCAGCCCCACCGCACACTCGTTCGCTATCGCATCTCGGCGCGCGACGGCGCGGGACAGACGACAACCGTGCCCTACAGCGACGACAGCGAGCCGAACTACGCCCGGTTCGTCTATGACGGCGTGCCGTCCTATGTGGCCTCGCCCCAGCCGGGCGTTCAGCCCATTCGGACACACACCGTCCTCACCAAGGTGCCCGTGTTCCAGCTCATCGCGAATGGCGCCGACGTCAACGAAGCGCAGACCGTGGCCATCTCGGACAAAGTCGAGCGCCGGCAGTTCAAGTGGTATGGAACCGTCTATCTCAACGGCAAAGTCTATGATCACATTCGCTTCCGGATGCGAGGCGGGACGTGGCGCTACCGATACAACAAGCGGATGTGGAAGTTCCGGTTCAATCGCGGCCACTATCTCGAGTTCATCCACAACGACGGCGAGAAATATGCGGAAGACTTGCGGACCCTCAACCTCGGCCCGTGCATTCAGCCGCCGGGGAATGTCCCCTCGTGGGTCGCCTCGAAGTACGGCGGCGACGCCTCGCAGCGCGGCGAGGCGGGCATTGTCGAGAAAGCTTGTTTCTGGCTCTGGCAGCGCGTCGGCGCCATCGCCCCCGATACGACATGGATTCATTTCCGCGTCGTGGACAACGCCAGCGAGACCGGCGCGGATCAGTACAGCGGCGATTTCTTCGGCCTCTACCTGGCCATCCAGGGAATGGACGAGCGCGCCCTGACCGCGAGCAACCGGCCCGTCGGCAACTTCTTCAAAATAGACTCGTTCGGCGCGCTCCCCGCCAGCCCGCCCTGGTTTGTCGAGGCCAGCAATTGCAGCCAGATTGATCCGCAGACCGACATCACGGAGTTTCGCCGGCAATATGCGCCGAAGAGCGGCTATCCGACGCCCACGAAACAATGGTGGGAACAGAACTTCGACCTCGATGCCTATTATTCGGCCCGCACGGTCGTGGATTTCTCTCACCATGGCGACCTGTACAACACTACGACCTACGACGGGGTCGGCACCGGTAAAAACTACTACTACTACCACAATCCGGCCACCGGCAAATGGGAGATCGCTTATTGGGACGTGGACCTGACCTTTGGCACCGATCACGGCGACGCCAGCAGCCCCTTCCGCGACCGCGTCGTCCGCAACAGCTCTTTCTCCGAGTTTCAGATCGCTTATAAGAACCGCCTGCGCGAGGTGATCCAACTCCAGTTCTGCGAAGCGAAGTTTTTCCCCAAACTCGACGAGTGGCGAAACCTTCTCGTCGAAATCGCCGCCGCCGATATGGACCGCTGGGACTATGTGCCGGCCACCTCGTCGGGCGACGCGTTCCGCGAGTGGAGGGGACACTTCAGACCGCTCGACACCCGCCTGGCCGACATCAAGTATTGGATTCGAATGCGGCTCGCCTGGCTGACCGGTCCGCCCACCAACTGGTCGCTCGAAACCTCCTCGGGCTGGCCGCAAGTCACCTGTTGGGACGTGGATATCCCGTCCACACCCACGCTGACCTCGCCGCCCTCCACGGCCTCCTTCACGGCCGACCTGCCCATTGCGCTGACCTCGTCGGCTTACAGCGATCCCAACGGCAACCCGCACACCGCCTCGAAGTGGATCGCCACCAAGGTCCCCGGCAACGAGCTCAAACCCGAATGGTCGAGCGGCATCACGACCACCAGTCTGACGACCAGGACCATCCCGCCGGGCGCGCTGCAAGCGGGGCAGTACTGGCTGCGCGTTCGCCACATGGACAGCACGGGCCGCTGGTCGTGGTGGTCGCCCGCCGCAACGATCACCGTCTATCCCGCGCCGGGATCATCGCGCGCCGGAAATTGGGCGCTGTACGAATAAAGGGTGGGGTAATGGGCGTCACTCCGGCGGACATTGAAAAGGGCATCGCAATCCTCCGCGCTCGTGGGGCCAAACGCGTGGTTTTGTTCGGCAGCGCACTCGAGCGTGGCGACGAGGCGCGCGACATTGATTTTGCCGTCGAAGGAATCGAACCCTCTCGTTACCTGGCCACACTCGGCGATTTGCTCGACGGACTTCCCGTCCTCGTGGACCTCGTGGATCTTTCCGACGACACCCCTTTCACGCGCCATATCCGCAAGAGGGGTCGAGTGGTATATGAATCCGAGTGAACTGCAAGAGGACGGAGAGGATGATCCGCGGCTAAAGAGGGCGCACAAAGCTGTGTTGACGGAAGAACTCCGCCGCGGCTTCTTTGTCAGCCTTGCCTGAAGCCACCATTCGGACGATAGTCTCAAGAGAGGCTTCGTCTGTAGTGACTTCCACGCCATTCATTGCGAGAAACATAAGAGCCGCCACACCCCCCGTCCGTTTGTTTCCGTCAATGAACGGGTGATTCTGGACAATGTGGAAGAGATAAGCGGCAGCCATCTCGAATAGACTGTTATGTAGAAAACGCCCGCCGAAGGTCGCAGCCGGCATGGCCAGCGCCGATTGCAGGAGGCCGAAATCTCGAATGCCCGGAAATCCTTCATACCGTTCGATCTGATCCCGGTGGATTTCGAGAACTTCGTCAAGTCCGAGGAAGGTGGGATGCACGGGTCAGTCCGCAAGCCGTTTAAGTGCGCGGCCGTACTTCTCGTTTACTTTCTTCAGGGCCGCCTCGAAATCCTTGCGGCGCTTCCTGTCCCGGACGGGCGAGACAACGAGCACCTCGCCGTCGGTGGACACGTCGAGCGGTGTGTCGGCGTCAATGTTGAGGCGATCGAGCAAGTCCCTTTCGATCATTAAGACCAAGTTGTCCCCGTGGCTGGTCATCTTTTTGATCATTGGCAAATCTCCACCTTGCTTCAGCACTCTGCCCTTTGATGTATCACGCTGGTGGCCACAAGTCAACGGGCTTACCGCAGCAATGTTCCCGAAATCTCGAATGAAGCCTTGTCGTTTTCGGTCTATGCGATGATCCCGCCCACCGCATACTTCTCCGGCATCTTCCACGGCGAGCGATAGGGGCGTGAAAACAGCCGGTTGGCCTCGTCGTCGCCGACAAAGCGCTGGGTCGCCGCGTCGAATTTCAGCTTGCGCCCCACTTTCTGCGAAATGATCCCCGTCAGACACCAGGTCGTTGTCTTGAAGCCGGTCTCGATTTCGGCGACCGGCTTCTGGCGCGACTTCACGCAGTCGAGATAGTTCTTCACGTGCGCCTCGTGATTGAGCGTCCCCTTTGCGCTCGCGACAAGTTCGCCCGTCGGCTCGCTATAGACCTGCCAGCCGCCGTAGTCCACCACCATCGAGGCATCCGAGCCGTAGAAGGCGAACCCGAGACTGCGGTTCGTCTCGGGCGAACGGGCCGACCACTGGCGATGTTCCCAGACGATGCTGAACTCGGGGAAGTCGTAAACGACCGTCTGCGTGTCGGGCGTGTCGCGACCGTCGCGGAAGTTGTAGAGGCCGCCCGACGAAGCGACCGCCGCCGGATAGTCCACGTTCATCCCCCACCGAACGATGTCGAGCAAATGCACGGCGCGGTCGCCCAACTGGCCCGTGCCGTAGTTGCTGAACCAACGCCACTCCTTGTGGAAACAGTCGGGATGGAACGGTCGCGCAGGCGCCGGCCCCAGCCACAGGTCGTAGTCCACACCCTTGGGTGGATCGCCGCCCGGCCCGCCGCGCAACCGGCGACCGTGATCGCAAATCCAGGCGCGACAGAAGCCAATGCGGCCCAGCTTGCCCGACCGAACGTACTCGACCGCCGATTGGATATGCTCGGTGCTGCGCAACTGGGTCCCGAGCTGCACGACGCGCTTGTTCTCGCGCGCCGCCCGAATCATCGCCCACCCTTCGGCCATCTCGTGGCAGGCCGGTTTCTCGACGTAAACGTCCTTGCCCGCCTCGCACGCCAGCACCGCGATCAGCGCATGCCAATGATCGGGCGTTCCGACGGCGACGGCGGCGATGTCCTTCCGTTCGAGAATGCGGCGGAAGTCTCGCTCGGTCGCAGGGCGTCTCTTTTGAAGACCCTCGACCTTCTTGGCCGCGTTCGCGGCGTGCGAATCGTCCACATCGCAAACGGCCGGAACCTCGACCATCCCCGTCGCCATCATGTCGAACAGGTCCGACGATCCCATCCCGCCGCAGCCGATCAGCGCCAGCCCGATTCTTTCGTTGGGCATGACCTTCAGGCCGCCCTTGCACGCCGAAAGAATGAGCGGCCCGAAACCCGTCAGCGCCGCCGCTGCGCCGCCACTCGTTCGTAGAAACTCCCGACGATTGATTTCACTCATTTTGCATGTCCCCTTTGGAGTGCGTCGTGCCGCCGCGCTCCAAGACCCCGAAAATGGACATCGCGGCCTGGTTTTCGACCAAACCGCGACTTAAGACTGGAGCGGGAGACGGGATTTGAACCCGCGACCCCGACCTTGGCAAGGTCGTGCTCTACCACCTGAGCTACTCCCGCCCGTCAAAACGTTGGGGATGTTTTCAACGCCCCGCCGCCCCTGTCAAGCGCAAAACGAAAATACCGCTTGGTGCAACTCTCGCGAAGAGGCCGAATCGGTTACTCCGGCGGTGGCTCCCAGGTCAGGGCGTTCAACAGGATTTGGCAATAGGCGGCGTTCTGAAAATCGCCGGTGGCGTGGCCCAACTGAAAGTACAAGTGCCGGCCGCGCCCCTTGCGCTGAATCCATCCCCCGCGGTCTATCATGATGGTTTGACTGGTCTTGGGGTCAACGCACGCGAGGCCGAAGAGGATTTCGCGGGGTTGGCCGCCGCTGAACTGTTGGCCGAGAAACACCTCGGTGCGCGGCAGCTCGAGGGCGGGCAACACCTGCGGCTCCCGGAGAGATTCGGAGGAGACGTAGGAGATCCTTTTGGGATACTTCACATTGTGCGAAGTGACGTAGTGGCCGGGGCGGAGATTGACCAGCGACGCGGTCGTGTTGCCGACGACGAACCAGCCGCCTTGTTCGCGGGGGCCGGTCGGCAACGTCGTGCCGCAGAAGCCGAGCCAGAACTTGTTCAGGCGCTTCGACGAACTGATGGAATGATGGAGGCTGATGAGGCGGCCGCCGTTTTCTGCATAATCAATCAGAGCCTTTTCGACGCGGTCGGTGAACGGCTTGTGGACGTAGTCAATGATGGCGCGAAAGTCGTCGGTTGTGGCCGGAAAGGTTTCCTGGTCCACGATCTCGACTTCCAGTTTGCCGGAATCGCGCAGGAATTTGGCGAGCGCGTCCATCTGGACGCGCTCGTCGCAGACGATCAGGACGCGCGGCTCAACTCGCGCCGGCTCGCCGGAGGCAAGCGCGCTGCACGCGGCCAGAAGAATCAGTCCCGCAAAAGCTCGATGACCCATACGAATTCCTTCTGGCCGGTCACTTCAGATTCAGCGCGACGGCCTTGCTGCCTTCTTTCTTGCTGGCGTCGGCGGCCTCCATAAAGGCGTAGATTTCGAGCATCTCTTCGGGAGAGACGGGCGGCTTGCCGGTGCGGAAAAACTCGACGATGGCCTCGACCAAACCCCTATAGTCGCCGCACTTAACGTCATAAGAACCTTTCTCGCAATACACGTGCACCAGCGACGGCGCACGGCCTTTGCGGAAGCCGCGGAAAACGCCGATCCTCCCATCGTTCCACCGCCCGACGCAGACATCCATGTCGCGTGTGTTCACGCGCGAGACCTCGACACAGCCCGTTCCCATGACCGTAAACAGCGCCTCGACGCCATGAATGCCGTACCAGAACAGGTCGGGATGGTGCGGTTCGAGCGAGCAGTCCGAATAGGCCTCACAGCCGATCACCTTGCCCATGTCGGGTCTGCTCAAATCCTTCATGAAACGATAGGACGACGAGCAGAAACAGGGGACGCCCGATTCGCGCGAGAGGCGGAGAATCTCTTTCACGTCGGCGAGCGACCCGGCCATCGGCTTGTCAAGGAAGAGGCGCTTCTTGGCCGCGAAGACCGGGCGGGCCTGTTCGAGGTGAGGCCGGCCGTCCACGCTTTCGATCATGACGGCGTCCACCTTCGTGCAGAGAGTCGGGATGTCCTCGACGATCTCGACGCCCCATTTGTCGCGCAACGTTGTCGTGAAACCTTCGACGCGCGACCGGCTGCTTTCGACGTCGGGACTTCCACCCTTGAATGCGGCCACAACGCGCGCGCCGGGAATATGACCGGCATTCTTGGGGTCGTTGAGCAACTGCGTGAACGCCACCACGTGCGACGTGTCGAGGCCGATCATTCCGATGCGGATCGGCGGGCCTTCGGGCGCGGGCGCGGCGGCGGCCCAGAGAAAAACGGAAGACAGAAGAACGACAACAATGGCGGTACCGAAATACACACTGCGAGACATGGGAGCCTCCTTCGATCTGAGAATATGGCGGGTCGCCAACCTGCCCTGCCTATTGAATCGGCGCATAGTATTCCTGGAAATACTGTCCGCGCGGGCCGGCGCGCACGATGTCGCCCGTGCTGACCGTGCCGTTGGTCGGATCGTAGAACATGTCGGGAAAGCCGATCGAGCGAAACTGGTTGATGATGTCGGGTCCCATGCTGTTCATGATCCAGGCGTAGCCGTAAGTCCACTGATAATCGAAGGGCGGCGTAAAGAACCGCTTGCCCGACTCCTCGTCCACGTAGTCGAAGGCATCGTAGTTCGGATCGAGGCTCTTCAGGGCGAAGACGTCCTTCCAGATACTTGAGACGTAGGCCACGGGTGTTGTCAATAGGCGAAGGCGGGCGCTGGTCGGCTGAACGCGAATCGAGGGCGAAAGGAAATAGGGCGGATAGGCCGGCTGGTCGGTGCGATAGGCTTCGAGTGCGACGGCCAGCGAACGCATCTCGGTGCGGACGCGCGCGACCTTGGCCCGCACCTGGGCCTCCAGGAAATTCGGCACGGCGATCGCGGCCAGAATCGCGATGATTGCCACGACGATCAGCAGTTCGATGAGCGTGAAGGCGCGGGAAGACTGCATCACGAAGGCCTGCGATGATGGACGTTCGACATTCGACTTTCGACACTCGACATTCGACTCGGATGCAAGAACATACGCACACGCTGCGAAGATCTTCTTCCATATTCGGGGGTCTATTTGTGAACGGCCTTCTCTTCGGTTGTTGTCGAAAGTCGAAGGTCGAGAGTCGAAAGTCCGAAACCTCAAACTCAGGGATAAACTCCCGGGCGGTCAAGCCCGACGGTTTCATCGAGACCGAACATGACGTTCATATTCTGTAGCGCGGAACCCGCCTGCCCCTTCATCAGGTTGTCAAGGTGCGAGACGACCGTGAGGCGGCGCGTTCGGGGGTCCACGTTGACCCACAGGGCGCAGAAGTTCGAGCCGCGCACCATGCTGTTCTGCCCCGCGACGCCTTTGTCGAGCACGCGCACAAACCGCGAATCGCGATAGTAGCGGCGATAGATTTCCCAGACTTCGTCGAACGGCGTGTCGCGAACCAGCGCGCCGTACAGGCAGGACATGATGCCGCGGCATACGGGGACCACCTGCGGAGTGAAGGTCAGTTCCAGCCGCTGTCCGGCGATGTGCGACAGCTGCTGTTCGACCTCGATGACGTGCTGATGGCCGGTCATCTTGTAGGCGTACATGTTGTCATATTGCGCGGGATAGTGAAACTGGGTTTTCGGGGTCTTGCCGGCGCCCGACACGCCTGTTTTCGAATCGGCGATCAGGCTGTCGGGGGCCACCAAGCCCGCCTCCAGAGCCGGCGCAAAACCCAGGATGATGCTCACGGCAAAGCACCCAGGGTTGCCGACGACCGGCGCCTCGGCGATCTGGTCACGATAGAGTTCGGTCAGGCCATAGACGGATTGGGTCAGCAGCTCGGGCGCGCCGTGGACGGGATTACGGCCGATGCGGGTTGCGTACTCGCGATAGTCGGGGATTGTGTTGAAGCGAAAATCGCCGCTGTAGTCCACGACGCGGGTCCCGCGGGCGACCAACTGAGGCGCCAGTTGCTGGCCGACGCCGTCGGGCGTGGCCAGGAACGCCACGTCGGCCGGCTCGGACTCGCCCTCGCGCGCGACGTCTCGAATCTCCATGTCGCAGAAGCCGCCGAGATGGGGATAGAGCGCGCTGAACGGCTTGCCGATGTCGGCGATGTCGTACAGGCCGGCGATGCGCGCGCTGGGATGCCGCAGCAACAATTCGACGATCCCCACTCCGCCATAGCCGCCGGCGCCGATCACTTTTACCCGAACCACTCGACCCGCTCCTTTTCGCAGCGATGAATGCGGAAGGATGAATGCGGAATGAGAAATGCACAATCAAGCGAAATGTCCCGACCGGCGAAGGTCTAAGGGCGAAGAGTTAAGGTCTCGAAGCGGAAAGACGAGAATCCACAGAAAAGCAGAAGTCCGATTGGCTGAACGTTCGACATGGTGAAATCCGCCATCGCCCAACTTGAGACTTGCAATACGCCTCGCCCATCTCGATCATAAACTTTGAGATTGGGAGTCGGCAGCCGCATCCTTGAACTGCAAGGCCTGAAGCCACAATCCCAAGCCATGAAAACCCGTATCTCAACTTCAATACCCCATACCCCGGTTCTCCTCCTTCTTCTTGCTTTTTCCTTTTTCTTTCCCCCGGACGCATTCGCTCAGACCACGGTCACCCGGGCGCGACAGTATTTTGGTTTGGGGTCTCTGTGGTGTGTCGCCTATGGGCCGCAGGATGGAAAGTACATTCTGACCGGGGGATTCGCGGGAGCGTTTCTCTGGGAGGTCGAAACGGGCGAGGCCGTTCGGCGGTTCTACGGACATTCCCTTGGGGTCTCGTCGCTCGCATTCTCGCCGGACGGGACAAAGATTCTGACCGGCAGTTGGGAC